>ERZ773051.492-NODE-492-length-27918-cov-6.866059_pt1 | contig 27918 bp, 23 predicted proteins | sample MGYA00580631_ERZ773051 | MGnify/ENA primary metagenome ERZ773051 (study PRJEB29015, sample SAMEA2738137) | human oral metagenome | biome: human oral; feature: human-associated habitat; material: saliva | place: China | collected 2204 ... | reverse complement strand
AAACGTGATGAAAAATAATCATCTTTAAAAAGAAGCTCGTTTGAGCTTCTTTTTAGTTTTTGTGATATAATAGATTTTGACAGAAAGTGAGGCAATATTTTTTGAAGAAATTTTTATTAGCGATTACTATTTTGTGTACATTTGTAGGTGTTGGAACGATTGGATATTCTTATAAGACCTATCGTGAAGATAAGCAGACGGGTGAGAAAATAAAAAATGTCGCAAAGAAAGCGACTGAGGTTAAGAAAGACACGCCGGCTGCGACTGTTGCAGGGGATACGGATAAAACTGTTGCACAAGAAGCTCAAAAGAACTTTACGCCGGAGACTGACTTTACAGTTGATTGGGCGTATTTGAAATCAGTGAATTCTGATGTGGTAGCATGGTTGTATGTACCCGGAACGTCTATGTCGTATCCTATTTTACAGGAGTCGACGGTTGGTCAGTATTATTATTTGAATCACAATATGTACGGTCAATATCAGGTTTTGGGGTCGTTGTTTATGCCAGCTATAGCAGATACGGCGTCTAAGAATCAACAATTAACGGTGTTTGGACATAATTCGTTTGGGTGGTATGGCGATGTTTACTTTACGCATTTGTATGATTGGTATGACAATGCGTCGATAGCGCAGTATTATAAATACGCATATGTGTATTATCCAGATGGTCGCGTAGAAACGTATGAGAATTGGAGTGCGGCTGATACAACGACATCAAATCAAGTATACGAATTACCTGTGAGCGATACAACGTTTGAGTCACGTCTCGATCATATTGCTCGTACAAGTCGTTATACGTTATCGGATAAACCGTCAGCTGATTCTAAGATTATGGTTTTATCGACGTGTGAAGACGTGAATTCGACTGAGCGGTTCTATGCTTGTTTTAAGCTATTACATGAAACTAAGCAATGAGGCTTCCTCGTTGCTTTTTTGTTGACAAAAAAATGAAAATTTGTTATAGTTATAAATGCAGAACAATTTATTAATCTGAAAAGGATTAGTTGTGGGTTCTGCGATTATCACGGCGAGAAAGGAGAATCCACGCTAAACACTTTTCGGGTAGTGAATTGTTTGCTATTTTAATAGAAAGTAGGACAAAACACTAGTGTTTAAAAATATTTTAAAAAGTCCATCAATCCGGAAGATGGCAACAAGTATTGCGTCCGTAGCGGGCGCTGTAGTAGCGACAGTCGCTTCTAGTGGTGTCGTGAGTGCTGAAACTGCTCCAAATGTCGCACGTCCTATTGAACCAGATAGTGTCAAGTCAGGTCCAGTATCGATCGAGCTTGATCCAACCTTTTATTTTCGATTTAAGGTTAATGGTGATATGGGTCCTAACGGAATTGGTTACGAGGACTATATGCGTCCAATTCGTGTAGCTGGAGAAGTAGTTTACTGTGTGGAACCGCACGTTAGTCTTCAAGGTAATGAGACGGTTACTCGTGCAATTCCTTTGAGCCAAGGTGCTACGTTGCGTAAGCCTGGTGGCACGTATAAGGTATCTGGTGGTACGTTGATTACGGCTGCGTTTATTAATTGGTTCATGTTTAATGCATCAGATGCTCAAATCAATCAGGTTGTTAAAAGTGCAAATGCGTTGAATCCCGGTGAGGGTGACCAAATGCGAAATATTCGCAATGGTGTTCGTTCTCATTTTAACAATGATTTCAACAAATTTGTTTTCTTGATGCAACAATATTATTGGTGGGGTGCCAGTCAGGGTAATGTTGATGTTGATTGGGTTTCAGGCTCGTCTCCTGCGATGACTGCGTATTGGAATGAAATGGTTGCAGGTAGTAGCGCCTTTTCAATTAATGGTGCTACTGGTTTGAATGGTCATTCTAAGGAAGCGGCCATTAACTGGATGGTTCGTTTGCGTAATCTTTATGCGAAGAATATGTCAGCCGCAACTTACAACAATGATGGTTACATTCTTGAAACAAGTGGTGACAGTCAACGTTTGTTCTCAGGTGCGTCATTTACACCTAAAGATACACCTGTAACACCTCCTGTTAATCCACCTTTAGAGCTTCCAATGTCACTTAGTATGCAAAAGAAATCAACGTTAAGCGCTGATGAAATTGCTAAGAGTAACGGTGAGTATAGTCTTAAAGATGCTCAATATGGTTTGTTCTCAGGAACGGATGTTGTAGGTTCACCGACCGGTGAAGTTGTTAAAGAAGGGGCAACACCTAAGTATACTTTAACTACGGATGAGCAAGGTACTGCGAAACTTAGTTATATTGAGTCAGGTACTTGGTATTTGAAAGAGTTAAAAGCACCAAAAGGACACCAACTTGATACACGTACGTATAAGTTGATTGTTAAAAAAGGTCAACCTGAGGTTCATTGGACGGGTGAATACCGCGTTCCAACGCAATATACAACCGATAAACCAATTGAAAAAGTGACACAACCAACACCAGAGGTTGGAACTACTTTGAAAGACGATCAAGGTCTTAAAACAGTAGATGCTAAACCGATTACTTTGGTTGATACCGTTTCTTATAAGAATCTCAAACCAGGAACTGAGTATACAGTTTCAGGTCGCTTGATGGACAAAGAAACAGGTAAAGAACTTGAACCTGCTGTTACAGCAACTACTAAGTTCACACCAACTGCTAAAGACGGTACTGTGGATATCAAGTTCACGCTTGATGCATCTAAACTTGGTGGTAAGAAAGTTGTAGCATTTGAAAAAGTTTCCGAAGGTGGAAATGTAGTAGCTTCTCACGAAGACATTAACGATGAAGGTCAAACGGTTACTATTAAGAAACCAACGCCTCCTGCGCCACCAGCACCAACTCCTGAAATTGGAACTACGTTGAAAGACGATAAAGGTTCTAAAGAAGTTGAAGCTAAACAAGTAACACTTGTTGATACTGTTAAGTATACAAACTTGAAAGTTGGTAAAGAATACACTGTTTCTGGACGTCTTATGGATAAAGAAACGGGTAAAGAGCTTAGTCCTGCTGTTACAGCAACTACTAAGTTTACACCAACTGCTACTGAGGGAACTGTTGATATCAAGTTTACTCTTGATGCATCTAAGCTTGGTGGTAAGAAAGTTGTAGCTTTTGAAAAAGTTTCAGATGGTGCGACTGAGGTTGCTGTTCACGAAGACATTAACGACGAAGGTCAAACAGTTACTGTTAAGAAACCTGTTCCAAATCCAACTATTGGTACTACGTTGAAAGATGATCAAGGTGTTAAAGAAGTTGAACCTAAACAAATCACTCTTGTTGATACAGTTAAGTACACAAACTTGATTGTTGGTAAAGAGTATGAAGTTTCAGGTCGTTTGATGGATAAAGAAACAGGTAAAGAACTTAGCCCTGCGGTTACTGCAACGACTAAGTTTACTGCGACTCAATCTAACGGATCAATCGATATCAAGTTCACGCTTGATGCTTCTCGATTGGCAGGTAAACGAATTGTGGCCTTTGAAAAAGTTTCTCAAGGTGGAAAAGTAGTTGCTTCTCACGAAGACATTAACGATGAAGACCAAACGGTTAAAGTTAAATCACCAAATCCATCTATTGGTACTACGTTGAAAGACGATAAAGGTGCTAAAGAAGTTGAACCTAAACAAATCACTCTTGTCGATACAGTTAAATACACTAATTTAATTGTTGGTAAAGAGTATGAAGTTTCAGGTCGCTTGATGGACAAAGAAACTGGTAAAGAACTTGAACCTGCTGTTACAGCAACTACCAAGTTCACTGCAACTCAGTCTAACGGTTCAATCGATATCAAGTTTACGCTTGATGCATCTAAATTGGCCGGTAAGAAAGTTGTAGCCTTTGAAAAAGTTTCTGAAAGCGGTAAAGTAGTAGCTTCTCACGAAGATATTAACGACGAAGGTCAAACTGTAGTTGTTAAATCACCAAATCCATCTATTGGTACCACATTGAAAGATGATCAAGGTGCTAAAGAAGTAGAACCTAAGCAAGTAACTCTTATCGATACAGTTAAATATACTAATTTGATTGTTGGTAAAGAATACGAAGTTTCAGGTCGTTTGATGGACAAAGAAACGGGTAAAGAACTTAGTCCTGCGGTTACTGCAACGACTAAGTTTACTGCAACTCAATCTAACGGTTCAATCGATATCAAGTTCGTTCTTGATGCATCTAAATTGGCCGGTAAGAAAGTTGTAGCCTTTGAAAAAGTTTCTCAAGGTGGCAAACTTGTCGCTGCTCACGAAGACATTAACGATGAAGATCAAACTGTTAAAGTGAAATCACCAAATCCTGAAATTGGTACTACGTTGAAAGACGATAAAGGTGCCAAAGAAGTAGAACCTAAACAAGTAACTCTTATTGATACAGTTAAATACACTAATTTGACTGTTGGTAAAGAGTATGAAGTTACTGGTCGCTTGATGGATAAAGAAACAGGTAAAGAGCTTAGCCCTGCTGTTACTGCAACAACTAAGTTCAAAGCAACTCAATCTAACGGTTCAATCGACATTAAGTTCACACTTGATGCTTCTAAACTGGCTGGTAAGAAAGTTGTAGCCTTTGAAAAAGTTTTTGAAGGTGGCAAACTTGTAGCGGCTCACGAAGACATTAACGACGAAGGTCAAACGGTAGTTGTTAAATCACCAAATCCATCTATCGGTACCACATTGAAAGATGATAAAGGCGCCAAAGAAGTAGAACCTAAACAAGTAACACTTATCGATACTGTTAAGTATACAAACTTGATTGTTGGTAAAGAGTATGAAGTTTCAGGTCGCTTGATGGATAAAGAAACTGGAAAAGAACTTGAACCCGCTGTTAAAGCAACTACTAAGTTCACGGCTAAACAAGCTAACGGTTCAATCGACATTAAGTTCACGCTTGATGCTTCTAAATTGGCCGGTAAACGAGTTGTAGCCTTTGAAAAAGTTTCTGAAGGTGGCAAACTTGTCGCTGCTCACGAAGACATTAACGATGAAGATCAAACTGTCAAAGTGAAATCACCAAATCCATCTATTGGTACTACTCTTACTGATGATAAGGGTGCTAAAGAAGTTGAACCTGTACAAGTAACTCTTGTCGATAAGGTTGCTTATACAAACCTTACTGTTGGTAAAGAATACACTGTTACTGGACGTCTTATGGATAAAGAAACAGGTAAAGAACTTGAACCAGCTGTAACAGGTTCTGCTAAGTTCACACCAACTGAATCTAACGGTACAGTTGATGTAACATTCACGCTTGATGCATCTAAACTTGCTGGTAAGAAAGTTGTTGCGTTTGAAAAAGTTTCTGAAGGTGAGAAAGAAGTTGCGGTTCACGAAGATATCAATGACGAAGGTCAAACGATCGTTGTGAAAACGCCAAATCCATCTATCGGAACTACTTTGAAAGACGAACAAGGTGCTAAAGAAGTTGAGCCTAAACAAGTAACTCTTATCGATACAGTTAAGTATACAAACTTGATTGTTGGTAAAGAGTACGAAGTTACTGGTCGCTTGATGGACAAAGAAACAGGTAAAGAACTTGAACCGGCTGTGACTGGATCAACTAAATTCACACCAACTGAGCCAAGTGGTACGGTTGATGTTAAGTTTACGTTTGATGCGTCTAAACTTGCTGGTAAACGTGTAGTTGCCTTTGAAAAAGTTTCTGATGGTGAAAAAGAAGTCGCTGTTCACGAAGACATCAACGATGAGGATCAGACAGTTACTATTAAGAAATTGAATCCAGAAATTGGTACGACATTGATTAATAAAGCAACTGGTGATCACAAAGCGTCTCCTGATAAAGAAGTAACGCTTGTTGATACTGTGAAATACAAGAATCTTGAAGTTGGTAAAGAATACGAAGTTACTGGTCGTCTCATGGACAAGGCTACTGGTAAAGAATTCCAACCAGCTGTTAAAGCAACAGCTAAATTCAAACCAACTGCATCTGAAGGTTCTGTAGATGTAACATTCACGTTTGATGCTTCTGCGCTTGCAGGTCGTTCAGTTGTAGCCTTTGAGGTTGTCACTCTTGATGGTCAAGTTGTTGCAACTCACGAAGACATTAATGATGCAGGTCAAACTGTTGAGTTTACAACTCCTGAAACACCTAAACCAAGCGAACCAAAACCAAAAGAAACACCTAAGACGAAAGTTACACCTAAGACTGGTGTTAAAGGTATGAACTATGGTCTAGTGGCTCTTATTGGTGCGGCTGTTGTCGCTTTAGGCGTAACTAGCTTTGCAATTTATCGCAAGAAATCTCACGAATAATGAGTGAAGAAGAAACGGACTCGCCGCCGTTTCTTTTTTTGCACTTTTGTTTTGCAATGTAAGACGATGTATGTTATAATAGGTCTATCAATTAGTTTAAGGAGGGACGAGCGTGTCTCTATTTGTGAAAGAAACAGGCTATCTTTCTTGGAATCAGTTCAATCGAGCGTGGTCTAAGTTGAAGAAGCCTTCAAAAGAATCATTGTGGTCGGAGGCGGTTGCTGTTGCGACACAAGGTCAAACAAATCCAAAGAGTCAAGTTGATCCTGATCAATTTATTCAATTCGCTTATGAAAAACATGAATATGATAAATTGACAAATACTCAAATTTTGACAGTTTTATCAGGTGTTGCTGAAATTGCACGACGTATTTATGGATTAGAACCGAGACTTGTTCAAATCTATGCGGCTTATTCGCTTGTAAGAGGGCGTGTAGTTGAGCAAAAGACCGGTGAAGGTAAAACCTTGGTCGCTGCGATGGGCGCTGTTACGTTGGGGTTATTTGGGCGTAGAGTGGTTGTGGTGACAACCAATGATTATTTGGCATATCGTGACCGTAGCTTTACCCGTCAATTGGCCGCCCAGTTTTATTTAACTGTTGATAGCGTACTTTCATCTGACGATTTTGATATGAAGCGAAACGCGTATGCTGCTTCTATTTGTTACGCAACACACCAGGTATTTGGTTTTGATTATTTGCATGATCAATTGGCGATTAATAAAGAAATGATTCTTCAAAAGGATCGTGATGCTGTTATTGTCGATGAAGCGGATATGGTTTTGATTGATGATGCTCGTACACCGTTGATTGTATCTGGTGCAACGGATGAGCGTGATGCTTGGGTGAATGACTTCCGTATTAAAGCGAACGCTGTTGTGAAAACTTTGAGTCGAGACGATGTTGATATTGATGAAAAATTCAATAGTGTGCAATTATCGAAGAGTGGTATTGAAAAAGTACAAGAGGCGCTTAATATTGATGATTTGTTCGATAAGAAATATATGACCGAGCAACATTTGCTACACAATGCTCTTCAAGCGCATTATATTCAATTAGAAAATCGTAATTATGTTGTTCGTGAAGATAAGATTGAATTGGTTGATGACTCAACAGGTCGTATCTTAGAAGGACGTCGTTTGTCAGAGGGTCTTCATGAAGCATTGGAAGCGAAGCATGGTCTAGCAATTCAAGCAGATATGATGACTTATCGACAAGTTACTTATCAAGAATTGTTCAAAAAAGTGAAGCATTTGGCGGGTCTTACAGGTACAGCTCGTCCGGAAGATGACGAATTTTATCAAGTATACGGTCTTGAAATTACATCTGTACCGACCTACAAACCAGTAATTCGTCAAGATAAACCTGATATGTTGTTCCCGACGAAATTGGCTAAATGGCGCGGTGTTGCGAAAGCTGTTCGTATGTATCATTATAATAATCAACCTGTGTTGATTGGTACAATCTCAATCGAAGATAGTGAGGCGATTAGTCGTGTGTTGTCTGAAGAAGGACTCTCTCACAATGTTTTGAATGCTCTTAATCCTGAAGCAGAAGCGCTTATTATTTCACATGGTGGTGAACATACAGCGATTACTGTCGCAACGAATATGGCTGGTCGTGGTGTCGATATTAAACTTGATGAAGTCGCAACTAAAGCGGGTGGTCTAGTGGTTATTGGTTGTGATCATAACCGTTCACCTCGTATTGATAATCAGTTGCGTGGACGTAGTGGTCGTCAAGGCGACCCTGGTGTTAGTCAATTCTTTATTTCCTTAGAAGATGACTTTATGCGTCAATTTATGACGGATTCTAATAAAGCAATTCTTTCAAAAGCATTGACGGATAACGGGGTCTTGCTCGCAGGTATGCAACGCCCACTTCAAAAACAAATTAATCGGATGCAACTTGAAGCATCAGCTATGGACTCTGGTTCACGTACACAAACAGCTCGTTTTGCTCAAGCCTTTTCTACGATTAGTGATGAGTTGAATAATGCTCGATTTGGAGCTGTAACCGGTTCTATTGCGAGATCTTGGCGTTTAGCTAAGAAATGGGGTCAAATCGATGAACTTCGAAAACAATTTGATGAAGATACATCGTGGACAGATGATAATAATAAACGTGAATTTTTAGTGTCAGCCGTCTTGTATGCCTTTGACGTTGCGTATCGTGATATGTTAGAGCAACTTGAATATTATCGTACAAGTGTTTCTATGTTGAGTTATGGTGGTGATGATATTTTCTATCGTTATACACAATTGCTTCGAGAAGAAGTACTTCCGCGTTTTAACAAGATTGCCTATGACGAGTTTACGAATTTGATCAAGAATGAACGATTTACATCTGAAGCAGTGCTCCGTCGATTTGAAACAATGAGCGCTGAACGTCAAAGTGAAAATAGTGAAGCGATTGAGTTTTTGAAACGTGAAGTCGAAGCACAAGCCTTAGGTCAAATGCAGTCTATTACTGAGCAAGAATTCTTGGACGAAGTTGCGAATGCGATTGAATTACGTGATGCTCCAAACCGCAAAGTTCGTCGTAACTTGAAAAAGAAGAAAAAAGGGGGTCGTCGTAAATGAGGAAACCCGTAAACGACGCAACAATTACGATTCGGATTCCGAGTGAATTGAAGCGTCAATTGATTGAATTACAAACAGAATTAGATGAAAGTGCGCCGGGATATGCGGCGGTTAGTCTGTCCTCCTTGGTCGTTTCGATGATTGAGGACGGTCTAGCAAAACGAGGTGAATGATGACTAAGTTTAAAGCAGTTATGAAACCGTTACTGATTACGTTGTTACTAGTAATGGTCTTCCGATTAGGTAGTTATACGCCGTTATTCGGATTCGATGGACGTTTGATTGCACGTCTGAATCAAAATGAGTCGTGGGGGCTCTTAGGACTTACTAATAACGGTGCAATGTTTACGTATTTTGCATTAGGAATTGCGCCATTTGTCAACGCATCGATTTTGGTACAGTTCTTGCAATTGATTCCTCCGTTTAATACGTGGAAAGATCAAGATAAGATTGGTCGTACGAAACAGCTCCGCCTGACTCGCGAACTAGCACTTGCATTTGGTGCGGTTCAGATTTATCGCATGTTCCAACAGGTCAAGAATATTCGTATTAGTGATGTGAATGGGACTACGATTTTGGGTGATTTGACATTAACACGTATGTTCGTGTTTGGAATTGTATTGCTTGCAGGTACATTTTTCGTATCATACTTGAGCGATATTATTACACGACGCGGTATTGCGAATGGATCTAGTGTCATCATCGCGGCAGGGATTCTTTCAGGAATTTCTCAAACGGTGAGTGCTTGGAAAACTATATCAAGTGTCAATCAATTGATTCTTGCAAGTGTCTTCTTGGTATCTGCATTACTTATTATTGTTTTACATACGATAGTTGTTAAGATTCCGCTTTTGTCACAACGTATGACAGATGAGCGTGGCCACATTCTTCCTTTGCGACTCAACGCCGCAGGAATGCTTCCAATTTTGTTTGCTAGTGTCTTGATGAACGCTCCTCAATTTTTGAGCACCTGGATTCCGGCATTGAAAAACGAGCATGTACTTGTTTGGACGAATCTTACTAGCTATCGCTCGATTGCGGTATACGCGATTGTGATTCTTGTGTGTGCGATAGCTTATAACACTGTACAGGTGCGTCCGACAGATTTAGCGCAACATTTGGCTCGCAGTGGACAATACGTTGAGGGTATCGCTTTAACTAAAACAGAAAGCTTTATCACGAAACTTCTTCGCAAGATGGGTCTTGTGTCTGGTTTATTTGTAGCAATTCTCGCAATTGCACCTTTGATTGTTCTTCGCTTGTTGCAAGTAGATAGTCATTTGCTCGCTATGCTCGGATCATCACTTATCATTGTTATTACGACGTTAGCCGATAGCATTGAACGTGTGTATCAATTACGATACGAAGCTCAGTAGAAAGGGGTCTTATATGTTCCAATATTTGTTTAAACATTTAGGCGTAAAGACGCCTTATCAAAAACTGTCGATTGCTCGGTACATGAAATACGTGCTAGTGATTCTTACAAGTGTTGCTATCGCGGGACTGTTCGTGTTTGCAAGCGATGCTTTAGGGCAATTCGTAACAATGAACGGTACAACAGCTATCCATTTACGTTTAGGCGCTATGCACAGTACGATTTATCGAGTTCTTGGTGGACTTGCGGTCTTAGCTTCTCTTGGGCTAGTGGTTTTATCTTATAAGTTGCCACTTGCAGAAGCTCGTATGATTGGTACGCGACTAGAAATCTACCGACCTGAAGTAAGACGCATTGTGCGAATGGTTGGGATTTTGGGTTGTACAGTGTTTCTGTTACTGATTATTCTAGGGATGTTATATTAAAAGAAGCACTCGATTGAGTGCTTCTTTTAATTTGTTTATTTTAGTTAATTATGTTATAATGAAATATACTTATTTTTTTGAAAGGGGTCTTTGATTGACAACAATTGTTACGGTTCATCATCATCTTGTTTTTGGACGTGCGGGTTTTGAAAGTAGTCAACAAACACGTATGATATTGGCTAGATTGAATGGTTTTCAGTATAAGCATTTAATCACGAGTCCACAAATGGATGGATTTGAAGCTAAATTCCGGTCAATTGGTTTTGATTATGGGAAATTGCATGCTTTGGATCATATCTTTATGGGTGTTCATGCTAATAAAGTTGATGATAAACACTATCAGTATATTCGGGATGGTTCCATTGTGGGAGAGGCGTACTATGATGATGATTGTCTAGTTGGTCCTGTGCCTATGTGGGTCTATTATCAAGATAACAAGGTGTTCACGGAAGAATCTTTGGTGGTGTGGTATTTATCGCAATATCCTGAAAAACAAGATTTAGTTATTTTTAGAGATGAAAGTCGAATACCGATGCCTGAATTGGTACGCTTTGTTAAATTGTTTAATTTACTTTATTATGAAGTGATTCATCATAATGTTTTAGATGATGGGTTTTTGCCAGGACTGTCGCGGAAAGTTCCCTATTTGGTGGCAAATGAGCGATTAGCTCAAGAGTTAGCGGATATGGGGTTCAATTCTCAATTTTTACCACCGATGTGTGTATGGGAGAAAGATATTGTGAGTCGCACAATAAATCCTATACGTAAATACGTATGGTCTGCGCATTTGGGTGGTTATAAGAATTTTGTACAAGCATTGCGGGTGATGCAACAATTAACAGATACATCCATTACGCTTGATGTTTATGGTGGAACGCAAGAAGCTTTTGATAGGCAATGTGCAATTGTTGATGGGTGTCCGCCAAATGTGACATATCGTGGAGTAGTTGTACGAGTTCCTTATGAGCAATATGATGGTTTTTTATCGACATCAATGCATGAGTTATTTTCAAATGCTTGTATTGAAGCAATGTCTTCTGGTTTGAAATGTGTTGTGTCAGATCTTAAATATCCGTTTCGAGATTATGCTGAAAAATCTCGTGGTGAAGTTTCAATTGCTCATACTGATGAGGAATTTGTATCGTGTATGCGTGATTTACAAGATAATGTATTTCATGCTGATTATCAAATTAAGTTATTAAAAAATTATACATATGAGCGATGGGCGTCTCGTTTTTCGCAAATGTGTGTAGATAGGAAAGGGTTTTAATTAAATGTTTAAATCAGATAAAAAAGAAGTATTTTCTTTTCGTAAGTATAAAGGTTATGGTCTAGCTAGTGCTGTTATCGCGGCGTTTTTCTTTGCATCTTCGGTATCTGCGGATGTTGTAAATAATGGCGATGGTACAACGACTCTTTCAAATGACAAAGCGTCAGTGGTAGTTGAGTCATCTAAGTTTAAAGATGATAATGAAAAATCTGCAACAGAACTTTTCAATGAAGGTTCTTATGAAACAGAAACTGTTACAACTGGTAAAGAATCAGTGAATGTTGAATCTTCAACAACTGTCAAGTATCAGACTGAAGATGGTGAGCAGATTGCAGAAGATGTTACAGTATCTAATTCGGAAACTAAAGAATTGGATTACAAAGTGACCGGTCGTCATGGTAAAGAGTACACTGGTGACAATTCTGCTACTAGCAACGTCGATTCAAATCTTGAAAAGAAAGCTTTCATCGAAAACGACGGTAAGAAATACGAATATGTTCGTACCGAAACGACTGTCGCTGAAGAATCAACTCTCACTGACACAGCATTTAACGATGTAAACGTGAAAGCATCAGTGCAAGGTATGCACAACGAAGACGGCTCTATCAAATACGACAAGATTGAAAATGGAACTCGCGTATGGGTTCTTGAAGAACTAGAAGATGGGTCTTACGGTAAGTACGCTCTCATTGAGAACGCTCAGAATTTGACAGATGATCAGATTCGTGAAGCTGCAAAAACTGCAACATCTAAGTTCTCTAAAGCTGAAGTTGATGCCAAGGGCGGTTTTCAACCGACTGATTCAGTAGTCGTATACGAAACTAACACTTATGCCGCTCGTAAACAAACGAAGATCCAGTACGGTAAAGACTTCTATTACAGTCAGACTGCTAGCAGCTCTAATCTTCATAAAGAATATCTCGATGAGATCTTTAAGGTTGGTCTTGACGGATTAGAAAAGCGCGACGAGAAGTACTACTATAATGGTAAAGAAGTTGTAACAATCGAAGATTTCAAAAAGAATCCAGTGCCAGAAGTTGATGGTAAGATCGGCGGCTATGATACGGACACAGATAATAAGTATTATTTCGATTCTTTATCAAATTACGTCGTTCCAACGACTTATTACGATGTGCTCAGTGATTTCTTAATTAAGCATCCAGATTCACCGATCTTCGCCAATCGACGTGACAATGTATTTTGGGAACCTGAAGAGTATCAGTATTTTGCAGAATCATTTGTTGCACGACTAATCGCGACATCTTTCAATAAGAAGTACAATTTGACAGTTGATACAGAAAACTTTACTGACAAACCGATTGAGACTAAAGCTGAAAATTCTAGACCTACTAAGAAGAAAACGTATTCTTTCGTTAAAACTGAATTGAACGGCGACGAAGAAAATTATGTTGCTTCAGCACATAACAGCGAGACTGATATGTGGAAACAAGAAATCAGCTTGTCTTACTCTACAGAAAATGTTGAAAATGTTCGCAATTGGATCAAAGGCTATCAATCTCTCAGCGGTTGGACAATCGCGGATCCATTCGGCGGAAAAGAAGCTTCTGAAGTCTCTAAAGAGGAGTACACGAACGCAGTCTTCAATCGAATTTCTAGTTTTTACTGGACGACGTTGAAGGATAATTTCACATCTGAACAAATCGCAGCTCTTCGTTCGAAGTTTGGTAGCGGCTCGTTCATGATTGTCGGATCTTCTATTACAAACGATCAACTTGAAGATGGGACAATCAGATACTCGCTCACAGGTACGACCCCCGCGGTCTACCGTAACTCACTTGGTGTCGTAACTGAGAATACTGAAGAGTTCACGTATCACGATGCGATCACACCGCTCCGAGCATATCGCTTGAATGCAGATGAGAATATTGTTCGTCATATCTACGCTGAAATCAAGAAAGGCTCAGTAGTTGCTACTTATTCAGATGAAGAAGGAAACAAGCTAGCTGACGATGTAAATGTCAAGACTGACGAGTACGCGGGTGAGGATTACCAAACAGAAGCTAAAACAATTCGTCCAATCTACGAAGTGGAAACAGTTAACGGTTTGACTAAAACTACGATTACTCGTTACGAGCTAATCAGCACTCCTGCGAATGCAAACGGTCAAGTAGTAGCTGAGACAACTATCGTAGTACCGTACGTGTATCGCAAAGTTGTGACTGTCGACATCAAAGGTTCTGTAATTGCTACATACAAAGACGAAGAAGGAAATATTCTTGCGTCTGAGGAAAAAGTCGCTACAAACGAAAGCGATGGTACTTACTATGCGGCAGCGTCTAAGCCAATTCAAGCTTCAGCTTCAAGTAAGATTACTGAGAACGGTCGAGAAGTTACATTGATTACGTACGAATTGATTAAGACTCCGGACAATGAAACTGGTGAAGTTGTCGGCGGTGAAACACTCGTCGTACCGTACGTCTACCGCAAGGTTGTAACGAATAAACTAGTTCCAAACAATCCGCCGGTCGTAGAAGAAGAAACGTTGAAAGTGACACGATTCCATTCAGACACTGGTGAAGAATTGCAATCAGATGTTGCCGGATTTGAAGATGCACCTAATATTATCGGTGATTATCAATTTACAGGTACGACTGAAACAAACGAGTCTGGTGACGTTCAAACGCATATCTACAAACTGATTGAAACTGAAATTCCGGGGGATTTCCCGATTGTAGAAAATCCTGAATTGAAAGTTACTCGATTCCATACGGATCAAGGTGAAGAATTACAATCTGATGTTGAAGGTTTTGTAGACGCACCGGGTATGATTGGTAATTATCAATTTACGGGTAAAACTGAATTATCTGAAGCGGGTGATGTACAAACTCACATTTATACTAAGATTGTGACTGAGATTCCAAATGAGGCTCCAAAAGTTGAGTTGATTGATGCGGAAGTAACTCGTTATATGCTTGAGGATCGTGAGACTGAAATTGCTGATTGGAAGCCAGGTCTTCACGATGAAGAGCCAACTATTGGAAATTATCAGTATACTGGAATTACGGAAAATGATGAAGATGGATTCGTTCGGACTCATATTTACAAGTTGATTGAAACAAGTGTTCCGGGGGATGCGCCGGTTGTGGAGATTCCAGAGTTGAAAGTGACTCGATACACGCTTGAAGATGGAATTGAAATTAAAGACGCTGAAACAGGTTTTGTGAAAGCACCTAATACGATTGGTGACTATCAATTTACAGGTGTGACGAATATGAATGAAGGTAACGACGTTCAAACGCATATCTACAAACCAATTGAAACTGAAATTCCACGTGAAAGTTTAGTTCTTGATAAGATTGAGTATAAAATGACTCGTTATGTTGATGAACAAGGAAATGAGTTGACATTGTTTGATTTTGGTCTTCGAGAACCAAAAGCAATCGAAGATTATGTGTTTACAGGTCGCACGGATTCAAATGAGGCTGGCGATGTTATTACGCATGTATATCGTAAAGTTGAAATTGAAACGAAAGTTCCGGGCGATGCACCTCAAGTTGATATTCCTGAACTTCGATTGACACGTCACGTGAACGAAAAAGGCGATGAACTTCTTCCAATTGAAGAAGGTTCAAACGGACCACGTAAGACAATTGGCGATTACGAATATACTGATCGTACTGATGTTGAAGGTGGCGTGACGACGCACGTTTATGCTCCAATTCGTTATGAAATTCCGGGAGACGCGCCTCAATATGATATTCCTGAGTTGAAAGTTACACGTCACGTAGACGAAAAAGGTAAAGAACTCATTGAAATTGAAAAAGGTAATCAACCGCCTCGTAAGACAATTGGTGATCACGAATACACGGGTCGTACTACTGAGAAAGATGGTATTACGACGCATGTCTACGTTCCAATCAAACACGAGATTCCTGGCGATGCTCCTCAAGTAGATGTTCCTGAGTTAAAAGTAACTCGTTATGTCAACGAAAAAGGTGAAGAAATTAAAGAATCTGATGCAGGATTCATCGACGCGCCTAAAACGATTGGCAAATACGAGTTCACAGGTAAGACTGAATTTAATGAAGGTAAAGATGTTCAAACACATATTTACAAACTTGTTGAGAAACCAGTTACACCGGAAACGCCAAATCCGCGTACACCTAAACGGGATATTCCAGAGCCTAAGAAACCAGAAACACCACAACCAATTGAGACTTCTAAATCTAACGATTCTAAACAGGTCGTTGTAGAATCAGTAGATCAGCCTCAATTCGTTAAGGATGAACTTCCTAAGACGGGTGAAACAAATAGCAACTTAGCGCTTGTCGGCGTGTCATTGTTGACAGCTCTTGGTTTAATTGGATTCGCTAAACGGAAACGTGAAGACTAAAAAAAAGAAGTACTCGTTTGAGTACTTCTTTTAATTTGCTCGTAAAAACGTTTCTAAGGCGTTTTAATAATGAGACGGTTAATTATATTCGATAATGTTTAAAATGCGAATATGGGCTCGAGAGATGTCTTAAAATGGATTCTATGACTTGTGGTTATAATAGACAATTGAATTAATGTCTGTTATAGACTCAATTCGTCAGATGTTTCTTTTGTGATAGTTTTTTCGGGTTGGCGTTGCGGTAATTCTACGATTGTGATGCTTGTGTTATCTAGAATGTGTTTTTTAATGCGGTTCCAGTCACCACCAGCTAGTCCGCAACCTATTTTTGCGGGGACGTAAGCTGGTTGATTATCTTGTTTTGCACGTTGATCGAAACGAGTTAGTGCGTCAATTAGTTTATTTTCGTCGGTATAAATTTTTTTGGTTTTTGCGCTGTTACCGTAGTAGAGCTGTGTGTAAGCGTTGAAGATTTTTAGGTTTGGATTTGAATTTAAACTTACTGGTTGAATTTTACCGAGTCTGTCTAGTGGGTTTGGATATTTGGTTGCGAATTCGTGGTAGGCTTCTTTTACTCGTGGATATTTTGAGTAAAGAGCTTTTGCGACACCAGCACCCATGACATTTTGACAGTTGACTTGATGCATGATGTAGCCGTTATTGATAGACGTTAAGTCACCTTGGATTTGACGAGATTGTTTTTCTTTTTCAGCGATTACATCACGGACTTGCATGAGGCCTTTGCCTGTGAGATTTTGACCGTTTTCATCTTTGCCGACACCGTATTTGTTGTCATAGGGGTTGGCTTCTTCGAGAGTTATGTTTTTGGTTTCTAATAGTTGTTTTTTAAGAGTTGGATTTTGAGTAAATTTTAAGTACATGCCGTTTGCGATGTGTTTTGGAGCGACGGCTTCCCATTTTTCTGGATCGAAGTTTTTGACAGTGCGTCCTATGCGTTTAACTTCAAGCGGATCTTTTGCGTTGAGGATTGCTTGTTGTGCTTTTTTATCGTCAAATAAGAGCGCTTTTTGATAGTGGAAGTAGTGCTCAACTGTTGGGAATGTTGTTAGTTGATCTTTAATTTTGACTTGAAACGGTGCATTGTAGAAATTTGAGAATGATTGATATTCGTTTTTGAGCCCGCTGTAAAATTTAATAGTTGTCATAATTTGATTCCTTTATAATAGTTTTCTTAATTATAAAGGTTTTTGAGTGTTTTTTCAAGAAAAAAAAACAGAAGCGAATGCTTCTGTTTTGAATATTTTCGGAAAACGGTTTTGACTGAATTTATTTGGAGTTCACTCTGACATTTAGTTGATATTTTCGATGTTTACCAAACTTCTTCGCCGACTGGCTCGTATGGATTGTGATAGTTTGCATTTAGCAAACCGTCTGTACCATCTTTTCGACGATAGACGATGCTCACGTGTCCCGTATCTTCATTAAGGAATACGAAGAAGTCGTGTCCCAGAAGTTCCATTTGAATGACGGCATCTTGAGCTGTCATGACTTGAATGTCTAGTGTCTTAATACGTGCGAACACTTCAGTGTCATCGATAACTTTTGGTTCATCAAAGACTTGCTCCACACGAACTTTGTTGCGATTTTGCAACTTGGTTTTGTATTTGCGAATTTGGCGTTCGAGTTTATCGACGACTAGATCAAGACTACCGTACCAATCGTCTGATGTTTCTTCAGCTCGAAGCGTGAAGTTTTTGTGAGGGATTGTCACCTCAGCTTTGGCCCGCTTATTTGGATAGACCTTGGCCGTGACATTGACCGTTACGGACTCATTCTCAGAGAAATATTTTTCCAGTTTGCTGAGTTTAGTTTCCGCATAGTTACGGATAGCGTCGGTGATGGCAATGTTTTCACCGCGAACATAAAATTTGAACATATATTGTTCCCCCATTCTATTATTCTACGGTCTAGACGGGACTCGAACCCGCGACTCCCTGCGTGACAGGCAGGTGCGCTAACCATCTGCGCTACTAGACCAAGTTGACGCCTAACACCCTTTATCGAATAATACTCAAGGTTTCTTCGTGCGGGGATATAGGCATCATTGCTTCAATTCGTGGCACCCTGCGGCCATTATCATAGGGAATGCTTATCTTTACCCCGTATTGCTCAAGGCTTCCGAGGAGCCGGTTCACGAATTGCGATACGCTGTACGGGGATTGAACCCGTGTTGCAGGCGTGAAAAGCCTGTGTCCTAACCGCTAGACGAACAGCGCATAAGTTTTGGGTTACTAGACATTCCAGTTCATTCACCCAGGGAACATGTAGCAAGAACTAGTGCACCTTTCATGTTACCTAACAGAAATTATTGATAGCCAACGTCCCGGACATCTCTTGCTTAATGCGGTTGGCGCCGATATGTGTTAATTCACGTCTCAATAATTCGGAAACTTTAGAGTAGCTATCTCGTCCGTTTCTTTTTCAGGCTTACTGTCAAGCCTCGATTTATTACTTGGTTTTGCAATAAAGCGATTACTCCACCAACAGGGCTCGAACCTGTGACATCGTGATTAACAGTCACGCGCTCTTCCAACTGAGCTATGGTGGATTAATGTTATGCGCTAAGCTGGATTCGAACCAACAACTCATACGAGCTCCCCCTCCAAATTCAGGGGTGAGTGTGCCAATTTCCCTATTAGCGCTAAGTTAAAACATCTATACCAAGGGGATCGAACCCAGATGGCTCGGTCTTATATCACCGTGGTGATAGCCGAACCAATCGTAGCAATTGTACTGCCACAATGCATGATTGCAACCTCCCAAATAGTTGCCACGTATAGATGTTTATGTCGCAGCAGACGTCCCTGCGACTAGTCATGCCATTGACCTGGTTTTGACTTGTGGGCTTGGGTGTGTCCCGGGTGGTCTACGTTCTGTTAATATCACTTGAATCCCCCAATTCAGAGGTGATATGGCAATTTGGGGAGCGAAAGATGAAAATATTGCTTCAATAAACTTTCGATACAGTTCGTCGTGTGACGAGTCCATAACCGTATCCGAAGTATTTGGTTTTACCGTCTTTTCCTTGACGTTTTTTTTGCCGGATGATTTGTAAATTCTCTTGGTCAATTGTTCGGAGTAAACAAAATGGATATATTTCTGAAAATTATAACTCTTTTTTTTTGATACAATTCGTCTGGCGACGCACCCAATGTTGTATCAATGCCGATAGCAGGGTTCGAACCTGTGACCTACGCGTTACGAATGCGTTGCTCTACCAACTGAGCTATATCGGCTAATTGAGCAACTCGGCCGCATAGAGGGAATTGAGCCCCCATTCAGCCTCAAGCGTAATCATTCTATTCGCGACTAGAGTGATTCGGTAGCTTTTCAGCCGGACCGTGACTATATAGCCTAGTCCTTCCAATATCAGCATATCGGACAAGCAAGACGCTATCGTCTTTGATAGCGGAGCCCAGCAGGGTCCGTAGATTATCCTGAAGGTAATGCTTGTTGTGTTCCGACAGCCTATATGCAAACGGAGTTAGTCAATGTGACGTGCCGGGATCGAACCGACTAGCGCCCGCTTCACAGGCGGGTGGCGCACCAAGTTGCCTTACGTCACCATAATGATGCAGCTGATGAGAACCGCGCGGTCTCTCATCACTTGCCCCAGACGCATCCGCATCCAGACTGCATCACAACGACAGTTCTTCGCGACAGCGGCGATGGCGTGTCGTTGCCAAGTGCACTTGGGGAAAAAGATTCCGCATGAGAGCAGTTTCTTTTCATAACCCCATGCCTGTTAACGGATTCGAACCGCTGACCCTCCGATTACAAATCAGATGCTCTACCAACTGAGCTAAACAGGCTCGCGATGCATCCATTTGGGCGGATACATCACATGATCACATATTACCCTAAGACGGGCAGGATAAACGTAACCATTTAGCATGCATGCGGTTTTAACGTCTTTTCCTTGACAGCTTTTGTTTTGATTTTTGGTATTTTTCAAACTCTGCGTTTAGGTTTTCGATAAATGTTTTGTTGTTTTGTTCTAGTTTATCGATGAATTCATCCATACGTTGTACTAGTGTCATATTTATCCCTCGATTGTTTTTCTAGGTGGCGAATAAGTTTGACGGTTTGGTCAATAGTTTCTTGTGGTAGCCATTCGTCGATGTTCAAAATAGATTCGTCTAAGATTACTTCTTTCATGCTTTGTAGTCAATCTTCCTCAATAAGATTTAGTTTAGAAGTATCGATACCGCGTTCTTCTAATTCGTGGAGCAGGTTATCCAATGGCATTTCATATGTTTCTTCCATAATATTCTCCTGACTTGTTCGTGACCCGAATGGGTATTTATTTATTAATTTCTAAATCTTTGAGTTTAGATGATATAGATACCATGATATTGATACTAGTTTCCAAATCATTAATCTCATCAAACGTTAGAAATTCATATTCTTCTTTGAAAACATTCGTGTAGAATTTTAAAACGTTTGGTTTGACGTCTGGTCGCTCTACTACATGTTGTTTTGCGTTGTTGAAATAGTGAATAAGTTCGCTATTAGATAGTGTTTCCAATTGTTTTTCTAACTCATTCATGAATTGGTACAAAGCTTGTTGATATTCATTTAATTGTTTATTCATGTTAACCTCATTTAAGGAAGGTGAGGGGTTCGAACCCTCGCGCGTGTTACCGCCTAACGATTTAGCAAACCGTCCTCTTCAGCCTCTTGAGTAACCTTCCAAAGTATCACGTGGCGAGCGTGATGATATGCAGGCACCACCTACACACTTTTGTTAGTAGTGCTGTTCCGGGCACGTTCACACGTTTTATTCGATTGTCAACCCTGGAACGGGGTTGTAATTTAAGTATCGAATATGGTTGGGGTTTTGATTAATCTTCAAATTCGATAATAATAATTGTATCATCGGGGATATTGGTTTCACAAACGCATGCATACATATCGTCGATATCAAATTCTTTGTTGGCTTTATCATATGTGTTGTTAAAGCAATGTTCTACAAATTTTCTGACTTGGTTTGCTGTTGTAATCTGTTTACTTTGTGTTCGTACAATTTGGTTGAATGCCTCGAATACTTCATAATATTGGGGGCTGAATCTAAACCATTCAACATATCCGTTTGTGTCAAGTAATATGTCTAGTTGCTCAATGTTTGGTGAATTTTTCAAGTCGTTGAGGGTGAGCTCTACGATGTTGAAACGAATGATATCATGTAAACGCCACGCCATGTGTTTTACCTCATTTTTCTAAAAGTTTTTGTTTCAATTCTTTTTTTGCTTTTTCGTATTCTGTTCGGACGGTTTCATCTTGTTCGCTTAGATATTCATCGAGAAATTCGTCAAATGTTTGTGTCATAATAGCACCTCATTTCTATTTTATTGGGATAGCTGGATTCGAACCAACGCGTCAAGGAGTCAAAGTCCTTTGCCTTACCACTTGGCTATATCCCAACAATACAATTCCGCTTCCGCAGTTAGGGGGTTGCCTGATTTAAACAGGCGACGTCATTAAGACGGTCAGCTATCTTCTCGCGCTGACTTGTACCTCCTCGCTTGAGGGATAGGAATAGTCACCCTGCCATGACCCCCATGTCGCTATAGAATTGTAAATGTTTGACACAAACTTCATGGTGACCTGGCCTGTGTCCAGCTCGTATCGTATTTTTGTGTCGCTTAGTGTCCCCGTACGGTTGATATACCAAAGGGTCATGGCGCAAGGCGGAATCGAACCACCGACACACAGGGCTTCAACCTGCTGCTCTACCTAACTGAGCTATCGCGCCTAAATCATCTAACAACAACATCATTCTAAACCCTTCATGAGTAATCAACTCAACCAAGCCCGATGCGCCGAAAGATGTAAACTGAGTCTTGTCCACCACAGCTGATTAGACTGGATGACCATATGTCCGTTTGTATACTTGTGGCGGGATTTGCACCCGCAAGCCTGCCATTGATTGAGGCGACTGTTCATTCAGTACTTTACGGGGTTTGGCGAGCATGGCAACTCACTAGATATCTAGCTAAAGCACTGTCCCGATGTGTATGCTGGTTCCACCACACAAGTATTTGAGTCGCAGACCAAACAGCCTCCGTTGCTCAGAAATGACTTAACAACTTTATTCAAATTGTTAAGCCGGAGAAGCTATGAATTATATTCATGCAATCTTTTTACCATGACTCGAGCAGGATTCGAACCTGCGACCCGCGGATTAAAAGTCCGCTACTCTACCAGCTGAGTTATCGAGTCTGAATCGGGGTCGGGTTTAGTTTTTACCGACATCTCCTCTATGACAATGGTTATTCTGCCACTAATGTGATGGGTCGATACCATCAACGGTCCACAGTGTCTTGGTATCGTAAAGTAGGATAATCCTATCCCAATTTTTTATATACCCTTGTGGATTTAACATGGCTTCTTCTGGCGCAATCTTATAGTACCTTTCGGCACATCAACCACTTTCGGCATTTGGGCTTGGATGTAGGCTCACATTCCCACATTGTTCCCTGCTTAGATTCCCAGAAGAGCTCTAACAATTACGTTGGCACATACCATTATCAACTCGCCTTCATCAAGGCTCGAGGCACCTTTTGAGTGTCGTGATAACGTGCGTTAGGTCGACAAACCTATTCCGCCACAAGACGGGACACCACCCGTAATGCAACCAACTCACTGTTTGATAAGCGACTAGCTATTCCGACTTGGCCGTGTCGAAACATTGTTGCTAGGTGAGGATCGGTACCTCACTACCATGTTGACTGTTGTATGTCAAAAGATTGTCATACCGCAGACCGACTGTTTTGTCCCGCCTTATACACCTGTCACCAGGTTTCAAGACAAAGAGATTACGATTCCTTGCGTGATATGTCCATCAGATTTCTCGTCAAACACATTCGCCCAGTTTTTGCACTGGCAAATTGGCTCGACGCAAGGCTAATCCCCGACGGGACTACATGCATTACCATTAGAAGTCATAGAGGAAAGCACATCCTATCGCAGTCCTTTTCAGACCACTACGAACGAACTCTTTTGGAGTTCGCCGGATGCCACCTGCGGGCACAGTCACCTACAGGTTTCCCAATAATACGAAGAGCCTATGGCTCTAAGAACTTTAGCAACCCTTTTTCAAGCATTGCACGCCGTTGTGGCACTGATATTTCAATCCGCGCATTATACGATGCGATACGAGTTTTAACGTCTTTTCTTTGACAAAGGAGGATGTGGGATTTGAACCCACGCACGACATCACTGCCGTCTGACGGTTTTCAAGACCGTTCCCTTAAACCAGACTTGGGTAATCCTCCATAAAATCAATCAATATCAGTATTTAGCCTTGGGAGATGGTCCTCCCAGATTCCGATGTCGATCTATAATCGCACCGTACTCAGGACAATTCCTTCAACCCCAACAAGCAAGTTGTTGGTTTGGGCACAAGTCGGTTCACTAAGTGCGAAGATTTTGAGGTTTTTCGCTAATATGTTACTAAACTTCTTTTTCTCATTCGCGGTTTAATCGCTACTAAGACCATCGCTTTTGCTTTCTCTTCCTCACCTTTTTAAGGGTGGTCGATTTGATTGATTTCTTTATCGTGTGTTTAATTACGCACAAGTGTGCGTAAATCGGGAAGACAGGATTCGAACCTGCGGCCACCTGGCCCCAAACCAGGTGCTCTACCAAGCTGAGCTACTTCCCGATCAGAAGGACCCGTTTATCTGAGGTGGGTCTGACCTCTACCGCATTCTGCGCACAAATTTGGTAACGCGAGTTCTTTTAAGTCATTCTCGAAATGACGATGTTTACCACAAGCGCGAGAGATGCTCGTGGCTACATGCATGTCGTCCGTACTTTGACGTACAAGGTTCTAGGGTGCGAGACCCACACGGACATTTTTGTGACCCTATGTTGGAGCCACACAATCAACAGGCTTTCAGACCTACCTTCACGCGTCTTACTATTTAACGGGTTTTAGGGCTGTACCCGCACCTGTCATAGGGGACAAGCCCCTTCCAAATTTTGTGCAGGGACACTCTCAGCTGATAGGCTGAGACAGTGTGCTATCGGGGACTAGCCCCTCAAAAAGCGGCGGGTACTTCGGACACTTGTCTTACTTCGCACCCACGGGAACCGTGCATGTCGTTACTATGCCGGCGACGACCTCAAGGGTCTATTGCAGGAGTGGGGTTCGAACCCACGACCTTCGGGTTATGAGCCCGACGAGCTACCAACTGCTACTATCCTGCTATAATACCGCGAATGCTTCGGACACTTGTCCTACTTCACATTCGCTCGATCCGCACATATCGTTAGTATGGCGGTGACAAACCCTATCAGAATCGAACTGATGCTTACGGTTTTGGAGACCGTCGTGATACCACTTCACTAAAGGCTTATGTGGAGCCATGACCGATGTTCATGGCTGATGATTAAATCATCGAATTTGAAAACGAAATGCAGACGTGCATTTCGAAAGAGTAGATATATTGTAGCACATTGTTTTACATTATGCAACAGTTTTTTTTATTTTTTTTTAAATTATTCTTTTGCGAACATCTTGATAAAGATGTGCGTGCCGATGGACACTGTTGCGAGCATTGCGAGGACAAATCCGAGCCCGATAATATTTAGTGAGAGTACGATGCCAAACATCGTGAGAATAACACTGTATAGTGATAGTGTGATGAGTACTGATAAGACGCACGATACAGCAAAGATGTAGCGTTTTGACATAGATTTTCCTTTCTGAGTTTTGTTTCACGTGAAACGTGAAACTTTTTTATGAGACATTTTTCGTAGAGATTCCCCGATAGATAATATCTTTACGCTCGACGACGATTTCGACATCGTGATTTTTCAGCGAAGTCACTAATTTCTTATTCGGATTGAATGCAACGCCGTGACCAACGTTTGCGAGCATCGCGACGTCGCCATTTGTGTCACCATAGGCATAAGATTTTGTCAAGTCGATGTTGTATTCATTAGCTAGTTTTTTGATCACAGATAGTTTCGAGCTAGAATCCCACATAGGGATCACTTGACCGTTGAACTTGCCACTTTCGGACACGTATTCTGTCGCGAACCACAAGTCGCTACCGAGTTTCTTGGCCATACGCGATACCAAAAATTGCGGGGAACCCGAGATAAATACAATCATGTGTCCCTGCGATTTATGCCAGTCGAGTTGTTCTTTTGTGAAACGGTAAAGATGTTTATATTCCAACTCGACAGTTTGTTTCGCAGCAAAGTCGATATCTGCCATCGGTTTATCGCGCAAGTGATCCGTATAGACACGGGCCAGTTGCTGTAGATAATCGTCGTAATCGAGTTCTCTATTGTGCCAAGCGCTGTAGAACGGTTGAATTTGTTCTTTTAAGTCACTTGAGAGAATTTCGTATTGGATGAGTTTATTGAAATGTGAAACCATGAGTGAGTTTCGAAAGAGTGTGCCGTCAATGTCGAAGAAAGCGGCTATTTTTTTGTCAGTCGTCATGAGTTGTCCTTTCACGTAAGATTTTTTCGATATATTCTTGAGTTTTTCGCATCTCGAGAGTTTCGCCAACCGAGAGTAGGCGCGGCATTAAATAGAGTTGTTTTCTATTAAGTGCGCCTCGTCTGAGAGGTAAGTTGTGCGTTTTTCGCCAATTGTTGCTCACGTAACGATGGTAGAGCGGATGTTCGATTGAGATGAGTTCGTACACGAGATCGCAAGAGTCATCATGATCGGGCTCTGGCCCGATGACCTGTAAATAGTCGTCGGCCTCGCTGTAAGTTGGAAGAGTTTCTTTTAGTTTTTTATAACGGGACATAGCAACCGCCTTTCTATATAGAAAAAAGCCGTACGGGACGGCTTTGTGTTTTGCCAACTTGGTTACGGTATGGTATTACCGTTGAGTTTTATTTTATCAGATTTTCGTAAAAGAGTCAACGTCCGTTGTGGATCTTTTGAATTGTTTCGACGACGATGCGAGACTTTTGGGTCATCTTATTCCAGACGATATAGGGGACTAAGTCGAGTAGTGATAAGTCGTCGGGTGTCAGCTCCTGCATGTGATCCCACAGAAAACCGTGCAGGAAATTTGCGTAGTCATGAATGAATTGCCATCGCTGTTGTGTGGCGATTTTGAGATCGTTGCTATTTTTTTCGTTGTCGTTTTTGATGGAGTGAACGAGGTCGTTAAATTGTTGGTATTGTTCGTTATGATTTTCGATTAGTCGTTTTAGTTTATCGTACATTTATGGGATTCCTTTCTAGTTTATTCAATGTAACAGCCAGCTTGGACGTTGATTGGTTTGTTCTTTTGAGCGAGTTCGATGTTGCCATTTGTGTTTTTCGCAATAGTTTGTGCTAAGGTATAATCATCAGTGATGCCTGTTATGCGAGTGTTTGTTCCATATTCCCATTCGTAAGCGCATTCCGCGATAACAACGAAGAGTGGTTCTTCTAAGATGTTGTTTTCGATGAGTTCGTCCATTGAGATAAAGTCTGAAATGTCTTCGTAGTCGAAATAGTCGAGGAAGATTTCATAGTTGTCGTTTCCGATTAAGGCTACGATATCATCTTCGTTGACTTCGATAACGATTTCTTTTAGTTTGCATTTTAAATAGGTGCTTTTTTTATTCGGATTTTGCATGATCCATTTTAAAAAGTTTGTGGTGTTGAATCCGGCATTTTCTCTGTTGATTTGTGTTCTCATTAGATATTTCCTTTCTTGAAATCGCTTACGTTATGTAAGACGGATAGTTGGTAAAGACGACTGCGATTGTCTTCGCGCAAGTAGTCTTGCATGAGTTGACGTGGTGTTGTTTTGTAGCCCGGTGCTTCGAGCACGATGAGTTCGACGTCGGGATAAGCGAGTGCATTGTAAATTGCTTGTTTGACGTTGTTAGTTTTAAGTTCTTCGAGTAGCTTTTTCGTATCAAGCACGCGCTGGTTGATACTGCCGAACATTTGGTTTTTAGTTTTTAGTCGATAGATGAAGCGACCGTCAATGATATAGTTGATTTCTGTGAGGATCTGGATTTGTTTTTCGAATCCATCCTTTCTCCACCAATCTTCGATATCGAAACCTGTCCAAACGCTGATTGTTGTGTCTGGGATAGCGATTTTAACTCGTTTAATAATGTCGAGTGTATCGTCTATGTTTTCAGGTACGATTGGATCTCCGCCGAGTAGACTGAGGTTGGGTTTCATACCGCGTTTGATTAGTTGATTTAGTGCGTCGATGATAGTAGTCGATGCTTTTTTGTTCTCCCAATAAAGTTCTTCTTTACGAGCCCATGTCGTTTCGTTCCAACAACCTTTGCAGTGAAAGGAGCAAAAGTTGAAGAAGACGGATACGACAGGTCCTTGTCCGAAATCGTTGTCGATATCGAACTTACTGATTTGATGGATGTATGCCATTCGATTTCCTTTCTAGAATGATTTTAAATAAACGTATGGCCCGACTTGCACGGGCTGGCTTTCATAGCGCATACGTTCCAGATTATTCTGGATGAGATTCAGCGTAGGAGGCTTGACCTAGCTGTCCGCGTTCGACTCCATGACGAACACGTTCTTTGATTTCTGACCACTTACCGTCGTTGACAGCTTGTACGCCAGAACGTTTAGAATATGTGAGATATCCACACACTCTTTCTACAACTAAGATGTCTTCGCTTCCGCAATTGTCGCAGGTCATGAGGAAGTCCCCAT
>ERZ773051.491-NODE-491-length-27947-cov-18.002725_pt1 | contig 27947 bp, 26 predicted proteins | sample MGYA00580631_ERZ773051 | MGnify/ENA primary metagenome ERZ773051 (study PRJEB29015, sample SAMEA2738137) | human oral metagenome | biome: human oral; feature: human-associated habitat; material: saliva | place: China | collected 2204 ... | reverse complement strand
TTTGTAGGCTACGTTTCCTCGTTTGAGTGCCGCCTGAACGGTCCCCAGAGTGTCACATGCACCCTGGTCCGCTAGTACCGTGGCCTCCAAGCGATACGCTTGTGCCCTAGCGGGGCATACAGGAAGAATCACCTCCCTAGATACTCGACGGCGGTTCTCCCTTTTCTGGGTAGGCGCGTTTTTCGTCCTGTCCCTGCCAGGGTATTTCAGTGAACCTCTAGCTGGCGGCGTCCTAAGCTGTGCTTGTGGCTGTAGCTTCCGGTTCTTCGCTCGCGTCACCCGCGCCTTAACCACGCGCGGCACGGCGCGTGCGGCGATGTTGGCCGCAGCGTTCACATCCCTATCCATCACCCCATGTTCGGGGCAGACCGAATCCTTGTGCGTGGGGTGCGAGACTCGCTGGCCGCACGTGTAGCACTGTTGCGAGGTGTTCGAGGGGTTTACGGCTACGACCCATCCGCCGTTCTGCGATACGTAGTGGGTGAGCCATTTCACCAGTTCGCCCCTGTTCCAGCGGCCATTTTGCATGGTATTGGCGATCCAGCCCAAGTCCTCCACAGCAACCACCGCGTTATCGAACGTGTGGGACAAGTCGGCTATCTCCTGCGCCGCCATGATAGCTAGTTCTCTCTTTTTCCTGGATGCGGCCTCCCGGTGGAGTTGCGCCTCATCCAACGCAGACATTCTAGCTTGCCGGTCACGAAGCAATGTCACAGCCTTAGCTTTGATGTCTCTGACTTGCTGCTCAGATGCGCGGACGCTGTTCCACAGTGAATGAACTCTCTGGGAGAGCGTCGTCTCATACACTATCCGACCCGTCTCCACCTCGCGCACCACGACGGTGGCGTAGTTGTTGATGCCCACGTCCACGCCGATAGTATAGTCGCCCGAAAACTGCACAACAGGGTTATCGGTCACGACCGTGAAAATAAAAACGGGGTACCCGTCCTCAACTTTAATGACGGGGAGAGTGACCCTACCTTCGGTGAACCGCCTGTTATCGAAATTGAAGATCAGACGGTACCATTGCCCCTGAACAACCATCCGCAGCACAATCTCTCCGTCAGCGAAAGGGTCATTCTCGATACTAGCATAAGCTCGGTCTACGGCACCAAGATTCACGTAGTCCTCACCATACGACGGTGCAGACGCATCTACGGTGCGCTTCCAGCCCTGGCTCACGTACTTGGAGCTTTCACCATTTGCGGCCTGAACACGCTCCATGTAGGAGCGGTATGATGTGACCACGTTATACCTAAGTAGATTCTCTTTACGCGACCTGCCAGACTTGCCCGATACTAGAAAATCAGGCATGGTCACGCCCGCACGACGCCCAGCTGCGGCGGGTTGAGTGTCGGTAACACGCGCAAGTTCATCCCCTAGAATCTCGTCATTGCGAACCACGTAGGTTGCGTAACTAGAGATGTCTCGAACCTCAGATGCGAGTTCAGCCATAACAGATGAGCCATCTAGCAGCTCGCCGTCCAGATCTAGGACGTGAGAGGGGCGCGCGACGAAAGCCTTGTAGGTCTGGTTCTTAGCCAACGCACCCCTCCCATCAAAAAGAAATACACCCAATACCAGATATACAGCGGATGGTAACAAAACCATCGTCCGCCGTAAAGCCAGCCCGCCTGAACTGGCCCACGCTAACACCCTTAGTCGCCCCGTGGAGTCAGCCCCGTTACAATCCTAGTTTACTTTAGGCTGCATGGTCTCGTTACCAAGGTCAGCTCCAAGTCTCACAGCGCTTTGGCACGCTCGCTTGGTTCGCGCTTCACCGGGGCCAGCGTTACCAGACACTAGGCCGGAACAACGTCTTACGTCCCCTCCACGCGCGTTTAGCGTCTCCGGGGCACTCACGGCGACCTTAATGCTGATGACCAAAATCACCAGCCGTGGGAGACATCCGCTCCCAACGATGCCAACCCTGTTAAGATTAACACCAGTGGACCGTGTAGGAATTGAACCTACGACCTACTGGGTGTAAACCAGGCGCTCTTCCATCTGAGCTAACGGTCCAGGAACGCGAACGTCACACGCGCCTCGCGGGCGATCAACCCCGCTCAGTTAACGCGATCAGAACGCGCACGCAAACTCATTTTGTGACGCGTACACAAACTTTGCTTGCGCTCTGCGACGGGACTCGAACCCGCAACCTCCGGGCTTTCTGACCCGGTGCTCTGCCTATTTGGAGCTACGCATTGTGGACCGTACAGGAATCGAACCTGCGACCTCCTGTGTGCAAAACAGGTGCTCTACCAATTGAGCTAACGGCCCAGAAAAGGGGAGCTACCCCTTATTCCGAGAAATTAACTAGTATTCTGTTCTCTACGCTACGGGAATCAAACCCGTCTCCGTTTGGCGTTCTTCCTATTGAACTACACCAGCCTTTGCGGGGCCAGTGACGGGACTCGAACCCGCGTCTGCTACTCCGGTCGTCAGATTAGCGCTGTGGGCCTCGATAGAATCGAACTGTCATCTCCTGCCACTGCTGGACAGGCGCTTTACCCGGAGAGCCGCGTTAGCGGGCCTAGAACACCGCCGTATTGCTGACCCTAAATTAAGCTAGAGGTCCATTGTACACTATGTGTACCGTCGGCGTAGCAGGACTTGAACCTACGACCTCCCGCTCCCAAAGCGGGCGCTCTACCAAACTGAGCCATACGCCGTTCTTTATGTTGTTATCTTATCGCTGTTCGCGACCTCTGTCAACCTGTGAGCGGCCCTCCCGGTTCCTCTCCAACGCCACGCCTCTTTCGGCTGGCCAGCTGGAGGCCCTGTGAGAGGGCCGATCAACGGTGTCCCTCAATCACTCACAGGGACAATCATATCCCACGACCGCACCCCACGTCAACACGAAAACAAGTGAACCGCGTCACATAGGCGAGCGCGAGGTCAACGGACGCCCTTACGTAGAACCGTCACAGCCTTTGTCGCACACGGCAACACCCCACCCAAACGGAACAGCCGCGCCCCGTGACGCGCAAACCCCTCATCATAAAACACATTGCAACCCTCGACAGCGAACCCACGCGACCCATAAAACCACCGCATAAACCCGCCGGGAGACCCAAACGCCGCGCTACAGTATCGCTCCCGAGACTCGCGATCAAGCGAACTAAGCCCCCACACTGCGTGCAAGAAAACCTCACACACGCTCTCACGCTCACCAGCAAGAACCCAGCCGCCAGAGGAGCGCGACACGGCAACAGCGCCCTCGCGGATAACACCGCTGCTCTCCATCGCGCTCACCCACTGTGCAACCTCGCGCGCCGCACTCTCGTCTACGAGACCAAGAGACGCGAGCAACGAACCATCCTGCGCACCCGCCGCATAATCAGCCCAATCACGGACAACAATGCACCCAGACGGGGATACCAGGCGACCGATCAGCTCGAACAGCGCCGCGTTCGCCACAGCGCCCGGCGCGCACGATGGCGTCAGCATCTCATGGACAACGCTCGACATGAACACTACGTCAAACGCGCCCATTCGCTCAGTCAGGTCACCCGCACTCACATGACGAAACCCACCGTCAGCGCGCATCGCCTTCTCAACGTCCGGATGTGCGTCATGACAGTAGTACATGCCGCCAGCACCCTCCACCAGGTCACGCAACAATCGCGCGTTCTCGGGCATCCCGCAACCAAAATCGAGCACCTTCACACCGGGGCGCACATGTCCACGCAGCGCATCCCACTTACTCCCATACGAACGCGCCATACGCCGCGTGTACGAACTATCGTATCCACCGTCAATACTCGCGGATGGGAAAGATGCGGCAGGCACAGAACCGCGAGAAGAAAAGTTACTGTTCGTCATAGCGTCACATCATACCACAAGAGGCGTCAACACACCTCAGCGCCCGCAGCGCCTATTGAGCACCAAGCTCAGAAACAGTACACAACATCTCTCGGTACTGCCTGACGCACCCCAACACGTCAGGCAACGCACGGTGCGCAGCCGGACGGTCAGCCACCCATGCAACATTCACCCCACCGGCATGTAGGAAACGGGCAACGCTCGACGCGTCCAACACGCGGTGGTCCAACGACGCGTACACGCACGGCAGAAAGCGCTTCACGAACCCCCGGTCAGCGTGGACACTGTTCCCACCCAGCCACACCCTGTACGACGACCCGCCATGCAACCCAGTGAACGCGTCTGCGCACTCCTCCAACCACGCGCACATCTCCATGTCAACCAGGCCAGCCACCATGCCAGACCCGCCAACAGCGCGCACCCGTTCAGACAGGCCACTACGCGCATGCATCACCGCCGCACTACCACGCATCCCACTAACAACACTATCCGCCTCAGCCGCGCTCCCCTGGTCCACGACGCGAGCGAACGGCTCCAACCCGAGCGTGCGCCCCGACATGTCCGTCACCACGCCCGCAACCTCCAACAAGCGCTCACAGTCCGCATCAACGCCCGTCGCCTCCACATCAACCCACAACACGACATCAACAACACCAGACGCGCTCGCGCCCACACCGTCAACAGGAACGCCGCCCACAAGCAGCCCCTCTCACATACAGAAACCATCACAGCCGCGCCCACACGCGCGCAAACGGACAACACCAACACAACCAAGCGGGGAGCCGTCACACGCACACAGGCGCAACAAACCGAACAGCATCAAAATAGCACAAACAAGCAGCAACCAACACCAAAAGAAACAGACACAAACACAGCAATAGTCACAACAATAGTGGGGCGCGAACAGTCCGCAACAGCGAACATCCACACCCCACCACAACAAACAGGCGACAATCACGCGCAGCCTACAAAGAGAAACTAGGCTACACCGTGAGCGCAGGCGCTACGCTAAACCCCACGCCTCCTCCTCGCCAGGACGCGGCACACCAAACCCAGCCGACGCGCGCTCCTCCACCGGCAAACCCTTATACTTTTTCGCAGCGCGACGACACTCATTGCGTCGCAGCCGGAACAAAATCGCCTCATGGTAGAGAAGGTCGGCATCTGAACGCGCCCTCTCCACCTCATCATCCACGCCCGCACGCGACACGCACACGCTCTGAGTGAAAGAACGCACAACCGCGCCCTCATACCAGCAGCACAACACGTCCGCGCCCGCGCGCCCACGGTCAGCATACGACTTCACCGTAAACACCGGCACACCCATACCACGCGCGGCATAACGCAACGCATCATACACGCCACCACCATCAACATGATAGCCCACAACGCCCTGACCAGCAGCCACATAACCCGCCAGGTGAATACGCCAATCCTGCCACCCAGCAGGCATCGACACCACCACGCCGCCCGCAGCCACGACCCGGCCACACAACGCCACCACGCGGCGCGCCCACACCGCGCCTCCACGCGCCGCACCCTGGATAGCGCCGCCGGGACTCAAATCGGGAGCCAACACAACAAGCCCCTCAGCAACCGTCTCGTCAAAATCGAGGAGCCGTGACACCATTTCCGCGCTACCCGCGCCAGTGACCGGAACCACCAGGGTACCCCACCCGGTGCCACCCGTCGCATACTCTCCCGCCACCGACAGAGCATACGAGCACAACGCGGCACCATTCATCGACTCGGTAGAAAACAACTCCACGCTCACGCACCTGACAGCATCACGGCCAAGCAGTTCCTTGAAACGCTCATACGCGCCCACACCAATGTCCGCCGACACGATGGCCGTCGCCTCCCCACCTTCGGGGACGGGTGTGTACCCCGTCTCGTCCACGAACATGCTCGCGCGCTCACCCCACCCCAACACCGGGGCAGACACCACGCCACCACCGCCAGTAGTAGCTGGCTTTCGCGCCGCCTGACTGCCGCCATCGTTGGTCTTGTTATCGTTCGTCAAAATGGTTCCCCCATCATGCTTTCTCGCCCCCTTTTGTGGGGCCACCCCCTATTATGTGGGGCGCTTTCTTTCCCTACACGTTACCACAAGCCAAAACGCGCACGCAACACGAACGCGCACAAACCGACACAAATTAACTGCGATCATCCGCCCGACGCTAAGCGCCAGCTCAAATCTCGTCGGACGGGCGCGCGCTCCACGCCTCAGCGACCAGACGATGCAGCGCCCACAGCTCACCGTATCCGTTCTCGTCACTCTCGGCGGAACTCCACACGCTCGCCGTATCACTCTCCACCATGACAGTGTACGTGAACCACCTGTACGGGGCGAGAACACCCAACACCGCCTCCACCACGGGAGCGAGCGGCACACCCTCACAGCCAGCGGAAGCGACAGCCGCCTCCACGCGCTCACGCCACTGAGCAAGCACGTTGCGCGGCGACACCGCATCGAACTGGCCGAGCATCGACAAGGCGCTCACGACCGCGTGGTTGCGCGAGTTCAGCCACGCCGCCTCACTCACCAGAGTCGGCACATACGTTCGCTCCATCGCATCCTCAAACGCCGTCAGGAGCGCATTACCACTATCTAGCACGCTCGCGATACACATACTCCCCGTGGGGGTCACATGATAGGAGGACGCGAGAAGCGCAGCCACGTGCGCGGGCGCAACGACCTCCATGCGCACACCGTAATGCGTGCCAAGATCGTTGACGGACGCGCTCAAACGCTGACCGTGCGGCGTGTCCCTATCCGCATCGTGGTAGGCCGTCGCGGACAGGAAACGAGTCATACCCGTATGGTAGCCAGTACCACGCGTCACATCCACATGCACGCGGTCACCGTCATACGTGTCGCCCTCATCCGGGCAACGCATCGTATAGCAGTGAAACACGCCACCATCGTGGATAGCGACATCACCATACGAGGCTCGCGCCATGTTCACGCGGTTAGCGGCCGGAACATTATTCACCTGCGCCACGCGGGCGCTCACACTTTCAGTATCCATAACAACCATCATACCACACACGTCATCGGCAAACAGGAGATGCACAGTATATGTGCTACGCGACACGAGAGCAATTGTGACAGAACCACCGCAAGCAGGGTATCATCGACGCACACGCTAAATCACACAAAAACAAGAAAATGACCAGGAGAACAAACAATGAAACTGCGGCTCACCGACTTCCAATCCAACACATACGAGGACACTGACGGTACGTGCGAGTGTCACATGTACACGGGGATGCTTGACCATCCCACATACGAGTTCACCACTAACCACGGCGACAAGCACACGATTGACGGCTGGTTTTCTAGCTGGGGCGACCACATTGTCCTAGACATTAAACTACCCATGTTCGCCCACTGGCTCCACAAGGTAGAGTTCAAGCGACCGAAAGATGTCGCCGACTACCTCATTGACGACTACTCACCACAACACCGTGACCTCTGGGGCGAATACCTCTGGCGCATCCTCGACTCAGCATCCAACTGCGACACCGAGCAGGAACTTAACGACAACCTCGCCTGGGCACTCCTGGACACCACAGCCGACAACGAGTAGAGATGACAGTCGGTACCACAGGGGACCGGCAGGCAAAGAAAAGCGCGCCACACGTGTACCGCTCACGTGTGGCGCGCTCGCTTGTACCCGCGCAGCCTGCGGCTCGCACACAGCCTGGCGGTCACATAAAAACAATCGACTAACACATGTTAGAAACGCGAGAGAACGCACACCATCAACGAAACAAGCGCAGACACAAGAGCGCAACAGATGCGGCTAAGAAGGACACATCAACGAAATCTGCACTCAACCAGCGCTACACGCGACGCAACCCCACAGCGCCAGCCACGCAGGTCGCGCAACGTGGGTGGATACGCAAAAGGCGCGCCCCAACAAGGGGACGCGCCCACACACGCCGACAGGATGCGCGCACTGTCAGCGGCGAGCGTTCAGCGCAACAGTCGTAGCTTCCAAATGGGCGACATTCGCGCGCTGACCGCGATCTGTCACGCCGCGAGCAGCCCAATCAGGCACGCTCTCGCCCAAGAAAAACTCACGAACGACATCCAGAACCCTATAAACCACTGTATCTCTCCTCATCCATCTACCAACCCCGCGCCACCGGACGGGGCGCGGGCACGAAAAACGCGCGCACACCCCACACACGGGGCGCGCACGCGACATTGACAAACGTAACAATAGCGCACAAACCGCCGCATACGCAACCACATCAAAGGCGACAACACGGCGAGATACGCCACTCAAAAGGCAAGGGTCGCGCCCCTGAACACGTCAGACGGGCGCGACCCCAGATGCGCCACCCACACCTGGCGGGGCACTACAAGCCAACAATAGCACAATAACCGGCGCACGCGCAACCAGACACGCCCAGCCGCCGATACGCTACGCGTTACTCACCCAGCGGCGGGCACAACCACACCGCCAGACACCGCGATAACACCGCCGTCCCACGCGCGCAACGCAACCATTTCACGGTCACCACCAGACGACGCGGGAACACTCACACGCCACACGCCAGGACGCTCCCCCACCTCAAAGAACACACCCTCGAACGACACGAGAGAAAACAACTCCGGCGTCTCATCGAACACGCGACCCATCAGATCACGAACGGCGGGCAGCATGTCGGCACGCAACCAATCAAGGTTCGCATAATCGCGACGGCACACAAGGTCCGTCACGTCAATACTCGCTACGCCCTCGTCCTCGTACACGGTCGCCGGACACCCCTGCGCCCACGGAAACACACTCGACACCAACTCACCGGGACGCGCGCCAGACGCAAACCCCTTAACGGCGGACACGGGAACAACCGCAAACATGCGGCCAGTCTGAACTGACAAAACAATCAACCTCTCACACGAAGAAAAAAGAAAAGAAACCAACCGCCAGAAAACGGCCAGAATAACGACAAACAATAGCAAACAGCAAGAACAGGGGCAAACGGGGCGCAGCTAAAGCGCACTGACCTCGTATCACCCGTAACAAGCGGACGACGCCACCACCAGATCATGCACACCAAGCGCGCAATCCTCCGGCGCGTCAAACCAATACACGCGCACGCCAACAGCCCCGGCAGACTCGCGCACAAGAGCCTCGAACGCGCGCTCACCCACAACCGCTGAATCTCCACCCACCTCAGCGGACACATACACGTCCACAAGATCGGAACCACCCACAGACTCCACACTCACGGACGCGCGCTCTACGCGCCACCCGCGAAAGCGCGGCAAGCCCGCCATGCGTCGCATACTCTCAGCGAACGCGTCACCCAGCGCGCCGCCAAACGACACGGCGTAGCCATGATAACGGTACTCAAAAAACGCCACAAACGTTCCCTCCTCTCACGCCACTAGGATAACATGAGGGCGGTGGAGAAAACAAAACCCCACCGCCCCCGTGTTTACCGTCACACGCCGCCCACTGCCACCGGCACGGACGCGACAGGCACGAACTCGCCGCCACTAGACGAACGCGACGACGCGGCGACCGGCAACCCCACGGTCACGCCGCCGTCACCATCGGCGACAGCCACACTCTCAGGCCCCCCAACAGTGACACCGGCAAACAGTAAGTCGCTTTCGCGCTTACGGTTCACACGCACAGCCATACCGCCCGTGCCCCTGCCCTTCACGTTAAACTCGCTCAGGCTGGTTGCCTTCCACGCACCCTCACGGATGAGACCGCCGCCAGCATCCGACAGGGACACCACCAACGCGTCACCCGCCTGAGACGACGGGATAGCGTTGAACGCGATCACACTGTCACTGTCAGCCACAGAGATACCGGCCACGCCGCCCGCGCGGCATCCGGCGGCGCGCACCTTCCCGGCATCCGCACGCAGCACCTTACCGGCCCTTGTGATGAACACCATGTCCACGCCCGCGCTTTCCGGCTCGCTCACGTGAACGGCCGATACGAGACGGTCACCATCGGCGAGAGCGCACACGGGCACCGTGTCCGAGCGAAGCGGGTAATCCGCCTTCACGCGCTTCACCACACCCATCTCGGACGCGACAATCAGGCCGTAAGCGCTATCGCCGCCACCGTCAACCACACTCACGCCAACCAGGTTACCGGGGAGGGTGACACCCAGCGTTTTCGCGGTCGCGGGCACCCCGTCATGGAAGAACGACACGGGAACCTTCACGCCCTCACCGTTATCGCACACGAACAGCAATTCACCGCCGCCATCCGTCCGCTTATCGGCTGGAATAGTGAACTGCGACGTGATGACTCCGTGCTTGTATGCGCGCGTCCTGGCCGGGTACTTCCACGTGCTTGTTGAACACACGACCGCCCCGCCACTCAACACTGCCACGTGCAGGTCGCCGGATGCGAGGTCGCCACCCACGCCCGCAGCCGCTCCCGACACCTCGCTACCCGGTGCGGCATCCTCAGCCGGGTCCGCGTCGTGTAGGACAGTGAGGCGAGGACTAGAGATGAGCTTGTGTGTCTCAACTAGCTCGCTTTCAATGAGATCATTCATTGCATCCGGGTTGGCGAGAACTCGCTCCAAACGCTTCTTCTCATCGCGCAGCCCCTTATCTTCTGCCCTGATTTGGTCGCCGTCAGCTTTCGTAAGCCGACGTAGCTGCATGGACAGAATGTAGGACGCTTGAAAGTCACTGATGTTGAACGCATCCGTGAGGGCTTTTTGCGCGTCACCAGGCGTTTTCGCTTCCCTAATAAGGCTGATAGCCTTATCCACGTCACCAATCACCGTCAACAGCGCTGAGAGCTGGGAGAGGCGAGCGTCAATCGCGCCCACACGCTCACGCGTGCGCCTAGCCACACACTCGCGACGGTAATCCAGGAACAGCCTCATACACTCGATAGTGCCCAACTGGCGAGGACGCCCGTCCACGAGGAACGTGTTGTTAACGTTGAACGCGGCCTCCATGCTCGTGTACTTCCACAGCGCGTCCAACACGCGGCCCGCCTGCCACTGGCGATGAACAACAATCTCTAGCCGCTGGTCCTTGTTACTCTTGTTGGACGCACTGGTAATGCCCTTCTCAAACGCCTCCACCGCCGGGACGGGCTTGCCCTTCTTTGTTTTCGGCTGCTGTTCTTCGCTTTTCTCGTTAATCTGGGCAAGAACGTCACCGACACTCACGCCGTAGGGCAGCTCTGTGACGACGATCTTTGACGCGCCCCTGGGTAGCGGCTCCACCGCGACTGTGGCGCGCATGACGAAACGCCCCTTGCCGGTCGTGTAGTAGTCGCGTGCGCCCGCATGGTCTTTATCGTACACGTGCGCGCCCGTAGGAAAGTCAGGTCCGGGCATGACGGCGAGCACTTCGTCTACGGTCGCGTCCGGCTTACGCAGCAGGAGGAGGTTCGCTGCCAGCACTTCGTCTGGATTGTGGCTTGGCGTGTTCACGGCGAAGCCAACCGCCATACTATTCGGCGTGCCGTTCACCACAGCATTATTGAACTTGACTGGCAGGTCCACAGGCTCCGTCGTCGTCTCATCGTAGTTCGGCTTGAACTCGCACGCGCCGCTCTTTGCTTCCACGACGCACGCCAAACCCGCGTCAGACAGGCGAGACTCCGTGTACCTCGCCGCCGCAGGCTTGTCGCCAAAATGCAAACCCACACTGCCCTTCACGTCAACGAGGGGAACCCTCATGCGGAACGGCTGCGCCACCGTGTACACGGCCTCCTGCACGCTCGCGTCGCCGTGCGGGTGGTAGGCGAGCACCAGGCCAGCGAACGACGCTGTTTTCTTGTGCTTCGCGGACGGGGTGAGGCCGCTCGTGAGCGCTGTCCATAGGATACGCGCGTGGACCGGCTTGAAGCCACTGTACACGCTCGGGATAGCGCGCGACGCGACCGTAGACAGCGCGTACTCGCCGTAGTTTTCCTCTAGCCACTGCGCGCTATCAGCTTCGACGATACCGACACGCTGGCCGACGCTCTCCTGTAGTTGCTCGATCAGCTTTTGCTGACTCTTCGTGAGCTTACTTGTTTTGCTTGACGCCATGTTCCTTGTTCTTTTCTTTCCGTCTTTCTTCGCGCTACTTCATGCCGCTAACGTGCGCTCAATATGTTCTGGTGGCTACTGCCGTTAGTCTGCGACCTCTACGTCAGCGCCCAAGCCCATAATCCATTCTTTGCGCTTCTCTGTGTCGCCGCCGAAAATCACGTCCAGCACGCGCTCCGTTTCCTCCACGTCGCGGCGCTCCACCCGCTGCCAACACTTCTCGCTACTGAACGCGTACTGGTGTAGGCGCTCACTCGTGGACTCACCCAGACCCTTCATGTAGTCCGTCGAATACGAGAGTCCAGCGTCAGCCAATTGCCGCATCATCTCGTGAGCCTCCGACAGCGTGAACGCAGGCAACTCCACCACGCCACCCTTCCCGTCACCATTCTTCACAGACACGACCGCCAACGGCGTTTTCACCTGGAACAACAGGCCAGCGTCAATAAGGCCAGGGAACAGCTTATCCACGATCACGTACAGGAGCGTCGCAATGTGCGAGCCGTCAGGGTCCGCGTCCGTCGCAATCACAATACCCCCAGGGTAACGCATCGCACCCAGGTCGAACGACGCGCCAAACCCCGCGCCGACAGCGCTAATCAGGTCTTTCACCTCACCATTCGCGAGCACCTTCTCCGTAGACGCTTTCAACGCGTTAATCCCTTTACCGCGCACACCCAACAGCGCGCAATCCAGGGTACGGGCGCGCTTCAAGCCAGACACAGCCGAATCGCCCTCACACACCATCAGGAACGTCGTCGCACCAGTGCCCGCTCCCTCAGCTTCCACCAGCTTCGCAGGCAGCGCAGCTTTCGCGATCTTCGCGGACGCGAGCGACGCGTCCACCTTCTTCTGCGCGCTCAACCGGGCGCGCGCAGCCTTCAATACGCGCTCACACACGGCAGGAACGTTCTTGTCGCGGCCCATCGCCCACTCTTCTAGCGGGCCACTCATTAGTTTCGTGAGAGCGTTTGACACGGCGCGTGAACCATCCAACTGGTCTTTCGCCTGGTTAGAATAGGTCGCGCCCGGCATCCGCACGCTCACCACGGCGACGAGACCATGAGCCACGTCCTCATACGTCACGTCGGGGTCTTTCACGCTCAACCCCTTTTTCATGGACCGCAGACGCTTATTCACCGCCGCCGTCAACGCCTTCTGGAACGCCACATAATGCTTACCACCAAGACGCGTGAACACGGTGTTACTGAACGTTTCCACATGCTCCGATGGCGCGTCACACCACGTGAACCACAGGTCCGCCGACATGGGAACCTCGCGCTCACCCGTAGACACGGGAGTAGCACCCTGGCGACTATCAGACGGCGGAATCGACGTTTTCAGCCACACGGTAGTAGACGCGCTCACGTGGAACGGGTCTGTCGCGAGCCTACGCGGGGCCGCATCCTCCAATAGGGTTTGCACACCCTCATCGCCATCGAACTTGTAGACAGCCGTCCACGCGCCCACCTTCTCATCCACGGTACCGCCGAGGTTCGCCGCCTCTCCCGCACCATGTGCAAGCTCCTGGTAACTGGTGACGGTTGCCTCCATGCCAGGTGTGAGCGCGCACGTGCGCTTCACCCTCTGCGCCGCGTCCACATCCGAATACGGGTTATCCGACTGGAACACGCTATCGTCCAACCACACGGTAAACCTGGTGCCTTCCTCCCACCCGGCACGCTCACTCTTAGAACGAGTGTCCGCCGTCTCGTGGAGGACGCGCGGGTCAACTGGCGTGAACGCGTCACCGGGTCCATTATCGCCGTCGAAATACCCCGGCTGACCATCCTTGAAAGAAAGACGGAACTCTCGACCACTCTTCCACGTCACCGCATCCACACGCGCCGCAATCAACACAACGGACGAGAAACCCACGCCGTTCGTGCCGACCGCCGAATGGTTATCGCCGTAGTTACTGGACGTTTTTGTGCGACCAATCGCATAATACACGCCAGAACCCACCACACCGTGCTCGTCCGTCTGCTCCGACACCGGCAAACCAATACCGTTATCCTGAACAGAGAACGAACGGTCCTTATTGAACGTGACGCGCACACGCGACGCGTACCCTTTAAGCACCTGGTCAAAAGCGTTCTCGACCGTCTCCATGACGGCCTTCTGCTTCTGACGGCTAATCTTCTCCCCGTCATCCTCCTGGACACCGAAAGTCAACGACAACCGCTTCAACAAGTGTTCACGATCAGACAGGACTTGCAGCTTCTCCTCGCGGAACTCCCGCTTACCGCCAGCGCCTTTACCGCCCGCACTCTTCTTTGCTGCCACCTACTCAACCTTCCGTTCTCACGACCGCGCCAACCAGCACATATGCCACACTGACGCGTCAAGCGCACAAAATACTCTACATTGTCGAATATACGCGAGCGCAAGCATCAGCGTCAAAACCTCACCAAAACACGGGTACGAGGCGGCGCATAAAACAAAGCGACGGCAGCACCCCCCAATGGGAAGATACCACCGCCGCCAGACAAAACGGGACAGGCGCTACAGGCGAGACACCCCCGTCAACACGTAATACGTGCCTCCCCCGAACATGCCATCACCATCGTACCCGGTATCGCCGAAAGCACGTTAACACTCCACGCCATTAGGGACGCGCGCACCACGAGAATAGAACATGCCCTTGCAGGCATCATCGTGCAGGAACATCACATCCATATCGTCGTCTCCCCTCCTGATAATGCTCTGATTCTCATTGAGGTGCATCCTCGACACATCCAGTGCAACACGATCACCCTCGTCCACGCTCCCGTCAATCCAACCCATGCCGTAGGGGATAGTCAGCACGGCACCGTAGTCAGTGCGAACCGTAAAATCAGTGAGCGTCACGCGCTCCACGGTCGCCTCATACACGCCATACGGCGAGTAATCGCCATCAGCGATAACATGGCGCTCCGTACCCGATGAGTAAACGGCGGCCGTCACGGCCGCCGAGATCATACACAGCGCGACGGCCAGTAAGACCAACAAGCCACCGGCGCTCGACTCGCCCTCGCCGCGCCTCTTGCCCCGCTCCTTTCGCTCGACAATTGCCGCGACAACGAACGCCACCAGCACAGAGGCTATCAGAACCTTCGGCAGTGCATCCATGAGAGAGAACGGCACAGTCTGAATAAGAACCTCCATGACCGACCACACCTTCCTGAAAAATCATCACACGCACAGTAAACCGCGTGCGAACTTTTATCAAGTCAACAACAGCTATTGTATCATAAGAAACGAAAAACGGCACGCGCAAAACACGCGCGCAACCACTATGCCCCACGCAGTGATTCAGGGGAGAAAGCGAGCACTCAACCGTGAGCACCAAAGCATACGACTATTTCATTACCGACCTCAGCGTATTTGGCGCGGCAGACCGCATCCGAGAAACCATCAACCCCGTGTTCTTCGACGCGTTCCGTGAGCAACTAGACCTACTTGACGAGCGTCTACAGGAAAACGTCAACGCCACATGGGACGAAACATTCCTCGCGGACCTCCCCTCAGACAACCAGCGCATCCTCCCCACACGTATCACCGACATCAACCAGTGTAGCAACTTTGACAAAATCGACGCACTCTACGAACGCATGAGCGAACTCAAAAAATGCGCAAGGCGCACGCTCACTCCCGTGGACATTTTCTACGACGCGATCATCATGCGCGGCCCCGACAGTGGCACGGTCGTATTCAAGGTGTTCTCCGAGAACCCCGCGTACACGGAAGCCCTCAACACGCAAGACTGGTGTAGCGACTTCTCATACTGGAACAACACAGACAAGGACGACAACGTATCCGAGGAGGAATGGGAACGGCGCGCACAATACTGGCGCGACATGCCATACAAGCCGATGAGTGAACTGTCAGTCGGCTTTACGCAGCCTCCCATGTCCACCGTGACAATTAACCTCACTCGCTCATAAAGCACGCGAGCGCAGAAAAGTCGCGCAACAAGTAGGCACAGCAAAGCGGCCGACCGGAAACTGAAACGCCACCACATTGGCGGGGCAGCCCGGTCAGCCGCTTACTTATCCTCTCAGCCGCACGCGAGTGCCCCGAATTATCGGAACGCGCGGCGCAGCCGCTTACCCTCAGCCGAGTCCAGGGCGAACAGGCCACAAAACACGTTCGACCACGCCGCAAACACGGAACCAGCCATCAGATAACGCGCCACATACCACCACGCGGAACCCTCACCAGCCAGCCCGGACAGGTAGTAGAAAAAGTAAGCGACAGCAGCCCCAATCACGGCAGCAATCACCGTGGTCACCACACGCGTCACCAGACTATCGCGCGACTCACTGATACGGCAATCGTACTCGGCGGCGGCAACAATGTCACTCCACCGCGCAAACACGCCGAAAACAGCCAGAAGCGCCACTACGGCGACAAAGAAGCCGCCAGCCGAACTCGCCTGGCCGACACCGAACACCGCCCACATGCAAACAAGCATGTAAGCGGCAACCGTGAAGTATCGGGCGATCTTGGCGGCGATAGTAAGCATAGCGTATCCTCTTCCTGGGTGTTTTCTTTCCGACAGAAACCATCATACCACGAGCAAACGCGAGGCGCGCGACGAACACGCACACGCGCGTCAGAAAACGCGCCAGAAAAGCATGGACGCCGAGCTACACTCAACCATGTCCAAACGCAAGCGCTATCACAGCATACGCGGTGATAACGACAAGAGTAATAAACATGAGCGGGGTCACAATGAATAACAATACAAATTCGATAAGCGCTAAAACCCCCAAAATCGTCGGAACAACACCCGCGCACATCACGGAAATAATCACAGACGACGCGATCATCGCAACAAACGCCCCGACGGCCAACTCACGAGTCACATACATATCCAATCATCCTCCCATCGCGTCACCAACACATCGCGTCTAGCGTGATCGTAAGAAAAACCGCAGCACGATACCCAGGCCGTCCCATAGGAACAGTAGCGCGAACGACCATGCTCCCGCCGCGACGCTCGACAGCATGAGCGCGGCCATGAGACCAGCGGGCGCAGCGAACACATCCCACATCACGAAAAACAAGTACACGACCATCTCCCAGGCCGTGCTCGCCTCCGTCAACGACCGACGCAGACCACGCCACGACGACATTGAGTACCACATCATGAGTGCGCCCAGGCACGCCAGGAAACCACGCAACACGCCATCATGGACAGCCCACGCGACAACACCCAACAACACGGCGTATCCGAACGTGTGCGCCAACAGAACAATGCGACGCACGCGACTACGGCGAGCAGCACCATACAACACCATTACGACGCCGCACTCTCACTCTCGCACGCGAGCTTACCCGCACGCGCGCGCAGCAGCTCAACCCACGAGCTGAACACCGTTCCATCGACAATGTACCACGCCATCAGAACATCCCACGCGCCAAAGCGATAAGCTCCCCTCAGCGCGAACCCCAGCACCAGGTTCAGGCAGTAAAGCGCGGCGATAAAAGCGGCGTACTTCCAATACTTCTTCCACGCGCCGCGCACAGCGTCCGCAATCTCCTGTCGCTCGACACCCGTCAGTCGCTCGGCAATGCCGCCGGTCGTCTTACGCCATGCTCGGAACGACATGAACGCCGCTGCGATACCCAGCGCAACCGAGAGAACCCCGGCAATGAGGCCCCCTGTTGAAAGACCCCACACGATTGAGGATGCTAGGAAAACACTCGGGCTAACAATGCCCATAACACGCGCAAACACAGTAAAACTCCTTCACATACGCGCACAACTACTAACCGTGCAACAGTATCACGAGAACACGCGGCGAGCAACCACCCGCGCGCCGCCCACAACCCCGTTCTCAGGCCGGACATGGCGCTCACACGCAACTACACGCGCCACCGCCACTAAAGCCCAAGGGGGTAAACCAAACACGGAAACTAACACGTGTTAGATGCTCGTCTCGCGCGCAAACAAACGCCCTGCGACCAACCGAGCGTCAACATGGCGATAAGTCCCTCACGCACGCCGCTCGCAACGGAGGAGCGAACATCGCCGACACTTCCAACGCGAGCGCGCAAACAGTGTGCGGGGCAAAGCACACACGCCTCACCCCGCACACAGGCTCCACTACTGCGACCCGCCCTCAGTCGCGCGGGACACCTGAACCAGGTAATACCCGTTCCCGCCGCCGAAAGCCTGCTTGTACGTCACCGCGCACTTGTATCCATTCTCATCTTTGGCCGCGCACGCGCCAGAGGATGTAATGAGGCTGATAGCGCCCTCGCCCTTGTATCCAGCGACCCACCCGTCATTCTGTCGAATCTCAGAGCGCGTAGCGTACCACGGGAGATCGTCGCCACCTGGCAGGAGGTACACATCCACTGTCACTTTGTCGCCAACAGCAGTATCCTCGCCTAGCGCTTCGCGCGGCATTTCAACGACCGCCCCGTAACGCGTCTCAATCTTCACGTCAGCGTACTTCGCTTCCGTCACCTCACCGTCGTAACTGCCGACATGCGCCAGCTCAGACACGCTCACAGTGTGCTCGCCCATTGTAGAGTTGCCGAACAGGAGCGTGAAAGCCGCGACAAGAGCGATCACTGTCTGAACGGTCGCGCACCCGCCCGCCGTCTCATCCGTCTTATCCAGCCACAGGTAGAACGCGAATGACGCAGCGCCGCCCACAACAAGCGACACCAGCATTGTGAACAACACGGCAGGGAAACTGGGAGCGACTTCCCATGCGACTGTTCCCATAATCATTAACCTTCCGTTGATAGGTTTTACTGTCAGTCTGCGGCGCGAACAGCCATAGCCGCGTAAAAACGCGCCCTACCGCCCCATTTGCTGCGCGGCTCATCGCCCATAGCAACCGCCGCCCCATAGTCGGCCATACACTTGCACTCGCGAGCATCCACGAAACCGCCCACGCCATCGGCGCGCACGTCCCCCTGACCGGCAGGCGAGGCGACAACGGACGCATCAACCTCCACACGAGCGCCACGGAAACACGCAACCTCCGGCACGCTATCAGCATCAGCGAACAGAACGGCACCGGAATCTGTTTCAACCTCTACGATACGCGGTGCAACGTTACGCACCGTCGCATCAAACGAACCCAGAGGCTTATAAAACGACTCCGGCACCGGGCGCATCTTCTCCATCGAATCGGGGCTAAGCATGAGCGCCCCAGCTAAGAGAGCAATCATCCCAAAGATGAAAAACGCGCATACGCACGCAGGAGAGGGGCCAATGACACGGTTGAGCGCAAAAGCCGCCACCGCCCCAACAATAGAGAGCACGGCAACACCGTCAACGAGATTCTTCTTCCACTGCGCAATGTACCCGTACAGAAGCATGATTAGACCTTTCCTAGCAACATGTTCGAGGCGACAGCCTACGCGCCACCCTTTTACATGATCATAACACGGCGCAGGCGACTACGCGCGCCGAAACGCTCACATGCGGTCGCGCGCCTACAGGAAACACAACACCACACCACCCAACTACTGCACCAACACTAGCGAACTCCGTGCAAAACCGCAGTCACGAGGTGCGAACGGACGTGACAGCGTACCAATGCTCGCCATCGTCGCCGAGAGCTTGCGAACATGTCAACACGCCAGACGACGCACAATCAGCATCATACACGAAAATGGGACCGCCCTCGCCAGCAGCGCCACGGTCACGATTCGGCAAAAGCGAAAGATGCTCCGTCGCTTCCAACTTCGACACATCGACATCCACAGTTGCGCCAACAACATCAGCGCCTTCCGGCATCATAGACGCGGGGACAGGTAGAGACACACCGAAATCGGTTTCCACCTCAACCAACTGCGACTGCGGGTACACGCGCGCCACTGTCGCCGTATAGCTCCCCAACTTCTCGTAGTCACCCTCGGCTACGGGTCGCGGACTAGATGACAGTAGCACGAGAACGCCGGACACGCCACAACAAACACGCCAGGCGCGTCGCCCTCGCGCGTGCTACACTATAACCAGCAAGGAAAACACCAACACATAAACGATAGGAGACGCGCCGTGTTCGTGAACCTCGACAACACCGACAGCGCTTACGAGACGGCGCGCAAGTGCCTCCCCTACTACTACGAGGTTGCCGCCACCAGCCCACACGTGCAAGCGATGGCGGCCGAGCGCCTACAGGCTGGGTGGACCAGTGCGCAGCTCAGGCAGACGCTCCCGCGCCTCAGCGATTATCACCTGGCAACCACCGACCACGCCTCGCACGTCGTGAACCGTTGGACGCACAGCGCACCCGTAGACAAGGCCCCTAACGTCATGCGCCGTAAGGCAGAGGAGAAAGCCGCGCGCACCATTGAGCGCCGCCTCAAAAAGTCCGAGCGTGAGCAGTGGGGAACCGAGCAGGGACGCGAACGCCTCAACCTCGCAAACGAACTGTGGAAGCAGGTGCAAGCCGATCACCCCGAATACGGGCGCGCACAAACCGCACTCGCCGTCGCGCAGCTCCTCACCGAGCGCCGCAACGCGCAGGTATAACACCGCGCCAGCATGAGAACGCGCGCCCTACGGCTCCGCCTCTCGCGTGACATTAAAGCGCCGGACCCGCCACCATACGGTGAGCAAGCCCGGCGCTTTCGCGCACCCCGCACACTTTCAACGAACAAAAGCAGCAATACCCCTATCGGCCGCGCATCGACGCGCACGCGGCCCGCCACCTGCCCTCGGTGATGAACCCTGGAACGCCCAGGCGCGCCTCCACGGGGCGACGAAAACGCTCAGGAACCGAGTCCACCGCTTGTGCCAACGCAGCTCCGTCACCAGCAGACACGGCAGAGCGCACAGCCGCAACATGCGCGTCCAATTCAGCCTTCACGCTCACAGTCTCCACATCGCTGTTACGGCCCTTGCCCTTCTGCGCGGCCTTCCAGTCAAAATCGAGCGGATGACCCGCCTGCATGAGCATTTCCTGCACCGGCACCAGCGCCCACAAGCCGAAACGACGAGCAACCTTCTTCCCCGAATCGCCGACACTGTTCATCTCGGCAACACGCGCCAACCCGGTTTTCACCGCCTTCTTCGTCGGCAAACCGTTCTCGCGCACGCCCAACGCGTCCAGCCACTTACCGACCGTGGAGCCACCCACATTAAAGAGCTTACCCAAGTCCGTTGCTGACACGAAACCGTCACTGCCCGCGCCCGGCTGTTTCACACGCTGGTTCGCGTATCCGCGCACAAGGCTGATGCCCGCGTTTTTGCGCGCCCACGCGGCCACCGCATCCACACCCCACAACGCCACACCCGAGCACCGGAACACCAGTCCAGCGTCCACCGCATCCTGCGTTGGTATCATCCGCTGCACCCTAGAACCGTTCACACGCTCACGCAACATGCCGCCAGCCGACAACAACGCCAACACATCACCACGTGACACACCACGATAACAGTCATGCAGGTTCTCGACGCGCGCGTGCGACGGCGACTTACCCGTCGTGTACGCCGCCTCCGGCAACTCCAAATCAACAACATTCATGAGCCCCACCAGGACGCCCCCGTTTCTCTTTGTCTCCTACACACCCACTGTATCGCGTGCGCGCCCGCTTACGCAAAGCCACAACAAGCGAGCACGCACGCCGGAACGCACGGCTACTCTCGCCACGCGCGCTTTACCGTTGCAATAACATAGTTTCGCTTCCCCGATTACGGTAAAAGAAAACCCGCAACCAGGAGCGGTACCATTCCTGGTTGCGGGCGGAAACAAACCGTCGGGCTTGCTTCACTTGTGCATGGCCCCCGTCATTTGTGCATCGGCCACATTAAGCGTCCGAGAGGCCGGACGGGGGATCTGTTGCTACCATAATAGCACATTCGCCGCCAAGTGCGCAAATCGACACCGAAAAAGAGAAACCCCGCAACCGGCAAGCGCTTACCGGCTACGGGGTAGCAATACGTTAGCGTCGCTTCTCCACGGACACAACTATTTGTGCAATCAAGTATCAAATAAGGCAGCATAACCTACTTTTGTAGGCCGTGTTTCCTTGTTTGAGCGCCGCCTCACTGGTCCCGGCGACACCATACGTGCCGCCGTCCGCTAGTACCCTGACCTCCAAACTGTGCGTTTGTGCCCTAGCGGGGCATACAGGAAGAATCACCTCCCTCGCAGCTCGACAGAGATTCTTCCTTTTCGGCGTGGGCTTGTTTTTCGTCCTGTCCAGCCCTGGATGCTTCAACGAGTTTCTAGCTACGGGCGTTCTGAGCGGCGCTTGTGGCCGGAGTTTCCGGTTTTTCGCCCGCGTCACCCGCGCCTTGGTTACGCGTGGCACGGCACGTGAGGCGATGTTGACGGCAGCGTTAATGTCCCTATCCATCGCCCCGTGCTCGGCGCAGACAGACACCTCGTGCGTGGGGTGTGTAACCTTGGAGCCGCACGTGTGGCACAGTTGCGAGGTATTCGAGGGGCTAACCGATACGACCCAGCCGCCATTCTGCGACACATAGTGAGTGAGCCACTTAACAAACGCGCCTCGGTTCCACCTGCCGCTTTGCATAGTATGAGCAATCCAACCCAAATCCTCCACGGCAACCACAGCGTTATCGAACGTGTAGGACAGGTGGGCGATTTCCTGCGCCGCAAGAATGGCTAGTTCACGTTTCTTCCGGGACGCTGCTTCGCGGTGGAGCTGAGCCTCATCCAGGGCAGACATGTGAGCTTGACGGTCACCCAGGAGACGTTTCGCCTTCTGACGGAGCTGGCGCACCTGCCGCTCGGACGCGCGCACGCTGTTCCACAATGAATGAACCCGCTGGGAGAGTGTACTTGTGTGGACTATCTGCCCCGTTGAGCTGTTACGAACCACAACGGTAGCGTAGTTGTTGATGCCCACATCCACACCGATAGTATAGCTTCCCGAGAACTGGACGACGGGGTTATCAGTCACAACAGTGAAAATAAACACAGGCCGACCGTCCTCAACCTTAATGAGTGGCAGGGAGACTTTACCCTCGCGGAAGCGTGTGTTGTCAAAACTGAAAATTAGCCGATACCACGCGCCCCGAATAACCATTTTGAGGATAATCTCACCATCGGCAAACGGGTTATTCTCAATACTGGCATAAGCGCGATCCACGGTGCCGAGGTTCACGTAATCCACACCATACGACGGCGCAGACGTATCTACAGTACGCTTCCAACCCTGAGAAACATACTTGGCGCTCTCCCCGTTCGCAGCGTTAACACGCTCCTGCCACGAGCGATACTCGGTGACCACACGGTGCTGAACCAGCCTCTCTTTACGCGACCCACCGCTCTTACCCGACACTAGGAAATCAGGCATAGTCACACCCGCCTGGCGGCCCGCCGTCGCTGGCTGGACGGCAGTAACGCGAGCCAGCTCGCCCCCAAGCTCAACGTCGTTGCGAACCACGAATGTCGCGTAAGCCGAGATGTCCCGCACCTCAGACGCAAGCCTCGCCAAAACGAGGTCGCCATCCAGTAGCTCGCCACTCAAATCTAGGACGTGAGAGGGGCACGAGGCGAAAGCCCTGTACGTCTGGTTCTTAGCCAACGAACCCTCCCAAAATACACTCCATACCAGCTATACGACCAATAGCAACGAACCCCTCAACTGTCACATAGGCTACGCCGCCGCGCCTACAGCGCCGACGCCGCCCCCAACACGCGCAATGCCACCTGGTGAGCGCTTCCCTGCGACGCGTCAACAACCGGGACCGCGCCACACTGGACAGCCTCATCAAGAGCCGTCTCCGTCTCATGGTGTAGCGCCTCCTCGCTCGGCAGCGCCCCGTCACGCCCCATCAGGCGCTCACGCTGCACCTGTGGTGACACGCGCAAACACACGACAGGCGCGCCCGCATCATACAAAGCAGCAACCTCATTCGGCATACGAACGTCCGTGAAAATAGGGAACTCGCGCTCCCAGTCCACACCGTTGACGGCGGCCCGCACCCAATACCCAGAGTCCACGCTACGCACAGTCTGACCAAGCAACTGATAGGCGACGCGCTTCGCAGGCGTTTTCACCGCAATAAACGTTTCTTCATCCCACGCGCCAGTATCGCCCTCGCGCTCAGCATCCGCGACAATCTGACAATACAAGCCGACAAGACCACCGGGGAGAGGAGCGCCAGCAGGCATAAACGCCGCACACAACGCTTCATCCTCCACGATGTCGCGCTCCACATCCAGCGCCGACTCCACGCCGCTACGTAGCGTGAGAATACTTTTCACCGCCAACGCTTGACGGTACGCTTCGCGCTTCAACACGTCAGCGAACGCCACTCGACGCGCCGCGCGCCCGCCAGCAACATGAGCCACAGACGGGTGACGCAACAGGTCAGCGAGAGCAGCGGCCGTCGTATCCTTACCCGAACCCATAGAACCAGCCAAGCCAATACCGGGCAGCGCCCCGCCAGCAAGACGCTTACCAGTGAGAGCGTCACGCTTGTGGACGAGGGTCACCATCGACAATTCAGCAGCCGCGCTTCGCATAGTCACTCGCCCTCGCCTTCCAGCTCAGCGAGCGCCGCCTTCATGCGAGCACGCGAAAACACAAACATGCCCGCCGCGCCGCCAAACGCGAACACATACGTGAGAATGTACGCGGCAACCACGACAGCGGCAGCAACCATGTTCCCCTCGCGAGCAGCGGGAGCCAGGCCGATAGCAACCAGCGGAAACACACACCCAACGGCCGCAACAGCCGCACACACAGCCTCAGCCACCACGCCACGACGCAGCATCAGAACAGCCACAACAGCCAACACGGCGAACGTAACCACAAACAGGGCGTTGGGCACAAGAATCATGAGGATACCTTTCCGTTTCGTTTCCTCGAACTGAAAACCAGTGTACCGCATCGACAGGAAACGCGCAGCGCAGACACGCGGACAAGGAAAGATACGCGCACCACACAACACCGTAGCAAAAAGCGCAAGAAAAACTTTAAGCCCCTCCATGCGGCAGGAAGTAAGCGCACAGTCCCATCTGGCGGCAGCTATCTTCGCTCCAAACGTCCGCATGGAGGAGCGAAAAGCCCAATAGTATCAGTCGAAAGTTATCCACAAAACAAACTTCCTGATAAACACAACAATAACACGCACCGACACACCCACGCAACACCGCCACGTGAGATATGCGCCACACAGTGAGAGTGCAGTACACCCCCTACCAGGACACGCCGGCCATACGCTCCACGCCAGCCAACACATCAGCGCCCACCGCTCCCACATCAGCCAAAGAGCGCACTCCCTCCACCACGCGACCCCACGACACCACAGGCAACACGCCGCGCTCGGTGAGACTGTCAGCGCACGCCTCTTGACGCACGACGTTACGCGCCAACTTCACGAGCCGCCCCAAATCACCGCGCCCAGACGCGAGTGCAGCCCTGTCACGCTTAGCCTGGCCGCGATAATGTGCCACTAACAACGGCAACGGCACACGCACACTCTCCACCAGAGCGCGCCCCGCAGCGCCGTCGCGCCACAACGCGCCACCATAGGTGCGAGCCTCCACGCATACTTGATCTGCCTGCGCGAGCAAGTGAGCAAACCGCCCAGCCGTCACGCACAGCGCATCCACGCCACCAGCATGAACATTCACCGCCCGCACTTTATCATCAACACTCGCACCCACCACCAACAGGTCACAATCACTATCCTGATGGTTCAGCCCGTGGAGCCAGGAGCCGCGCAGGCACACGCCGTCCACACCACCAACACGACCAGCCCACGCAGCAAACTTCTCGTCAGCGCGGATAGCATCGTAAGCGTCGGCGCGCGCTAAAATGTAAGACATTGACGCGGACGGCAAGGTAGGACGCGCACACCCGGTAGCGCGAGCGGCTTTTTCTTCACGACTCATAGCTACAAGCATACCACGGTTGTCGAAGCGAAGGTGTACCAGCGAGTGTCGCCTTTTTGTGGGTACAATAAAGGCCGGGGCACAGTCGCGCCATCCCCGGCCTCATCGTACTCGCGCTTGACCGCTAAAAGAGGCGTCCCTCTTATACTTCCGCGCCACGCAGCCGCTCAGCCCACGACAAGCCTCCACAGCACCCTATACGCGACGCAGCTCCACGCCCTAGCACAGGAGTAACGCGTTTCACTACGAGATTGTGACGAACCGCCCTGGACGCGCGAACGCGCGGAACGGTTCAATAAACACACAATAGCACGCCCACCGCTTCCATGTCAACAATCAAAGCGCACAAGGCGCGTGAGCATCACCACCAGTGGTTGACCGTCCAGAAATGGTACGCGGCCTCCCACGACCCGTAACGACCCACCGCGTAATTGTTCGCCCACCGCAACTGAGTCACCGGGTTATCTCGCCAGTCAGCGCCAGCCGATGCGAGCTTACCGGCAGGAAGCGACTGAGGAAGCCCATACGCGCCACTCGAACGATTCACCGCATGGTAATTCCAGCCGCTCTCGTGGGAAATAATGTAGTCCACGTACCCGAAATCACTGTCGCTGATACCGGCTGCGCGCATCCAATCAGCTTTCGACCCGGACGGGTTAAATGCGGGCGCAGAAGAAGCGGGAGACACGGCACCGGCAGATGCCCCCTGCGCGTCAGTAGCGCCGTCGGTGCTACTGGTCTTGCCGAGCAGACGGTCTACATCCTCACGGCTCGTCAACGAATACAGGGGCGCACGGTACCTGGCCGTCACTACGCCCGCGCTATCCGTCTCCTCGCTCACAGGCGACGCAGGGTCCACTCCGGCGGCAACCAGCACCTCCGGCGACACGGGCTTTGTCCCGACCTCGCGCACGGCGGGGCGCGCAGCCACCGTGCTCTCACCCAACACGACACTATGGACGCGCTCACCGTCGCGCTTCACCGAGAACATGGTCACGTCGTGAGCGCCGTCCGTGCCGGGCGTGAGCGTCCACTCACCCACCAACAGGCTATCCGTGTCGCGTTTTTCTTCCACGGCCTTGTCCGCTGTGGATACGGTTTCTTCGCCGCGCCACACGCGCACCACGCGCACCACCACGCCACCGTCAGTATCCAAACCCACAGTCACCTCGTCCAACCGGGAGGCGGTGACGCCAGCGGACGCGGCCACGTCACGCGCCGACATGCCGCGCTCAGCGACACCGTTCACATCCTTACCGCCAGCAACCACCGTCACCGGAACAGGCGTGTCGCCACTGTTGACGGGCACACCCTCCTGGGACGGCGCAGACACAACAACAGCGCCCACAGCGCCACTATCGCTGCGCGTGAGTCCAGTGGCCGCGTCTCCAAGCGTACTATCGTCGTCGTTGCGGGATGCGCGAGAAGCAACGCTCACGCCGCGAGCGTCCGCCACATCACGCAACACACCCACCGTGTCAGGCCGCACCGTCCCCACCGCTACAACGCCACCAGCACCGTCATGGACGAGAGCGCTCCTGCACCGCACCACACTCACCGCATCCACGCCCGCCAGCGGCGCGTCAACGCCGGGGGTCACGCGGTCACAGCCCCCCACTTGCACGCCGCTGTCAGCAAGCAGGTCGCCGACCGTGCGCCCCCACGACACCACCACGCGGCCCTCACCGCCAGCAGCAGAGTCCGCCACGGTGACCGCGTGGCGAGACGACAACACGCCAAACGCGCACGCCGCCACAACCAGCACAGACGCAAGCGACGCGACAACAATAACCACACTGCGCGGCGCGGACATCACACGCTCATGAGCGCGAACAAACACGCCGCGCACCCGGCTATCAAACGCCATAGAAAACCTCTCAACAATAAACAGGTACGAAGCTATACGGAGCTAAATAAAAAGCGACAAATAGCTACTCTTGCACACGATATTACCACAATAGAAGAAGCCACGCCAACAACGGCGTGGCAGCAAAGAAAAACTAACAAAGCGGTCGGACTAGCGCCGCGCGCACGCGGGCACACAAGCGGCCAGAAAAGAGCCAGAAGGAACAACAAGAGCATGGGCGACAACAAAACAAAGAAAACAAAATACGGGCAGCGCCAAAAAGACGGCGCATGGACCCCGTGCAGCGCATCATTCTTCGGCGCTCGCGGCTGCAACCACGTCGGCGAACACCGTAAGCTCACCGCAGACGAAGCCCGCGCACTCAACAGCGTCATCTTCGAGCA
>ERZ773051.475-NODE-475-length-28496-cov-6.797862_pt1 | contig 28496 bp, 25 predicted proteins | sample MGYA00580631_ERZ773051 | MGnify/ENA primary metagenome ERZ773051 (study PRJEB29015, sample SAMEA2738137) | human oral metagenome | biome: human oral; feature: human-associated habitat; material: saliva | place: China | collected 2204 ... | reverse complement strand
GGTCAGTGCTGCAGAAGGTGATGAATAGAATAATAAATGAGGTGGATCACGTGAATAGGGTGTTCTATGATCTGACCTCGAAGCCACCGGGAACGGTGGAGTTTGAATGATGGACCTACACAAAAAGGCTATCCCTCTAACGAGGGGTAGCCTTTTTGATTGTAGGTCCTCCACCAAGACTGCCCACGAAACAAGCACAAGAAGCGAAGTTGAGTGGTTGCAGTCGACGGTGTATCAGGAGTTCGATGTAGTTCCTCCGCCAGGAACGCCAGCGAGGCAATCCTGAAAGGCGAAGGCGAGGTGTTGCGGTCTACGGCGTGTTTTGAGGTGAGGAGTGTCCTCCGCCAAGATTTCCCAAGAGCTAAATCATAGATGAAAATTAATAGGAGATATTTACGCAGTATTAATTATCTTTATGATATATGTATACTACCATTAAGTGAAAGACCACGGAATTATGCTGTAATATTTAAAGAGATGATAATGTTGGAATGCAACTTACCTAATGCAAAGAGAATATATAAAAAGGCAGATTAATTTATTAGGTATAATTTAATATTTGGTTTTGAAAATAAACGATATAATATCATTTGAACTTTGTTTTTATAATAAAGTAAAAAAGCACATGACAGTCAGAAATAAATTGAGTATAATTAGAATAAATAAGGGATATTAAAGATTTACGTTACAATTTGTAACAATGAGGAGAAATGATATGCTGTCTTATATAGAATTAAAAAATTTTAAGTCGCTTACTAATGCAATGATAGATTTAAGAGGAGAGAATCGTAAGCCTAAAAAAATTGCATTTATATATGGTGAGAATGGGTCCGGCAAGACGAATATAATATCTTCGATGCTATTTTTAGAAGAAACTTTATCAACATTAACTAATGCTATTGAATTGAAGGAGTTTTTAAATGATAAAAATTATCTTAATTTTTTATCTGATCCAGAAAATTATGAAGAAAGAAAGAGAGTTATCGATAAATTTTTAAAAGAGGATTTGAACTTAGTTAGCTTGGATGAGTTAATTAGAGATAATAAGACTATTGATTGTGAAGAAGATATGGAAATCAAGGTAGGCTTTAACATAAATGGAGTTGAAGGTTCCTATGAATTGAAGTTTGATAATGAAGCAGTAATCTATGAGGAATTAAAATATTTAGTAAATGATAGGGTTCGCAGCCTTTTTAGAATAGATAAGGGTAATGTAACTTTTAGTCCATCGTTGGTATTGTCAACATCATATAGAAAGGAATTAAAAGATAATATTGAAAAATATTGGGGGAAAAATACTTTTATGAGCATTGTTTTTTATGAGTTTAGTATAAAAAACAACACATTTACAGAAAAAACATTAAGTAGAAATTTTTATAATTTTTATAATTGGCTAAAGAAAATTTCCTTACAATGCAAAAGTGGAAATGCAATTGCTGAAAGAATTGCTACAAAAAAAAGAATTATTCCCAATATTGAAAAAGGCGAAGTAGATAAAGAAGAAGATAAAGAAGTACGATCGATGGAAAATTTCTTAGATGGAGTTTTTACACAATTATACTCAGACATTAAAAAAGTTTTTTATGTTTTTACACCTTTTGATAATAAATACAAATATGAACTCTACGTTAAAAAACTTATTGATGGCAAATTAAAAGATATTCCTTTTACACTTGAATCCACAGGAACACAACGATTAATAGATGCCATTCAGTTTATTTTCTTATACTTAGAAGGTAACACGGTGCTTGTAGATGAATTAGAAAATGGGATTCATGATTTGCTTATTTACGAAGTAATTTCATCTCTATTGGATTCTTTTGATTATAGTGAAAATTCCCAATTTATAGCAACAACACACAGTACTTATTTGATGGAAATGTTACCACAGGAAAATGTTTACATCATAGTAAGTGACGCTTTTGGCAAAAAAAACATAATGTCAATTGATAAATTTGAATTTAGAACTCAAAAAAATAATAATATACGATTAAAATATCTTAGAGGAGATTATTCTGGAATACCAAATGTTGGATATTTAGACTTTAATGATCTTATTGATCAATTTGAAGAAGATTTGAACTAGATTGTAGGTGATTAGTTATGAAAATAAAACCTGCAAAGTTAGAAGTCATGTCAATTGTACACGGAAAATCTGAATTATTAATGTGTAGCTCTCTTAAATCTAATCTTAAAATTAAACATGAAATACACGCAAGAAATAAAGGGAAAAGCAGTATACAGGTAAATAGCATTATTAATGAACTTGAGTCTAAAAAATTCAATATGGGATTAAAAAAGTTTTCTCAGGAATTTGGAATAGAATATAATAAAAAAAAGCTAATTAATTTTAAGCTGTTTATTATTATGGATTTAGATGATTGTGAAGAGAAACAAGCTAAAGAGTTTAGAGATAAGTCTATGTTTATTGGACATCCCTTATATGATTATATTGAGCCTATTTATAATAATCCTAATTTAGAAGGAACCATGAAAGAGATAGGTGTTAATATAAATCCTAAAGAAAAAATAAGAGGCTATTTTAGAATTTTTCCAACTAATAAAGGAGATTTAGATATTGATATGGCAATAGACTTTTTAGAAAAGTTAAAAAAATGCCAAAAGTCTAATTTGTATTTGTACTTTGATTATTGTATTGCAATTGCGCAAAATAATAGCATTAAATAATCTTACGTATTTTTATGATGACAATAACTAGTTATTGTATAAATTATAGAATTACTTATTGTATTAAGAGTATATGATATGGTTATTATAATATATAAAAAACATAATGTTTGGTTTATGCATACTAATTTGCCATAAATTGTCAAGTAAGAAATTACAAGCTATAAAAAATATAATTATTTATATTATGATAGAGTATACTTTGAAATTAAAGAGTAGATTGAACAAAAAAGGATTAATTTAGATGATTTAAAAATAGCATATCTAAAAAAATCAAGACTTAATTTATGGTTAACATAATTGTTATGGGGGATATTATAATCTATTTTATTATGATTAAAGTATTTGCAGAGTGCATTGGCTTGCAGAGCAAGGGTTAGTACAAAAAAGAGCATTGCTTGTGATTATTACGCTAACTTTATTTTTAGCAATATTAATTATTTTTTACTTTTCAAAAAAGAAAGGAGAAAGAATTATGAAAAACACAAGTAAACGTGAGTGTAAAATATATACCATATTAAATTTTATTTCAAATTTATGCGGTAATATCATAAGCTCCGCTCTGCTAGCCAATGCACTCTATGATTTTAATTTTGTATCGGGCTTTTATTTAATTACAAACATAAATTGCAATTGCAAATCGAATACTAACTATCATTTTGAACATTGATAAATGAATACAATTGATTGAGAAAAGCTTAAAACAGTTTTTCCGGTGTCATATACCCAAGTATATTCTGAGGAAGAGAGTTCATGCTGTCAGCATATTTGAGAATCTGCTTGGCAGTGTATTTACCAATAGATATTCCCTTAGGTACAAAGCGTCTGAAAATACGGTTATGCCTTTCATTTTGAGGGTGTTCCCAAGAAGAATAAGGATGTACAAAATACACAAAAACCTCATATTTTTCAAGGTTGCTAAGCTCGGAGAATTCTGTCCCGTTATCAGCTGTAATGGTCTTGAGTACAGTGGAAAAATTTTCTCCATACTCCTCTTTTAGGACTTCCAATGCCGTCATAGCGGATAAAGTATATTTACCTGGAATCTTCATCGCTATATAGAAGCCTGTGACCTTTTCGACGACGATAAGTACTATAGATTCGCTACCGACTTCTTTCCGACGATGGTGTCGATTTCCCAGCGACCAATTTCTTCTTGCGATGCAGGAACCTCAGCCCGTTCATCTATACTACGCCCGTATTTACGCCTGTTTTTACGGATTCTAGCCTTCTTGGATCCACGCTTTAATGCCTCAGGGCGGTCAAATGGCATAAGTGATATGATTTCGCTCCACACGGCGTTGTGGAAAGTATTTATACAGATAATGTCTTCGCTGGGAAACAAATCATGTATCTTCGCATAGCCTACGCATGCATCAATATACCCGTTTTCACTACGGATCATATTGAGAGCCCAAATAACAAAATGGTTATCCGCTACAATATAAGTATGCTTATGGCAACATGAGCGATTGGTTTCGTATCGGTTCTGACCACATCTGGATGAGTATTCAGGGAAGCACCCACGAGCTCCATTACGTTCGCCCGAGTCTCTTCTGACCTCATGCATAATAGTTGATGGTGAACAGTTCAGCACATCGGCGATTCTGTACATAGATTATTTCAGCTTGCGAAACACCTTGATGCTGCATCTATCTTTAAAATTTAATTGTTTTCCTCTTTTCCGATCAGAGTTAATAGTAGTAAAACTGACATGACCCATGTTGAACTCCTTTGATAGATTTTGTTTTATGGTAATTCAATTCTACTAAAAGATCCATCGTGGGTCTTTCTATATTCAGTTGTTCAAGTTCATTTTACAGTTAACCTTTTTAAAATTTTAATATATAGTAGTTGCTTTGCGTATCAACAGTAAAAAACTCTTGAAGCATATACATAAGTATGAAGTAATGTGGAAAGTTTGAGATTTTCTGATAGATTCATATTGATGTAGTTTTCTATGATAAATTTAATTTTAAAATTAAAGAAGTGATACGGGGGAGGGGTAATTAAAATTCAACAAATAAGAAAAGTTGTCATATATAATACTAAATTGAAATTATTAAAGTTCAAAATTATAGGGAGTATATATAAAATTACATTTCTGATTAATCAAGTAAAACCACATTATTGATATATACTATGCGTGAAATATAACATCTGAAAGAATATTTAGTAATCTGATGTATTAAAGTAATTAAGGATAGATTATGCATAAAAGAACATATGAACAATTAAATCTTTTAAAGAAAATAAGTATTAATAAGGAAGTAATCGTAGGGGGTTTGCCTATAGCACTGGTTGTTATAGGAGAAGTACTTAAGCTTGATAGATTTCTATGCTCTATAAGTGCAGAAAGGTTATATGGTGTTCCAAGATTTTATTTTTATAATGATGTTTTTACAGAGTATTTATTTGCGATTATTGCACCTGTTTATTTTGCTATAGTTTTTTTATACCCCATAATTATTAGGAGGTTTGGAAAGATAGGGAGGATTAGCCTATTTAATTCTTTTTTTATGTCATGTTCATATGCTAGCTTGGTTTTTTACTTAACAGCTATATTATGTAATTCACTTATAACTAGTACCAGGAGTCCTAGATGGTATGATATTATAATGTTCGTTTTATGTGTAATTCTTGGGATTATAACCTTTTTAACATATTTTTATTTTTGTCGATATGGATATATAGATAATATAAAAGATAAGTATGAGATTGAATGTGGAAAAGAGGCTAAAGATAACGATAATAAAATCAAAGGTAGCAATAAGAATAAGAAAACAAACCTATTTGCGGTTTTATTAGCCATTATAATAACTAGCACCGTGATTATGGTAGCGTGGCTTTCTTCAATGAAAACATCACACAATCCAGAGCACATAAAAAAATACGAAATTATTAAAAATCCAGAAACAGAATACAATGTTATTGTAGGGTATTATAATGGTTCAGCCGTTCTTATGAAAGGTGATATTAATAAGACAAAGTGGAATACATATACCCTAAATATCTTGAAAGGTCAGTACAGAATTGCTTCAATTAATAATACTAATTTAGAATATTATTATTTTACAACTGTTAAATTTAGAATGGGAGAAAATAAATGAAATATGGAAACGGAGTCCAGTGTTATTTGTTCGCATATACTCATCTTGTGTGAGTTCGTAGAATAAACATACAATAGACAATTTCATTATATGTTTCTAATGAGAGTGCATTATAAAATATAGCGACAATTAGAGACTGTGGCTCAATTATGAAATAAATGATATATATAGATGTAATTATGTTATTCAATGTAGGTTAAGCTTTTCTCATGGGATATATTAATTATATCTATTTAACAAAGAGTTTGTAACTTTATTTATTTCTTTGCACCTTGAGTTTTCTTATATCATGTGCTAAACTTAAGTTGTAGATTAATCAGGGGTCTCTGCATGTGTATTCATGTGGGGGCCTTCTTTACTTAGGGGAACTGTGATGGAAAAGAAGCACAAAACATTAAGACAGAGGCTAACAATCCTTAGGAATAGAGGAATGGATATTCCGACGAACTCAAATAAACAACGCAATATAATTAAAAGATACAATTACTATAATTTAATCAATGCTTATAAGGATCCGTTTTTAGAAGATATTAATAATTATCCTAGTAACGCAAACCCGAATGAAGATTTTTATAAAAGAGATACAAAACCAGAATATCTAGAATCTTTGTATCTATTCGATGTAGCACTAAGAAATTTATTTTTTCCATATTTATTAAAAATTGAACAAGAATTAAAAACGCTGCTAGTTGAATCTTTTTATAATACATACTCGCATGATGATTTACATAAAGAAAGCGAGTATTTTAAAAGAGAATACTATAATTTACAAGAAATTCAATTTTGGTGTGTACAAGAAAAATCAGGATATAAATATTTAAGCCTTTCTAGAGTTTGCTATAACAACACTATTATGAATGATAAACCGTATAAAGTAACATTTGATAATGCGAAAATATATGATGAATATATAGTTGCTGTTTATAGAGCTATGGGACAACAGCGAAGTAAAAACAAATCAATCTCAAAATATTTAAATGAACATACGTATATTCCTATGTGGGTCTTAATGAATTTATTGACTTTTGGTAATGTAAATAAATTATTTAAAATACAGAAAATTGATGTGCAAACTAAGGTATTAAATTATTATGGTATTGATAGTTATACACCGTCAAACAATCATTTAGATGCGATTAATGTTTCTAATATTTTAAACATACTGTCTATCTATCGCAATATATGTGCACATAACGAGAGATTATATTGTTTTGAAATAAGAATGAATATTGATGATTCATTTATGGAATACTTATCTTTATTTCCTGAATCAAGTGATGTTCTTACAGCAAGAATGAATGGGCAATGTTTAAATAGATCAAAAAGAGAAAAGATAGAAAGAAGGCGAAAAGGTATTCCAACTCTTTTGTTTGGTTTAAAGATATTTTTGCCAAAATCTGATTTCAAAAAAATAAAAATTGAACTAAATAAAGAATTAATGAAGTTATCTTCAAAAATCCCACAAGATGCCTATAATAGGATTGTTAAAAGTATGGGCTTAGATTATGATTGGCAAAACCATATATAATTTAAAGTAGAAAATATTTTGGGTCATCAAAATTTTTTAGGGGCAAATTTTAGGGTCTGGTTTTAGGGTCTTACAAAATGTAAATGGATTGGGCAGTTTGCCCAATCCATTTTGCATGGGAAAACATTAGTGGTTTGATTATTAGCCTTTGTAAATGGGATTCTTGTATTTACGTAGTAAATTCCCAAATTCAACGAATATCTGATATTCACTACTGCAGTATTTGTGTATTAGGGAATCTATTTCTTCAGCAGCTTTTAAGGGGTTACTAGCATTTCTAGAATTAAATCTTACGTACTCTTCTTTTAAATCTCTGAAGTCTTTGATATATGGATGAAGAGCGAGAAATTTTTCCTCGTATCCAAAAGTGTTTATGAAATACCAAAAGTGTCTGTCATATCTAGGTTCTAAGTGATATTCTAAATGCTCTTGATTCTTAAGAAGCAGCCACCGATACTTCTTAAGAAGATATACTTCATCTGAAATAGGTATTCTTTGCTTATGCCCGTATTTTGAAAAATTTGTACATCGTTTAAATTCCTCTCGTGCTTTATATTTCTTTTGCAGGTTACGAATAAACATGTCAAGAGAATGAATGAGCCATTGCATTACATGGAAAGAATCCACTACAGATACAGCATTAGGAAAGTATTTTTTTACATAACTTAAATAAGAGTTATACATATCTGAAATTAGATACTTAACATTAGCGCGTTCTTTTAAGGGAATATTTGAGAAATATGGTTCAGTAACTCTATCTAATCTGCTGTGAATAATATTGAAAATATCGCCTATATTGCTTTCTTATAAGAACTACATGTATTGGAATAAATGCATATTTATGATAAATTATTTATATATTGTGGACTTAGGGTTATTTGGATTGATAACCATTCTATATTTTATAATTTAGTGAATTAAATATAATTGATTAAATATGCACTTAACAAACGAAAAACCTTCTATCATTTTGGATTTTGTGGAAAATAGCTAATCGTATAGTTGAAGCTGTGGAGGAGTTGAAAATTATGGGATTTTGGATATTTATGTTCATCATCACATTATTAATACCTGCTGCGTTATTATTAACTTGGTATTTATGCCCGAAGCTCAAAACGATTAATAATGCAAGTGGGTATAGATCGAAAAGGTCTCTGATAAATCAAGATACATGGGATTTTGCACAAAAACATTGTGCAAAAATATCGCTATATATGTTTTTTCCTTCGTTAATATTGGCAATTGCAATTATGCCTAGAGTTATTAATATGTCAGTGGATAGGATAGGCTGGATAGGACTTGGTATTACAATAATTCAAATGATAAGTTTTGTTGTAATTATTATATCTACTGAAAAATCTTTAAAGAATACCTTTGATGAAAGTGGAAACAGAGTGTAGAGAACTGCCTATTTACAGGGAGAGATCAATCCCAGTTTCATTTAAATTATCGAACAGTATAAAAGATATAGCACATGACTTTAAGATAATAAAATGGGACATCAAAGTTTTCTAGGGTCTGGTTTTATGGTCTTACGAAAAATGTTCACAGAAGCCTTCCAGCATTTTTGGTGGTCTTTTGTAGAAAAGTAGAGATATAGAAAAAGGCTTTTAGGAGGTACAGCATGCTAACGATAAGTGATATTCTAAATGATAATTTTAAATGGGATGAAGTTATAATTGATGAAGATGAATTTGAGGAATTAAGCACAGAGCTTATTATTGATTTTCTTAAGAAAAATACTCCGGAAGAAAGGCAGCTATTAGCAATAAGTTGGAACTTTGATAATTCTAAAAAAGTAATCCAGTGGATTGTTGAGCAGCCGGATACTGACAAAGGTACAATCCTTTATTTGTACTGGTACATGACACCTAGTTTTTTAAAAGAGAACTGTGCAGATAGAAAAGAGTGTGAAGAAAACTATTCATGGGCTTTAGAAGATTATGACATCATAAGTACCATTGAGACAAACTATCCTTCGGATTTCTATAATGAACAAATTTACGCATTTAATCCTGCTAACGATTTATATTCTGATGGATATGATTGGACAAAAGAATACGACGAAAGTAAAGCAAAAGTAAAGATACCTGATGTAATGTTTAAGGCATTAGAAGGTGAAAAGCTTGAAAATCCAGATTGGGATGAAGGAATTCCAACTGCTCTTTCTGAAATTATGGACAAGCTTTACAGCGCTATGGATGAATAGAAAAATTCCAATTTATCTAGCTCATTCGAAATATGTTTACAGAAGCCTTCCATCATTTTGGTGGGAGGCTTTTAGGTAATAATGATGACAAATACGAAGTTGTAGAGGGATATAATGAAACCGTGGAGTAAACTTCAAATACAAATATTATATTAAAGCTCAAGCGAGGGATTATGGATACGTATAAAATTGCACATTTTGGAACTTTTGATGCATCTCAGTTGGACTTAGAAATAATAGCAACTTATAACAACGATTTAGAAGCATTGAAAAAACTGCTCGGGAAAAGAATTAATAAGATTATTAAAATAAATGGAGCATATCCTGAGCCTTTTACTCCACTTGAAGTAGCACTGTACTTGAACAAAAAAGATATAATCAAATATTTATTTGATAACAATGCATCACACAAAGGAAAATTCCAACCGAAGCCGATTGAAATTGCGGTAAGGTGTTGTGATGCCGAAATAGTGTGTATGTTTCAAAATGATTTGGAAAGTTTGGACGAAGAGAAAAAAGCTGAGCTTTTAAAAACGGCTTTTTGGGGAGACCATACGGCTGAAAATATAGACGCTTTAGAGAGTCTCGGTATCACCATAGCCAAATACGGCGGACTTATGTTAAGATATGCAGCTTTTAATAATGATATTGAAACGGTGAGACTTTTCTTAGAAAAGGGCGCCGATGTAAATTATCACAAAGCGGACTCGGTATTTAACGATACAAGTACACCAATATTGGAAGCTGTGAGATGCAGTAATCTTGAAATTGTTCGTTTGCTTATCGAGCATGGAGCAGACACAAGCATCAAAAATAAGCGCGGAGAAAGACCATATTCTCTTGCCGTTAAGAATGGTAACAGAGAAATAATAGAGTTTTTAGCAAGATATGAATCAGAAGATTTACATAATATGGAAAGTAAGAATATCGCACTGCAAAAGTATAACTTACCTAATAGTCTGGTCGATTTTCTTAAAGACGACAAACTCACGATAAAATTTACCAATGACAAGTATTGCAAGTTTATACGTTTTTACTCATATCTCGATACTGTAGAAAAGAAATGGAAAAGAAAAAAAGTGCTGTCATTGGTCGCGGAAGTTGATAATTACAGCGCTGTGGATATCGTTTGGCAACCTAATAAACAAATGATTTGTGCTATTGACGAGGAACATTGTACCTTTACTCCACTTGCTTCTTGGGAGGAATTTTATATGAATATGGAAAGATATATTTTGGCATACTTGAACGGAGAATATGAATAAAAACTCAATTAATTTAAATACACATAAAGAAATGATAAATGCATTATCCTAATATTTTAGAATCTAAAACACACGGAGACAAACAATGACCACCACAAACCAAGAAAAATATGAACTAACCATCACCGCCGACAATCTAATTTCAACGGATACAAGATTTAATATAGACAACCTAAACCTAGGTGATAACTACGAACCTATAGATGCATATTTCGTTTCCGCTAATAACGAAAAGATATACAGGCAGAGAAATAAAGGCGAGATGCGAATTTCTAACCAAACTCTTCCACGACTAGCTTGTCAGATTTTTGAAAGACAGATTTTTGATTTATCAGACTTAGATAAAAAAGAATTTCCTGTATGCAAATATAGTCCTAAACAAACCCTGATTCGTGGTATTTTTCCAGACAAAGAAGCATATAGAGATTACAAGAAATCTATGGAGTTCTTAATCTATAGGAGAGAAGGTGGTCCGCAGTTTGTCATTTATTCATGGAATATTTTTTCAACACTTGTATTCGTGCAGGAATGTTTAAAGCGGTTTGGAAAACCTGATGATAAGTTTATTCTTATATACAGGGAGAAATCCAAAGGTGATGGACCTACAGATGACGACGGTGGTGGTAACCCTGTATCGGATTGTAAGATTCATTACTCAAAATTGCTACTCGAATCGAAAAATCTAATTTTCAGAGGGGCACCAGGCACAGGCAAATCATATCTTGCCAAACAGATAGCTGTAGACATAATAAGTAACGGATACACAGACAAATGGGCTGATCTAACAGAAGAGCAGAGAAGACAAGTAGAGTTTGTACAGTTCCATCCAAGCTACGATTATTCAGATTTCGTTGAAGGTCTACGTCCTAAGATGAATGAAGACGGAAGCATGGGGTTTGAGCTGCAAGACGGTATTTTTAAAAGTTTTGTAGATAGAGCAAGACGAAACTTCGAGGATTCTCAGAAGCCTAAAGAGGTAAGAGAGAAAGAAATATCTTCAAACACCGCACTCGAGGAATTCTTCGCAGATATAGAGTTCGGAGAAGATGAATTTAAAACTATTAAAGGTAACAAGTTTACTATCACAAATATGGATGATAAGCACATTTACCTTGCAATACCAGGCAATGAAACAGTAAATAAACTAAGTCTAAATATAGATGAATTACGAAAGATGCTTGAGTCTGGACTTGAATTCAATAAAGTAAGCGATATTACTAAGTTCTTCGGTAAGCAATTCGGCACGCAGAACTACTCATACGATTTTGCTTTATTTAAAGCCATTAAAGCAGCGGGAAAAGCTAACCGAAAGGCAAAAGTCGAAGAAGAACCTTTAAAGAAATACATCTTCATTATTGATGAAATCAACCGTGGAGAGATTTCAAAAATCCTCGGTGAGTTGTTCTTTGCAATCGATCCAGGATACCGTGGACAGGCTGGTGAAGTGGCAACTCAGTACTCAAATATGCACGTTAACCCAGATGAGAAATTCTACATCCCTGAGAATGTATATATCATAGGCACTATGAACGATATCGACAGGTCCGTAGATAGCTTCGATTTTGCTATGCGCAGAAGGTTTAGGTTCGTTGAGGTAAGAGCTGAATCTACACAGGATATGCTCGATACAATAGCCGATGAAGACACTAAGAATGAGGCAATTGCAAGGATGGATAGACTTAATGCTGAGATTCTCAAAGTAGAGGGCCTAAACGAGAACTATCAGATTGGTGCTTCGTATTTCCTTAAGCTAAAGTATCTGAATTTCGATGCCTTTTGGACTGACTACCTCGAGCCACTACTGCAAGAATATGTACGTGGGCTCTATGACGAAAAGGGCATCATGAAGAGGTTTGCTAGAGCGTATGGATATTCTGCCCTAGATGAAGGTGCTACAGATGAAGCAGCTCAAAATTAAGGATAATCAGTACCTGCCAAAAGAGGATTTTTATAAAGTAAAATCCATAGTCTCGCACGTTTCCGACAAGACGCTTGAGCAGCTTGAACGAGAGGGTGTATTCGTATTTCCTGAGATTATCAAGGATGCGGAAGACATAACCAAGGATCAGATGATTCTACAAAGCTGTAACGATATGTATTGCTCTGGAAACGTCATGGGCTTCCTCGGATCGGGCGATGAACGTCTTGTAATCGAATCTAGATTTAGCCGTGGCGATAATGACTATTTCTTCCAGTACCTATTAGAAAAGGTGCTGGATTTTCCTAATTTTATAAGTCTCGATACCAATGCTAACCAGGAGGAGCGGATGTTTAATCTGCTTCTATTTCTATTCCCTCACTATCTCAAAGTTGCTGCTAGAAAAGGCGCTTTTAAGACATATATCAATAATAAATATAACGATGGCAACGTAAGAGGAACAATAGATATTGCAAGGCATATCGAGAGGAATATTCCATTTGTAGGTGATATCGCATACAATCAGAGGGAATACTCATTTGATAATTATCTAATGGAGCTAATAAGGCACACCATTGAGCACATCAAGAGTAAATCATACGGCTACAACCTTCTTAACAAAGTAAAGGATGAGGTAAAGCTCGTTATAGACGCCACTCCAAAATACAGGGCGACAGATAGAAGGCGCGTTCTCGAAGCAAATAGGAAGAACACAATTCGCCATGCGTACTATCACGAATATAGGGATCTGCAGAGGCTTTGTATATTAATCCTTCAAAATCAGAAGCACAAGTTCGGCGACGGTCACCGAAAAGTATACGGCATACTGTTCGATGGTGCGTGGCTATGGGAGGAATATATTGATTCCCTTATCGGCGATATGTTCTATCATCCAATGAATAAGTCTGGGATTGGCGCACAGAAGCTATTTGGCGGTGGTATTGGCTTGATTTATCCAGATTTCATAGGAATGAATCAAGCTGATAGAGTCGTTGCCGATGCTAAATATAAGCCGATTGATAATATCGGGAACAAAGACTACCTGCAGGTACTCGCCTATATGTTCAGGTTCGATTCTAAACGCGGATACTATCTATATCCTGACTCAACTGAGTCTGGAAGCAAATGCCTAATGATGAATGAAGGTTCAACGTACGAAGGAAATGTGTCAGCTAGAACGGATATTAGTATTACTAAGCTTGGGCTGAAGGTTCCGAGTGAGTCAAAAGACTATCAGGAGTTTAAGAGGCAAATTACAACTAATGAAACAGCCTTTTTAAAATCAATGAAACAAGAATTGTAAATTACACAAACCATAGATCTCAAAGTTTTTAGGGCTAAATTTAGGATCTTATTTTAGGATTTTACGAAATGAAAAGGGATTGTGCAGTTAAAGTATGCACAATCCCTTTTGCATGGGAAAACATCATTGGTTTGATTATTAGCCCCTTGTAAAATCCATTTTTCGCATACACGGCTATTCCTCTAAAGTACAACCCCAATGCTCCATTACTATTGATTTTGCTTTTTTTGCATCATGATTCTTGATTGCTTCAAGAATCTGCTTATGCTGAGCGTTGCTTTTTTTTAGTATATCAAACAAAATATCTTTATCTTGAGAGTAATATGTCATTCTCAGGGTTCTTTTTAAAAGCATTTTCATTTCTTTCTCAAGGACTTCATTGCCGCAATTGGAAAGATAAGTCATATGAAATTCTTCTTGCCATTTATAGTAGGATTCATAATCTCTACAAGTGATTGCATTATCAATCTCACTCAAACAATTTGTTAAATGTTCTATCTTTTCGTTATCTATAGAATCATTAACAATAGCAAGTTCTATTGCATGAGAATCAAGTACAGATATTATATCCCATAGTTCAGAGATTTCTTTACTGTTTGACAATTTTACATAATATCCTTTGCGAGGTCTATTTTCCAATAAGTGGTCTGAAGTTAACTGAATCAAAGCTTCTCTAATTGGTGTTCGGCTTATACCGAGTTCATCAATTAGACTGTTTTCTTCAATCTTGTCACCATCCTTAAGATCTCCGATGCGGATTTTGCGAAATATATATTCATATACCTGATCACTTAATGATTTAATAATCATAATAAATAAATATCCTCCTAATGTTAATCATACAGATTGGTATGATTTCAGATAATCTATAATGTAAATTAATTAAATAAATTTACATTGTATAAAATATCATATATATTGTGCAAAATCAAATAATATATATTATAAAACTGTGATATATATTATGAACAGAGCAGTGCACGGATACTGAATTATCCGTGCACTTGCAGTTAGAGGTAAGTAATAGAAAAACCAAAATACCAATATCATATATATTTTCTAAATACATTCCCCATTATTTTACATGCTTCTTCGATAGTCTCTCTAGAAGGTGTAGAGTAACACATCCGAAATGCATTTCCAGGATAATTTTTTGGATCTGCTGAAAAACCAGTTGATGGTACAACACCGACATTAGAATATATAAGTTCATCCCAAACCTTGTCAAGATCCATAGTACTAGGAACCTTTAGCCACAAAAAGATTCCCCCATGAGGTTCTATACAATAACAATCCTCTGGCATGTATTTCTTTATGCATTCAACCATCCATTGCGCTTTTTCTTTATAAAATTTTCCTACCATTTTACAGTGTTCATCAATATCATTATCTTTCATATAGTTGGCAACAGTTAGCATTACAGGTACAGACTGAACACCTGCATTACCCTGCGACATTTCTAAAAAAGGTCTTAATGATGAATCACATACAAAGAATCCTATCCGCATTCCAGCTGAAACAATTTTAGATAGTGATGCAGCATAAACAACACGACCATCAGTATCAAGTTTCTTAATTTCTGGTACATATTCTCCATCGAAGCTAAGCTTAGAATAGGGATCATCTTCGTAAATCATAATGTCATATTTCTGAGCAAGTTCATATATTTTTTTTCTTTTCCACTCTGGAAGAGTAATTCCTGTTGGGTTACTAAATGATGGACACAAATATAGAAATTTAACGTTCTCGTAATCTTGAAGAGCTTTTTCTAAGGCATCAATTTTAATACCGTCATCTTCCATCTCTACACCAATTAGCTTAGCACCAACCATTCTTGCTGCATTTTGTATTCCGGGATAAGCCATCATTTCGGATAAAATAACATCCCCTTCATTGCAGAAGGTATTCGCCATATTATCCATTCCATGACCAGAACCAGGTAAAATCTCAATATCATTCTTTTTCATATCAAAACCGCGTTTAATCATCCATTTGCGAATTTCGTCTATGCAGTCAGACATTCCCGGATATGGTCCATATGCGAGTGCTCTATAACCATCTTTATCATACATTTTTTGGCTAGCTTCTTTAATTTCCTCTAAAGGGAATGTTTCAGGCGATGGCTCGCCAATTGATAAGTCAAGAAACTCGGGATGATCACATGCATACATATAAATCTTGCGAATTGCAGTAGGATGAGCGTTTTTTACTTGATCTGCTAACTTGTAATCCATAATAATCTCCTTTGTTAATTCCATAAAAAAGATATAAGGAAAGTAAAAATGCACAATTCAGTATTGTGTACATTATAGGATAAATAGAATAAAAGTCAACAGTATACAATATATTGTATGCATAAATAAAATATATAAATACAAACAATATAATATATTGACTTCAAGCTGTTTATTGTTTTAAAATTAGTACAGATAGTTGTTGGAAGGTAGATGCACATTTAGTTAATTAATCAAAAGTAGAAAGAAATATTATTCATGACCTACTTATATACAGGAGGGAAATATGGTTGATATTCAATATGAATCTGAACGTTGTAAAGGCTGTCACTATTGTGTAGACGCATGTCCCCAAAAAATTATTAGGTTAAGTGGAAATACTAATAATAAAGGATATGAAACAGTTGATTTTGATGTATCTGAGTGTATTGGATGTGGTTCTTGTTACACTGTATGTCCAGATTATGCAATTACAATAATTAAGGAGGCATAGTGCAATGGTAAATCAAGTTATTATGAAAGGTAATGAGGCGATGGCTGAAGCTGCTATCAGAGCTGGTTGTAGATTGTTTAGTGGGTACCCTATTACACCACAAACAGAAATACTAGAATATATGTCATGGAGAATGCCAGAAGTTGGAGGAAAGTCAGTACAAACTGAAGATGAACTTTGTGGTGTGTATATGCTATTTGGTGCGTCAGCTGCTGGAATGAGAACTTTGTCAACCTCAGCAGGCCCCGGTTATTCTTTGTTCCAGGAAGGAATATCATATCTTGTAGGATCAGATTTACCAGCTGTATTGGTCGATGTTACTAGGATAGGGAATGCACTCGGCGATATTAGTCAGTCTCAAGGGGATTATGAGCTTGTAACTAGAGGGAATGGTCATGGTGACACAATGGTCCCCGTTTTTACACCTAACTCTGTACAAGAAATTGTAGATGATACACTAATGGCATATGATATGGCGGAAAAGTATCGGCATCCTGTTGTTCTGCTATATGATGCTGCAATAGGACAGATGATGGAAGGTGTAACTTTGCCTGAAATGCATGAACACGATATAAATAAATATGATTGGACTGTAAAAGGTTTGAAAAATGAGGAACATGGAAGAAAAATCACGAATGTATCATATTTTTGCGAAGATATGTATGTTGGATATGAAGATTATCTTCGAAAAAAATATAAGTTAATAACAGATAATGAGCAGAGATGGGAGAGTATTTCGGTAAGTGATGCTGAAGTTATAACTATTGCCTATGGTATATCAGCTAGAGTGTGCAAAGAAGCTGTCAAAATTGCTAGATCACAAGGGATTAAATTGGGAATTATAAGACCTAAAATGGTAGTGCCGTTTCCAATAAAGGCATTCGAGGAGATTGGTTCCGACTGTAAAGGACTGTTAGTTGTTGAAATGAGTATAAAGGGACAGATGGTGAATGATGTAGCTTTAGCTTGTAGATGCAAATATCCTATTTACGGTTATTTTTCATCATATAATGTTCCGGAAAGTAGCGTTGTTATTGAGATGGCAAAAGCTATCATTAATGGTGAGGCAAAGGAAGTGTTTTAGAAATGACTTACAAGATTTATACAACACCAGAAATGCTTAGGCATAGTGAACCAACTGGGTTTTGTCCAGGTTGTGGACATGGCATCGCAGGAAGATTGCAGTTTGAAGTATTAGATGAAATGGGATTGCTAGATAAATCAATAACTGTGTATGATGTTGCCTGTGACTCATTATTCATGTGGGCTGTAGATACAGATTGTGTTGGAACAGCACATGGAAGGGCCATATCTGCTGCTTGTGGTGTAAAAATAGCTAGACCAGAAAATCCTGTATGTGCATATGTTGGGGATGGAGCGACGTATTCAATAGGAATTCAACATACAATATGGGCTGCAGCTAGAAATGAAAATATTACTGTAATTGTAATTAATAATGGAGTTTTTGGTATGACTGGTGGTCAGATGGCACCAACAACTTTAATTGGGCAAAAGACCACAACAACTGTTGATGGTAGAACCGTGGAGAGAAATGGACAGCCGATAGATGTTGTAAATTTGTTTACAGGTTTAGATATAGCATATCTAGCAAGAGGCAGTCTGGATAATGTTCCAAATATCAAAAAAACTAAAAAGTATATTAAGAAAGCTTTTGAGAAACAGATGGCAGGAGAAGGGTTTTCATATGTAGAAATTCTATCACCATGTCCAACCAACTGGAATATTTCACCACAATCTTCAATAAAAAGAATTCAGGATGTTGTTGAGACAGTATATCCTCTTGGAGAATTTATTGAAAGGGGGAGCAAGTAGATGTTGACTCAAATTATATGTGCAGGATTTGGAGGACAAGGAATTTTAACTACTGGAATTCTGATTGCAAATGGTGCATTTAAAAGTGGACAAACTATAACATGGTATCCTTCATATGGATCTGAAATGAGAGGTGGAACTGCAAATTGTACTATCAAAATGACAGATAATGGTGAGGAAATTGCTAGTCCATATGCAAAAGAAATTGACATACTAATGGCTATGAGTTCTCCAGCTGTCACAAAATTTGTTTATAGAATTAAGCCGGGTGGATGGCTGTTTGTAAATTCTTCAATCGTAAATGATGTAACGTATAGAGATGATATTAATGTTGTAAAGATTGATACTGCAATGCTTGCCAAAGAAGCAGATAATCCTAAAGGTGGCAATATAGCAATGATAGGTGCAGTTCTTAAAAAGACGAATATAATATCAGTTGATGATTTTGAAGAATCTATCGTGCAGTATTTCACCGATAAGGGAAAAGAAAAATTCAATGATGGTAATGTACGTGCACTACGTATAGGATATGACAGTGTGGATTAAAAACATTTAACATTTATTATGATATAAGTGAGATTTTGCTTAAGTAGCAGTAATGGCTAATATGGAGGTGCTATATGCAAAACAAATCAAAAGTTAGAAAATACATGAGTATTTTTGCACTAGGATTGGCAGGAGGATCAATTTATTGTCTTCCATATATCAAATATATACTCTATGATGCACAAATACAGGCTATGGGAATAACTAATACTCAATCGGGCATGTTGATGACAATGTACACAATAGGTAACATGGTTCTATATATTCCCGGAGGAATATTGGCCGATAAAATATCTCCAAAAAAAGGAATTACAGTTTCGCTAGTAGCAACCACTATTATAGGTTTGATATTTTCTTTTTATCATACGTATACATTGGGGCTAATTACTTGGATTGCATTTTCTTTTTCATCTGCATTTATATTCTGGTCTGCATTATTAAAGGCTGTACGTATGATTGGCACAGAAAAAGAACAAGGCTTTATATATGGTTGCTATTATGCATGTAATGGAATCTCATCGACACTTACAAATATATTTGCGATGAAAATGTATGGATTTGCAGGTGGGGATGTTGTACTGGGGTTCAAATATGCTTGTATTGGGGTAGCCATTGTGCCAACAATTGCTGCAGTGATGCTTTGGTTCTTATTGGATGATTCTAAAGCGACTGCAGTAGATGACATTGATAAGTTTCATTTCAACGATGTATTTAAACTTTTAAAAAATCCAGTTGTTTGGATTGTATCGCTAATAGTGATGATCGGTTACGGGTTCTACACAGGAAGTTCATGGTTTACACCTTATTTAACAGCCGTAAGAGGCATATCTCCAGAAGATTCTGCCACAATTTCTATTATCAGAAATAATTTGTTGTTGCTTTTAGCTCCAGTAGGTGGATTAATTGCTGATAAAATATTTAATTCAACAACAAAATGGGCATCGACAGCATTTGTAATCTTAGCCGTATTATATATAGGTGCCATGATGCTACCATCAACAATTAGTCCATCGGTGGCAAGTCTGTACACATTACTACCAGGAATAATGGGGACAATGATGTACGGAGTAATCTGGTCTACAATGGAAGAAGTTGGTATACCAAAGAAAATGGCAGCAACTGCAATTGGTATTGCATCAATAATCGGATATCTACCTGATTCGATTTATAACTTGATTTTTGGATATTTCATTGATAAACAAGGTGATGCAGGATATACAAGTATATTCATTTTCTTTATAGTCACGGCATTTATAGGTGCGATTCTATCAATTATTGCTAATCGTATTGGAAAAAGACATGGAGATAGTTGTGCGCGAAATTAAACATCATATGGTAGGAGGGGTTTATGAAACTTAATAAATTACTAAAGCCAAAATCTGTTGCTATTATTGGAGCAAGCGAAAAGACTGGATTTGGTGGGGACACAATTAGGAATATATTGGCATATAAAAGCAAAGAAAGTCTTGTCAGAGTTTATCTTGTAAACCCTAACAAGAGTGAGGTTTTTGGAATTCCTTGTTACAGCAGTATTTCAGAGATTGATGACACAATAGACCTTCTGATTATAGCAACACCTCAAAAAACAGTCGTTTCACTTCTTGAAGAAGGGGCAAAAAAAGGTGTTGGTGGAGCTGTTATTTACGCAAGTGGGTATAGTGAAACTGGAACCGAAGAGGGTAAAAATAATGAAGAGGTTTTAAAAGAGGTTGCAAAAAGACTTGATATTGCAATCATGGGACCTAACTGTGCTGGATTTGTAAATTATATAGATCAGGTATATGGGTTTGCTTTTATTTCTGCAGAAAGAGATAGAAAAGGTAGTGTAGGAGTTATTTCGCAAAGTGGACAGTTATGTCTGTCTATGATGGAAGATCCAGGGATGAGATTTTCATATATAGTTTCTGCAGGTAATGCGAAAATTATACAGCTTGAAGATTATATGGATTTTTTAGTTGAAGACTATGACACAAAAGTAATTGCATTATATGTTGAAGGTATTAACGATCCAAATAAATTTGTTAATGTACTGAAAAAAGCTGCGATTAAGAGAAAACCTATTATACTCCTGAAAGTAGGCAGAAGTGAAAAAAGTCAGGCAATTGCAGCTTCTCATACAGGAAGTCTTACTGGATCAGATAAATCTTTCGATGCTGTTTTAAAAAAATATGGTGCTATTAGGGTTGATGATCTTGAAGAACTAATTGCTGTATCGATGATGCTTTCAACCATGTATACATTACCAAAACAAGCCACATTTGCTTCAATGAGTTTATCTGGTGGTGAAACATCTATAATTGCAGATGTAGCAAGTCAATACGGTGTTTCTTTTCCAAATTTTGAAGAGGAAACATTAATAAAATTAAATGAGTTGTTACCAGCATACGCAACACCTAATAATCCACTAGATATGACCGCAACACCTTCTTATGATGCTGAACTGTTCTCTAAGGTTATAAAAACTGTTGCTGCTGATGCAAATATAGGAATGATTCTAATAGGGTATACACTACTGTATGAAATAGCTGATCCAGCAATTCATTATATGTATCAGGGGATAAAGATGGCTATAGATGATGGTTTGGATAAACCGATTGCTATGGTTCCATTTGCCGAAAACACACGAAATCCTGAATATCAGCAAAAACTTTTTGAAATAGGTGTTCCAGTTTTACCACCTCCGGTGTATTCCCTAAAAATGCTTAAGTACCTTTCAAATTATATTGAATATTTCAATTATGATAGTTCATATGATTTAGCAATTCCTACTAAGGCTCCAAGAGAGGTAAAAGCATTTTCGGAATTTGAGAGTAAACAAAAACTTGTTGAGTTTGGCGTTCCTGTAGGGGAAGAAGTAGTTGTAAAGTCCAAAGAAGAAGCCGTGAATTTTGCAAAAAAAGTTGGATGCCCTTGTGCTATGAAAATTGATTCAGCGGATATTCTTCATAAAAGTGATGTTGGCGGGGTTAAGCTAAATATCATGGGTGATAATGCAGTTAAAGCTGCATATCTTGAGATTTTAGACAATATAGCAAAAAATAAACCAGATGCAAAAATTAATGGTATTCTAATGACTCCGATGATGAAAACGGGAATAGAAATGATTGTAGGGGTAAATAATGATGCACAGTTTGGTCCAATGGTTATGGTTGGCTTGGGTGGCATTTTTGTTGAAATTTTTAAGGATACATCTTTGTATCCAGTCCCTTTAAACAAGGCGGAAGCACTGAATATGCTCAAGGAGCTTAAAACATTTAAACTTCTTCAAGGATATAGAGGTTCAATGCCAGCAGATATTGATGCCTTGTGCGATGTAATAGTTTCAATTGGGAAGTTCGCATCACATAACAAGGATAAACTAAAGGAACTAGATATCAACCCAATTTTTGTTTATCCTGACGGTGTTGGAATTGCCGATGCCCTAGTAATAATGGAGGATTAATAATACTAATTAGGACAATTATACAAATTGATACTTGTCACAACAGTTTAACTTTAAAAGCAACTTATATTAGTGCATATGAGAAAGGAGTTCATTAATGGGTAAGAAAATACCAGCATGGCAGGTTGCCATGTGTCTTACAGTAGGAATAGCATTATTAGCATATTCAATTTTCTTCGGATATGGTGAAGCTCATATGCCATTGTTGCTTGCAGCGGCATTTACAGTGATTGTTGCTATGCTTAATGGATGGAAATGGGCATATCTTGAAAAAGGAATGATAGAATCTGTTAATCGAACTATGGGTGCCTGTTTAATATTATTAATGGTTGGAGTTCTAGTTGCAACCTGGAAAGCGGGTGGAATAATCCCAACCATGATTTATTATGGGTTGAAAATTTTAAACCCACACTATTTTCTTATCACCGCTGCAGTTTTGTGTTCCATTGTATCACTAGTAATTGGTTCTTCATATACAACTGCAGGAACAATAGGTGTTGCACTAATAGGAATTTCTTTAGGGTTAGGTATAAATCCTGCTATGGCTGCAGGTGCAGTTGTTTCTGGTGCATATTTTGGCGATAAAATGTCACCGATGTCTGATACGACAAATTTAGCACCTGCAGTTGCTGGATCTAATGTGTTTGAGCATATTAGACATATGGTATACACCGTTACACCTGCTTATATTATTATGATAATAATATTATTTTTTACAGGTAAGTCTAACGGTAATATAGGAGATGTTAAGATTACTTCAACACTTAATACATCAATAGAGAAAGAATTTGTCATAACTCCATTGTTAATGATACCAATGGTTCTTCTAATATTGGCTATTGTTAAGAAAATTCCAGCATTGCCAACCATGTTTATTGGATCAATTATGGGAATGCTTTGTATGGGTTTTGTTCAACATATCTCATTTGATAAGTGGTTTAATATAATGCATTATGGGTATCATTCGCAGTCTAATGTTAAACTAACAAATTCATACACAGTTGCAGATATTATTGGTGGTGGTGGATTCAATGCAATGCTATGGACGATTTCAGTGTGTTTTGCATCTATGTGTTTTGCGGGTGCTTTAGAATGTACGGGTATGTTATCAACTATTTCAAGTACTATTCTTAGAAGAGCAAAAACTAGAGGTGGACTTGTTCTAGCGACGATTATGACATGTTTTGCAATGAATTGTTGCACAGGTGATCAATATCTATCAATAATAATTCCAGGAAGGCTATACAAGGAGGAATTCGAAAACAGAAAATTAAAGGCAAAAAATTTATCTAGATGCCTAGAAGATTGTGCTACAGTAACATCTCCGCTTATCCCTTGGAATGTATGTGGGTTAACAATGGCGGGATTTCTTGGTATACCAACAATTATATATTTCAAGTACTGTTATCTTAATATGTTAACACCAATCATCTCGGTGATTTATGGATACATTGGATTTTCTATGGATGAAATGTCAGATGATGAATATAAGAAGATGTTAGAAAACAGACTTTATGAACAAGAGGAAAAACGTAGAAATATGGCTGAATCATTAGGCGTAGAACAGTATTAATAGCTAAATGAATGATTATACTAAATTAAGAATAGGGTTATAGGATAAAACGTGTTGGTCACTAGTCCCAATAATTCTGAAATTCAGATGACTTGTGAAGCTCTCCCCATACCACAGCATCTCCCTATGTAGGTATAGATGAAGGGCGTTTCTCTCGCTCAGAAATCTTCTGGTATATCGCTGTAATACTTTCGTCCGTCGGCATTACTTTTAATATTACAGACACAGAAAGCGGTCTTGGTGAGTGCACGTAGCACCACCAGAAGACCGCTTTTATTCTTCTCTCAATAGATAGTCCTCGGTGGTTTCTAAGCAAGGCTCTTAGCCTTGCATTTATGCCACCCTCTATCTGGTTATTTGTAGATGAAACCTTGCCTATCTCAGCTATTAAATCTTCATCCAAGTAAGTGAACAGAGTGCCTTCTTTTACCAATCTAGAAAGAGATCTCTGTGCCTTTAAAAGTCTTTCATGCGTTGCTCTCCAATTGCCACTTTCATCTTGTGACATTTGACTCAAAAACTTGTGAGGTCTTCTCATCCAATCTAAGAATTAATCTACCCATTTATCTGCTTCAGATCTAGTTTCTAGGTGTAGCAGTCTTTTAGCAAGAGTATATAATTCAGCACTTGCAAGGGTTTTAGGTTTTGTTGTAGTATATCTTCTTACTTGAGAAAACACATGAAAAAGGCATCTCTGGTGCTTTGCATGAGGCCATACCTTTTTCAGGGCTTTATTAAATCCTTTTCCTCCATCCGAAACTACAAGTGCAGGCTCAGTAAACCTGGACATTAATGAGAGCCATGCATTTGCATGCTCATAGCGGCATAAGTACCAACCAAGCACATGCCTTCTGTCACAGCAAATTAAAACATAAGCATTACGGCACAGGTAAATTCCATCTACGAATACTACTGAATAATGCTTTTCTTCTACAACTGGCGGTAATGTCCATATATCCCAAAATTTGGAGGTTTATCGCCTAAATGTACGACCGCATCTAGGCATATCTTTTTAAATATCTTTGCTAAAAAGCCACTTAAGAAATATATTAAGCTGCTTAGTTAGATTATCTATTTTAGGGGAAAACGCCATCTTGCAATTACCGCAAAACCACCTCTGTGTTCCTGCATTTGTCTTACCATATTTCGAGCAACAACTATTACAAATAGGGAAAATAACACGTTTCATTTTACTATCCTTCTAGAATACTATTTCTAAGGAAGATATAACCCTAATTCGCCTTGAGATTTCAAGGATTTCAGACGATTTTACCAACACGTATTGTCCTATAACCCTAAGAATATAATATTGCAATGTTGTGCGAGAGAATTCTTTTCTATATGATAAAAACTATGGGTCTTTGCCCATGGTTTTCTAATCCCTAAACTACATTTTGCACCTCAAAAATACAAATAAAATTGTTTATATTTTAATGCATGAAAGAATAGCAGGTGCTATACTTTCCTTGCGGACTAATGTTGCTATTTTAGTAAATGTAACGTCAAACGCACATATTTACTGAAATAGCGCATTATTTTTTTGAAAAAAACGCATAAAAAAATAGCCGCAAAAGCGACTAGTATTTACAAGAAAAACGCTCCCAATGGAGGCAATCAGATACGGATAAATCCTTATTTGAACTCACCTTGTAAATCACCTATATATTATCACAATTTCTTTTGAGGTCAAGAGCTAATATAAAATTTTTTAGAAAGGTGTAACTTATGGATAACAAAAAGGAATACTACATCGGCTTGGACATGGGAACTAATTCTGTAGGATGGGCAGTTACCGATACAGAATACAACCTCATGCGTGCAAAGGGTAAAGACCTATGGGGTGTGCGACTATTTACAGAAGCTCAGCCAGCGGTGAATCGTAGAACTAAGAGAGTTCATCGTCGTAGAATTGAAAGAGAAAAAGCCAGAAAAGCAATGCTCAGGTTGTTCTTTTCAGATGCGATTGATACTGTTGATCCAGGTTTCTTCCAGCGCCTTGACGAGAGCTTCTTGCAATATGAAGATAGGTCAGATTCGAACAAGCAGATGAATGCTTTGTTCAATGATGGTAGCTATACTGATCTCGATTACTATAATGAGTATCCAACAATATTCCACCTTAGAAAAGCGTTACTTCACGAAGACAGAGAGTTCGACGTGAGACTAGTTTACCTTGCTATTCTAAATATGTTCTCGCACAGGGGTCATTTTCTCAATACCAATATGTCCTCGGATGACGACAGAGATAATAATTTCGATGGTGCATGGAGAGAGCTAATCGATGCATTTGAGACTTCCCAGTTAAGCAATAACAAAGAAATTAACAATATATCGGCTTTACTAGATACTTCAAAGTATCCAAAGATTAAACAGATAATAGGAGATAGAGGTAAGATAAGGTCCTCTAAATTTGATGCACTCCGAGATCTACTTGGCGTGCCTAAGAGTGAGAAGCATACATGTGCTGTGCTTAAGTTAGTGTGCGGTCTAAATGTTACTGTAAAAGAACTTTTATCTAATATTGAAAATCCTTCGGTTGATTCAGAAGGTCTTAAAGTATCGATTAGCTTTACTGATTCGAGTCTCGAAGAGAATTTAGATAAGATTCAAGAAGTTCTGGAAGATGAGTATTTTGACGTGATTCTAAAGGCTAAGAGCGCATATGAGATTTGCCTATTATCATCTATACTCGGCAATAACAAGTATTTATCAGATTCTAGAGTTGAGATGTACGAACGTCACAAACATGATTTACAGGATCTAAAATCGTTACTCGCTGAATATGATAAGAATGCTTATGAAAAAATCTTCAGAACTATGGATATCGGATCATATAGTGCATACGTTGGTAGCGTAAATAGTCACGGCAATAAAATTAGAAGGCTTGGTACAACTAGTGCTAGTTCTGGAACAGCAAAAGATGAATTATATAAACTTGTAAAAAAGGTGCTCAATAACTCAGTGCCTGAGGATAATGTGGTAAAAGCAAGGATCTTGGATAAGATTGAGAAAGATTGCTTCCTAGAGAAACAGCTCACTAGCAATAATGGGGTAATTCCAAATCAGGTACACACAATAGAGCTTAAGCGCATACTTTCTAATGCCGAGAAGTATCTAAAGTTCCTTCAAGAGGTAGATGAAGATGGTTTCTCCATTAAGGATAAAATCATTAAACTATTTGAATTCCAGATTCCATACTACGTAGGACCGCTAGGTAGAGAGTTTAATGGCGTAAAAGGCTATAATAACTGGGCAGTTAGAACTGAAGAGGGGCTAAGACCTGGTGTTATAATTATGCCTTGGAACTTTGATAAATACATAGATAGAACAGCATCCGCAGAAGAATTTATAAAGCGTATGCTTAGAAGATGCTCGTATATGTCCGATGAATATACACTACCTAAGCATTCCTTAGCATATGAAAAATTCATGGTTCTTAACGAAATTAACAACATTAAGATAGATAACGAAAGAATTAGTGTTGAAGCTAAGCAAGGTATATATAATGACTTGTTCACTACCGGGAATAAAGTATCAAGGGATAAAATAAAAGAATATTTAGCTAAACACAACTATGCTCGCGATGATGTTGAAATTACAGGATTGTCTGATGAAACATGCACAACAAAACTCGCATCGCTTGGTAAGTTTAGGGCTGTATTTGGCGATGATGTGTTTAAGCAATCCAATAAGGACATCATAGAGGATATCATCTACTGGAGTACTATATACAGTGGTGATAGAAAAATCATCCGAGAAAAAATCGAAGGCAAGTACCCTAATACATTCGATAAGAAACAGCTAAATAAAATATTAGGTTTTAAATTCGAAGGATGGGGGAATCTATCTAAGAAATTCCTAGAGCTGCAAGGAGCTTCGAAAGTAACTGGTGAGATAGATAGTGTCATCGGCTTCATGTGGAATGGACAAGAAAATCTAATGGAACTCCTCAGTGACAACTATACATTTACTAGCCAGCTGAATGGAATGATGAATTATACGATCAAACCTCTTTCTAGCTGGAAGATAGAAGACCTTGAGGATATGTATCTATCGCCATCTGTGAAAAGAATGGTGTGGCAGACTATGAAGATTGTAGATGAATTACAATCTGTAATTGGTTATGCGCCAAAACGAGTATTTGTCGAAGTTACACGAGGAGATGGGGAGAAGGAAAGAACTACATCTAGAAAGCAGATGCTCATAGATTTATATAAGAGCATAAAGGGAGAAGCTAAAGACTGGATTAAAGAAATCGAAAATCGAGATGAGTCTGCGTTCAAGAGCAGAAAACTCTTCCTCTATTATATGCAGCAAGGCATGTGTATGTACTCTGGAGAGAAGATTGATTTAG
>ERZ773051.473-NODE-473-length-28608-cov-6.308724_pt1 | contig 28608 bp, 27 predicted proteins | sample MGYA00580631_ERZ773051 | MGnify/ENA primary metagenome ERZ773051 (study PRJEB29015, sample SAMEA2738137) | human oral metagenome | biome: human oral; feature: human-associated habitat; material: saliva | place: China | collected 2204 ... | reverse complement strand
CGAGTTTATAAGAAGATTTAAAAGTATTTTTGGAGGAAGAAATGATTTTTACATACAACAAAGAGTATGTCGGAGATGTTCTCATGGTCATCGCTGCCGATGATCAGGGAGCCAAACTAAGCGCTGAGCGCAAAGGGAATGTAGCGCGTGTTTACCGCGAAGATAATGGACAGACAGTAGCTTGGAACATTTTTGAACTGTCAAATCTTTTTGAAATTGCAGAGCGCGGACAAGTTCAGCTGACGGATGAGCAAGTTGCGACTCTCAACCAAGAATTGACCAAAGAAGGCTTCACAGCTGAGCTAGTTAAGGACCCAGCGCCTAAGTTTGTTGTGGGGGAAATCCTTGAGATGGTAGCCCACCCTGACAGTGACCACCTCAACATTTGTCAGGTGCAGGTGGCAGCCGACAAGACGGTGCAAATCGTGGCTGGTGCTCCGAATGCTCGTGTCGGTCTTAAGACGATCGTAGCTTTGCCTGGTGCTATGATGCCGAAGGGCAATCTCATCTTTCCAGGAGAACTCCGTGGCGAAAAGAGTTTTGGTATGATGTGCAGCCCACGGGAGCTCCAGTTGCCAAATGCGCCGCAAAAACGTGGTATCATTGAATTGGCGGATAGTGAAACGGTCGGAACGGCCTTTGACCCAGCTAAACACTGGCAGTCTTAAGACTTAGTATAGAAAAGGAAATCGTGATTTTCACGATTTTTTTGTCTTTTCTCGCGAATAAATAGATAGGAGGAAAGAATATGTATAATAAAGTCATCATCATTGGCCGGTTGACGGCTACACCAGAGTTACACAAGACAGCAAATGACAAGTCGGTCGCGCGTGCGACAGTGGCTGTGAATCGCCGGTATAAGAGTCATAACGGAGAGCGTGAAGCGGATTTTATCAACCTTGTTGTCTGGGGGCGCTTGGCTGAAACCTTGGCAAGTTATGCTAGTAAGGGGAGTTTGATTTCTCTGGACGGAGAATTGCGGAGTCGCCGCTATGAAAAGGATGGAACCACTCATTATGTGACAGAAGTTCTTTGCAGTGCTTTTCAGCTTTTAGAAAGCCGAGCCCAGAGAGCACTCCGTGAGAATAATACTGGAGCAGACCTAGCAGATTTGGTGCTGGAAGAGGAGGAACTCCCTTTTTAAAAGTGGTTTTCTGGTCTCGAGTGTTCATGATAAAAGAGAAAGTAACAAATAAAGAATTAGGTAAATAAGCTAATACGGCAACTAGCGATTCTTCTGAGAGGAACGCTAGTTGTTTTTAATTTTGAAGATTGAAGCATTATCATTATACATACGGAAAGTAAATTTGATTAGGAAAAACTTGACAATTATTAATAAAAGAAGTAAAATACCCTTGTACACTGTTCTATTAGGAACAAAAAATGTAAAAAGGAGTCCAATTATGGCAGAAATTTCATTATCCCCAGAAGAACTCACCTCGCAAGCTTCGGTTTATTCTAATGCTCGCGATCAAATTGAAGCAGCTATTCAAGCGGTAAATAGCGCTAATGGCGAAATGCAAGCACACTGGCAAGGTAGTGCCTTTAATTCTTATCTTGAGCAATATCAACAATTGCACGGAGATGTGGTTAAGTTCCAAGAGTTGTTGACTTCTATTAATCAACAATTGGTTAGTTATGCAAACACTGTATCAGAACGTGATACAGCGGATGCAAATAGTTTTGGTTTCAAAGGATAAGGGCGCTCTGAAATGGAGGGATAGGATTGCTTCCTATCCTTCTTTTATTTTAGTCGAAAGTAAATAGAGGAGGATAAACATGTCGATTGAATCTGATTACCAAACTCTACCGAATGAAGAATCACAGAAATACAGTAATGCGAAGTCTGAACAGAAGGCAGTAAATAGAAAGATTGATAGGCTAGAGGAAGCCAAAACATCCTTGTCAACACAGATAAATAATTTTCAGACAGGTATTATAGATGCTTTAGAGAAAGTTAAAGTAGAAGATGAATCCCAGTTTAAAGGGGATCGGAAAACTAAGTACGTAGAAAAGTATGATTCTGCTAATACTGCTGCTACAACCAATAAAGCAAGCCATGAAGCAAATTTAGATAGTATAAATACTGAAATTGCTAATCTTCAAGCTGAATCGGATCGTTTAGCAATAGATGTAAAAACAGCTTATGAAAATATGAATTATTATCAGTCTATGGCAAATTCAGCTAGTTCAGAATAGAGGATGGGAAGATAAATGGCAAATACGGGAACGGATTATGGAGTTTGGACAGGACTTACTTCTACAGTTAGTACAAGCATCTCTGGTATTTCAGATATGGCAGAGTTAACTTTTTCAGCAACGACAATGACACCTTTTACATCCTTCAATAATGATATTAAGTCATTTAATACAGCAATTAGCAGTCTCAAGACTTTCACGACAACCGATGTAACGCGTATGAATCAGGCAGCTGAGAACAAGGTGACGGATGACCGAAATCAGGCGAATGCCAAATAAAGTGTTAGAAAGGAGCTATATAAATGAATGAAATAAGTGCTTTATACCAAACTTCTTTAGCTCGAGTAGGAGTAGAAGAGGATAAAGGATCTATCTTGGAGCAAGTTGGTCATTCCTTGGTCAGTCAAGGTGATGCTTTCCGTAGACTTCAGTTGGTGCTTCTCAAGAACGAGCCTTTTTATAGTTACAATAGTCTGCTTGGTACATCTGTGACGATGAAGCTTGATTGGGAAAAAGAGGAAGTGACTCTAACTTACTTAGAATCAGAGCTCATTTTGTCAATGGAAGACTTTCGGATTTGGCTAGCCTACACCGATTTACTCTTGTCTCCCATTCTTCCTTTAGGTACCTTGGTAGAGTTAGATCGCGAGTTGCTTCCAGAAGAGCTGGTGTCTGAGATGGAGAAAGCTAAAGTCCCTTTTATGGCGATGATTATGGGACGCAGACTGCTTTCTGATCCAGATGATCGGGAATATATTGATTATTTAGCCAGCATCTATCCCTATGGTTTGAGGCTAGATGTAGACCCTTTGTTTATACCGAGTTATTTGATTTCACGGGTTATTCAAGAAGGTTACAGCGATAGTCTAGATCAAACCTATGTGGACCAGCAGTATCGTAGAGATTACTTTCAGCATAATATCCTTTCTATGGCCCATAGTATCGAAGGAGGAGATAGATGAAAATCGATATGAAAGAGGTTTATGAACAAAAGACAGCCTTGTCTAATTCAAAAACCTCGATTGATGCTCAGCTCAAGACGGCTAAGACCTCTTTTGTGAATTTGGTACATTCAGAAAGCCTCAAAGGAGATGTTAAGGGAGCAATCAATGCAAAAATCACTAATCACCAAGTCCCACTATTGACAAATTTTACGAATGTCTTAGCAGTTCTCTTAGCTCAGTACGAGAAGACAATTAAGCAATTTCAATCAACGGTATCAGAGAATGCGGTAGATGCGATTATTGATACAGAATATCTGCAGGGGCTTTTGGATGGCTTTTCTGGTTTGTCTATGAACATTAGTGTTGTGAATCGCGAGACAGAAAGGATTTATAGCTCCATCTCTGACATTATCAGTCTGACGAATCCAGATGCTAGTACAATTACGACCCCTTTGTCAGAAGGTAAGAAGATCTTAACAGATACCAAGACGAATATGGCGAGCTTCAATGGTTGGAAGCGAGGAGATGAGTATAGCAAGGTATTGCAGTCGCAAACTCAAACTTTGGAAAGTCTTTCTACTATGGTGGGTCTTTCATTTACTGATGCGGAAGCCAAGGCGTTCTACAATGGCCAAGATTTCTTAAAGGCAGTTGAGAAAATTTCCTCCAAAGCAGACGGCTCAACACCAGTGGAACTGTTAGGTCTGGTTTCTAAAACAATTAACGAATATATAGGTAAGCAAGATGCAGAGGCTTGGAGTTATTGGAACAATAAAATTGATACTGTAGGGAATATAGTTAGTCCAGTAGGTGGAAAAATTGCAGGTGGAAAATGGAGTATTGGAACATTAGATATATATAAAGGTGTTCGATATGCAAGTTCGGTATTTAGAAAATCAAGAAATAATCCTGTAAGTTTTCTTAATGGTACTGTCTTCTCGCGTGGTGGAGCTCAAATTTCTGATTTTAAAATATTAGGTAAATCACCTTTTAAGAATGAAAGTAAATTAGGTAAATTTTTTAGTAAGTTTCCATCTTATGAACATGGTACGATAAATCGTGATTTAAATATGATGAGTGAGAATGCTAGTTCGTTTTCTGCAATGACTAAGGTTGGGAAATTCTTTAAAATTGCAGGTTGGACTGGAACTGCTATAGATGTAGCTTCTAATATTTCAGATTTGAAATCGAAGGGTTTCAGTAATGAACAAACAGCAGTAATCACAGCTCGAAGAACAGCTGTTGATATGGCGAGCTCAGCAGTTGGATCGAATTTAGGTAGACTAGCGGGAGCAGCTATAGGCCAAGTTGTTTGTCCTATTCCTGGTGTAGGAGCTGCATTGGGAGCTGTGGCTGGTTCAATAATCGGTTCTGCTGTAGGTAGTTGGGCCGGAAGTGCTATAAATAAAGAACTAGATCGGAATATTAAACCTAAAAAGCAAGGATGGAGCTGGCCGTGGTAAAAAAAATAAGATTATTATTTGCTGTGGATAATGGTATGGGTACTAATTTAAAAGGAACAGGCTTAGCTGCAGAGTATTATCCTTTTTCAAGAAATATTGTCTGGAGAAAACTTGATAAGGAAAGCATACGGAATCACCAAAAGATAGCTAAGAAAATTAGCAGATTAACTTGGATGTCTTCGCCGCTTTTGATTGTACCGATTATGGCTTTTATCGCAGGTTATTCTGATAATTACATTGTTCCTCAAAAAGAGTTCGGCCTTTTTAGTTTTCTGTTACCGATACTTTTAGGAGTTTGGTTTTTTATACTTTTTGAATTATGGATGGTTTCAATTAGAAATACTTATCCTTTGGTTGAAGCTCCTAGTAGTACTGTTCAGAAAGAATATTTTAAAGTTATACATGATATCACTTTAAAGCATAATGATGTTTTGAAACAGATAAAAACACCCTATCTTGCAAATATTTTAGTAGTCTCGTTTATTGTTTTTGCAGTCATTCCTTTTGTTTACTGGTTTTATTTCATGCCGAGTACAATCATAGAGTTTATAATAAAACTAACTGTACTTGCCATATTGCTTTCTTTGATTCCCAATATTATATGGAACGGTATAGTTAAAACTGCTATAAATAATAAAATTTTAAATAAATTAAATTATGAATTGGAGAATAAAAATGGAAAATAATAGTCCTATTTTACCAATTGGTTCGATTGTCGTAACTAAGGAAGGAACAATCCCTTTAATGATTGTAAGTAGAGCAGCTTTATTTCAGAATAATAATGGACAAGTTGGTTACTTTGATTATTCAGCAGTTCCTTATCCATCAGGTATCACTGATGGCGAGGAATTTGCATTTTTTAATAGAGAAGATGTTGAAACTATTATTTATGTAGGTTATATCAACTCTGATGAGCAACTATTTTCTGAGAATTATGATAAGTTAGTTTCAGAATCTGGATATCAACGATTAAATTTATAGAAAAGTTCTAGTAATAGAATTGTTATATTCAATTTAATTGGTTAGTTTTATAAGTTTCTATTAGGTAGAAAAAATCGCTAGATAGCTGTGTGTCTCAAACTAGATTATTTCTAATTTAAGACTTTCATTGCTCTGAAGCGATTTTTTCTTTATTTGTGTTACAATAAAAGGTTCATAACCAGAAGGCAGCTTTGTCTACCTCACAGACCTTGATTACTAGTCAGCTTGAGACAGCTAAGACCTCTTTTATAAGTTTGGTCAATTCGAAAAGTCTCAAAGGAGATGTTAAGGGAGCAATCAATGCGAAAATCACTAATCACCAAGTCCCACTATTGACAAATTTTACGAATGCCTTAGCGGTTCTCTTAGCTCAGTACGAGAAGACAATTAAGCAATTTCAATCAACGGTATCAGAGAATGCGGTGGATGCGATTATTGATACGGAATATCTGCAGGGGCTTTTGGATGGTTTTTCAGATTTGGAGACCAATATTAGTACGGTGGATAAAGCAACTGCAACTATTTATAGCTCTATCTCTGATATTCTCAGTCTGACGAATCCAGATGCTAGTACGATAACGACCCCTTTGTCAGAAGGTAAAAAGATCTTAACAGATACCAAGACGAATATGGCTAGCTTCAATGGTTGGAAGCGAGGAGATGAGTATAGCAAGGTACTGCAGTCGCAAACTCAAACTTTAGAAAGTCTTTCTACTATGGCAGGTCTTTCATTTACTGATGCAGAAGCCAAGGCGTTCTACAATAGCCAAGATTACTTAAAGGCAGTTAAGAAAATCTCCTCCAAAGCAGATGGCACAACACCAGTAGAACTGTTAGGGTTAATTTCTAAGACTATTAATAAAGATTTAGGAAAGAGAAAAGGAAGTCAGGAGTCTGATGCAAAGAAGGCTGCAGAGTTTTTAGGGATTTCTGTTGAAGAATGGAATAACTTAGTTAACAAGGTTAAAGATGGAAACGAAGGGGTTTCGACTTCAATTACTTTCTTAAAAGGGAAGATGTACCTAAACGGCATGGAAATTGTGAAAGATGCCCAAGGTTTTGCGATTCCTATTAAGGATGGGGAAGTGATTCCTGAATTTATTAAAAATTTCAAAAAATACTTTAATAAGAAAGGGACTCAGTTAGAGTTTGTAACAAGTACAGGCAATTATCGTGCTCTTGATAAGGTTGTATTTAATCAAGGAGGAGGTGGAAGACAAGTCACAGCTCCAGGGAGAACCTTTGAGAAAGCGTTGGACATTGATTTGGCTGGTATAAATTATGCTTTTAAACCAGGTGGTGGTCTTAATTTTAAAGCAATAGGCAACGCAGCTAAGTCAGGATTTACAGAGTCTATTAAAAGTGTGGTAACAGATTTCAAACCAAGTACTTGGAAAAATGCTTCTACCTTTACCAAAACTGGTAAATTTCTTGGTGCTCTTGGAACTGCATTTACTGTGGTTGAAAGTGCTACAAATAATATTGATTTTAGTGATGGAATCCAAGGACGTGAACTAAGAAATGCAACAATTGATGCGACTATCTCAATCGGTGCAGGTGCAGGTGCAACTGCTGCAGGTGCAGCTATAGGCTCTTTCTTCTTACCTCCGTTAGGAACTGCTGTCGGTGCTTTGGCTGGTATAGGAATAAACACTCTAATTAATACGAATATTGGTAATACTGGTAAAAGTGCAGTTCAGCATGTACAATCATTTGCAAAAGGTATAGGCGATTCTATTGCTAATTTCTTTGGAGGTGGGAAGTGATTAAATATGGAGAAGACTTTCGGTCAGAAGCATTAAATAAGGAATATTTTCAAGCGCTGGGTTCCACGCGAGCTTCTGTTAGAATGTTGAGTTTGGCCTGGGCTGGTTTGTTTGTATTGAGCATCGACCTGACTCACATATATTTTTTTATCAAGGAGCAATTCACAGTAGATCCCTTTTCTAATGTCCCTTTTCTTTTTCTATGTCTCCTTCTATTGCTCATGCTGGGCTGTCAGATTATGTCATTCAGCAAGACGTTCATCTATAAACATCAACTCTTTAGTACTGCGATGCTCTTTGTACTAATCAATGGGATCCATCTTTCATTGGTTTTAATGAATTATATTCTCACTATTTTAACGAATGAGGTTCTAAAAAATTCGCTGATCTACTCGCTGATTTATTGGTTAAGTTCCATTGGTTTATTCATGGGGTTAATTGTTTATAATGCCAGTTGGTTAAAAAAGCAACTAAGAAAAGGATTTTCAGAAAAACGAACAACTGCTAACTATATAGCCTTTTCAAGTGTTTACAGTAAACCATCCCTTTGGATTATTCTAGGAGTTACTTTGTTAGGCGGAGGGTTGGCTAGTTTATCCGGTTATTATGTGCAAACATTTGGGATTGTGAGCAATATAGTGTTTATTTCAGCTTTTTCAAGATTAATCGTCGAAGTTGGTTATCTACTTTATCTAAGAAGTAAGGATAAGACCTATTGGGAAGAAGTACCTAAGGAAGCCAAGAGAGAGTCCTTTTTGAAAACCATAGACCTTAAAAAGGCCAAGTATCGCTTGGTAATAGAAATTGTCTTATTTTTGACTCTTGCAGTGTGTTTGAAGATACTTAAGATAAATGCTGAAAATAGCCCGATTTGGCTTATATGGACAATAAGAATTTTTGGTTATTCAATTCTTTTGGATACCGCTATTAGTTTTATTTATTATCAGGTCAAAAAGATGAAACGAGGAAAATAAATGAAATTTAAAAGAAGGCAATTAAGCTTAAAAAATGCGATTGGATTTGAACTTACCATTGAGTCGGAGTCCTCTTTCTACAGTCAGTTAAAGGAAGCTTCAGAGGGATTTAAGCGTTTAATGATGGGAGATGACCTATATTTTGATGGTCCTACCTACTTTACATATTTACCATCAGACGACATTCAAGATATTTTGGTTTTTACAACATTAGGTAATAAACTTGAGCAAGTGAAAGAAAATACCTCGGGTATTTTCTTTCAGAAATCTTTAAATTTAATAACCGACTTTTATTATCGTCATTATGATCAAGAAGAAGCTATTCCTTACGAGGAGATTGAAAGAGAAATTTCGAAAGAAGGATATAGATTGGTAAATATTTTTCATGTTGTTTTGGACCTTTATGGTGACTATGTTGTAGACTTGTATTGTGAGGTTGAGAAAGTGTAATGAGATTGCCCATAGATGTTGTAAAAGTTGAAAAAATAGCTTTCCAAAACGTAGTTAGAAAAAAAGTATCTTTTCACTACAATGAAATGGATAAAAATTTAGAAAATTTTATTTCAGGCATTATAGAGTCAGGCTATCAAGTGAAAGGTCCATTTTTTTATAGTTTAAACAATGTTCCACTCAATGAAATAGTTGATCTTGAATTATTCGTACCTATCTGGAATGATTATTTCCAATTAGAAGGATATGAATTTTCAACATATTTTGAGGTTGACAACTTATTGAAAACTGTTATTCAAGGAAATTTTGCTGAATTGACAGAGATAGGATTTGCTAAGTTAATCCTGACGTTGGAAGAAAATAATTTAGACATAGCAACGCCTTTCTACCATATTATTTCACAAGGTGAATTGCAATATATAGAATTATTTGTTGGCTATTTTAAAAAAGAAGACTCATAGAACAACTGGCCGGTGTTGAATTGCTTATTATAAAAGACTTTATTTCATAATTAATTTTTAATAGTTCGGAGTATTTATAGAAAGTATCTATGGAAGAGTTTTTATCTTGTAACTAACTTGGTATTTATTTTTTCTGATTTCATATATCTGTATCTTATAGAATTATTGGGCTCTAGAAAATATAAGCCTTTCTTTTGTTTAAAGTACTAGGTAGACATCTTGATTTTCAAGCAAGTTTTGCCTATTCATCTGTAAACATACTTTTTTGCTATACTTATAAAAAGAAATCTTTGTAATGAGAGTGAGTAAACCTTGCCAACTGTATGGACGATTCTCTGTGCATTTAATCATTAGGACAGTAATCCTATTTTGATATTTGACTAAAATAGTTAAAATTATTTTCTATTGGAAGTAACTATATTAAATTGATGAAAATTAGAGAGAGTGATTGAGCTACTCCCGAAAGTTAGATACTAAAAATCTAACTTTTGGTTTTTTTATTATGAAATTTACTAACAAGCACAAAGTCCAAAATTATCCGTATAATAAGTGAAGTATTATGTATAAGTGACTGATAGAAAAACATGAGTTAAACCCTTAAATCGTTCATATCAAATCTGATTCATTGGTAGTTTCGGAATAGATGTTATCCCAAAATAGAAATATCGTTAATACCCCCTTGTATTAAAATCAAAAATGATTAGTTAAGTTTTACTCTAAGGTTGTTTGTAACGAAGTGTAGTCCTGGATTATGTGTTATTGAATAGTTGATTGTTTCCAAATTGACTCGAACAATCTAACAAATACAGGTATACAATTACTAAAAAAATAAGAAGTAGAACATTAAAAATACTACGTGAACGTATTTATTCCTTTTATTAAGGAGAGTTTGGCAAGAAGACTAATAAACTCATCTGACATTAATTTGAGGTTCTAATCCAATTGAAAAGTGCTATACAGATGTTACAGTATTTTTTATTCTATGTAGCCAAAGAGATTACATTTTCGCTAGTTTTAAATAGCTTTTGCAACGAAATTATCAATCATCAGGTTCCCTTATTGATGAATTTTTCTAATGCTTTAGCCGTTCTTTCTGCTCAGTATGATAAGACTATCGAACAGTTTAAATCAACAGTCTCAGAGACAGCGGCGGATGCGATTATTGATACGGATTATTTGCAGGGGCTTTTGGATGGTTTTTCTGGCTTGGATACTAATATTAGATTTGTGGATCGGGAGACATCAAGGATTTATAGCTCTATCTCTGATATTATCAGTCTGACAAATCCAGATGCCAGTACAATTACGACCCCTTTGTCAGAAGGTAAGAAGATTTTAACAGATACCAAGACGAATATGGTTAGCTTCAATGGTTGGAAGCGAGGAGATGAGTATAGCAAGGTATTACAGTCGCAAACTCAAACTTTGGAAAGTCTTTCTACTATGGCTGGTCTTTCATTTACTGATGCAGAAGCCAAGGCATTCTATAGTAGCCAAGATTTCTTAAAGGCAGTTGAGAAAATTTCCACTAAAGCAAACGACTCGACACCAGTGGAACTGTTAGGGTTAGTTTCTAAGACTGTTAATAAAGATTTGGGTAAAATGAAAAAAGATGAGACGCTTCTTAATGCATTAAACTTGATGAAGAAAATAGGGACTGTTATAAGCTATTCTTCAACTGTTAATTTGGCTATAGCAGAGGGGATAGCAAGCTATCGAAAAATTAAGAATGGAACATGGTATGGAAAGCCTGTAGCGAGCACTAGAACAGGGTATAAGACTTGGAGACAGGTTAGTGGTGATGTCAGCAGGTTTAATATTGTAAAAAGTGCTAAGCATACGGATGAAATTATTAATGGTACTGGGAAGTTGGTGCGAGGAACAGGCTTCAAAGGCTTTTTAAAGAGTGTTGGTGCTGTTGGAGGTGCCCTTGCAGTGCTTGATGGAGGTATTACCTATTTAGAACGAAAAGAGCAATATGGAGAAACTAGTGCTGTTATTGATGGTGTTGCACACACTTCAACAGCTGTAGGTGCTATTTATGCTGGAGCTGCTATTGGTAGCATGATTCCTATTCCTGTCGTCGGTACTCTCGCAGGAGCATTTGCTGGGTATGTCGTCAATGCTGCTGCTAATACCGTTTATGATGGATTGGCACACGGAAAATGGGATTGGAGTAACTTTGCTCTATTTTAATATTGCTAGAAAGGATGAAGGATGTTTTTTAGGAAAGTTATTTATATAGGGGAAAGTGATGGTCAGGCTATTTATGTAAATGTAGAAAAGCCAAGAGATCCCTTAGCAGCTCCTAAAAGTAAACTATTGAATACAGAGGCATCGCGTGGCAATCGAAAACAAATTATTTTAATTACATCATTTCTGATTGCTTTTAGTGGTGTGATGCAGCTTTTTCCTGAGACACGATTATTTGGTGGTGTCTATGGTTATGGTACTTTGATTTATTTTCTAACTGTTTGGCTTCTGGAAGGTAGCCTTTTGCTGGTCATAGTAGAGCGAGCCCTTTATAAGAATGTTAAGTTGGCACAGCCAACCAGTAAAGAAAATTTTAGACGGGCAGTTGATACTAATCTTATTTGGGGTAATTTTGGCGATAAGAAGGTTACTCTTGGCAAGAAGATATTCGCTTGGATTTTCACAGTATTTATGGCTTTAATGGGACTGATTGGTCCAATTTTAGTCATATCTATTCTAGTTTTTAATATGATAGGGACACCTATCGGCAGTGAGATTATCACTTTAAGCTTTATGGGTATTTTACCAGCTGTAGCAGTTCTGTTATTATGGCAAAACAATATGGTTCGATGGTTTATGGCTGTTGAAAGATATAGAAAGAAAGGAAAACTTTAAGGATGGACAATAAAATCCTCCCACTCGGAAGTGTGGTTAACTTAAAAGATGGCGATGGAACAGAGCTCCTAATAGTCTCGAGGGCTTCTATTGTCAAGGAACATTTTCGTGAGGTCTATTATGATTACGGTGCTATCCTTATTCCACAAGGTTTCTTATCCCCTGAAGCTGTATATTTCTTTAATAAAGAGAATGTAAAAGAAGTATTATTTAAGGAACATCTAAATAAAGATGAGGAAGCGTTTGAAGAGCATTATGATATGTGGATAGAATCGTCAGATGTCTCTAAAGGAACAATCTAATTTTTTAGCATTAGCCTTGAAATTTAAGTATAGATTTTTGTTTAAAGTCTTCTTTATGTCAATATTATGAGGAGAAAAGAGTGTTCTTTTTCAGACGTCGTATGTATTTTAATCAATATGGTGATAAAGCTATTTATTTTGATCGTAAGCCCCATGAAGTTTTAGCAGCTCCAAAGAGTAAACTATTAGATACAGAGAAATCGAGCAGGATGAATCGGCATATTCCTCTATTAGTTGTTTTCTTTATGTTTAGCGGGGGTGGTCTTACTTCCTTCTTTAGTCTATTTTTACAAGGAAATTATAGTATGACTGCTTTTTGGAGTGTTATTCTTATCTGGATAGCAGAGTTTTCTTTTATCACTATCCTCGTGGAACGAGCCTTTTATAGAAATGTCAATAAAGCTCAAGTGACTACCCAAACAGTTTGTCTGGTGATTATGGAAAAGTCAGACGAAGCCAAGGACGTGGAGGCAGAGATGGAGATGAGTGAAAAAGATAGCCGCAATGCTACACGCTTGATAAGAGGATTAATTTTTTTAGTCCCCTTAGTTGGATTCTTCTATGCCTATGATTTTATTTTTAATTATCAAGACTTGTTAGGTAATCCTATTGGAGGAGAAATATTTAAAATTATTGCAACTGGACTTTTATTAGGTGTTTCTTTCGTATTATATAATCAGAATAATCTTCCCAAGAGTTTTGATATATTGGATTTATTCCGTGTTGGAAAACTTAGTGTGATATGTAGAGCCGACGACGATCCAGATGTCTATCTAGAAGTGAGCGTTGGACCAGATGGAGCTATTTTGACAAAAGAGCTACATGATTATAAAGCTGGTGCTTAGCTGATTTGAAATTGAATAACAGTCAGTGAAGCAGTAGAGATTATAAAGTTTAGTAACAGAACTTCAATAAGTAATTAGAAAGAGGTTAGAATGTTTTTTCTTAGACGTCGTCGAGTGTTTATAGGCGAATGTGATGGTCAGGCGGTCTATTATGACCAGCAGACTGGGGAGGCTTTGGCCGCTCCAAAGAGTACCCTGCTCAATACGGAAGGTGCGCGTGAAATCAGTGCCTACATTTCTGAATTAGTTATTTTTCTAATAGCAGGTGGGCCTATTGCCTTTGGATTCTTTGCAGCCCTGTCTATTGGTGTCTATAACTGGAACAGTTTGACCTATATTCTACTATCTTGGTTGGCTGAATTTTTGCTTTTGGTTTGTATTCTTGAGCGAGGGCTTTATAAAAATGTTCGCAAGGCTGTTCCGACAACAGAGAAGGTGTTTTACTATGCAGCTTCCCATAATTTGATGGTGAGGGGGGACGATTTCGAACCAGCTAAGGAATCTGCGACAGCCTGCCGAATTGTTCGATGGATCCTTGTGCTTATGAATTTATATTCTATATATGTTATTTATAGTTATATCCAGTTATTTGGTCAGCCTATTGAGGATAACTATGACTTTTGGGGGATGGGGATAATCTGGTGTACAATAATATACTTTTATAACCAAAGTAACCCAGTTCGTTTTGTGAAGATTATGAAGCTATACAGTCAAGGGAAAGTACGTTTTAAGGAAGAAGGAGAAGAAGATGACAGATAAAATTTTACCTTTGGGTTCAGTTGTAACCCTCAAAAATGGCGATGGTAGTGAAGTAATGATTGTTTCACGAGCTAGTGTCATCGAAGTGGAAGATGGTCAAGGAGGAACTAAGAGTGTCTATTTTGACTACGGATCAGTGGCTATTCCGAACGGGATGCAGACACCAGATAATTTATTCTTTTTCAATAGAGAAAATGTCAAAGAAGTTTTATTTGAAGGATATAGAAACGAAGATGAGAAGGCTTTTGAAGAGCATTACGATACTTGGATGAAGTCATCAGAAGTTCCAAAAGGATCTATTTAAATAATGATATGAGAAGAATCGCTATATTAAAGCGCTTCTTCTCTTTTTCTGTCTCTTTTGTTAAGTGGCTAGAAAGATGTTAGATGTAGCCAGTTTTTTGCTAATAAAATGGGTCAATAATATATAGAACGCACATGAGGATTTGTTTAGCATTAAGAAATTCTTGATAATACTGGAGGCCAGTCAAGCTAATAATACAGACTTTTAATGGTGATTATATCGAGATTAGATTTTTAGCTTCAGCTTATAGTAGGGAATGTAGCGGTTCTTTTTCTAGTATCGACAGTATAAAATATGAACAATGTGTTTAATTTTAAAACTTACCATAATTTTAGGATAGTTAGAAGAGTATAAAACCTATATAAATATTTTAAGTCAAGAGTACTATAGTAAATAATATTATAAGAAGTGGATCTGGAGTGATTGGGCACAAGGAAAAGTAAAGAATTTTGACCATTGGGTATTGTATATCTAAAGAAACTAAGGTAGCTTGTTTAGATATTTGATAAAAATAGCAGGGAGGTGCCAAAAAAGATAAAGTAAAAATCACCTGTTTGAATGGCGTCTAAATAAATTTGGGTACGATATATTATCTATTAGAACGAAATAATGAGATCCTTACACATCTGTTTGAGGGTTTGAATATTGATCCGATTCATGCTAAAATAAAACTAGTCTTTGAGTGAGACTAAATAGGAAATACATTAAAGATATTTGCGATAGGTCAATGCTATTAATGAATATTTGTAACGTATTTATTTGCAGAAGACAGCTGTCTCTCTTAGTTTCTTAAGTTAGAAAGTAGGGCTTGTATCTTGAAGCGATTATACCAAATTATAGCATTATTTTTATTATTTTTATTTACAGGTGGTACTGTGTATGCTAAAGATGGCGAACTAGACTTAAAAACAGATTCGATGACGCAAAAGAAACAGCGTTCTCAAGGAAATGAGATCGAGCATATGTATGCACCAAATCTATTCATGGATAGGATAGAACAAGAAGCAATAAAATCTAAAACGGATGCTCAGGAAATACTCAAAACTGCAAATCGAGCTAATTTCAGCAAAGCAGAAATTTTGAGTGGCGATGGACTAGATTTTAAGGCGTATCGCCAAGCTCTTTTTAAGAATTATCAAGTCTCTGACAGTATCATCGTAGATAAAGAGGAATCGGGCGACATGATGATATGGACAGTCTTTGGGGCAATATCATTTGTTACAATCATGCTTTTAATTGGAATTTATTTAGGAAGGAATTTTCATGGAGGAAGAATATTTAAACGCAACCATTAGATACAAAGATAAGGAAATAGATATTCGCTTTTCCAAATTATTATCTCTACAGAAAGTTAAGATGTTAATTTGCCTAAATAATCTAGATAAAGCCTTGTCTATTATTCCCTCAAATTGGCATTTAGAGATTCAGGGAAAACTTCTGAGAATAGAGCAACATCGAGCTTTAAAAGAATATCCGCTAGGAGATGGCGATGTATTGGAGGTAATCATAAATGAGTGATAAAATCGAAATTAAATACAGTAAAGAAAAGGTCAAGGTTATTTTACCAGCAAGTCACTTTTCTCGTCAAAAATTATCTACTATAGAAAATTATATGGATGCCACTGTGACATTAGAAGATAGTGGTTCTTTATCACTGATTTATGACAAACCAAAATATTCTTATAGTCTTAAAGATTGTATCACAGAAGAGATGTCAGAAGTGAAACGTTTGGAATTGGCTCAAAAGATGGAATCTTTAACATTCTCTGAGCATCATTTTAAAATTCCTTATATACATCCGAAAAATATATTTTTACAAGGAAGTGTTGTTAAGATCCTTCATTATGGTTTAGAAGGAATTATGAGTCCGATTCCGTACACCTTAGAAACTTTTCTAATGAGTTATAAGGCTTTGATTGTTTCTATATTGCGACCGAAACTTGATTTTGACTTACTTGTAAATGGTGTAGCTGCAATAGGAGATTCGTTAATACAGGATATAGCCGCATGTGAGACATATGATGAGGTAGTAAAATACGTTAACGAAGCTTATGACAAAGCTTACCAAGAAGAAAAGAAAACAAAGATAGTTGTTTCGAAACGTAGCTGGCATATTTTTTCTATTGGAATGGGAATTTTTTGCGCAGCAAGCATTGCTTTGGGGACTTTTGCAGCCTACTTTTATTTTTGGTCTGTTCCTGTTCAGCGAGCGACAATAAATGCTCAAAGCCATTTTATTTCTAAACACTATGACGATGTGGCAGATGATTTACAAAAGTTTCAAGTAGGTCGTTTAGGTAAAGAAGCAAAGTATGTCTTAGCATCTTCCTATGTTCATTTAGATGATCTATCTGAGAATCAAAAAGCAAGTGTTTTAAATACAATTACACCCTCCAGTGAGGATAACCTCTTGGAGTATTGGATTTATCTTGGAAGGGGAAACTATAAAAAATCTTTAGATTTGGCTCAAAATATTGGAGATGATCAGTTAACTCTGCATGCTTATACAAATCTATATGAGCAAGTTCGTGAAGATAAAAATATGAAGGGTGCTGATAAGCAAAAGAAATTAAGCGAGTATCGTAAAGAGATTGAGAAACTCTCGAAAAAACTTGGGGTAAAAGTAGGTGAAGAAAAAGATGAGTAGAGATGATAAAAGTTTTTTTCACAACACAGAAAAGAATCTAGTTTCTGGTAAAATGTTAGGTCAACTCAAAGTAGTCATTTTTTCTGAACGCCTATCGATACTCACGTTTATGGAAGGAACGAATGCTGAGGAGCAGGGGTTCTCTTTCTACATGAAGGATGGCAATATATACGCTGACGAAAAAGAGTTGATAATGGGAAAAAATACCATTGAAAATAAGACTATTTTTGTTATTGAAGAAGAAAGAAACATATTTGTCAGTTACATTTCTCCTCCAAACGAAGATTTTATTATTTCAAAAGATCAAGAAGCAAATCTCCTCATTTGCTCGAAAGCTTATATTCTGTTTTCCAACGGAAAGGTTTATCTCTATCCAAATGACAGTGTATGTTATTTGAATGAGCGCTTGATTTCCTCTGATATTATTTCTGAGTTTAAACAGGGAGATAGTATTTTTATAGAAAATTACTTTATAGAGTTTTTGGACAATCAATGGCAGATTTCGTCTTTCTTTGAAAAAGCAATTTTCAATAGTCAAACTGTCCTGTTACAAGAAAGAAAATCAATTTATCAATCTAATTTCCCAGTCTATCGGCGTAGTCCTCGAGTACTTCCTACGATATATGATAAACGTCAGAGGATAGAAAAACCAAAAAATCCTCCAACGAAACCAAAGAATGCTATTTGGCGTGCAATTGTTCCTCCTCTAGGTATGTTTGCTCTTTCTGGGCTGGTAGTAGTTTTGATGGGACGAAATGCGATTATGATGTTGAGCATGGGGGGGATGAGTGTTCTCACTGCTGCATTTTCAATTACGAGCTATTTTACTGATAAAAAAGAGTATAAACAAAAGAAGATAACAAGGCTCGAAGATTACGAGGCGTATCTATTACAGCAAGTATCTACCTTACATAAGCACCACATAGAGGAAAGGAACATTCTTTTCTATCAGCAACCCAATATTGAAACTCTGATTGAAATGATTATGCGTTATGATGAACGTCTTTATGAGCGTCTGCCTTTTAATGAAGATTTTATGACTGTCTCGCTTGGTTTGGGAGATATTGATAGTCAGCTTCAAATTGATTACCAAACAGACTTTTTAACTAAGGACAAGCTGACAATTTTTTCTCAAGATTTGTTAAAGACTTATGAGAAACAAAAGAGTGTTCCTGTTACAACAACGCTTGCCCAAAATATCATTGGACTCGTCGCTCAACATGATATAGGTCAGCTATTTCTCCAGCAACTTTTATTGCAGATTGCGGCTTTTCATTCTTATCATGATGTAATATTTGTTAATTTGACTTCGCAGGAAGATTATGATCAAATTTGGAAGAAATGGAGATTTCTACCTCATTTTCTATTACCAATGATTAATGTTCGTGGTTTTGTACATGATGATCGTACGAAAGATGCAGTACTTACCAGTCTTTATCAGGTTTTGCAGTCTCGTTTTCAAGAAAAGGATCAGAAGGAAAGAACTTATTTACCTCAGATTGTCATTGTTATTTCAGATGATCGCTTGTTGTCTGGTCATGCTATCAATGAAAGTCTTTCACGAGCAGATTTGGCTTCTTTTGGCGTAACTGTTATTTGGGTGAAAGAAAGTCGCCGTCAATTACCTGAGACGGTAACGACGCTTATCGATTTGAGGAGTAGAGATACAGCAACTTTAATCAATAATAGAGGAATATATGTAAACCAAGCTTTTACTCCGTATCCGTTGGTGGATAATTATGAAGGTGCTGTACGTAGATTAAGTAACCTAATTCATGAGGAGACTCAGAAAAATGCTCTTCCAGATGCGATTACATTTTTAGAGTTATATAATGCAGAGCAAGTTGAGGACTTAAATATTTCCAGCCGATGGGCACGAGGAGATACATCTAAGAGTCTTGCAGTTCCACTTGGGGTTCGAGGAAAAGATGATATTGTCTACCTGAACTTACACGAACGCGCTCACGGTCCTCACGGTCTCGTTGCTGGAACAACGGGATCTGGGAAGTCAGAAATATTACAATCTTACATTTTATCGTTAGCATTAAACTTTAGCCCAGAAGATATCGGTTTTCTCCCAATAGACTTTAAAGGTGGTGGTATGGCAAATTTATTCAAAGATTTGCCACATTTGATGGGTGTTATCACCAACTTAGATGGGGCAGGGATCCAGCGTGCTCTGGCTTCCATTAAAGCAGAATTACAAAAGCGTCAGCGTCTATTTGGTAGATTTGGAGTCAACCATATTAATGGATATACAAAATTATACAAGGAAGGTCGTACAGGGGTAGAAGGAGATTTTCCTACAGAGCCACTCCCACATCTATTTTTAATTTCAGATGAATTTGCTGAGTTAAAGCAAAATGAACCAGAGTTTATGACAGAACTTGTGACAGCGGCTCGTATTGGTCGTTCACTAGGGATTCATTTGATTCTAGCTACTCAGAAGCCTTCAGGTGTTGTTAATGATCAAATTTGGTCTAATTCACGATTTAAGCTGGCGCTAAAAGTAGCGGAAAAAGCAGATTCGAATGAAATCATAAAGACACCAGATGCTGCAAGCATTACACAGCCAGGTCGAGCTTATTTGCAAGTTGGGAATAATGAGATATATGAACTATTCCAATCGGCATGGAGTGGGGCACGTTATGCACCGAAAGTGAAAGCAAGTACTGAAGAAGTTGATAATAGACTTTGGGTAATTAATGAGCTAGGACAATATGAGCTTGCGACTACAGATTTGTCTTATCTAGACGAAGAGATGGTTAGTAGGGATGCTGATAATGATGAGACTGAATTGGATGCTGTTGTAGATTATATTGCACAGTATGCAAAAAGTGTGAATCTCTGTATTCCAACTAAACCATGGCTACCTCCACTTAATGAGGATATTCCTTCTCCGATTTTAACTGCAAATTGGGGGGATAAAAAACTTCACAAAGCTCCTTTTGCTTTAATGGATATTCCTTCGGAACAGGATCAGCGGATGCTAGAGTTCAATTTAGAAGAATTTAGTCACAGTATCATTTATGCTTCTCCAGGATTTGGGAAGTCACAAGCGCTTCAAACATTAGTCATGAATTTTGCTAGACTTAATAAACCAGATCAAATACATTTTAATTTATTTGATTTTGGAACGAATGGACTATTCCCTCTGAAAGGATTACCACATGTGGCAGATATTGCTACATTAGATGATGCAGAAAAACTAATAAAGTTCCTTAAAAGTTTACAAAAGGAAATACAAAAACGACGGGATTTATTGGCTGAATATGGAGTCACTTCTATTGAACAGTATGAGCAGAAGACAGGGCAATCTTTACCATTTATTTTGAATATTGTTGACTCTTATGATACTGTGCGTGATCATCCGCTTGAAAGTTCTGTTGAATCTGCTTTTCATCAGGTACTGCGTGAGGGAGCGAGCCTAGGTATTTATTTGATAGCAACAGTTCTCAGAAATACTAGTATGAAATTAAGTATGCGAAGTAATTTTGCTACACAGTTTGTTCTATATTTGGTAGATAAGGACTCCAAAAAAGATCTTATTGGTTTTGATGCTCTGGCTGATCAAGTTGTTCCTGGTCGCGGTCAGATTAGATTTGAGGAACCAATTCGTTTTCAAGTATACCTTGCAACGGAAGGAGGTTCAAATCTTGAGAGACTGCAGAGTTTAGAAAACGCTATTGAATCAATGGACAAGTCATGGAATGGCTCTAGACCCGAAGCTATCCCGATGCTGGCTAATGAGATTACATTTGAAGAATTTGAAAATGATGTAGCTGTTCAAGAAGAACGGGAGAGATTCAATATTCCAATTGGTTATGATAAAGAAACAACAATGATTCGCTCTATTGAACCAATGAATTATGACTTTATTCTTCTCATGGATGACACTCCTTCTCAAACATATAGTATTGAACGAGCAATATTGTCAGCTTTTTCAGAGTTTTCTGGGAAAATGGACCGTGTAGTAGTTGATACAGATGGACGTTTTGCTGGTATGAATGAATATTTTGACACTAGAATTGATGAGGCGAATATTAGCCAATTCCTTGGTGAACTCTTAGGAATCATCCAATCTGGTAAGCGTAGAGAGCAACCAATGTTTGTTTATCTTCCAGATATACACTTAACTGGAGATAAGATTGTGTTAACGGATAAAGATGTAAATACTTTGTTCACCAAATCTTCGGTAGTTAACATCCATTTAATTTTCCATGGTTATCAAAGTAGCATAGTTAGTAAATTTACACCATTCTTTAAGCGACTTCGACAAAATGTTCCGATGGGAACGTTTGGTACTACCTTTAATGAACAAAAGGTCGTACCAGGTCGTACTCAATACAATGAACCTTTGGTGGAACTTAATGAAACACAGTTCTTCGTTGGTAGAAGTGTTCATCGCCTGAGAATAGCGCAAGATAAGTAGTTACAAAAAGTTTTCATAATAAGTCTTGAATGTGCTATAATAGACAGAGAGATTCCTGTTAACAAGTAACGATGATGCGTCTAAAATCAATTTAGGAGAAAGAATTATAATGAGTCTAAAAAAAGAAAAAAAACATTTGTTTGGAAAAGTGTTAATTATTTTATGCTTGATGCTTACTGTGGGAGTTCTTATCTATGTAAGTAAATCAGATAGTTTTTCTTTTATTTTAGGAACTAAGGAAAAAACACATCTTCGAATTGGAATTGTCAATCAAGATGAGGGTGAGCAATTAAATAGTGTCCAATATAATTTTGGAGATGATTTTACAAAATTACTAGCGAAGGATGAGAAAAAAGAGGCGAGTTGGAAAGTCCTATCTAGGAATCAAGCAGAAAGCCAGTACAAGGATGATTCACTTGAAGCTATCATTTACATACCTAAAGATTTCTCGCACAATATATTGCAATTGTCAAGTTTTAATCCTGAAAAGGCCAAAATAACGTATAAGGTAAAAGATTCTGTAAAAAAAGAACAGTCTCTTGAAATGGCTCAACAAGTCGGGGATTATGTTAATAGCTTGAATCAGAAAACCATTCGTCTATATTTTACAAGTGTCATTAATAATCTTGATGATGCCAAACTTCGGATGAAAACAATTGTTGATGATGAATCAGATGTGTATAGTTCCTTATCTACTTCAATCTTTCAACCTGCTGATAGGAGTATTAAATCAATAGATTCCATTCCTTCGATCGCACAGAGTGTTCAGTCTTCTAATAGAGCATTTGAACAATCAACGTCAAGTTTCAAAACCTCAACCTCTGATTTGTTGAAAAAAAATTCGGAGTCCTTACTCGGTCAAGCAGATCCAATTTTAAAGTACAAACAAGTTCAATCACAGGTTGCTAATCACAATGCTCGAGTCGCAGGAAATTCTATTAAGAATCAATATGATAAAGATAATGAATTGTATCTAACCCTTTATAGAAATTCAATGAATTATTTGCATCTTTTCAAAAATACAGACTCCTCTACTGATCCAGATAATTCAGAACCTTATTTTAAACGTTTAGCTCAGCGTATAAATAGTTATAATGAGAAGATGGACCAATATCAAGCGAAGATAGAGCAGTCTCGAAAAGAACTAGGATCCATTCGGAGCTCTCTTGAGGAGTCTCGTAGACAAGTATCTCAGAACTATTTTGACGGCAAAGTGATTGATACATCGACCTTAGGAAGTGATGAGGCAGCGATTTTAAAAGCAGTCAGTGATGAAGCAGATCAAAATAGTGTAAGACAAGCTTTAGCTAAGCAGGTTGTTAATACTTTATCAGATTCAGACGAATTACCCATAGATTATACCAATCAAGTAGATAGCACGATTGCTTCTATTAGTGTTAATCCTAGTGATTATGGAATCTTATTTAATAAACTAAAAGAGTTTGGAGCTTTAACAGATGGACAAATCAATTCATATTACGCAAAATTAAGCCTATTGTCGAAATATGCGAGCATTAAAGGTAGGACTACTGGTTCGATGCCAGGCTATACGTTTATAACAGTAGCTAATGATGTGTTGCCACCTACAGAGACTCAAACGGTTACAATGACTCATGTTTATCCTGAGCTCTCTTCTGCAGGAACTGGAGCTAAGAAATATATTGAAACTCCTATTCGTGTGACAAATGTACGTGTTAAGGGTGCCAAGGGAGCCACAGTAGTCCCAAGCGTTGATAAGATTTCAGCACCGACTACCCTCCAACTTCAAATTCAACTTTCTCCTAATTATGGACTGAATACTATTATGTTTGAACTTGAAATTGGTAGTGAAAGAATTCCTTTGGAGTATAGTTTCTTTTATGATGATAATAAAGGAAATGTTGCGTTAGTAAAGAAAGATTTATCCCATATTTTTGACCAACTATCTCGAATTGATATAGCGTCGACTATGGTTAAGAATTTATATGGTAGCCCAACATCATCGTATAACAATGTTGACATAGCTAATCCAGCGAGTGACTCAGTTGCGAAGATGTATGGGAACATTTCACCATCATCTGTAGCGGATAAGTTGCAACAGAAAGATGTGGATCAATATAGACAGTCAGGAATTGACCTATATGTTAAATTAAGTGTAGAGATAAATAGACTTCAGGCAAATATAGCCTCTCTTCCTCAACTGGCAAAAGAAGAATTACCTAGCGATTATTTTGCAACAATTGTTAAAGACTTAGACAATTGGCACCAAGAGGCATCTAATAAGTTGAATGAGGAGTATGAGAAGTGGAAAAAAAATGGCCCAGAGCTTTTAGAGATTTCTCCAACAAGTTCAGGTGACGGTTTGTCAAATAGTAGACTTTATACAACAGATGATAGTAGTAATAGTCTATTGGATATTGTTACAAAACTTGCCTCTAATACTCGAAACACTTCTGATACAATCATCTCTAATGGGAACACAATTGGATCTATGGATACGCAATTTAATACTTTAGCAGAGCAAGCTAAAAGAGTTCAAGGAGAAGTGAAGGAAGTTCATCAGCAAACGGAATCACTTATTAAGAATCAGGCTAAGAATGTTGAAGATAGTACTGAATTTAATAAGAACTTCCAAGGAGTACTATCAAATGCTCGTTCGAACGGAACGGATAACCAAGCTGTTTTAAACTTCTTATCCAACCCAGTTGTAACTGAAAAAACCAATCAATCTGGTGTTTTATCAAATACACCGATCTGGGTTTATCTACTTGTAATCTTACTTTTAACCAATATTGCGACTGGGCTAACAATTAGAGAGTATGCTCATAGAAAGAAAGAGAAAATAGTTGAAAAGGAAGAAGAGCACTTCGAATAGATAAGAATTATTTTCTCATCAAGTCTTACAAAATTGTCAGGAAAAAGTGCTTTTATAAAGGAATTTTTATTGTTTTCCTATCTTAAATTTGGTATAATAAAGGTGAATCCAGAGGCAGGCTAGAAAGGAAAAAATCGGAAACGAAACAGCCGCTGATGGTCGCTTTGCACATTGTAGTTTGAAATAAGGAGAGGAGGTTTATCATGTCTTTGTCTACCTTATTTGAAGTATCAATAGCTATTTTAGGTGTAGCCTCTGCTGGTTACTTCATCTATGCCTATTATGAGTTTCTAAAAGATATAGCTCATATGGAGAAAGTACATCATTTTCATCACGGAGGTTGAGACAAAAGTGTCTCGGCCTCGCTTTTTATTAGAAAGAGATCCTTGAGGTTGCAGCTGCTTGCTCAATAGCTATGGATTATCGAGCAACCTCGTGGGGCTGGAACTGTTTATAACTCTAGGAAAGTTTTTAAATCTTAGCTCGGAAACAAGGTTGACAAGCTAAAACTTTGAAAACGCAGTTCTATTCTGCCACCTTACTTTTATTCTAGTCCTCTTGGTTTTCATATTGATTTAAAAATGTTAAAATAGTAGGCAAGAAAGCGGAGAGAATGCATGCCAAAAGAAGAAAATTTAACGGGGAATCAGGTTGTCGCCCTAACAAAAAAATATTTAGCCGCAGAGGATGTGGCTTTTGTTCAAAAAGCGTTGATTTATGCGATGGAATGTCATAGCGGGCAAACTCGTAAGTCGGGAGAGCCCTATATTGTCCATCCGATTCAGGTGGCGGGAATTTTAGCCAAGCTCAAGCTGGATGCTGTTTCAGTAGCCTGTGGTTTTTTGCATGATGTCGTAGAGGATACGGCGGCGACCTTGGATGATCTGGAGCGGGAATTCGGCCATGATGTGCGCGTGATTGTGGATGGTGTAACCAAGCTTGGGAAAGTCAAATACAAGTCTCACGAAGAACAGTTGGCGGAAAATCATCGCAAGATGCTCATGGCCATGTCAGAAGACCTTCGAGTGATCTTGGTCAAGCTGGCTGACCGTCTGCATAATATGCGTACTCTGAATCATTTACGGCCAGACAAGCAGGAGCGAATCTCGCAGGAAACGATGGAAATCTATGCTCCTCTGGCCCACCGTTTGGGGATTTCCAGTGTCAAATGGGAATTGGAAGACTTATCTTTCCGTTATCTCAATCCGACGGAATTTTATAAAATCTCCCACATGATGAAGGAGAAGCGTCGAGAGCGGGAAGCTCTGGTAGAGGAAGTTGTCCACAAGATTGAAACCTACGCGGGTGAGCGCAATCTGCATGGGAAGATTTATGGTCGTCCCAAGCATATTTACTCCATCTACCGCAAAATGCAGGACAAGAAGAAGCGGTTTGATGAGATCTACGATCTGATTGCCATTCGTTGCATTTTGAGCACTCACAGTGATGTCTATGCCATGCTGGGCTACATCCATGAGCTTTGGAAACCCATGCCGGGGCGTTTCAAGGATTATATTGCCAACCGCAAAGCCAACGGCTACCAGTCTATCCATACGACCGTTTATGGTCCTAAAGGTCCGATTGAGTTCCAGATTCGAACCAAGGAAATGCACGAAGTCGCAGAATACGGGGTCGCTGCTCACTGGGCCTATAAAAAAGGAATGAAGGGTCAGGTTGACAGCAAGGAATCTGCCATCGGGATGAATTGGATCAAGGAATTGATGGAATTGCAGAATCAGTCAGGTGATGCAAAGGAATTTGTTGATTCGGTTAAGGAAAGCTACCTTGCTGAGGAAATCTATGTCTTCACACCGGATGGAGCAGTGCGTTCTTTGCCTAAGGACTCAGGACCCATTGATTTTGCCTATGAGATCCATACTAAGGTTGGGGAGAAGGCGACAGGAGCTAAGGTCAATGGCCGCATGGTGCCGCTCAATACCAAGCTGAAGACTGGGGATCAGGTGGAAATCATCACCAATGCCAATTCCTTTGGACCTAGTCGTGACTGGCTTAATCTTGTCAAGACCAGCAAGGCTAGAAATAAAATCCGTCAGTTCTTTAAAAATCAAGACAAGGAGCTATCTATTTCCAAAGGGCGGGAGCTTTTGCAGGCTCAATTTCAGGAGAACGGTTATGTAGCCAATAAGTACATGGACAAGAAGCATATGGAAGATGTGCTGCAAAAGACCAGCTATAAGACCGAAGAAGCGCTTTTTGCGGCGATTGGCTTTGGTGAGATTGGTGCCATTAGTATTTTCAATCGTTTGACAGAAAAAGAGCGCCGTGAGGAAGAGCGGGCCAAGGCCAGAGCAGAAGCAGAGGAATTGGTCAAGGGCGGCGAAGTCAAGGTCGAAAATAAAAAAGACACCCTTAAGGTCAAGCACGAAGGCGGTGTGGTCATTCAGGGGGCGTCTGGTCTCCTCATTCGGATTGCTAAGTGCTGTAATCCTGTGCCTGGTGACGACATTGTTGGTTACATTACCAAAGGACGCGGCGTGGCCATCCACCGGCAAGACTGTATGAATCTCAAGGCTCAGGAGAATTACGAACAGCGCTTGCTTGATGTGGAATGGGAAGAAAATAATTCGACTAAAGAGTACACAGCCCACATTGATATCTATGGTCTCAATCGGTCTGGCCTCCTTAACGATGTGTTGCAGGTGCTGTCTAATACCACCAAAAACATCTCAACGGTTAATGCCCAGCCAACTAAGGATATGAAATTTGCTAATATCCATGTTTCTTTTGGCATTGCTAATCTGTCCATGCTGACGACGGTGGTGGATAAGATCAAGAGTGTGCCAGAGGTGTATTCGGTCAAACGAACCAATGGCTAAGTGCGATCCTGTCAGAGTAGATAGTAGTCAGAAATAAAGGAAAAGATATGAAAATTGTCATTCAGCGTGTCAAACGTGCTCAGGTTAGTATTGACCAGCAGCTGTATAGCAGCATTGAACAAGGTCTCCTGCTTTTGGTAGGTGTCGGGCCTGATGATAGTCAGGAAGATATGGACTACGCGGTCAGGAAGATTGTCAATATGCGGATTTTTTCCGATGCTGAGGATAAGATGAATCTTTCTATCAAGGATATTGGCGGAGAGATTCTTTCCATTTCCCAATTTACGCTCCATGCAGATACCAAAAAGGGCAATCGGCCAGCCTTTACAGGAGCAGCCAAGCCGGATATGGCCAGTCCCTTCTATGACAAGTTTAACCAGCTATTAGCTGAGCAAGTGCCAGTCAAGACGGGCGTGTTCGGAGCAGATATGCAGGTGGAATTGGTAAATGATGGACCAGTGACCATTCTGCTAGACACTAAAAATCGATGAAAGAATTGCGCGCCTTCTAAACGTCAGTAGTTTAAGGCTAGGCAAAAGATAGCTTGCTTCTTTCCTAGAGACAAGGAACATTTCATAGGCTTCATAAGTAACTTTTAATGACCCGTGCTGGTTTCCTTAGAAGTTCTTATGAGGCTTTTTGTGTGGTTTAAAAAAGATATTATTCTAGTAGGCGGCTTTGGAGTTGATAAAGCGGAATGGCAGACATGGGTTGCTCCTTGTCAGATGCGACAGATGTCTAGGGCTTATTGGAAAGGGGCTTTACGACTTATGGTATAATGATATATATAAGTTTGAGGAATCTCTTGATTTCTCAGACTGATCTTCATAAAAAGAATAGGAAATAAGTATGCGTTCGATTCTTGCCTTGTACGTCACCCTGATGCCGGTCATTCTGGCTGGGGTTCTCAATATGATCTTTTGCAAGTCTTCACTGCTGCAGGCAACTTATCGGCCCATGGATGTTGGGCTGGTTTTAAAGGATGGGAAGAGGCTTTTTGGGGCTAACAAGACCTGGAAAGGTTTCTTTGGCATGATTGTCTGGGGAGCTTTGGCTCAGATCCTTTGGGGCTTGCTCTTGAAGAGTATTCCCACCCTAGAGAAGCTGCACTTGGTCTATGCCTTTTACGAAAATACCGTGCTCTTTAATCTGGTGCTTGGCGCTCTTTTGGGGCTGGCTTATGTTTTGTTTGAGTTGCCCAATAGCTTCATCAAGCGCCGTTTGGAAATCAGAGAGGGCAAGACGGCGGAAAATGGCTGGAAATGGACCTTTATCTGGATAGACCAGATTGATTCCTTGATTGGCTGTATTATTTTCTTGCTTTTCTATATCCCTCTGTCTTGGCAGCAGATGCTGGGCATTCTAATCCTAGGGGCGGGCACGCATCTAGGAGTCAATCGTCTGCTCTACTGGGCTAAGCTTAGAAAAAATCGTATGTGAAATGGGAGTTTTTGATGAAAGAACTATGGCTGGAAAAAGCGCCTTCGGCCGTCTATGGCGGTAAAATCAATCAGTTAATCAG
>ERZ773051.471-NODE-471-length-28798-cov-4.330376_pt1 | contig 28798 bp, 44 predicted proteins | sample MGYA00580631_ERZ773051 | MGnify/ENA primary metagenome ERZ773051 (study PRJEB29015, sample SAMEA2738137) | human oral metagenome | biome: human oral; feature: human-associated habitat; material: saliva | place: China | collected 2204 ... | reverse complement strand
TGATGATATGGTATTTGCGGAAGAAGTATTTGGTGGTGCAGTTCCTAAACAGTACTTCCCACCAGTTGAACAAGGTTTACGTGACTGCATGAGTAAAGGTGTTCTTGCAGGATACAAAGTGGTTGGTGTTAAGGCTACGCTATATGATGGATCTTATCACCCAGTAGACTCGAAGGAAGTAGCCTTCAAGGAAGCAGCTAGACTTGCATATAACGCCGCAATGCCAAATGCCAAACCAGTACTTCTTGAACCAATTGGTAAGGTTGTTGTGACTGCACCAGAAGACTATACAGGTACACTTATGGGTGACTTTACAAAACGCCGTGGAATCATTTTGGATATGGGTACAGATGAAGATGGTCTACAGGTGATTAGAGCTGAAGTTCCAATGGCAGAAATGTTAACGTACGCAACAGAATTACGTTCTATGACACAAGGTCGTGGATGTTACGAATTAGCGTTTGATCGCTATGAAACAGCACCACATGATGTAGCACAGAAAGTCATCGACGCAAGAAAGAGCGAGAAAGAATAAATTAGTATGAAGAAAATTAATGTCGATATATTTATTGCAGGGTTATTTATCTCCGATTTAATCGGCATAGTAACACTTCTGATCTTTCGAGATTTATCATTTTCTGGTATGTGTATAATCGCTTCAGCAATTTTATATTCGACATGCTTATCTACATAAAGGGAATAATATTCTTTAATATTTAACAATGTCGGTAAAGTAAACTATTAAGAACCGTATAATGAGTTTGCGTTATAGGTGGAAAGTTCATTTGAAACTTTCCACCTATTGCATTTTAAAAAGCAATCATATAAAATAATTGAGCGCCCCCGTGATGGAATTGGTAGACGTAGGGGACTCAAAATCCCCCGGTAGCGATACCGTGTCGGTTCGAGTCCGACCGGAGGCACTGAAAGACGATTCGACAACTGTTGGGTCGTTTTTTTTGGGTCTCCAAAAACTTTGGGGGACTAGCCAACACTTTGGGGGACCACTTTGGGGGACCGCCCATAAACTCAAGAGGATACTAGTTACAAAAACTAGAATCCTCTTTTTTATCATTTCTATAATGGAACATGGTTCTTCATTTTTATGAATAGCTTTTTATTCACTATAAATAGCTAATATAGATAGTATATCTCGTGATGAACATAATCTATTACCTGTGTATTATAAATTACAAATCTATTTGAATTTCATTTTAAATATTTAAGGTTATTATGGAAATTTAAGCGTACTATCTTACGTATATACGTACTCTTTACCTACATATTTCAAACATTCTCAGGTCATGAATAAGGATGATTCATCTTAGTAGCAATATGTTTACATAATTCATGTTCATAACAACCTCTATCAATAATATTAGAATCAGAAGATACTAGAAAGTTACATAATATGTTTATTCATATAAGTGCCATATAAAAAACTTCAAATATCTTTTAGTAAAAGAAAAATGGAAAAGGGATGAAATCCACTAGGAAATCATCCCTTATTTTTTTAAAATTACCTGTCCCCCAAAGTGGTCCCCCAAAGTTTAGTCCCCCAAAGATTTTGGAGATCCGTTTTTTTCTTTGAGAGTATATCAATTGCAATGCCATACATGGTTGATACAATATAACTAACCAAAGGAGAAAATTAATTATGGGATTTTACGATTATTATGTAACTGATGCCAAGGGTAATCAGATTTCTTTAAAAGAGTATGAAAATAAGGTGGTATTGGTAGTTAATACTGCTACAGCTTGTGGCTTTACACCACAGTATGAAGAATTAGAAAAGCTTCATGAAAAGTATAATGAACAAGGCTTAGAAATTCTCGATATTCCTTGTAACCAATTCGGTGGACAGGCACCAGGATCTGATGAAGAGATTCATGAGTTCTGTTCTTTACACTTCAATACAAGATTTGCACACATGCATAAGTCAGATGTAAATGGTGAAAATGAATTACCATTATACACATTCTTAAAGAGTGAAAAGGGCTTTGAAGGATTCACAGGTGAAAAGGCAGACTTTATGAATGCACACGTTGGTAACCTTGTTCCTAACTTTAGAGAAACTTCTGATATTAAGTGGAACTTCACCAAGTTCCTTGTTGACCGTAAGGGAAATGTAGTAGCTCGTTTTGAACCAACTGCTGATATGGCAGATGTAGAAAAAGCAATTCAAGAATTACTTTAATTTTTGGGGAATTATTTCATCTTCTGTGAATATATACGTAGAAGGATATTCTATGGAGGAAAGAAAGATGAATGATTTAAATGCAGTTGAAATTAAAGGGACAGTAATGTATGAACCTAGTGTTCGTAGCACAAAAAATGATTCCACAATGTCAACATTCTCAGTTTGTGTAAAACACAATGAACCAAGTAAAGCGAAGGACTATCTAAATGTAGTTGCGTGGGGAGATGTAGCAGATCAAGTTCGCGAAGAATTCCATGCGGGTACAAGAATTGGTATTAAAGGCCATCTTCGTAAGCAGTTTTACATGAAAGATGAAAATAAGAAGACCGTTGTGCAAATCGTTGCAGAGAAAATCTATCATCCAAAAGATGAAACTGAATAAGTTGTATAAAAGTGCGTTGAATACGCACTTTTAATTTTGATATAATACGGACGGATTATAACGAGGATGATATGAATCAATACATATTTATATTAGAAATAGTAGGTACCATTGCGTTTGCGATTTCTGGAGCACTTGTTGCAATGAAATCGAAGATGGACTTCTTTGGAGTAGTAATTATTGGAGTTATTACCGCAACGTTTGGTGGAATTATGCGTGATATTGTATTGGGTAGTGTACCACCAAGTGCGTTTTCTAACCCGGTATATGTTGTTGTTGCGAGTATAACTTCTGTTATCGTATTCTTATTTGCCTACTTCAATGTGAATACAAATAAGATTACGCAGAAAAATGCATATAAGAATTTCTTGTTGATTGCTGATGCGATTGGATTAGGTGTATTTACAGCGGTAGGTGTGCGTGTAGCCTTCTTCTTGCATCCTGCATCACATAGTTTCTTACTCGTATTCTGTGGTGTATTAACGGGTGTTGGTGGAGGTTTATTCCGTGATATCTGTGTGAATCAATTACCACAGATATTCCATACTGATGTATATGCAATCGCTTCTATTATCGGCGCAATACCATGTGCAATGTTAATGCATGCAGGAAATATCTCACTTGGTATCTGGGTTGGAATCGGTGTGACAATCTTTGTAAGAGCAATGGCAATTCTACATAAATGGAGTTTACCAGTTGCTAAGAATATTCATGACTAACATACATGTAATCAATTGTATCAATTAAAAAAGTAGTAATATGACGAATGACATTTAAGGCTTCTCTTAGATCGTGATTCGTTTTTTGTTTTGCCCAAAGGGCAATAGAGGAAAAGCTATATTCACTTACGTCTATTCCATAGTGAAAACAAATACAATAGAGAATACTTTTCATTTCTATTTCACTCGTACAATATTTAGGGAAAGACGTATGAAGTAAATGATAGATGTAGTGTTGTAATGCATGTTTTATTTGTAGTGTAGTATCGTCTGTGACTGTTTGAAGGATAGAATCTATCTTTATCTTAGATAACATAGAACTTAGAATTCTAGACATCTGTTTTATATGTATAGCAGGATGTGTTGAAATAAATTCTTTGCCAACTGTATGTTCGATATCAAAAACTAAGCGTACTTGATTATTGTTTATGGAATCTCTTAGTAATGCAATAGCAGTGTAACCTCTACGAACGGTACGATGATATGCTTGCCAAGCTTTATATGGGAATACAACTGTTGCAGTTGGACATTGTGTAAATATCAAAATGATATTTTCGATTGATTCTTCATGGAAGAAACTTAATTGATTTAGAAATGTTAGGTAATTCTCGGGATAGAAGATATTTGTTAAATTCTCTTGAATCATATGTAGAAGCTGTTGTTTTGTGAATGATGTTTTCATAGGATACCTCAACTCCTATATACAGATGTACGATATAAAATCCCTGGCGCATTGATATCTACTTATTTTCGCTAAAAGCGTGATATAATAACAGCATCTAATGGAGGTACTTAAATGGAACAATTAGAGTTTAAATTTGATACACAGTTGTTGATTGATGGACATGATTTAGATGAAGATGTCATTAATGACTATATTACAGAGAATTTTAGAGGTGACTGCTTATTAGTTGTTGGTGATGATACTTTAATCAAGATTCATTTCCATACAAATGAACCATGGAAGGTGCTTGAATATGCACAATCTATCGGTGATATCTACGATGTAGTTGTAGAGAATATGCAACGTCAAGAAGAAGGTTTAAAGGGATAAAAAAACGAGGGTTTACTCGTTTTTTTTAATATCCATTTTCATAGAAGAATTGATTAATAGCCTCGGGATAATCTTCTAAATTCATGTGCATTTTGGAATGATGTTCTACAAGTTTATCTGCGATATGACCATGTAGCCATACACCCATGCGCAAACTAGTAAAGATATCACAATGATATGCAAGCAGTGCAGTTAACATGCCAGTTAGTAAATCCCCACTGCCAGCTTGTGCTAACCCTTCGTTACCAGTCTGATTGATATAGCATTGACCATTTGGTGTAGCAATAATTGTATGTGCTGATTTTAGTACGATATATACTTTTAATTCCTTTGCATATTTTAATGCATAGTGCAAAGGATTACGCATCACTTCTTCTTTTTCTAGGTGGAATAAGTCTGCAAATTCTCCAATATGTGGTGTTAGGATAATCGGTGATTTTGCAAAGCGTAATTTCCATGTGTTGTATCGTAACATACGTATAGCTTCCGCATCCAATATCAAAGGCGCATGACAGTTTTGAATCATTAGATCAAGACAAATTTCTTTCTCATACATTTGTGTAACACCACTGCCGAAGGCGGCTGCACTAACATGTTCGATTGTTGGGGTTAACTGTTGTTCAACATTGTGTGATGAGAATGGATGGAATACGGCTGTTGTATGCTTCGAAGCAACGATAGGGTAGATACCATCAATACATCCTACTTCAATGTATGGAAAACCAAGTGTTTTTGCACCAGTAATATTTAGGCTGATTGCTCCGGCCATCCCATAAGAACCTCCAACAAGTAGAATCTTACCAATGCTTCCTTTATGTGCAGTTTCTTTTCGTTTTGCAAGATTTTGAAAGAATAGAGTTTGATCCATCTCTAAAAAACAACTTTGTTTTGGGTGCGGTATATCAAGTGAAACAAGTTCTAACTTTTCAAATAGATGGTGATACTTCTGCAATATGTGAAAAGGCTTATAGCAATCTAACGCAAATGTAACTGTAGAATGTAATGCGAATGAATCATGCATGGCAGAATCACACTCTGCACCAGAATTGATATCAATACTATAAATTGGCTTTTTTGCGTCCTGTATCTGTTTGAATACTGTACGCATTTCATCCGTTAATTTGCCATGATAGCCAAAACCAAAGATACCATCGATAATAACGCCACAAGATTTTAAGCATGTATCTAAAGAATGAATTGGTTGAATAATGGAAGGTGGAATTTGTTTATATACCTTCATCGCATCTGGATTCTTTGGAAGCCCATTTACTAGTATCAGATTGATATGAAATTGTTTTAGGTTGTTGATAAGCGCAAAAGAATCTGCACCATTATTACCGTTTCCGGCCAATACTAAAATATTAGAATTCACTTCTAAATAAGGTAATAAATGTGTGGCTAATTTCTTGCCTGTAAGATTGATTAATTCAAATGATGAAATACCCGATTTTTCTTCAATCTCGAGCATTTCTTTACGACTTACAATCATATTTCGTATCCTTTACAATCATATATTAACACTTACAGAAATCTATTGTGAAAAATTATAATGAAATTGTGATATAATTCGCGTAAGCAGTAGAAAAAAGGAGGATTTGCTAACATGCCAACAAAGAAAACTGTTAAAGAAGTAGCAGAAGAAGTAGCGAAAGAAGTAGTTGAAAAGAAGGCTACAAAGAAGAAGGCTGCACCAGCAAAGAAAGCTGAAAAGAAAGAAGCTACTGAAAAGAAAGCTACAACCGCAAAGAAAGTAAAGAAGGAAGTACCAGCGGCTAAGACTGTTAAGAAGGAAACTGCAAAGAAGGCAGTTAAGAAGACAGCTAAGGCTACGGTTGAAGATTTAGATTTAAAGACAGTGAAAGATTACGAAGACGCAATCAACTGGAAGAAGGGTGAAGCTAAGGCATTGGATTGGCTCTATATTGAATTAAGTGCAGACGCATTATTAACTCAATTTGAAGCTGGTAAGGATAACCTTAAGACAGTTTGCCAAGCTTTATATAACTGCATGCTTGAAGGTGACTATTATATCGTTGAGCCAACAGAAGATAACTGTGCATTAGGTACAGTTGCTGTACGTTTCTATTGCGATAACTTAAGTCCTGAACGCAAGAAAGTATCTGAAATTAATCAATAGTATATAAAGCCGAATCGTAAGATTCGACTTTTATTTTGTAATTATGTATGCATTCACCCAAAGGAATACAATCTCAGATAAACCAGTAATCTTCATCTGTAAGATACAATCAAAGAAACAGAAGATACATGCTGTAAAAAATAATGCCCGATACTGGAAAAATTGAGATAAATCTTTTATCAGAAATACATAAAGAACTAACGTTGAATATGCAAATAATAGATGCATGTTTTTTATAAACGTTAATTCAATATAAGGAAATATAAGTGTGAGTATCGCACAAAGAAAGAATAAAACTCTTACATATTGCTTGGTCGTATCCTTTAGTTTCCAAAACAGATATATGAGTGAAATCCCACATAAAACTTGGGGAAAGATACGAATTTTAGATTTAGAAAGTAAGACACTGATATTCGTTTCATATCCAGCATAGACAAGCCATAGTATTGTAAATACGAGTGGGATGATAGGGAATATCAAATACTGAATATACTTCTGCTTTCTGTTCATGTTGTTATTATAACAAACTTAGGGGCGATAAATTGGGTTAAACATGTTATAATCTTGTCGTTATGAAGAAGAAAGAAATATATATCTTGATCAGTATTATCTTGATTGCAGTATTAGGAATTATTGGTCTCAATATCGCTAAAAATAAAAAACAACCTACAAAGAAGGACGAGCCAACTGCAGAAACAACTCCAACACCTAGTACAGAACCTAGTACTAATGCAGATTCTCTTGGTGTTCCAACAGAAAAGCCAGTTGGAATCTGGGTGGGTATTGTACATCGTGGAAAAGTTGTACAATGGTTCGATTCAGGTATTGATGGAGAATATGTCGTTAAAGGTAATGTAGGTGAAGTACACGTTGAAGTGAAAGATAAGAAGTGGCATGTACGTGAGGCCGATTGTCCAAATCAACTATGCGTAAAAATGGGTTGGGCAGATGAAAATAGTATTATCCCAATTACTTGTCTTCCAAACGATGTCTTTATTGGGTCAGCAAATCTATTATCTGAGTATGTAGGTGTGAAATGAGTATAGCTAAAACGAAGCGTTTTACAGTATTAGCACTATTAGCTGCTATTGCGATTACGTTGAATATTTTAGAAACTACAATGATACCTCCTTTAATGGGTGTCTTCCGTATTGGTCTAGCAAATATTATGGCCTTGGTTGCTTTACGTATGTTAGGTATTAAGGAGATGCTCATCGTAAATACAATGCGTGTATTGATTGGCAATCTTTTGACGGGTACGATATTTGGAAGTGTATTCTGGATTAGTTTAGCGGGTGTAGTACTCTCGAGTTTGATACTGATCTTAATGGATTTATTAAGGTCTTCCTTGATGTTTACTTCCGTTATGAGTTCTATTGGACATTCGCTAGGTCAGGTATTGGTTGTTACATTCTTCTATATGCAACCGGCATTTATTGTTGTATTACCATATTTCTTATTATTGTCTATTCCAACCGGATTATTAACTGGATTTGTAGCAACAATTGCTATCCAGCGTGTAAAGCCATTACGTAAGCAAGATTAACTTCTTGCTTTTTATTTGGTATATATAATAAAAAGTCATGCGTGTATGCATGACTTATATCCACTGTAAGCAGCAGGCACAACTGTTCTAAAGTCGAACTATCAATACGTTTCGTGCCTTTGATTAAATTAGTGCCTATATCGATATATCCATCATCGTATAAGTAAACTGCATTCAAGAATATATCAATCAATTTTTCTTTAAAATCATAGTTACCAGTATCTTGTTTTAGAGTATCTATCCAGAACAGAAATTCATCACGTTCTATCATAGGTGGCTTAGAGAATTTTAATTGCTCAATGGCGGTATGGAGTTGCTGTTTCTGTTCTTCTAATTCTTCTATACGTGCTTGCGTGGTTGGAGTGATGATACCCATTTCGATAGCCTTTACCATATTGCCTAATGACTTGTTTACACCATGCAATCTATCTTGTAATACCTTCAACTCTGAATCATCACTTTGTTGTTTCTTCTGATATTCCATGAATCGGTCCGCAAGTTGGTCGATGTACGTTAAATCATTTAGTTGGTTTAATAGTTCTGCTACAACTATATTTTCTATCCAATCTTTTTTAGCACGTTTCTTATCACACTTATGCTTATTGGCTTTAATACATCTATAGTAATGATATTTCTTGCCAGTCTTACTTACACCATATTCACCGGTCATAGGGCTACCACAGTGCCCACAAAATAATTTACCAGTCAAAAGGTAACGTGTATCACGGGATCTAGCAGGTGACTTCTTATGTCTATCTTTGATTTCTTGAGCAATCGAAAACATATCTTTACTAATGATAGCAGGCATTCCATTCGGAACAACGTAGTCCATGAATCTGTATGTACCTATGTACTTATCGTTGCCAATTATGTTTTTTAATGAACTCTTATTCCATGGATTGTTCCTGCTATTCATGATACCATCGTTATTTAAACCTTTGATGATATCTTGGATTGACTTACCACTGGTGTATTCATTGAAAATTCTACGTACTACTGTAGCTTCGGTTTCGTTGATAATGTAATGGTCATCTTCACTTCTTCCATATCCGAAGATTTTTCTTCCAAGTGTTTTTAGCTGCAGAGCACTTTCTCTATTTCCACGTTTGACATTTTCGGATAGGTTGGCACTGTAGTATTCCGCCATACTTTCCATCAAGCCTTCCATGATAATACCTTCTGCACTATCGGATATGTTTTCCATAGCACTGTATATTTTTACACCATTCTTCTTCAAACGTGCACGATATATCGCACTGTCATATCTGTTACGAGCGAATCTATCCAACTTCCATACGATGATAGCGTTGAAACGTTTGCTTTCACTATCTTTAATCATTTTCTGGAATGATGGTCTATTATCAGATGTTCCAGTCTTTGCTTCATCGATATATTCATTTATTATTTCAAAGCCGTGGTTTTCTGCATATCTTTTACAATCTCTTAATTGTCCAGTGATAGATTCTTCACGTTGTCCAGATGAAGAAAATCGTGCATATATAACGGCTGGAATAAGTTCTTTCATAATTCACTCCTTAATCGTCACTATAACTTGTGATAACTGTACATAAACGCCCTAAAATTTGGAAATGGCTAATCTCATTGGCATATATAGGTTGGAAATGTTCACTTGCAAATACGACGATAATATCTTGACCATATTGATAATATCTACCAATATAAAAATATTCGTTGTATACATAACAGCCTAATTGCCCATTTTTCATGGTATCTGTTTTTTCAAAGATTAAATAATCATCTTTGCGTATTCCAACATCTATATTGTTGTCGAAACGTGCAATCGTTCCAAAGTATTCTCTGCTTGGATTGAGTTTATCCATAGGCAATGCACAATGGGAGTATTCTCTATGTTGTTGAAATAGATCCAGTATAGTTTCACCCGGTTTATATAAAGGGATGTTGATAATATTCGATGGTAATAAATTGTTGTTTTGCTCGTCCGTTAAGTTACGCATGCTGATATTGAAATAATCTGCTAGTGCTTGCATTTTATCTACTCTTGGATAAGAAGCACCATTGTACCAACTGGACACAGTGGATAGTGGAATGTCTAATGCTTTAGATATGTCGGATTGAGATTTTTGTTTGATGTTCATGTAGTGTTTTAGATTCTCTGTAAAGATTTCTCTTGCATTAGTTTTCATATTTATATAAATCTCCCTTGCCTACATATTACAAGTAAATTGCAATAAATTCAAATAAAATAGTAATTTATTACAATTTAACCGTTGACACTACGATTAAAATGGAGTAATGTGTAGTTACAAACAGAAAGGAGAGATAAATAGATGTCAGAAAAGGATGTAAGAATCTCTTACATGGCGGCCAGAAACAACGCAAAATTAAGTAGAGAATCAGCTGCAAAACAACTAAACATCAGTGTATTCACGCTCGCAAACTATGAAACAGGTAAGACTATTCCTGATTGGGACAAGCATTATGCGATGGCAGAGTTGTACAATTTACCACCCGAAATGTTGTGTCCACCACAGAAATAGTTTTTATTTGGCAATTTGCTACGATTTAATCGTAATTGCAAGAAAAGGATGGTGGTAAAACATTGAACAGATTAAACAAACCGATTTAGATTCACTCAACTTCCTTGCACTCAAGGCGATAACTGAAATGAAAAAGAATCCAGAGTACAAGGCACGATTTGAAGATTGGAAAAGAAAAAAAGCACAAGCCGCTTCGAAGGGTAGCAAGTGCTCAAGTGATGATTAAATTCATCACTTCCATTTTAACAGAAAAGGAAGGTAAAAGAAAATGGAAAGAATTTTAATTACAAGACATCCAGCGTTAGCACAATTTTTAACACAACAAGGAATCAAGTTTGACAAAATCATCGACCACGCAACTGCAGAAGATGTTAAAGGCAAAGACGTCTATGGTGTATTACCACTACATCTAGCAGCATTAGCAAACACAATCACATCCGTTGATTTGAACTTGCCAGCTGAAATGCGTGGTAAAGAATTAACCATTGCAGATGTTGGTGAATACTTCAACAGTTTAACAACTTACAAAGTGCAAAAAATTGAAGGCACTAACGAAATCTAGGGGGGGGAAGAAAAATGATTAAGTTAAACGCAACAGAGAATAACGTTGAAGTACGTATTGAAGGAAACGCAGTAGACATCTCCAGAGAATTAAATGCTTTGCTAAAGAGTATCAAAGACGATAAGCAGCTAAGAGAAGCCTTTACAGTTGCACTCATTGTTGGCGATATCTCCGAAGAAGAGAGTGAAGAGAGCGAAGAGAACATTGATGATCCTGACAGCATGAAAGATTTCATCCAAAAGATGTTTGGGGGTAACGGAAATGGAAACTTCATGTCTTAGAGAAAACCTATTCAAGGTTGCATTATTCGGTATGTACGCATACATGTTCGTAGTAGTGTTCCTACACGTTGTAGGAATCGATTTATAGGAGAAGGAATAATGAAAGGATACAAAGTTTTCAATCCAAATTGGACCTGTTTAGATTTCCATTACAAAGTTGGAATGAGTTATGAAATGGATGGACTTCCTATGTGTTGTGTTACAGGTTTCCATTTCTGCATAAATTTAGCAGAGTGCTTCAATTATTACAGTTTCAATTCCCAAAATAAGGTGGCTGAAATTGAAGCATATGGTGAAATTGATACCAATGATAATAGAAAATACTGCACGAATAAAATAAAAATCGTTCGTGAACTATCTTGGGAAGAAGTCCTGAAACTTGCAAACACAGGAATGAATAATAATGGCTACGCTAATACCGGTGACAAAAATGATGGAAACGGCAACGTTGGCAATTCAAATGTAGGCAGTGGAAACACAGGTTGCTGTAACAACGGAAGATTCAATTCAGAAAGTTTTAACATTGGCGACGCAAACACAGGATCACACAATACGGGATGTGGCAATACTGGCAATTACAACACTGGAAATCATAATACTGGATATGGAAATATCGGTGATGGAAATACAGGAAATTTCAATTATGGAGATGAAAATGTAGGAGATTGGAACAGTTCTAATCGTTCGACTGGAGTATTTAATACAGACGAAAAAGAACCAAAAATCTTTATGTTCAACAAGCCATCTAATATGACTTTATGGGATTGGCAAACATGTGAAGCAAAATACATTATGAACTATTGCCCACATAATTTTGTTGAGTGGATACCTGAATATTGCATGTCTAGCAAAGAGAAAAAAGAAAACCCATCTTACAAGACGACAGGTGGGTATTTAAAAACAATAAAACCTAAGCGTTCTCCGCAATTTTGGTGGAACAATTTGCCACAGATGAAAAAGAACATCGTTATGAGTCTGCCAAACTTTGACGCAGACATATTCATGCAAATTACAAATATCGATGTGAGAAAGAAAGGTAAAAGATAATGAACAAATTAAAAGGACTAGCAGCTACATTTTGCTGTAGCAACAATAAGAACTTAATTATATCTAACCAAGTTAGCAATCACTTCTTGATTACACTTGGTTCTCCAAATGAAGGATATACAACAGTAACAGTACCAAAGGAAGAATTTATGCAAGCAATCATTACATTAGCAAATGAAATGCACATCGAAAAGGAAGAAGGAGAAGAAACAAATGAATGAACAAGATACGTTGTTTATGGACGCTTCATTACATCCAGAACAGCAAGAAGCAGTAAAAATCAACAGTTTAGAACTAGAGAACGTGAAACGCGTTAAGGCAGTTAAATTAGAGCCTACAGCAAGTGGTTTGACTGTGGTTGGGGGAAAGAACAACCAAGGTAAAACAAGCGTACTAGACGCTATTGCGTGGGCCTTAGGTGGTGCAAAATACAAGCCATCACAAGCACAACGTGAAGGATGTCTAGTTGAGCCACAACTACATATTGAATTATCAAATGGAATGGTAGTTGAACGATTAGGTAAGAACGGCTCGTTGAAGGTCACAGATCCTAGCGGTCAGAAGGGAAATCAATCGTTACTAGATGGTTTCATTTCTCAATTTGCACTGGACTTACCAAAGTTCATGGAAGCCGATAAAAATACTAAAGCAAAAATTTTATTACAAATCATTGGCGTAGGTGATAAGTTATCAGTTTTCGATAAGCAAGAATCTGAACTATATAACCGTCGTACAGAAATCGGTCGTATTGCAGACCAAAAGAAAAAGTATGCTGACGAAATGGTCCAGTGGGATGGAGTTCCAGAAGAAATCGTAAGCGCTGCTGAACTCATCCAACAGCAACAAGAAATCTTGGCAAGAAATGGAAGAAACCAAGAACTACGCAATCAGGTGAAGAATCTTGAAGCACAGAAAACATTGTTAGAGCAACGCATTGAAGAAGCACAAAAGGCGTTGAATGCAATGCACGAACAATTTGCAGAGTTGATGGAGAAGTTGTCAATTGCAAATGCAAATGCGAAAGACTTGCAGGATGAATCAACTGCAGAACTTGAAGAAAGCATTGCAAATATTGATTCAACCAATGCGAAAGTACGTGACAACTTAAACAAACAACGTGCTCAAGAAGAAGCCGATGAGTACAAGCGTCAATATGGGGATTTAACAACACAGATTGAAGAAGTACGCAAAGCACGCATGGAACTTCTAAACGGAGTTGAAATGCCATTGGAAGACTTATCAGTACAAGATGGAGAACTCATTTACAAAGGGAAAAAGTGGGATAACATGTCTGGTTCAGACCAACTTAAAGTTGCAACTGCCATTGTACGTAAGACCAATCCGAAATGTGGCTTTGTCTTACTGGATAAGTTAGAACAAATGGACATCGACACAATGAACGAGTTTGGCAAGTGGTTGCAGGATAACGACTTACAAGCAATCGCAACACGTGTATCAACTGGAGATGAATGTTCAATCTTCATCGAAGATGGATATTCAGTTGATAAAGAAGGTAACAAGACTGCTGATACATTCGAGAAACCAGCAGAAGCAAATAAGAAGGAGTGGTTTTAATGGGTAAATATTCAGTGAGCAGGGGCATACAATTTGGAAAGGGAATCAAAACACTTATCTATGGTGTAGAAGGTGTTGGTAAAACAACTTTAGCAAGTAAGTTCCCTAAAGCGGTTTTCTTAGATACAGAAGGTAGTACAGACAAGTACAACTTTGTAGAACGCTATCCAACACCTACAAGCATTGCAATGTTAGTTGACGAATGCAACGACATCGCAACAAGTGGTGAGTATCAAACAATCGTCATCGATACATTCGACAAGGTCGAGCAGATGATTGCTGACGAATTACTCACAAAGAACAACAAGCAATCATTAGAAGATTTTGGATATGGTGCAGGTTATTCAGAACTTGATGAACGAGTTGGAAAGCTGCTTAACTTCTTTCAAGATCTAGTTAATAAAGGTATCAACATTACAATTCTTGCACATGCGAAAACAAAGAACTTCGATAGTCCATTAGGTGATGGAAGTTATACACGCTATGAGTTGAAACTTGGTGCAAAGACAACACAACGTACTGCGTCATTCTTAAAAGAATGGGCCGACATGATTCTATTCTGCAATTACAAAGTACAGGTAATTGAAAACAAGGATAAGAAGAAACATGGATATGGTGGTGAACGCTGCATGTACACAACGCATTCGCCGGCTTATGACGCTAAAAATCGTTTCGGTTTAGACAACGAATTACCGTTGGACTTCAAGTCGATTGAATACATCTTCAAGATGAATCAAGCACAAAGCAACAAGACAGAGCCAAAGAACGAACAACCAGTTGAAGTCAATTTGAAACCAATTAGTGAAGATAAGGTTGCCATTGAGCCTAAAGCTGCAGAGTTGAATGTGGAAACAATTTATCAACCAACAGAATATACAGAAGAAGAATTAAAGCAGCTTGAAATCTTACCGAAAGCATTAGTCGATTTAATGAAGGCTGACAATGTTAAACCGTCAGAAATCATGGACTTTACAGTATCAAAGGGAATCGTGACAAAGAACACACCATTAAGCAATTACCCTAAAGAATACTTAGAGTTCCTAACAACCAAGTGGGATGAACCACTAAACTACATCAAAACTCAAAGAGAGTTGCCATATTAAAAACAGAAAAGGGAGAAAAATAAAATGAGCGAATTAAATACAACAAACACATACGAAGGTGCATTAGATTGGAACAGTGAAATTAAAGAAACATACCTTGATTTACCAGACGGAACATACGACTACAAGGTTGTTGAGTTAGAACGTGGACATTATGAACCTAAGCCAACAAGCAAAATTAAAGAGCCATGTCCACAAGTAAAAGTATATGTTGAAATCAAAGATCCAAACGGAAGTGACCAAAAGGTTAAGGTAAATTCATTACTTATCTTACACACACGTACTAAAAGCTTGCTATGCAACTTCTTTAGAAGTATCGGTTTAATGAAGAAGGATGAACCATTAAAGATGGATTGGAACGTTATCGGCAAGACTGGCAAATTATCTCTTTCACATAACGAAAAGGGTTATATGCAGATTGATAAGTTCCTTCCACAGGAAGAAGAAACCACTCAAAAATCTAGTTGGTTTTAATGGCTGAAATAAAGTTACGAGATTATCAGGAAGAAGCAGTAGAGTCCATTTTCAGTGAATGGCAGAAAGGAAACAGTCGCACCTTGTTGGTATTGCCAACAGGGTGCGGTTAATATGGAAAAACTATTGTTTTCTCCAAAGTGATTGAACGTTGTGTTGAAAATGGTGAGCGAGTATTAGTGCTTGCACATCGTGGAGAATTGTTAGACCAGGCAAGTGACAAGCTGCAAAAAACAACAGGTCTACAAACTGCATTAGAAAAAGCACAAAGTACATCCGTAGGAACATGGAATCGAGTGGTAGTTGCAAGTGTTCAGACATTACAACAAGAAAAACGTTTATCACAATTCAGTAAAGATTATTTTGACACCATCGTTATCGATGAAGCACATCACAGTGTTACTGGTGGCTATCAAACAATCATCAAGTACTTTGATAAAGCAAAGATACTTGGAGTTACCGCAACTGCCGATAGAGCGGATAACAGAAAACTTGGAGAAGTATTCCAATCCGTTGCTTACGAATACTCATTAGCAACTGCAATACGTAAAGGGTACTTGTCAAAAATCATGGTACAAACGATTCCACTAGAAATTGATTTAAAGGGAATTGAAGTACAAGCAGGTGATTATAGTGCAAGTAGCGTAGGAACTGCATTAGACCCTTATTTAGAGCAGATTGCAGACAAGATGATGGAATACTGCAAGGGAAGAAAAACACTTGTATTCTTGCCACTTATAGCCACTAGCAAGAAGTTTACACAGTTACTAATACAACGTGGTTTCAAGGCACATGAAGTCAATGGACAAAGTGAAGATAGAGAAGAAACAAAAGAGAAGTTTGCTAAGGGTGAATACGATGTAATTTGCAATTCTATGCTTTGGACAGAAGGCTTTGATGAACCATCCATTGATTGTGTAATCATGTTAAGACCTACAAAGGTTAGAAGTTTATATGCACAAGCAGTAGGACGTGGAACACGATTATTCAATGGCAAAAAAGAACTGCTGATACTCGACTTCTTATGGCTGACTGACAGATTAGATTTATGTAGACCGGCAAATATTATCTGTAGAACTCCAGATGTTGCAAAGAAGATGACTGACAACATCAACGAAAGTGGAGAACTGGTGGACTTGTTGGAAGCAGAAACACAAGCAGAAAGCGATGTTGTTACAGAGCGTGAAGAAGCACTTGCTAGAGAACTGGAAGCAATGCGTAAGAAGAAGTCCAGACTTGTAGATCCATTGCAATACGAGATGAGCATACAAGATAAAGACTTAATCAACTACGTACCGCAGCTTGGATGGGAGTGCTTACCACCAACAGAAAAGCAAATTAAGACGTTGAGTGAGTACGGAATATCATTCGACATGATTGAAACGCAAGGAAAGGCAAACCTACTTCTAAACAAGATTGCAAACAGAAGAAGTGCAGGATTGAGTTCTCCAAAGCAAATCAGATTATTAGAAAGATATGGTTTCAAGCATGTTGGTATGTGGACTATGGATGAAGCAAACAAGATGATTAGTCGCATATCTTACAGTGGCTGGAGAGTTCCACAAGGACTCAATCCATCAACATACCTACCAAGTTCTCTGGAAGGACAAGAATTATGAGAAGAGAAGAAAGGATAAAGCGTGAAATAAACCAACAATTCAAAAGACTACGCATGATTGATGACGCAATAACTGGCACTATGACAAAATTTGATGAAGTGCAAGAACCATATTTGCATGCAATCATGCGACTTTCTTTTGAAAGGGGTAAACTCTATCAATTATTTGAAAGAGAAATAAACGAAAGAAAAATGCAAAATGAACACTCATGAATATATACGTAAAACAGAAGTTTTGAAGCTGATTCAGGACTACATGAAGAATGTTCCACACTCTCACTTAGAGTGCCTTAAAACGCTTGAAAACAGGCTCTATAAGGTATCTCCAGTGAGAATATCGGAAATAGTAGACCATCTAGAACGTGAGAATTTGGGTTTGCATGCAAAGAATGATAATTTAGAACGCAAAATGCAATACAAACTAGACCACTACACAGATGACAACAAGGTGAGTAATAGATGATGGGATATATAGAAAATAAGGTTTTTACAACTATCGGTGCTTCAAATCATTCTGAAAAAGAAAGACATAAAGACGATTATTATGCAACTGATCCAAAAGCAGTTGAACTTCTATTAGAAAACGAAACATTCAATCATTCAATTTGGGAATGTGCATGTGGTGAAGGACATATCGCAAAAGTCTTAGAAAGCAATGGCTACCATGTTATATCTACAGATTTAATAGACCGTGGATATGGTACTGGTGGTATCGACTTCTTAAAGCAAACAGAAAATAGGGGGGGGAATTGCAGTGACATTGTTACCAATCCACCTTACAAACTTGCATTAGAGTTCGCTCAACATGCATTAGAGATTGTTGAAGAAGGCAACAAGGTTGCAATGTTCTTGAAGCTGACATTTTTAGAAGGGCAGAAAAGAAAACAATTCTTCTTAAAATATCCACCTAAGAGAATATACGTATTCAGTAAAAGAATCACGTGTGCTATGAATGGTGAATTTGAAAACTATCCATCAAGTGCAATCGCTTATGCATGGTATATATGGGAAAAAGGCTACAAAGGAAAGCCTACAATAGATTGGATAAATTGATATATGGAACTAACATTCATCGACTTATTCGCAGGTGTAGGAATGGCACGCATGGGAATGGAACAAGCAGGTTTCAAGTGCGTGTACACTTGCGAGTTCGATAAACACAAAAGAAAGGAATATGAAATCATACATGGAAACATACCAGAAGGATGTGACATCCGAGATGTACGAGCAACTGACATTCCAAGAGCAGATGTTTGGTTCTTCGGAGCACCATGTCAAGACTTCTCCCTTGCAGGACTTAGAAAAGGACTGGGGGGGGATAGGTCAAGCCTTATCGGTGAAGTCTTTAGGCTCATCGAAGAAAAAGAAGAAGATAAGCCCACATGGTTGGTCTATGAAAATGTTAAGGGAATGTTATCAAGCAACAACGGATGGGATTACTTATCCATACTGCTTGCAATGGATGGATTGGGGTATGACATCGAATGGCAGACTCTCAACTCAAAGCATTTTGGACTACCTCAGAATAGGGAAAGAGTGTACACTATCGGACATCTTAGAGAGTACGGTAGAAAGCAAATATTACCTATCCAAAGCACAAACGGAAAAGATTGTATTCCAAAAGTTATTGGTGGGATAGGCGAAAAGGACAGTAACAATAATAAGCAATGGAAGCAGCAGAATAGGATATACGATAATAACATCTCAATTTCTGTTACTACAAAGTTTCAACCTTTTTACTTAGATAATAATTTCAGAATACGTAAACTCACACCAAAAGAATGCATGAGATTGCAAGGTGTACCTGACGAATACACAGACAAACTAATACAAGCAGGTATATCAGACAGTCAAATTTATAAAGCAGCTGGTGACGGGTTATCCGTACCAATAGTAAAAGAAATCGGAGAAAGGATAAGGAAAACTTATGAAGAAAATAATTAAAGCATTAGCATTAGCAACACTATTAGTTACAACAGGATGTACTCAAGCAGATAAAGTAAGATACAACATTACAGAAGATGCAGATAGTTTCAATATCACAAGACGTATCACTGTGTTTAACACACGCACTGACAAAGTCTTAATGCAGATGACAGGTGTAATGAGTATCAAAACAGACTCAGATACAAAAGAGTTGAATGTCTTAGTAAAAGATGGCGAAACATACTACAAGCATTTAATCTACCTAAACGATGACACAACATACGTTATGGAAGATGTTGGTGGTGCTGATGTATCACGTTCAGCATACGAAATTCATTTCTTACCAGAAGTACTGGAAAGCGGACTATTAGATATAAAGGTGGATAAATAAGATGGAGAAAGAAAAAGTATTAGAACAAGAACAAAAACCAAAATTACAACCATTTCCATTTATTGAGAATGAAGATTACTTACTAAAGTTAAAAAACGGAAATTATGTTGTTGCGTATTGGGGAAATGGGCAATTTACTTTAAGTTATAACAATGAGTATATGGAAGAAGAAATCGAAAGCATTGTTGCTTTAAAGGACTTAGGACTATGAAAGTTATATTAAACAAATGTTATGGCGGTTTCGGTGTATCGCAAGAAGCATACGAATTGTATGCAAAGAAAAAGGGTATAGAACTATTTGCATATAAGTTAGAAATCGTAAGTGGCAAACCAATATATAAAAAAACTGATACAGGCAGCTCAATATTCACTATTACTTTTACAAAGGACTTTGGAGATTATATTGATTTATCTAATGATAATTTCAGCGAATATTGCTTGAATTTACGCAACAATCATAGAGAAGATCCAGTATTGATAGAAGTTGTTGAAGAACTCGGCGAGAGAGCAAACAGTCCTTTTTCTAAACTTGTTGTTGTAGATATTCCAGATGGTATGGAATACGAAATTGACGAATATGATGGCGCAGAAACGTTACACCAGAAAGTTGAGAAGTGGTAAAGAATATGAAAAATAAAGATAAGTATGATTTAAGAGATATTTCTTACACTATTGAGTGTGATAATTGCAAATATGAATTTGTTATTTATTGCAATTTCATAGAAATCCATAGAGGGAGTTTTGGCAATTGCGATTCGAGATGTGGTGCTTTCACAAAATGGTTGGAAGAAGAATATAAACCACTAATTCTTACAGAAAAAGAAAAGGCTTATTTATCAGCGGTTATCAAGCCATTTAGAAAAGATGTCGAAAGTGTTAAGAAACTTGAAAATTACTACTCGGCACAGGGATACATACATATAGCGATGAAAAAAGGTACTGATTACTGTTCACTTCCTTGGTTTCGTAAAGACACAATGTATAAAGGAATGGAAGCGTACAAGGAATACACCTTAGAGGAACTTGGACTATGAATAAATATCAACAGGCATTGAATAACTGCGTAAATAGATGGGCACCGGCTGCAGATTGGAATTTATTGAAGGGATTGGTGGAACGTGCTACACCAAAGAAGCCTGAAATCACAATTTATAACGGTTTATGTCCTAATTGCCATCAAGCATTCAGACTTGAACGAACAAGACAGGCAATGATAAGACCACGTTGGTTTAGTTTCTGTCCGTATTGTGGACAAGCACTAGATTGGAGCGAAGAATAATGAATCATAAAGAAATCATTGATACATATAAGCAAGCCATAGACACGTATGGTGTAAGAGCACAGAAACTTATGGCTATCGAAGAAATGAGTGAACTCACAAAAGAAATCTGCAAGGACTTTAGGGGGAAACTCAACCGAGAACACTTAATCGAAGAAATTATTGATGTAATAATCACCATCGATCAACTAATAATGATGTATGAAATTAGTAAAGAAGAAATCGTTTCAATGTGTATAAGGAAGATAAATCGATTAAAAGAAAGGTTGGAAAAGCAGAATGATGAAATCAAGTGATGTAAACAAAGTGAATAGAATGCTTGGTGAAATAGTTAATTTAAACTACAGGATTGAAACTGTAGAACGTTTTAAAAGTGATAAATTATGTGCTGAAATTTCATGTGAAAGTAAGCGTTTATGTTTTGGCCAAGATTTTTCCAAAGAAATATTTGATGTAATTATTCAAAAACTTAATTCCGAAAAAGAAGAATACATCAAAAAGTTAGCAGAACTTGGAGTCGAGTATGTAGAATGACAGGAATTTTAATCATCATTTACATAATCGTTATCGTTGGAGCATTTACGTTAAATCACGAGATAGAAAGGGATAGTAACAATGGTATGGAAAGTAGTAACAGTAGTAATCGTATGGGCGATGTTCGCAGTGGTATGTCTGATATTCAATTATGCATGCCACGAAAAGAACAAGTAAATCATCCCAATCATTACAATCAAGGACAGTATGAATGCATTGCAGTAATGGAAAGCATTTATGGAATCGAAGCTACAATGAATTTCTGCTTATTATGTGCATTCAAATACACTTGGAGAACAAATGATAAAGATGGTATCCAAGACATCGATAAGGCAATCTGGTATTTAAAGAAGTACAAAGAGCTGCAGGAAAGAAGTCAAAAACAATGATTGTGGTGTATGAAGATTCAATCGGAAAAGAAACAGAGTTCTTTCCAGAATCGTATGTAAAGTTGGAAGATGTTTTAAGAATCATAAACAAGGAAAAAATGTTTGTTGAAAAAGTCAAAAAGCATACATACGAAAGAACAGTCGAATATGAGTGCATAGGAAAAACCAAAGTACTCAATACGATTGCTCAACAAGTTATAGATTTAAAAATCAGTGAAGATACATTAAGAAAGGAGTTAAACAATGATTATCGCAATAGTTAGTTTATTTGTATTAGCATTCATCGAAATGCTTGCAATCGGAAGTTTACAAAATCGACTTGTAAGATTGGAGAAAGTAGTGCTTGCGTTATCAATGGTTACACAGTTTGATGATAAATTTACAAAACTCTTTAAGGATGAAGAATAATGGCAGATATTGAAGAAATCAAAGAAGCCTTGCAGTACATTGATCCAGCACGTTTAGATTATTCTGAATGGTTACAAGTTGGTATGGCACTAAAAGACGCTGGAGCAACTTGTGATATATGGGATAGTTGGTCCAAGCGTGATAGTGCCAGATATGTGCAAGGCGAAACTTGGAACAAGTGGGTAAGTTTCCAAGATTCTGGAATAACAGAAAAAACACTATTCAAAATGGCCGTAGACAACGGCTACAAAAACAGTTGTGATTATGGCGGTCACGCATTAAACTGGAACGATGAAATTTACGATGTTGATTACGTGGTAGATAGGTCATGGCTAGAACGTGACGACATCAAGTTCCCTAACAAGGCTACATGGCAACCAATCAAAGAAATCGAAACGTATTTAACAACACTATTCAACAATGACGACCACGTGGGATATTGTGTAAAATCACGTGAGTTAGAAAATGGAAAGATGATTCCATACGATAGTGGTAATTACAGTAGAACATGTGGGCAGCTTTTAGAAGAATTACACAAGACAAAAGCCATTGGTGCTACGTTCGGTGATTACAACGCTAAAGCAGGTGCTTGGATCAGATTCAATCCACTGGATGGTACAGGTGTAAAGGACAAAAACGTATTAGAGTATCGTTATGCGTTAATCGAAAGCGACAACATGGATATCGGTGTACAGAGTGCATTGCTTCGTAAGTTGGAACTTCCGATTGCGGTAATGATGTACAGTGGTAACAAGTCAATCCACGCAATCGTAAGAGTAGACGCATTAAACGAAATTCAATACAAGAAACGTGTTGATTATTTATATGGTATTTGCAAAAAGAATGGGTTTGATTTAGATAAAGCAAACAAGAACCCAAGTAGATTATCACGTTTCCCAGGCTTCGAGAGAAATGGCAATTATCAATTTATTATCGACACAAACATCGGTAAAGGTTCTTGGGAAGAATGGGAAGAATACATCGAAGATATTTCAGACAATCTCCCAGAGTTTGAAAACCTTGAAACGCTATTACAAAACCCACCACAATTAGCAGATGAACTTATAGAAGGTGTACTTAGAACAGGCCACAAAATGTTAATCAGTGGTGCTAGTAAAACCAGTAAGTCATTTATGCTGATTGAATTAGCATACGCCATCGCAGAAGGTATGAATTGGATGGGTAAGTGTTGTAAGCAAGGCAAAGTCCTATACGTTAATTTGGAAGTTGATAGAGCGTCATGTATCAATCGTATCAGCGAAGTATATAAAGCGTTTGGAATGAACGTAGGAAACCATGCAAACAACATCGATATATGGAATTTACGTGGACATGCTACAACGATGGAAAGACTTGCACCGAAACTCATTAGACGATGTGAGAAACAAGGCTACATTGCAGTTATCATAGATCCCATTTACAAGGTTATGAATGGTGATGAAAACAAGGCTGGAGATATGGCTGCGTTCTGCAACCAGTTTGACGCTATTGCCAATGCATTAAATTGTAGTGTTATTTATTGCCATCACTTCTCAAAGGGTTTCCAAGGTGGTAAGAAGTCCATCGATAGAGCAAGTGGGTCTGGTGTATTCGCACGTGATCCAGACGCAATTCTCACAGTAACGGAATTGGATGTACCAGAAAGCCTAGTAGAAAGTAAGGGAATACCGCTTCGCATTGAGTACACACTACGAGAATTTAAGCCACTAGAGCCGACCGATATTTGGAACAGATATCCAATCCATTATGTGGATGATGAAGGTATTTTGAGTGAATATGAACCACCTAGTGTTGATGGTGAAAAAGCAAAAGTGGCACAGAGAAACGCAGAAAAACGTCAATCTGCAGAGATGATTCAATTTGTAAACGCATACGAAAAGTTATCCGAAAAAGTAGAAAATGGCACTCTGGAATATGTTTCGGTAGCAGAAATGATGAAGGAATTGAAGATGAAATCAAAGAAAACCTTTATGAAAAAGGCAGAGAATTTAGACATCTTCGACTTCGAAAAGAGAACAAATCAACTCGGTGGTGACGCTTCTCCGATGGTAGTAATGATAGAAAATGAGTAGGCACGTAAGGTATGAAAAATAGAAAATTCATACCTTACCACCCTAGGTATGTAAAAAATATTTCAGCCCTGAATTCATACCTAGGTATGCAAGGTATGAAATAATTAAATTTCAGCCCTAGGCAGAAAAAAGTATATATACTACGTATATATATAACAGTCGTTACCACCCTACCTCACGGTCGTGTACACTACCCCACAAGTGTCGGCTTATAATTTCAGCCGAACACACGTTGGGGAGATACACGTGTACTAGGGCAGAAGTGATGACCTAATACAAAAGTTTAAAAATTGAAAAAATTCACAAATTAAAATTTTAATGAAAGGACAGAAAAAAAGTTTTATGATTAAAAGAGAGAGTGGTACAAAGTTTCATGCTGCTTTCTTTGTTCCGATGAAACGTGTTCCGACTTCCACCGCCCAAGAAAAAAAGTTCAACAAGAAAACTGGTGCGGTGTATTTGGACGAAAGAGCACAGAAAGCAAAAAGAGATATCGATTCAGCACTGGCTCAATTTGATAGACTCATTCCAGTTAAACTTGAAGTGCCTTCTCAAGAAGAAGTCGACCTAGCAAATAGACTAGATACCAAAGTAGAAACAAAAGTACACCGTGGCTTGCAAGGTGCAGTCAAGTTACAAACTATCTGGTGCTTTCCAGAAGGTGATGATATTGAGCAGAAGGATGGCAAGCCAAAAACAACCAAACCGGATACGGATAATCTCATCAAGCAATTCAAGGATGTTATGGCTCAACGTGGTTGGTTTAACAAAGGCGACCAACAAGTAGCCGATGAACAGACCATCAAGATCCATTCAAAGACTACAGGTGTTTATGTGGATATTAGAGAAATTTAACAGAAAGGAAAAAAATTTTATGTGTAAAGTTTTGACTCAAGATAAATTACGATTGATTGATGTTTCTAATATGGGCATTTTCATCGAAGAAAATGAAGAAGGTGACGGCTTCAACATCTCAATTTTGGGATTGTTCAACCGTTCAGTCATACTTGGTACTTACAGAACGGAAGAATATGCAAAAAAAATTTTGGAATTGATGGCAATATGCCTTGGCACTAACGGCTATTACAAAATGCCAGAAATTGACAGTAAATCAGAATAGCAACCTTGCCAAAGGTGCTAATATTCGATTTAAGGCTCAAAACAGAGCGATACAGGCGTTTCTTTGAAGAGAATGATAAAATACTCATCTCAGTAAAAACATCGCTTTAAATCGCTTACCTTGTATCGTAGAAAGGAAATGTATGATAAGAGATTTTAGAAAAATTCAGACCGATATCAACCAGCTTCCTGACAACAAGTTTCTCTCTACTCGTTATGCTTTACCCAATATCAAACAGTGCTACGTTGCAATCCGCAGAAAGAACCCTACCAAAAAGTTACTTGCGTTTTACAACCCAGAAATAAATTGCTGGACTTCTTATCCATCCCAGTTAAACCAGTACGATGACATCATTGCCTTTGCCAAAGTTCCGTATTGCCAGAATGGAGAAGTACAAGACCTAATCAACTTGTACGATATGGCTTAGTGCCTTTTCAAAAGGGAGATAAACCACATAACAAAGACAAGTTTGGCAAGGATGGATATACCCACAGGGGAAGGACCGCAAGAAATTATCTTATGAAAAAATTAGACATGGAACTGGAAGAACGTGGTATGAAAGAAATCTCAAAAACAAAAGGTGGAGAAAATCTTAAACTTGCACAGAAAGATAAAGAACTCAATGCAGCAGTTTCCGCAGTTCTTAGTAATTATCTGGAACTACTGGACAAAAAACCGGTTCAAACCCCAGAAGAATGTGCAGATAGATTAAATCAGTTCTTTACAAAATGTGCAGAACGTGGTCAACTAGCAACCATTGAATCAATGGCTCTTGAGTTAGGCATGACTAACCAACAAATGAATACATGGATTGCTGATAAAACAAAGGGCGATGTCATTGCATTAATGTTACAAAAGGCTAAGCAGATCATAGCTGCACAAGACGCAGAACTGGCTTTGCGTAATCGGCTCAATCCGGTTCTATATATTTTTAGATCCAAGAATTTCTATGGAATGGTGGATAAGAGAGAGATTATCAACAATAGACCAGAAAATGAACTGGATAAGAAGTCTAAGGCAGAACTGGAAGATAGATACGCTGATATCATCGATATCGATTCAGAAAATGAAGAATAAAAATCGCAGAAAAGGGCAGAAAGTCGCAGAACGGACTATTTTTGCTCTTTTTATTTTGCCTGGCAATAGGGTTATTTTCTGATTCTGAAATCTGAATGATGGTTGTATGTATAAGTCTATTGCGTGATGTCCATATTAGTACCTATTTAAAGCGATTTAATTATCATCCAAACATAAACACGTCTAAAACACGCTAAAAACGGCACTGTATGAAGTGCCTATAATTTCAGCTTCTGAACGGTATAAAAAAACCTACTAATTCGCTAGTAGGTTACTTATGAAACCGTGTTTTTGATTCTCTTCACATAGGTTTTTAATCTCTGAATCGGTGTAATATCTAGCCTTTACGATAGTTTCGTTTCCGGCGTCGTCTTGATAAATTCCATGATAAAGCGGTGGCGTTTTTTCTGGATAATGTTCAAGAATGATACGATATTGCATTTTTGACTTACAACGAAAGCAAAGACGTGCACTATTTGACTTGATTGCGTTACTTATGTACTTAACGATAGGGTATTGAGTGGATAGAATTAAATGAATGTTACACGCTCGACCCAGCGACGCTATGCGCTCGATGGTTTGCATTAGTTTTTTGTTCTGTTCTATCAACTCCGCAAACTCATCAATAATTAGTAATATAGGCACTTCGTCACTTTGACGTTGTTCTAACTTATCCATTTTTTTATATCTTGACTCCATCAAGTCGTATATATTTTGTATTGTGTTTTCTGCTTGTTCTGCGTTTTTTGCAATCGGTAAAAGCAAATTATTTATATTCTTGTAAAAAGATAACTCAACCCTCTTAGGGTCTACCAATGCTAATTTATAGCCTTGCTCCATTGCTGATAAAATAAGGGCGTGGAGTGCTACACTTTTACCACTTCCGGAACTTCCGGCAATAAGTAAATGGGTGTTTATATTTATGCTTTGAGTATCATTTATTTGTAAAATCATAGTTGTGTTTTCCTTTCATAAAAGGCGGTCAAACCGCCTTATTTAACGTAGTAACTTATGAAATAGTAACGTGTTGATTTGAAATTTGGTTTTTTGACTGTGTAACCTTTTCCAAATCTTCCATTATATTCTTCTATAATTCCATCTTTTAATTTTCTGCTAATGTAACCGCCATTTAATGCGGTATGGTGTAAATAATAGCCTTTATTAGTTAGTTCTTTCTCTGTCATTATTCTTCATCTTCCTTTAGTGTGAATGTTCCTTTTTCACCATCGTCATAATCGATTATGTCAATTTCTGAATTATTAAACCATTCATCACCATCGTATAAATATACCTCGTGATAATATCCGATTTCATCGGTGATATGTTCCATAATTACAGAGTGAGGCGGATTGACTTTTTCTACTGCTTTATCGAACATTTCATAATATGCTTCATCTTCGTCTATTTCTTCGTTATCTTCTGCTAATGTTCTAGCCTTTGCTTTTAAAGCTGCGATATCAATTTTTCCGTAGTCAATACATGCAGATTCGTATATGCTGAATTCGTGCTCATAGCGTCCTTGGTAGTCGTGGGCTTCATCCAGAAGGCTGGAAACTGCAGAAGATCCAGCCCAAGCATAGGCTACTTTATCGAAAATCTTTATATGTTGTGTATCTCTTGCTATGAATCTAATGCCATCTATTATCTTTTTGTTTGTCATTTTTTTACCCTTCTTTCTTATTATTTTTTACTTGTACATTGATAATAAATAAATTAATCAATTTTTTTAGTTCTGTATCTGGTCTTGAAATTCTGCTATTTATAATTTCCTGCGCTTTTTCTTCGTATTCTTGGCATAAATCATAATCGGCCTGAATATTTCCAAATGGATCATTACCCATAACGATTATGAATTTTCCAAATTCGTATATATCCGCTCCTTTTCCTTCTCTTCTTAACGTGTAAGCGATAGGGTGCTCATAATTAAGTAGTGCTTGAAGTCTATTGTTTCCTACTTTTATAATTTTATCGCATTGTTCTATAACTTCTTTTTTTGTTGTTTTAAATATCATTTTTGGGTTCTCTCTTTCTATTTTTTGATTACCTTTAGTTTCCAGTTTGCTTTCATAAATAGCTTAACCGTTTCATTTAATAATTCATTTTTTGACTTTTCTGATAACTGTTTTTTATCGACTTGAGGGCCTGAATAATTGCGAGTAATTAAATAGTATATTGTTGGATTGTACTTGCCTGATTCATTATCTTTTAGATCTCTTACATAGGTTTGAATTGAGCCGCTTGCATGCTGTTCAATTTCCAGCGTTTCACCTTTTTTATTTGGCTTCGTACATTTGTACCATTTAACCGCTCCGGTTGAATAATGTGATTCTTCTTCTAAGTATTTAAGATAGTTCATAATGTTTACTCCTTTAGCCGTAACGGCTT
>ERZ773051.465-NODE-465-length-28979-cov-9.261063_pt1 | contig 28979 bp, 35 predicted proteins | sample MGYA00580631_ERZ773051 | MGnify/ENA primary metagenome ERZ773051 (study PRJEB29015, sample SAMEA2738137) | human oral metagenome | biome: human oral; feature: human-associated habitat; material: saliva | place: China | collected 2204 ... | reverse complement strand
CTAACGGTCTCATCAGAGAGTATTTTCCAAAAGGTACAGACCTCTCATCGATTAGCGATAGAGAGATTGAGGCAGTATATAATGAACTTAACCTAAGACCACGTAAGCGTCTGGGTTGGAAGTGCCCTTGGGAAGTCTACCATCACCAAACGTTGCACTTGCTTTGAGAATTCAAGCTCCAAAAAACTCAGCCAATGCATCTTCATCTGAAAACTCACTTCAGAATCACAACCTCCGTCTTTTATAGGAAGAGCAAACTGAAAGTGTATAGGTTTATGAAGAAGCTTTAAAAGACGCACATCATCAAGCTTGGTTCCCTTACCGTATCCATCTTCCAGCGAGAACACACTTCTTCTCCTAAAGCTGAGAAAGCTTCATATTGGATGCTTCTTTGTGTGTCTCAGGCAGAGACGTGAGGCTTTATGTGCTCTTGCTTGTATTTCACCTTACGCAAAAGATGAAGGTTAGTAGAGCGCGTATAGCTTTCTCGTATCCATCTGTAGATTCTCTGTCTGCTTTACGTTGTGCACTTCTGGCTATATAGCGAACTTGCGGATAACGAGAACATCCATATCCTTCCTTTTACATCCATTGCACAATAAGGAGATACTAAAAAGCCAGGACATACATCTTTTATGTGTATCTTTGTCTGGTATCGGCTCTGCATACATTGCTTTAGGCGTAACGATTATGCGATGGCATTCTGTCTCTCTTGAAACAGAAGAATGACTGCGCCCAAGCTCCTTTACAATTGAGCGTATACTTTATGCTCTATCGAGCTTATGCTCAATGCATCTTCTTTCATCTAGAGAAAGTCTGCCATACGCTCTTTTTCCTGCACTTTTTCTTCTTTGTCTTTCCTTTCTAAAGCTGACCTATTCAGCCCTTATAGGAGAAGACCATTCATACCATTGCTACATATTGCACTAAGTCTACTATGTGTTGTACTGGAGATAGAAATTGAGCGTGTGGATTCATGGGTTGCTATCTTACTTTTTTGATGAAAATTAACTATACTGTTCTAACAGATTTCAAAAAATCTTTGTGTCAAGAATGGATATAGATATGAAAGAAATGTGTGTAGATTTTCCTTATGAAGATTATGACAAGTACTTTGATTTGATTTACAAGTTAAATCAATTGGTTTCATCTGATGGAATGTTACAGGTATTTGCCAATAATGTGTATTATCAGAGAGAAGCAGGAATCTTTATTAGAACATCTGAAAATTTTGACGGAATTGAAAAACTGGTTTTATCGCACAATTTAAAGATTAATTACTCAAAGGGATTAGATGAGATTTTTAAGGGCCTGAGAGAAAGACAATATAATTTAATTACGTTAATTCCGTCCCAGAATCGAGATGAAATTGAAATGAAATTAAGAACTGGGATTTTTCAACTGCCATCTCGTTCAGCTTATAAAAAAGAGGGTTACGGAGATACAGTCTATAAAAAACCAAAATTATTTGTTTCCTATTGTCATAAAAATCAAAGCATTGTCCGAAAGATTATTAGCGAGTTGAGAAGTTTTGGTTTAGATTTTTGGCTTGACGAAGAACAGATTGACATTGGTGATAATATTATTGAAAAAGTCAATGAAGGAATGAATAATGCAGATATTCCCATTATTTTTGCGAGTAAAGCGACGAAAGAATCACTGTATGCAAAACATGAATTACAAACATTTTTGCAGAAAGCAATTTATAGCAAAACAAGTTCAAAATCTTGGTTTGTTGTCAAGCTGGATAATATTGATTTAGATGAGATCGTAGAAGGATTAAATCAATATAAATATTTTGAGTATAAGACTAGTAAAGATATAGAAAGATTAGCTAGTGAAATAAAACATAAGTTGAACAGAAAGTAGCTATAATTGAATTTATGGCTCTTTTATTCTGTGGATTTTAAACATTATTCCGAGCTTCGGTAAGTCGTGACGGTAAATAGTGTTTGGTAGTTTAAAGCAAAAAACCTTGATGGTTATTGATCCTTTCGTCTTGAGGCGTGTCATTCCGACTGGTAACCAAACGTTAGTTGGTATGGCCAAACAGTTGTGCGGCAACTTCACGTCTGGGATCATCGCTTGGATTTCCCATCGTGAACTTACCGGGGTTGGGGACCTTTGCCCCAGTCTTGGGCTTGAAATACGCAACCATAGCTTCTGCATCTGCGCGCATTTCCTCTTCGGTTGTGCCATGGATGAGCGCTTCTGGTATGCCAATATCTGCGGCAACCTTAGTTTTCAGCTCTCGTGTTTCCTCCGTTGACTTAAGAGCGGCAAGTTCTTCTTCTGCTGTCTTCGCTTTCTGGAGGGCTTCTTCGAGTTCCATGTTTTGGGAGTCTTTGAGCTTTGAGAGCTCTTCTGCAGCACTGGAGTTCTCCTTGCTGCGTTTTTCCCACTTGCGTGCTTGACTTTTCCAGTATTCGAGCGTGTCTTCACCTGACTGCTGTGCAGCTGCCAAAGTGCCTGTCGGCTCAAGTGCTGGATCCGTCGTGGTTGGTTCTGGCATTTCGTGCCCCTTTCCGGCCGTGCGGCCTAATAAAAAACCAGCTGTGCGGTGGTTGATTACACCTAAAGTGTGGTATATTGAAGTTGCAGGCATCCCCGCTATCACCCATTGGTGATGACCGAGGTGCTTTTTATTTTGCGGAGTGAACCTTAAAGTCTTTACCGAAGTAGGTTTTGGAGTAGTCTCGCTCTGACTGGTAATTAGGCTAAATATGCACATCACAAAATCTAACGTCGTAGGACTTGCAATGAGAGATTATTTAAAAGAACAAAAATACTAATGAATGAGGAGGCTGTAATATTACGAGAGATACCGTATTTTATGGAAAATAACGATTGGTATGAAACTCCGCTAGAGTCAAGCGAATCTTCATGGTTTCCTGATGGTCGCGGTTATCATATTAAAGGCAGTGCTCCTAAAAAGGCAAAGAAAAGCTATGAGGAATATTACCGAAGAGATTCTGTTGACATTATTTTGAATGAATAGGGGAAAATTACGGTAACAGAAAGTGGCACAGTAGGGGGAGTGTCTTTGATGGAGGAGACGTAGGTTCAAATCCTGCTGTCGTTACTGGCCACTTTAAGGTGGCTTTTTTGTTAAGGCTTTAGTCTGTTGGCCGCGAACAACGCGCGAAACATAAAACTACTTGCTATACAGGTGGTTGCGATACAGCGAGAATAGACCATAACCAGTGATGTATGGAATGTTTCAGATTAGTCATGTACGGTTCTGCAAGAAAAGAAAACGTGTAGAATCAACGGGCAAACAGCTAAGCTCTTGAGGAGGATGCATGCTTATTAAATCTCGCGGTGCATCATGCGCGTTTAAGTTGTTCATCGCTATTGTGGGAACTATGGCTCTTGTCAACTCAATTGGACTGTTTAAACTAACGTTTCACGGCAATTTCTTTCTGTACTTTACCAATATCTCAAACCTCGCAACGGTGTTGTATTACTGGTGCAACATCGTGCAAATTCACAAAAATCGAGAGCTCGGACAGAAGCCGTGGCTTCCAAAGCTCAAGCACACCCTTATGCTTGGCATTACGGTAACCGGACTTGTGGCGTATTTCTTGCTCGATCACGGCGGCGTTTTTAAGAATGGAGTTTTTAATCCGAATAACTTTGTCCTGCACGACCTTATTCCGCTCTGTGCTGTTCTCGACTGGCTTATTTTCGACGAAAAACCGACTATGAAAGTACAAGAACCCCTGCTGTGGCCCCTATATCCGCTGGCATATTTTGCCTACATTACAACACTCGTGAGCCTGTGCGGCGTACGAGTGCAGGAAACCACGCGCTGGCCTTATGGGTTTATGGATTTTGACAAGCTCGGTATTCCTACGGTGCTTGTGACCATCGGGGTTCTTCTCGTCATTTTTATAATTATCGGGTACATGTATGTTCTCATTGACCGCGTGTGTGGCAAAAAGGCATCAAGGTAGGGCGAGAAGGTCTCATGAACCAAGATATCATTGCACGTGCAATTGACTATGTAAAAGACGTCTTTGCGGGTGATGCAAGCGGACACGATTATTTCCATACGCTGCGGGTCTATAAAATGGCGATTCGGCTGGCTCAGGAAGAAGGCGCTGACGAGCAGATCGTGGCGCTGGCAGCGCTTCTCCATGATGTTGATGACCGAAAGCTTTCGCCCGAGACTGCCAAGGACAAAGACCGTGCAACGGCATTTCTGCGCGAGCAGGGTGTTGCGGAGGAAGAGCTTCGCGCTATCGTAGGAGCGATTGACGAGGTATCGTACGCCGGAACGGATTCCGTGGAGCCGTCAACAATTGAGGGAGCCTGTGTGCAGGACGCCGACCGCCTTGACGCTCTGGGAGCCATCGGGATTGCGCGTACGTTTGCGTACGGTGGCAGCCATAACCGCGCGTTATACGACCCGGATGAGGCACCTGTGCCGGATATGAGCGGCGAGGAATATCGCAATCATATTTCAAGCTCGCTGAATCACTTTTACGAGAAGCTCTTCAATTTGGTGCCGCTGCTCAATACCCGGTCGGCGCGTAAAATCGGCAGCGCCCGCGAAGCGTATATGAAGGAGTTCGTTGACAGGTTTCTGGCAGAGTGGGATGGCATGAGGTAGGGCGGCTGTGTGTTGCAAGGCTCCGGTCTTTTTGATTTGAGTCCTGTGCGGTATCCTTAGAAGAGAATAACCGGAGTTTTGAAGAAATAGCTTTGAGGCAATGACCGAAGCTTAGGGCACCAAAGTTGAATTCGCAAGGTTCTAAGCGTGAGGAGGCTACATGGAGCGCATTGCAAGCTTTTCCGTCGATCATCGGGTCCTTGAACCGGGCGTCTATGTTTCTCGTCGCGATGTTGACGAGAATACCGGCGCGGTAGTAACCACCTTTGATCTGCGCCTTACGGCCCCGAACCGCGAGCCTGTTATGGATACCGCCGCGGTGCATGCCCTTGAGCATCTGGGAGCAACTTTTTTACGCAATGACCCCGCATGGTCTTCTCGCATTATTTACTTTGGGCCAATGGGCTGTCGTACAGGGTTTTACCTTGTGGTATTTGGTGAGGCGGAGCCGATGGATGTAGCGGATCTGCTCGTACGTCTTTTTGAGTTTGCCCGTGATTATGAGGGTGAGATTCCCGGTGCGCGTCCTGAAGAATGCGGGAATTGGCATGATGCCGACCTTGTGCAGGCACAGTGGTGGGCGCGCCGGTATCTGGAGAAAACGCTGTATTGTCTCGATGACGCCCATACGCATTATCCGGCGCTGTTAAGTTGAGTGGAGGCTGATATGTCCCGGCGTAAGATTTTTGCAACATCGGCGTTACTTTCAACATCGCTGTTACTTATGGCATGTCTTATGCTCTTTCCGCTTATTGCTCGTGCGGATACGATACCCGAGCCCGAATGGGAATCTCCTACCCGTAGGGTTGTCGAGACGATTGCGCAAACCAACGGCACCGGTGACGCACTTGTCGTTATAGTGCCGGTGCTTATTCTCGCATTTGCAATCATTGCGGTTGTTGCCATTATAAAAAGTAAAAAATAGCGCGCGTATTTGTTGGGGGTGATACGGATGAGCGCAGCGGACGCGGCATATACGATGTCCCATACGGCACATGAAGGAGAGGTTTCTGTTCCCGAACCGCCAGCGGTAGGATCGATGGTTTTTACCTATGCCATCTGCCATTTTGTTGTGGATCTTGCCTGTGTGTCTACGATGCTCGGAGCGGTGAGCGCAACGCTCGTTCTTGCTGGAGCGTCCAATCAGCCAAGTCCGTTTGCGGTGTTTTTCGCAATTCTTTTATACGACATGCTTGCCTTTGCACTGCAGCTCCCCATAGGTGCGCTTCTTGACCGTGTCGACAAGAACCAGCGTGCAGCATTGGTTTCTTTTGCTCTTATTGCGTTTGGTATCGTTGTCTCTCTGGTTCCTTTAGGAGTTTGTGCCTGGATTGCGGTGTGTTTCTTGTCCATAGGGAATGCGGCATTTCACTGTGCCGGCGGCATTGACGTACTGAATGTTTCCGAGAAGCGTACAGCGCCGTCTGGTATTTTCATTTCAACCGGAGCAGCAGGAGTTTTTCTGGCAACACTCTTGTTCCAAAGAAACAAAGTCCTGGTTGCATTTACATTATTGACGTTACTTTTGATTTGCGCCGCCATGGTTTTTGCCCTCTGGCGTATGAACGTAAAGCATTGGCAAAAGCACAATTTGCCTTTTATGGTGTCAACATTTACGCGCGCTCGGGCGATGGCGGTGGTTCTTTTGGCAACAACCGTACTTCTCCGTAGTTATGCAGGCATGGTGATGACGTTTCCGTGGAAGGCAGATCCACTTCTTGCGGCCTTTGCGGTCGGAGGCGTTGTCGTTGGAAAAGCCTGCGGTGGTGTAATCGCCGACAAATACGGACTGCGTTTGACGTCTGCCGTCTCTCTTGCAACTTCGATGTTCTTGTTTCTGTTTGCGTGGGAATATCCGGTAGCGGGGCTTCTCGCGGTGTTTTTATTTAACTTTACGATGCCGATTACGCTGTCCGTCCTTGCCCGACTTTTACCTTGCGCCAAGGGTACGGCCTTTGGCATTGCTTCGTTTTCGTTGGCGGTAGGCTCACTGCCGGCGCTTTTGGGGTTCGTTTTATCAAGCCCGCTTGTGCTTGCAGCCCTGGCAGCCGTATCGCTCGCGTTACTTCTTGGAGGGCTTTACTGTGCCGATCAGGCTGATGCTTGTGGAGTGTAGCGTCGGCCTCGTCCAAGAGATGCTTTTTGTTTTTGTCCGGAGCTTGACGGTAACGATTGCCGTTGAGCTTGTTGTTGCTGCGTTTCTGTTTCATATCCGGGACGTGCGTCGGCTGTTGGTTGTGGCTCTTGCTCAAGTGGCAACAAATCCGCTTGTGGTGTACCTGTCCCTTCTTGCGGCAGGTCTTACGCAAGATTTTGTGCTTTATTATGTTGCGGTAGGTTTCTTAGAGTTGGGTGCAATCTTTGTCGAGAGTATTCTCTATCGGGTAACATACCGCTTTGAACATCCGGTAGAACTTTCGCTGGTGGCTAACACGTGCTCCTTTGCCAGTGGTTTTTTGTTGCATACGGTTTTTAGTCTTTAAGGTGATGCGCATGGATCCAAAAGTCATTCTCATAACGGGAGCAAGCGGCGGCATGGGCTACAGAGCTGCGGAAGCTCTTGCCAAGCAGGGACATATTGTTTACGGTGCCGCTCGACGTGTCGAGAAAATCGCACCGTTGATTTCATGTGGCGTTCACCCGCTGTACCTGGATGTTACCGATGCGGATTCCTGCACTGCCGTGGTTAAGCGGGTGATCGGCGAGCAGGGACGTATTGACGTATTGATAAACAATGCAGGCTATGGGTCGTTTGGAGCCATTGAAGATGTGACTTCTGACGAAGCTCACCAACAATTTGAGGTTAATGTCTTCGGCTTGGCTGAGCTTACCAAAAGGGTTCTTCCGTATATGCGCATGAAGGGGTGTGGCCGAATCATCAATATCGGCTCGGTGGGAGGACGCCTGGTGAGCTATCTTGGCGGCTGGTACCATGCGACAAAATATTCCGTGGAGGCGCTTTCTGATGCCCTGCGTATGGAGCTGGATGATTTTGGTATTGACGTGGTTCTTATTGAGCCGGGTTTCATAAAAACCAACTGGCCCTATATCGCGGCTGACCACCTGGAGGCATCTTCTCGCGGTGGCGTATATGAACATCGCGCCGTCGAAACTGCCCGCAACATACGGGGGATTTATAACGGACCGATTGCGAGCAGACCGAGTGTGGTGGTAAAGGCCATCCTTAAGGCGGTAAACGTGCGCAGACCGAAACCTCGGTATCTTGCGGGAGCAGGGGCACACGCTGGTGTTTTCTGGCACTCGGTGCTTCCCACGCGGGTATTTGATTTCATTATCAAGCGTATGATGTAGCACATGATGTAGTCATTGGTGCAACAAAAAAGCTGCACCAAACACGTTGGTACAGCTTTTATGGGGAGATATGTTACCTACCGGATACTGAGAATCGATAAAATCAAAGCTCCACACGCAATTCCAATGGCGCTGCGGAGGCCTGCTGTAAGCTGCCGGTTCAGTGCCCGCTCAGCTTTCGGAATATACGTGGAAGCGAGAATAGACGTGTTCAGCATGAGTCTTCCTTGCAGGATCTATCTTGTTCAGTATATCCCCAAAAGTTAGCCATAGTAAACATATATCTTAAAACGTATGAACTGAACATTCATTCGGGGGCACTTTTGCTCCACTTACCGTATATCCGCAAAGGATTCTTGTCTGTAAGTTTGCTGAGGCTTACTATTCAAATAGGCCATGTGTCTGTACTGCAAAAACCAGGCAGACGGAGTCAGAGGAGGATGTGAGAAGTATGAGTAAGCATGCTTTTGTGGGCGGGAAGCTCGTTGACGGAACAGGTGCCGCTCCCGTTGAAGATTCCGTTGTTCTTGTCGACGACAAAACGATTACGTATGCAGGACCTCGCACCGAGGTGCCTGACGGCTATGAAGTCCATGATGCAACCGGCCATACGGTTATGCCGGGATTGATAGATTCTCACTTGCACTTTTCAGGCAATCTTACCGACAACGACAATGACTGGGTCATCGAATCCGTGGCTCAAAAGCAGGCGTGTGCCGTAAAGCAAGCCTATGATGCTCTTACGCATGGCCTGACTACCGTCGTTGAGATTGGGCGTAACGGCATTGCCATTCGTGACCTGGTGAATATGGGTATTATGGCGGGGCCGCGTATCTTTGCCACCGGTCTTGGCTTCTGCCGCGTTGCCGGCCACGGTGACTCTCATCATCTGCCGCTACAGATCTCCAAAGACGGCCATCCATGGGGTGATCAGGTTGACGGTCCGTGGGAGCTTCGTAAGGCAATCCGTCGTCGGCTCCGTGAGAACCCCGACGGCATCAAAATTTGGGCTACCGGTGGCGGTATCTGGCGTTGGGATTCTGACCGCCTGCAGCTCTTCTCGACAGAAGAGATCAAGGCCATTGCCGATGAGTGCAAGCTGGTGGGAATTCCTCTGTATGCCCACTCATACAACAACTTTGATGCCGCATATGATTGCGTGCGTTTTGGTTGTACGCAGCTTATCCACGGTTTTGAGCTTGATGAGCGTACGATGAAGCTCATGGCGGAACAGGGGACATTCTTTACGCCTACCATCGGTTTTCTGCCCACGTGGTATTCCACCTATCCGCCTGACTGGACCCCTGAACTTGACGCATTCCCCGGCGAGACGGTTGTCGAGAAGGGCCTTGCGCGCACATACGAGAACCTTCGCAAAGCCTATGAGCTGGGTATTACCATCACCATAGGCTCCGATTCCTTCAGCTTTGTGACGCCGTATGGCTATGTCACCATCGACGAGATGTATGACTTTGTCGATAAGGTTGGCGTTTCCATCCTGGATACCATCTCCGCCGCAACCTATAACGGTGCGAAAATGCTTGGTAAAGAGGATGAATTCGGCGCCGTTAAGGAAGGTCTTTCTGCTGACCTTTTGGTTGTGAAGGGTGATGTTGCTTCCAACATTCATGACCTCACGCCGGAAAACATGGCCGTGATTATGAAGGAAGGCACTATCATTATCCGTGGTAGTTTCTAAGGTATATTGGAGCGTACAGCGGAACCCCGACTTTCGGGTTGGGGTTCCTCTTTATGGTCAGTGATGGGGGCTTGTGACGACGGGCCGTGATGTCGGTTCGTGATGGGAGTTTGTGATGGCTGATTCCAAAGAAGTCAAAATTGCCCTGCTTACCGGGTATCTCGGTGCAGGAAAGACAACCATTTTGAATCATATCCTTTCCAATACCCAAGGTATTCGCGCCGCCGTTATTGTGAATGACATCGGCGAAATCAATGTGGATGCCAGCTTGATCCGAGACGGTGGATATGCAAAAGAGGGCGATGTCATCCCGCTGACAAATGGCTGTCTTTGCTGCACACTTTCAAATGACCTTGCCTTGCAGCTGGGCGATTTGGCTGATACCGGAGAGTTTGATTACATCATTATCGAGGCATCCGGCATCTGTGAGCCTATCCCCATCACCTACAACATTTCAGCATTTTGCAATCAGAGCCAGCATACCTCCAAGCACTCTCACGTAAGCCTCGATAATATCATTGCCGTGGTCGATTGCGCTCGCATGTACGATGAGTTCAATGGCGGAAAGGCTCTTCTCGCCAATGACATAGAGGAAGACGATATTGAGAGCCTTTTGATTCAACAGATCGAGTTTTGCTCGACGTTGGTTTTGAGTAAGACCGATCTGGTGACTGAGGAACAGCTGACGGAGCTCAAGGCTCTGGTGCGCGGGCTGCAAAGAGATGCGGTCATCGTTGAGGCCCAAAATGGCAACATTCCTCTCAGCGAGCTTATCAACACCGGTCGTTTTGACTTTGATAAGGCCTATGCGTCGGCTGCGTGGATGGACGCAATGGAGCATCCGGAAGAGCATGAAGATCCCGAGGTGCTGGAATACGAGATTACAACCTTTGTGTACAAGCGTCGTAAGCCCTTTGACCTCAGGAAGCTGAATGAGTTTGTGTCCGGATGGCCCAAGAGCATCATTCGTGTAAAGGGGTCGCTGTGGGTGGCGCAAGATCCCGATATGAGCTATGTGTTTGAACAGGCCGGTAAGCAGGTGCAATTTTACGAGAATGGTCTCTTTTATGATTCTATGCCGCCTGAGGCCTGTGAAACATTGCTTGACGAGAAGCCCGAGCTGCGCGAAGACTGGGATCCCAAACTGGGGGATCGTCAAACAAAGCTCTGCTTTATCGGTCGGCACATGGACCATGAAGAGCTTAAAGCCGGTCTGGATGCGTGCCTCACCGAGTATGTTCCCGAGGCCTAAGTGATAGGCAAGCAACGTATAGGCGCGAACAGGCAACAGACAAGCGTAGTCGGACACAATCAATCGTTTTCGGTAGATAGATCCTGATAGACACCGCGCTTTACCAATTGCCTGACAAAATCCGTTGCGGGTTTATGGAAGATTTCGTGAGGCGTTCCATATTGCTGGATCTCTCCTGCATTCATGACCAGCACTTTTGTACCCAACTTGAGTGCTTCGGAAATATCATGAGTGACAAAGAGGATGGTAATGTTCGTTTCGTTATGAATACGCTTGATTTCTTCTTGGAGCTGATCGCGGGTAATCTCGTCAACCGCGCCAAAAGGCTCGTCCATAAGTAGAATGTCTGGCGACGCCGCAAGAGAGCGGGCAATACCTACGCGTTGTGCCTGGCCTCCGGAGAGTTCGGCAGGATAGTGATCTTTAAGTTCTTCGTCAAGACCTACGATTTGCATCCATTTGGTAACGGCATCTTTGGTTCGCTTGGTATCCTTTTTATTAAGGAGATTGGGCACATAAGCAATATTTTGTTCAACGGTCATGTGTGGGAACAAAACACTGCCTTGGATGGCGTAGCCGATGTTTCTCCTCAGCTCAATGAGGTTCTTCTCGCGAATGTCTTCTCCATTAACAAGGACGTTTCCGCTGGTGGGCGTAGTAAGGCCATTGACCATTTTAAGAAGCGTTGTCTTACCGCAACCCGAAGATCCAATAAACGTGACAAATTCACCTTGCTCAATCGTAAGGGAAAGATCACTGATGATGATTTTCTCGCCATAGGCTTTGTGAATGTGTTGGAATTCGATTGCAGTCGTCATGGGCGTTACCTCCTACACGAGACCCTTGGACACAAGGTATTCATGGGCCACGTCTTTGGGCTCCCTACCGTTGGTTTCAACTTCGTAATTCATACGGGCCATGTCCTCGTTGGTGATGGTGTTGGTAAGGCTGTCGAGAAGATCCTTGAGCTCAGGATGTTTTTGCAAGACTTCGCTTCGTACCACGTTACCTGCCTGATATGAGGCAAAGAAGTGGCGATCATCTTTTAGAACGACGACATTGGCAGTATTGAGCTTACCGTCAGTAGTAAAGACTATCATGGCGTCGATCTTTCCTTGGCTCATGGCTTCATATTTAAGACCGATGTCTAAATCAACGGTCTTTTTGAAGGTCATTCCATATGCCGTGCAAAGGGCGGTATATCCGTCTTCGCGTTCAAAGAAGTCATATTCTCCGCCAAAGGTAAGCTGGTTTGAGACGCGTGCAAGATCGGAATAGGTCTGCAGGTTATACTTCTCTGCAATGTCTTTCCTGACAGCAAGACCAAAGGTGTTCTCAAATCCGTATATCCCTAGCCAGTCCATATTGTATTTTTGCCGGTATTCGCTCTGAAGTTGTGAGAACTTATCGGTGGAATAGAAATCGGTATTTTTTAGGACTAGGTTCCATCCGGTACCCGTATATTCCGGATAGATATCAAACGAGCCCTTCTCCATACCGGGCTGAATGTTTGAGGTGCCGCCACCGACTCCCTGCGTAAGATTTACTTTGAGGTTAGTTTTGTGCTCGATAAGTTCTTTGAGCGCCTCACCAAGTATGTACTGCTCAGTCATTGGTTTGGTTGCAATATTGATAGTCTCTTTCTGACCAAAAGGCAAAAAGAGCGCAACGGCAGTGATGACGGTAAGGATGACGCCCACAATACCTGCAATTTTATTATGTTTGTGCGCCTCGGCGCTTCTGAGCTTCATGCGCTTTTCGATACATCCAAGCAAAAAATCTACGGTTAAAGCGAGAAAGGCAATAAGGAGACTGCCGTCCATGGTCATGGCTGAGTTATTGGTGGTAATGCCGCGATAAATGGCAACGCCCAAGCCTCCCGCCCCGATGAAGGATGCAATGCCGCCAAGAGCAATGGTCATGACGGTCATACTGCGAATGCCCGACATAATAACGGGAAGTGCCAGAGGAATTTTGATTTTGACAAGCGTTTGTAGGGTGGTACTGCCCATACCTTCGGCAGCTTCAACGAGCAGCGGATCGATATTGGTGAGTCCGGTATGCGTATTGATGACCATGGGAAGCAGCGCGTAAACTGTCAGAGCGATGATGGCGGTGGCGTTGCCGATTCCTGAGAATGGGATCAAAAAACCAAGCATGGAGATGGATGGGATGGTGTAGAGGAAGTTAATGACGGCAAGCGTGGGCTTTGCGGTTCTTTGAAAGTGGCTTATGAGAATGCCGGTTATACCACCTACGATGATGGCAATAATAACTGCCGCAAAAGAAATCTTGATATGTTCAAGAAGCAGTCCACCAAAGAAATCCCAGCGAGAGGTAAGGAGTGCCCACATGTTTTGCAACATACTCATGCTAGTCTCCATGCCGAAGACCTGGTTTACCGAATGAAGTAAACCAGGCCGAAGTTTTTATCGTGATATGTCCTTACCCGGATGGAAGCTTTCTAAACACGTGCTACAGAAGGCAGACTCCTGATAACAAAAATAATGCAAAAGATGACTCCAAGGGTGAGGCCGATCATGCCGCCGGATGAAGCGTCGAAATAGTAGCTGCCGGTAATGCCTACAAGCACGCTCACGATGGCAATAAGTGGGGAGATCCACAGCATGTGGCGCATGCGGTTCGTAAGGAGCCGCGCGCACGCTCCCGGAACGATTAAAAGCGAAACGGAGAGAATGACGCCTACCGCCTGCAGTGATATCACGATAGCCAAGGCAAGAGCAATCAGCAACAGCGAAGTCAACCACCGCACGGAAAGCCCGATTGCCTGTGCATGGGTAGGATCGAATGCCAAGAGCGTGAGGTCTCTGTTTTTAAGCACAAGAACAAGCGCAATGGGGAGGCCGATGAGAAGTACCTGTAGCATGTCGGGAACGGTGACGCCAAGCAAGTTGCCAAAGAGGATGTGCGAAAGGTTGATTTGGCTGGGTACCTTGGATATCAGGACGGTTCCGAGAGCAAAAAACGTTGTGAAGACGATGCCTATGGCTGTGTCTGGTTTGACAATCTGGCTCTTCTTGACCTGTCCGACCAGTATGACCGTAATAAGGGCAAAAACCAGAGCACCCACCAAGTACGGCAGTCCCAAAAGATGAGAAATGACTACGCCGGGAAGGATGGAGTGCGAAATGGCGTCTCCCATCAGCGACCATCCCATGTGCGTAATCCAGCAACTCAAAAGGCCGCATACGAGTGCGGTGGCAAGACCCGTTACCAAGGCGCGCTGCATGAACGCGTATTTGAGGATTTCGATCTCAGGCATGAGGCACCTCCTCGATATGTCCGTGTTCGCTCAGTCCCAGGCTGGCGAGAAGTTCGGTGCTTCTCAAAACGTCGGACGCAAGACCCTGGGCGGTTATCGTCTTGTTGATAACCAGACAATCTTGGAAATTCTCCCGGGCCGAATGGATGTCGTGGATGGAAACGAGCAGTGTGCGTCCCTCTTCTGCAAGAAGGCGGAGCTGCTGGGTGATAATTGCTTCGGATTTTGCATCGACTCCGGCAAACGGCTCGTCCAGCAGCAACAGCTCGGCTTTCTGGGCGATGCCGCGTGCCACAAAAACGCGCTTACGTTGTCCGCCGGAAAGCTGTGAGAGCGGTCGGTCTATCAGCTCCAAAAGTCCTACTCGCCCCAAAGCCTGAGCTACGAGTGTGCGGTCTTCTTGCGAAGGAACGCGAAACCAGCCCTGATGGCAGTAGCGCCCCTGCATAACCACGTCCTCTACCAGCAGCGGAAACGAGGCGTCGATGGCTTCTGTTTGCGGTACGTATCCAATGAGTCCCCGGCGACGCGCTTCGCGGAAGGGCTGGCCGTTCCACGTGATGGATCCGCTGAAAGGAATGAGTTCCATCAGAGCCTTGAACAGCGTTGATTTGCCGGCACCGTTGACGCCCACAAGAGCGCAGAGCCTGCCGCTTTTGAGCGTGAAGGTGATGTCGTGGATGACGGGCGTTTTGTCTTGGCTTCCCTCATACCAGGCGGATACCTCTGAAACGTTAAGTGACATGTTAGTTCGCGCTCTTTCCCGTGAGTCCTTCGACGATGACATCCGCATCGTGTTTAAGAAGGTCGAGATACGTGGGTACCGGTCCTGTTGCTTCGGAAAGCGAATCCACATAGAGCATGTGGGCTTCGTCCGTCTTGAGAATGGCTCCTGTTTCGTCGGCAACTTGCTGCATGGCTTTGGGGCTTACGGTTGATTCGCAGAAGACGGCGCGTACCTGCTGTTTCTTGACTTCTTCAACTACCTTTGCAATCTGTTGCGGGGTGCCTTCCTCGGACGCATTGACCGGCCAAAGGTAGATCTCATTCAAACCGGTATCGCGGCAAAGATACGAGAAAGCTCCTTCGCACGTTACCAGCGTGCGTTGGTTTTGAGGCAGGGAAGAGAGCTCTTCCGTGAGATCCGAGGAGATCTTTTGGAGCTTATCCTTGTACTTCTCGCCGTTTTTTGCAAAGTCATCCGCATGGTCGGGGACCAAAGCGCTTAGGCCCTTTACAATGTTGTTGACGTAGATTTGGCCATTTGCGGGAGACATCCATGCGTGCGGATTGGCTTCTCCCGCATACTCTCCTTCAGAGATGTTCATGGGAGTGACCCCTTGGCTCAAATCTACGCGCTCAGCTGCCGAGTCGGCGACAAAACGCTCGAACCAGCGCTCAAGTCCAAGACCGTTGTTGAGGATCAGGTTGGCTTTCTGGGCAAGCTTAAGGTCTTCGGGCGTTGGTTCGTAATCGTGAATCTCCGCTCCCGCCTTTGTGATGGATTGCACGTCGCAAAAGTCGCCCGCAATATTTGCGGCCATATCCTGGATGACCGTAAACGTGGTAAGCACAAGTGGCTTTTTCGCTTCTTTTGACTCGGGAGTGGGAGAGGTATTGTTTGTGCAGCCTGCAAGAGATGCAGTGGCTAAGGTGCCGAGAAGAGCTATGGCTTGTCGGCGTGTAAAAGACGATGCTGAGAAACGATACATGTAAACCTCTTTTCTGGTTTGTTGTTTATCACTGTCATTCTAGTCCATAGAGTTAGCCTTGTCTAACTATTTTTGTTTCAATTAAACCTGCCTGAACGAGCACCGTATTGGTTGAACTTTGTAGCGCTGCTGGAAATACCGGGCTGCCAGGGCTGTCGGGACTTTGTAGAGCTGCCAAAAATGCGCCAAGTATGGCTTGGACTGCCATACTTACTGCAAGTTTGGTATATATGAACCATACTTGCTGCAAGTTTGGCAGATATAACCATACTTGCAGCAAGTTTGGCAGCGCTATTATGACGACGCCAACTTGCCGCATTTTTGGCAGTGCTGTTCCGATAGTGCCATCAGGGACATCGACCAAATTGTCCTCTGAAGCGGGACGAGGCTGTTGAGGTGTATTGGTATATGCTTGGTATGAACGAGTGTGGAGGCTAAGTGGAGACATGAGCGATATGGCCAAAAGATACGACAAGTACGATACAACTGAAAAACAGGCTGCGGACAGTGCCATACAACAGCTCAAACGATGGATTGATGAGGCGTCTTATCTTGTCTTTTTTGGAGGAGCCGGTGTTTCCACGGAAAGCGGCATTCCTGACTTCAGGGGAAAGAACGGACTGTATCGTCAAGGCGGCATTAAAGTTGGCGCTATGACCATCGGCTGTAGTGCTTCAGACGGAGAAGCTTCTTCTGACACCGGCAACGATACACTTGTTGATCCGGAAGACGAATCCTTGGGACATGCGGAAGAAGAGCCTGACTTTACCCTTGAGGAGATCTTCTCGCGTGACGTGTTTGACGATACTCCCGAAGCATATTACACCTATTTCAGAAATTCTCACCATCTTGGTGAGGCAAAGCCCAATATTGCCCACCGTAAGCTGGCCGAGTGGGAGCGTGCGGGCAAGCTTTCGGCGATAATAACGCAAAATATTGACGGGCTCCATCAGGCTGCCGGCTCCAAGAGGGTGTTTGAGCTGCATGGTAACGAGACTCGGTTCTACTGCTCTGATTGCGGACATGCGTATACGCTAGATGAGGTGGAAGCCTCTCCGGCGCTGGTACCGCTGTGTTCATGCGGAGGGGTTATCAGGCCGGACATTGTGTTTTACGGCGAGGGTCTCAACATGAATATCTTTTACGGTGCGCTTGAGGCCATTGCCGCCGCTGACGTGTTGATTGTTGCGGGAAGCTCGCTGGTGGTGTATCCGGCGGCCGGTCTTCTCGATTATTACACGGGGGAGCGGATGGTTATTATTAACGACATGACAACCCCGTATGACAGAAGAGCTAATCTGGTCATTCATGGACAGATTGGAGAGGTTTTTTCGCAACTGTGATTGCGACTGCGATTGTCCCTGCGACCACAACTGTGATTGCACCTGTGATCGAAACTATGAGCAACTATGATGGTGTACGGAGACGCGAATAAGAACGCGGATTTTAACCAAGAAATACAAACCAATTTAAAGAAAATGAGCGTTTGCGCTTTTCTGCATATCCATTTTCGGCTAGTATAGACACTGTTGTTTAAGCGGTTCTTTAGGCTTCTAATCACTTCTTAACGTAAGTTAAAAAATGACTGAAAGGCGCGGAGCCGCGTAGGTTCTGTGGCCGATATCAGCCACAGCTAAACGTTGAGGAGTGGGACGTATGGCATTTGATTTCACCGGAAAAATTGCGCTGGTTACCGGCGGCTCTGCGGGCATTGGCGCAGAGATTTCCAAGGGCATCGTTGCGGGCGGCGGTCATGTGGTGGTTTGTGCTCGTAATGAAGAGGCAGGTAAGAAGTTTGTCGAGGAGCTTGGAGAAGGAAACTACTTCTATAAGATGGATATCTCCGATGCCGAGGGTGTTAAGGCTACTATCGCAAAGATTCTTGAAGAGGTCGGCGATGTCTCCGTCCTTATCAACAATGCGGGACGAATCAGCTCTGTTCAGTTTGACCAAGTAGACGATACAGAGTGGAACAACACTATCAACACCAACCTTACCGGCACCTATAACGTGACGCATGCTCTTTGGCAGCATTTTAAGGATCGCGGCGGTGCACGCATCGTAAACGTCTCTTCCGTCGCAGGCAAGATTGGCGGCGGCCTGCTGGGAACCGTTGCCTACGCTTCCTCTAAGGCGGGAGTAAACGGCTTCACCAAGGCTATTGCCAAAGAAGGCGGCAAGTTTGGTATTTCCTGCAATGCTGTTTGTCCCTCCTTCACCATTACCGATATGACAGACGCACTTTCCAATGATCCCGAGAAGTACAAGAAAGTCGTTGGCATCATTCCTCTGGGACGTCCTGCACAGGCATCCGAGCCGGCACAGATGGTGCTTTTCTTTGCATCTGACCTCGCAAGTTTTGTCAACGGAGAAGTTGGCGACTGCGACGGCGGAATCGTGATGGACTAGGTGAGACTTGTGGCAACTGCAAAATCAACAACAAAAGAACCGATTTCCATTCAGCATCCCTTTAAAGCACTTGGCAGACTTCCGGGTGCAAACATCCTTGTGCCCTTGCTGCTAGGCTGCTTTATCAATACGTTTTTTCCTAATGTGCTCCCCACACTAGGAAGTTTTACCAAGGCCATGAGCGTTTCGGGAACAGGGGCTTTGGTCGGTGCCTTTATGCTTTGCGTTGGCACGACCATTTCTTTCAAGAGTGCCCCGAAAGCAGCTCTTCGTGGAGCCATTATCATCATTTCAAAGGTGATCTTCTGCGTTGCCCTTGCAATGGCTGTTCTGTTCCTTTTGGGTGACAATCTTTTTGGTTTGTCGGCCATGGTTATTCTCGCCGCATGCTCAGGCGCAAACAATGCGATGTATTCGGGTCTGATGGCTGACTATGGCAATGAGTACGAGCAGGGAGCGGTTGCAATTACCACGCTTATCGTTGGTCCTCCCGTTACCATGATTGCCCTTGGTGCTGCCGGCCAGGCCCCTATCGGCTGGTCGCTTTTGGGTGCCGTGCTCCCAATCATTGTCGGTATCATTTTCGGTAATTGCTTCCCAAGTCTGAAGAAAATGTTTTCTTCCGCGCTTCCGGGAATCATTGTGATGACGTTTTTTGCCATGGGGACCACGATGAAATTTGACCAGCTTCTTGCGGCCGGTCCTTCCGGAATTCTGTTGGGCATCATTTGCTCTTGTCTCGGTGGATGCATGAACTTCTTTGTTGATCGTGCAACCGGAGGAACGGGTGTTGCCGGCGTTGGCATTTCTAGCTGTGCGGGTGCAAATGCTCTAACCCCCGCTGCAATGGCTGAAGCTAATCCGGCCGTGTATGGTGGCGCTGTTCTTGCGGCAGCGACGGCTCAGGTAGCCGCGGCTGTTATCGTGACCGCGATTTTGACGCCGCTCATAACGGCATACGTGTTTAATCACTTTGCCGCGAAAAGTGAGGAAAAGGCGGCGTAGCGGCTGCTAAAACGCAACGTAGCGGCTGCTGAAACGCAGCGTAGCGGCTGCTAAATGCAGTGTAGAAGCCGTTGCTGATACACGAGACGTACAGATTGCTGTTGGGTGGCAGTCCTTCCTGTCCACGTCAAAATGTACCAAAAAGGACGAACGGTAGGTATTTGAGTGCAGAGCGTCAATCGCGATGCACCGGCCTACCGTTCGTTTTTTTAACAAGCGCTTTCTGCGAGACGGACGTTCTTGTCGCGCCCGGATGTTGCGCCCGGACGATAAGGGAAACGTCCGGCCACACCGTCAGATTGAGACGTCCTTGTCGCGCGGGGACGATAAGCTTGTTACAATAGGCCTGTTACATATATCGTCAGGAGGTAGAGATGCCATCGTCAAACCTTCCGGAGCGAGATCTCAGCGATTTAGAGATCGAGCTTGCAGCCAATTCGATGCGTCGCAATATTATTACGATGCTCGAAAAGAGTAAGTCGGGACATCCCGGCGGATCACTCAGCTCAGCGGACATTGTAGCTACGTTATTTTTTTCAGGTGCTATGAAATACAATCACAACAACCCCGAAGATCACACGCAAGATCGGTTCTTTCTCTCCAAAGGACACGTTGCGCCCGTGGTTTATGCGGCATATTACCTGCTGGGATGGCTGCATGACGACGACATGATGACATTGCGCCAGCTGGGCAGTCGCTTGCAAGGTCATCCCGACAATCATGCCTGCCCTGGCTTTGAGGTGTGCTCAGGTTCGCTTGGCCAGGGGCTTTCGGTGGCTGCAGGCTGTGCTTTGGGGCTTAAGCTAACCTCTCTTGAAACCGGTGAGCGATCTCCCAAGGTGTTCGTATTGCTTGGTGACGGCGAGTTGCAAGAGGGCTCCAACTGGGAATCGCTCATGTTTGCCGCCCATCACAAGCTTGACAATCTTATCGCCATTGTTGACTTCAATAACCTGCAGATAGATGGCCATGTAACCGATGTCTGTTCGTTGGGTGATCTTGGCGAGAAGTTCCGTGCATTCGGGTGGAATGTAATTCGCATCAATGGACACGATGTCCTGGAGGTTCGCAAGGCACTTCTCGCCGCGCGAGACGGCAAGGAGGCAGGTAACACTGCTCCAACTGCGATTATTTGCACAACCGTTAAAGGCAAGGGCGTCTCGTTTATGGAAGACAAGGTCAACTGGCATGGAGTTGCTCCGAGTGAGGCGCAGTCCGAGCAGGCGCGAGAAGAACTTGACGCAGCGCGAGAGTTGCTGTTGATTCAGGCCGAAAGTACAAAGGAGGCTGCAGATGTCTAGAGCAACCCGTGAGGCGTATGGCGAGACTTTGGTTGAGTTGGTTCGCGAGGGTCACGATATCATGGCCGTTGACGCCGATCTTGCCGGATCTACAAAACTTGCTGATTTTCAGAAGGCGTTTCCGAAGCGTTTCGTTGATGCAGGTATTGCAGAACAGGATATGGTCGGCGTTGCGGCCGGTCTTTCTTTGACGGGACGTACGGTATTTACCGGCTCGTTTGCAGTCTTTGCTACCGGACGAGCCTATGATCAGATTCGCAATACCGTGTGTGATTCCGGCCTTAATGTCAAGATTTGCCCTACTCATGCGGGAATTACGGTAGGCGAGGACGGCGCAACCCATCAATCACTGGAAGATGTTGGCATGATGCGAGCCCTTCCACAGATGCGCGTGTTGGTACCTGCGGATTATTGGGCCGCAAAGGCAGCGTTGCGTCTTGCGGCGGAAGCCGACGGTCCATTTTACGTACGTATGGGTCGCCATAAAGTGGACGAAATATACGATGAGACGTTCAAAGGTGGCATACGGTATGCAGGGGTCTTGCGTGAGGGAACGGACGTTACCCTAGCTGCTTGTGGTGTTGAAGTGGCACAATCGCTGAAAGCAGCCGAGATTCTAGCTCAGGAAGGCATTTCTGCTGAGGTTATTGACGTCTTTTCCATTAAGCCTTTAGACGAAGGGGTTATTCTCGCATCAGCCGCTAAAACAAGGCGTGTTGTTACGGTGGAAGAACACAATATAGCAGGTGGTCTTGGCGCGGCGGTGGCAGAGCTTCTGTCAGAAAAACTTCCAACACCTATGCGCTTTGCAGGCATGCGTACCTTTGGCACATCGGCGCCGGGGGATGTATTGCTTTCGCACTTTGGCTTGGACGGAGAGGGAATTGCCGCCCGCGTGCGGGAGTTCGTGCTGGCGTAGAGGTATCGAATTAGAGTATGCCAACTTTGCCATGGATTTCACAGAGGTTAGGGACAATTTCTCTGAAGTAGCTGCCGAAGTCAACAAGAGCGGCCGTTCCGTTACCGTACTCAGGAACAACCGACCTTGGGTTGTTATCCAACCTGCTTCGGCGGCGAGAAATGCTGTTGATGTCGCGGTAGACCTTATGGATGAGTACACCGATGTTTTCGAGGAATTCGCTGAATGACGCCAAAGAAACCTTTTCACGTAACAAGACCAAGGCGTAATGCAACATATTGTTGAACGGTGATAGCACCTATTCAAGTATGCCGTTAATGCGTTGGTCGTAGATGTCGTTCAAATTGCTTGTCAGGTATTCTTCCTTAAGTCGTGTGATGAAACGAACATCGGTAAAGAGTCTGTACATGAGGACGGCGGCTCCACCAAGGTCAAGACACCTTGGGTTGTTAGTTATGCATGCCTGGATAATGCTGCTCGATGTTCCGATGGTATTTGAAATGAGCAATATTTTTTTGGTTCGAACTTGATAGAGTTCCTGGGAGTATCTTTGGTCGTCGCCTGAGTAGAAATACTGGCAAGCGTGAAGTGTGGCAATGAGCCAGTTAATTCCTGCAGCCAGTCCGGCCTGTGCACCAACTTTAAGAATATCTCCGGTGCTGACGTATTTAGTGAGGGTTTCTGCATGTGCCCTGTCCAAAACGACATTTGCAAGTGGGAACTGGATCCCGCAGGGAGTGTACAGGTCGGTTCCAATGTGAATTAGTTGCTTGATAAGTGCAGCCGCAGCCGCTTGGGGTTCTTCAAAGACCCTCCCAGAGCTTCTTTTAAGCATTTTAACAGTGTTAGCATTATCTGTAATTTGAGGATCTTTGCCGTTGGTGTAACCTGCAAAGTATGTTCTGGGAAGACTGATGGGACTAGGAATTTCAAACGGGAGCAGACCGTCTTCCCTTACCGTCGTTATGGTGTTGTTCATGATATTTGCTGTGCCAAAAATAAGACCAAAGACAGGATCATGGCCTAATGTTGCAAAGCGGTGATTGGCTCCTTTATGGCCACCGATTCGCCCAAAGATGCCAAAGTTCTTTCCGCCTCTAGTTGCGTCATAAGGTACACCACGGTTAGTAAGTATATGGTGAATAGAGGCATAATACTTGTCATGGTCATTAACAGTTTCAGGGGAGTCTTTGAATTTGCTGAAAATCTCATCCTGTTTTTGATGTAACCACGCCTCTTGTTTGTTGTCTGCACCTGCTTTGTTTATTTTAGTAATCGAGTTGATGATGAGAACGCGAGCTACCTGCAACATGCTGGCAAAGAACAAATATTTAAGATCATCGCCTTGGAGTTTGACCCTCTCCTTGAATTCAGCATTGATTCGGTCGATATGATCACCATATTCTGCTGTGGATTGCACAATAAGTGCATTGATTCTCTCGTCGTCCGCTTCTTCCATTTGAGAAGTTCGTACATAGATGTAATCGGAGAAGAGTTTGTGGGTTTGCTTTTCGGCTTCTGTAATTTCGCCATCAAGCTCTACGGCCGTTGTGAGAATCTGGGCGATTGAACTCAGGGACTTCAAACTGACTTCGTTTAGATAGGACTTCACTTCGTCAAAAGTGATAGTTTCTTGGCAGATAATCGTATCTACTTTAGTTCTTACAAGTTCGGGTGTGTCGTCAACTAGAAGGAAGTTGTCGACACCATCTCGAAGCACGTTTCTTCTTCCTCAGCGAACTCTCCATCACAGCGCAAAAGGAGGCTCAGCGAGGCTACATAGGCATAGTAGAACTTGTAGCGTTCGTTTTTGGCGAGAAACATACCCTGTTTACAACCATCAATAAAACCCTTGATTCGCATTTGCTTGAATTGTTCGCTTATGGAGTTTTTCTTGATTATTTCTTGGCCCTCAGCTATTTTTTCTGTCACTTGCTTCGTAGTCTCGGAGGCCTTTTGTATGAGACCTTGGCCTGCCGGAGAGGAAGCGAGTGCATCGGCAGCATTTACCGCAGTGTTGCTTACAGTGTCGAAAGTTTCTGTTACCTTCTTCTTGATATCGCTAAGGTCAAAATTCCAGCCCATGGTAAACTCCAAGTTTTTGAATTGGGCAATCAACAGTTTTTAAACGGTACTTTCGCTGATCTGAAAGCACCACATAACACTATATGTAAGGATTCAGGATAAGATATACAGAAATCAAGTGTATTCTGTAGACGGTATCGAATTGTCTGGTTTTAATCAGTGTACTTGCTGCTGATGTCCTCAAGCCAGACTCGGTAATCCTCACGCAGGCTTTTTGGGGTAAGTATCTCTACGCCCGTGCCGAGCATAGCGAGCCATCCATAGAAAACAGGGCTCTCTCGTACGGCTACATGCACCTCAGCAGCAGAGCCGCCGTCCACGGCCTTTGAGGGCACGTCTTTGCCGAAACGGTCGACGACCACGTTCATAAGGTCGGCATTGACTCTGAGTTTCGCGGTTATGCGTTTGCCATCGTACATACTGAAAGCGCACTTGCCAATTTCTTCGGGATCATAGGAGCTAATGAGTTCGTTATGCTCTGCCGGTTCTTCGCTCTTCTCGATACACTCCATGCGATCTACGCGATAATTGCGGATCTCTTTATCATCTTCACTGTATGCAACCAGGTAATAGTTGCCGTCAGAATAGGTAAGGTTCATCGGTGTCACCAGGTGGTCTGCTCCGGCCCTTCTCGCCACACGTGTCTTGTTCGCATCGTACTTGAAGTAGCGGAAGGAGACTTTCCGTTTGTCGGCGATTGCGTCCTGAAGCTTGTCGACCGCGATGAAGTCGGACTGGTTTTGGCGACTTGGTCGGCAGTGTACGTGAACTTGCTTGTCCAAGGCATCTTGTTCGGATGTTGAGGCAAGCAGCTTGATTGACTTTACCAACGCTCGAGAAGCGCCGTCCGAGAGGAATTTGCTCGACTGGACTGCGTCTACCAGCAACGTCAGTTGAGACAACTCAAAATCCCTTTCAGCCAAACAGTACTGTACCGGTTGCTTTTGCAGTGTGCGGATATCCATACCAAAGTCTCGCAGCGCTTCGATGTCCCGATACAGGCTTTTACGCTCTGCCGGGAAGCCCTGCTCGGCGAGCTTCTCGACAAGCTGCGGCATCGTGAGGCCGTGTTCCGGATCCGTTTCTGTGCGCAGGGTGTCCATGAGGTGGAGGAGCTTCAGCTTCTGCTTGTTGTTTGTTGCCATGATTGTCCTTCAGGAGAATACCTTAGCTGTACCAAAAGAAACCCACTTGTATATAGAAAACCACGTAAAGTGGAGACTGTCAAGTAGAGTTGTTGAAGGGAGAAAGTCATGTCTGAGAGATCAAAGAGCTTTGCTGACTTCCATATTGCAGGCTTTAAACATTGGGACGGCATCTTTATGTTGTCAAGCCTGAAGGTCGGCCAGAAGCTGGAGCTGAGGACGGAATTCGACAACCCGATGGATCCAAACGCTGTGGCCATCTACTTGGAGGGAACTAAGCTCGGTTACATCCCACGTGAATACAACTCTGTCATTGCTCAACTTATGTATTTTGGGCATGAGGACGTTTTCGAAGCTTTTGTCCTAGGCGTTAATCCTGAGACCGAGCCGTGGAAACAAGTTCGTGCAGGTGTACGGGTGAGGGACGTGAGAGGATAGAAGCCCAAGAAACGGAGCTTTTAATTAGGCCTGTTGTTTGACAGCTACAATACGTTGCTCAAGATTGCATGGAGAGATTCGAAGTCATGGGCCTCAAGGAGCTCTTTCTGTAGGCTCTGCTCTTCGATTATCCGAATCAGAAGGTCATAGAGGTGCTCCATCCCTTTTTGGTCGCCTTTCCCCACAGCAAGGAGAAAGACGATCCGGATGCCGGTGCTGTTTTCGCCCCAATCAAGAGGGTTTTTCAAAATAGCGACGGCAGTCTTTGTCTCTAAGGCTATCGGCTTCATTGTGTGTGTGGGGGGGGGATCGAAATGTGGGCGCGGGTGATCGGCATGGGGCGCGCGCGGCGGCCCTCGCGGCACTCGTAGACCAGGTGGACGCGCAAACGCGTCAGCGTCCCCACGCGCCGGGGACCCATCCCGAGTTCGACCGCCTCGTGCGTACCATCTGGCGCCTCCGCCAGAGCGACGGCTGTCCCTGGGATAAGGTGCAGACGCATGACTCCATCACCAAGAATATGGTCGAGGAGGCCTACGAGGCCGTCGAGGTGACCTGTGTCAAGATTTCGGACACGAAAAATCCCCGGGGTTTATGCCGCTCGCAACACCTCCCTCGGCTCCGACAACGCGCTCTCGAAGCGCTCGAAGAACTCGTCCATCACGTCGGCCGGCACCCTGTAGCCGATTGTCGAGTGGGGGCGCCTGCGGTTGCAGCAGGACTCTATGAAGCCGATCACGGCGAACCTCGCCTCCTCGCGCGTGGCAGACGAGCGGTGGTGGTACATCTCGTCCTTGAGGGTCGCGAGGAAGGACTCTGCCACCGCGTTGTCGTGGCAGCTGCCGGTGCGGCCGCACGAGAGCCCCACGTCGTTTTCCCTGGTCCACGACGCCAGCAGCCTCGAGGTGTACTGGCTGCCGCGGTCGCTGTGGAAGATGGCCCTTCGGCCACGTAGCCGCGCCTGCGGGCCGGCTCGAGGGCCGAGACGACTATGTCGGCGGTCATGCGCTCGGACACACGCCCACCCGACCACCATGCGGGTGTTGAGGTCGATCACGGTGGCCAGGGACAGCCAGCCCTGCCCCGTGCGCAGGTAGGTGATGTCGCCCACGAACTTGTAGGTGGGCACGGGGCCGGTGAAGTCGTGCGCCACTAGGTCCGGCTTCGGGGGCGCGCCCCCATCGGGTATCGTGGTGCGCTTCTTGGCATTGGGCGTCACGCCGCGTATGCCCAGCTCGCGCATGCACTTGCGCACGCGGTAGAGCGCCTGCGGGCCCGGGCTCGGGCGGCAGGAACGCGTGCACCATGCGCGCCCCGAAGCGGCAATCGCTCTCAAGCCACACGCGCTCCACGGCGTCGTGCACGTGGCCCCACTCGTCCGTGGGCGCCGTTGGCCAGCCACGAGCAGAAGCCCGACCTGGACACCTCGAGCAGCCTTGCTGTCATCTTAACCGGGTATTCGGCCTTTCTCGCCGGCATCAGGCGGTACCTGTCTACAACCTTTGCTCTTTGGCGAAGAAGGCCGCGGCTTTTTTCAGGAACTCGTTCTCCATCTCGGGCTCACGTATGCGCTTCTTGGCCTCGCGCAGCTCGCGGTCCTCGGCCTTTGGGCCCGGCGCGGAGCCCTGCGACCTCTTGCGCTTCAGCATCCAGTCGTTGACCGTCTTGTCGTTGAGCCCGAGCTCCTTGGCCACCTCGGTGATCGGCCTGCCGGTGGAGATCACGTAGTCGGCGGTCTCGCGCCTGAACTCGTCGGTGTACTTGTTGTTGCCCATGCCTTGCCTCGCTTTCTCGGTTGTCTGGGCATATACGATTCCTGGGTTTTGAATCTGGGATGCCCGTGTCCGAAAAAAAACGATACAGGTCACTCTGACCCTGATTACGCCCCGTGGTGAGACAACATCGCGGACCACCGGGAGGACGTGGACTAGGGGTACAGGGTGTAAAAAACGCGACCGAGAGACTGTCCTAGCGTGCGAAAAACGCAATAAAACCTCTATAAAATGATGTAAAAAACGCAACTGAAAGCGTATCATAGAGTGTGAAAAACGCATTTCACTTGTTAATTACTATGGGGAGATGAAATCATGCTCAAACGCAAGGCATACCAAAGGCTGGAGGATTGGAAACGATACAAGACGAAGCAGGCACTTCTCGTCAAAGGAGCCCGACAGGTAGGAAAGACGACCCTTGTCAGGCAGTTTGCCGCAGACAACTATGAGATCCTCGCCGAGGTGAACTTCTTCGACAACAAGACTGCCAAAGAGACGGTCATGAGGGCGATTGATGCCGATGACCTGCTTCTACGTCTTTCCGTGCTCAGCGGGAAAGAACTGGAGGCCGGAAAGACCCTCGTCTTCCTCGACGAGATCCAGGAGTGTGGTGCGGACCTGCTCACCTGGATCAAGATGCTCCTTGAACGGACCGACTACGATTACATTCTTTCGGGCTCTCTGCTGGGGCTTGAGGTATCCAATATTTCCTCCCTTCCCGTTGGTTTTTTGCAGGAAGTAACCTTGTATCCCCTTGATTTTGAGGAGTTTTGCTGGGCAAGTGGGATAGGCAAGACGGCATTGGAAGCTGTTTCTGCCTGTATGGAATCCCTTACCCCTGTGCCTGATTATCTGCATGATAAGCTTACGGATACCTTTTACCGGTATCTTTTGGTAGGCGGTATGCCTGACGTTGTGCAGGCCTTTGTGGACAACAACGACCTCTTGCGAGCCCGTAATCTGCAGAGGGGAATTGTGAACATGTACGAGATGGACATGGCCAAGTATGTATCGGATACGCTTGAGGCGCGCCAGGTACAAATGGTATACGAGTCCATACCTTCTCAGTTGAATTCCGAAAACAAGCGCTTCAAATATGCAAGGCTGGGGAAGAGTCTGAGGTTTGCCAACCTTGAGTTCGCGTTCGACTGGCTTGAGCACGTAGGGGTCGCTCTTCCGGCATTCCGAGTCAATGAGCCGACGTTTCCCCTCACCGCCCATGAGGACCGAAACATGCTGAAGCTTTACGCAAATGACGTCGGCCTGCTTACCGCCCAAATGATGGGGGATGTCGATATCGATATCCTCAATAGAAGGTCAAGCATAAACTTTGGGTCGATATTTGAGAATGCGGCAGCCCAGGAATTCAAGGCGTGTGGAAGGGAACTGCGCTACTATAATTCCTCCAAGATAGGCGAGGTTGATTTTGTGCTTCAGGGGCAACAAGGAGGCATCGACCTCTGTGAGATAAAGAGTGGTAAGAACTATCGACGCCACAGTGCGCTTGACAATCTCCTAACAACAAAAAACTACAACTTCGAACATGTCTATGTATTCCATGACGGCAATGTGGATACTCCAGGAGCTTTCGAAGGTGTTACGTATCTCCCTATTTATATGATGGGTATGGCACTGGGCTGACGCAGGAACTAGCTGACCAAGAATCAATTCAAGCGCTGCACCGATCTTGCCACACAGGCTTGCGACTATCGAACATGCCGACCAGATCCTTGTGGTAGAGGATGGTACCGTCGTCCAGAGGGGGACCCATGAGGAGCTTCTCGCGCAAGAAGGTGTGTACAGGCGCTTCGTTGAGGCACGTGCCGAGGCGGAAGGGTGGAAGATAGGATAGTCGCAGGCCGTCAGGGAAGTTCAGGCATTGCAACACGTCCGTTTGACGATTTGTATCAAATGGGTTCATTTTTTCCTGTTATCGGCATGAAATCAGCGTGTATGTGGGACACTACATATCAGTGAATACTGACCCGGTCAAGAAAGGAAGGCTCATGGCATACGAGTCTCGCGAAGAAAT
>ERZ773051.463-NODE-463-length-29051-cov-3.842909_pt1 | contig 29051 bp, 22 predicted proteins | sample MGYA00580631_ERZ773051 | MGnify/ENA primary metagenome ERZ773051 (study PRJEB29015, sample SAMEA2738137) | human oral metagenome | biome: human oral; feature: human-associated habitat; material: saliva | place: China | collected 2204 ... | reverse complement strand
TCGTTGCTCGCGGAAAGGAACAAAGAGGTCTTTCATCAAGCCCCAGTCTAAGAAAGCGCCGTGCTCGTTGATCCAAGCCACACGCAAAAAGGCGAAATCGCCAACGCGAGCGAGCGGGGTTTCCAAGGTCGCAACAAGGCGCTCTTGCTGATCCAAGCAAACAAAAGCCGTCACTTCATCGTCGGGGCGCATTTCTCGCTCCACATAGGCCTTCGGCAAAAGAATTTCGCCGACTTCTCCACCATCTAAGTACGCGCCGTGGTCGGTAAAACGTATGATGCGTAGCGTATTGTAATCTCCTAACTTAACCATCTATCTTTCCATCTTTTAAATGAATCGTTCTATCGGTCGTGGCGGCGAGTTCTACGTCGTGCGTCACAATAATAAAGGTCTGACTCAACTGATCGCGCAAATCAAAAAAGAGTTTGTGCAACTCAGCTTTGTTGCGGCTATCTAAACTTCCGGACGGCTCGTCGGCTAAAATAACATCAGGCTCATTCATCAAAGCCCGCGCCACGGCCACGCGCTGCTGCTCTCCACCGGAAAGCTCGGAGGGCTTGTGGTGTGCACGCTCCGAAAGGCCAAGAAAGTGGAGCAGTTCGGCAGCCCGCTCGCGCGCTTTCTTTTCTGATTTGCGCGCAATGAGCGCCGGAATAAACACGTTCTCCAAAGCCGTGAACTCCGGAAGCAATTGGTGAAATTGGAAGATGAAACCTATATGTTCGTTGCGAAAACGCGCGAGCGCCTTCTTGCCAAGTGCGGCCAAGTCGGTTCCATTAAAAAGAATCGAGCCCGCATCGGGGCGATAAAGCGTGCCCAAGACCTGCAAAAGGGTTGTCTTTCCAGCACCACTGGGCCCCACAATGCTGATTACTTCTCGCTTATTGACGCTTAAATCAATGCCTTTCAGCACCTCCAAATCGCCAAATGATTTGCGAATTCCTTGTAATTCGATCATAAACAAAAAGATTCTGCGGCGAAGTTACTTATTTTTCCGTTAGCCGCCCCGCTTGGGGCGCCGGTAGTTGCGCATCTTACGCTACGAAAGCGCTTTTTCGGAAGATAAAATCACAATGGATCGACATCAAAATACACATTCACACCCCGAAAAGCGGCTTGTGAAAGCAGCAGATCGCGAGCAGCGAGCAGCGAGCGGCGCACTCCGCTGACGGGATACGAAACGGGCACCTTGATCATCAAGCGCCGAATAAACTGCAACTGTACGCGGCCCACCGGCGGCCGATCGGGCCCCAACAAATGCTCGCCAAAGGCCGCACGGAGCGAAGCAGTAAACGACTCGGCCGCATGCGCCACCACCTCCTCTTGGCGATGTTTGAAGCAGACGATAATTAGCCGCACGAAGGGCGGATAATCATAGTCCTTGCGCTCGGCAAGCTGCTCGCGATACATCGCTTTGTAGTCATGCGTGACCACTTGGTGCATCAAAGAAAGCTCCGGCTGCCGCGTTTGTAGGATTACGAGCCCCCTTTCGTCGCGCCGGCCGGCCCGGCCGGCCACCTGCGTCATCAGTTGGTACGCCCTTTCGTGCGCTCGGAAGTCAGGCGTGCTGAGCAGCTGGTCCGCATTGATAATACCGACTACATGAACGCGGTCGAAATCTAAACCTTTCGTCACCATCTGCGTACCTATGAGTACGTCCTTCCCACCTGCGGCAAAATCGGCTATGATTCGCTCATAAGCCGAGCGCGTACTCGTCGTGTCCAAATCCAGACGCGCCGTGCGGGCCTGCGGCAAAATGGCCTTTACGGCCGCTTCTACCTTCTCCGTGCCCAAGCCTAAATCGAGCAATTTTTTACTGCCGCAATTGGGACACTGCGTAGGCACATCATAAGTCTTGCCGCAATAATGACAAACAAGCCGTTGCTGCCGCTGATGATAAGTCAGCGCCACATCGCAACAAGTGCAGTGGGGCGTCCAGCCGCAAGTATCGCAGACGAGCACCGGCGCATAGCCGCGGCGGTTTTGAAAGAGGATGACCTGCTCGCGCCTTTCGATCGCTCGCGCCATCTCGTCGATGAGTCGGGGCGCAAAGGGCGTCTTCATCAACTTCTTGCGGCGCAGTTCGCCCACATCTTCGACAAGAATCTGCGGCATTTGCAAATCGCCGAAGCGCTGATGCATCTCAACGAGTCCAAACTTCCCTTTCTGCACATTATAATAAGTCTCCACGGCCGGCGTTGCCGTGCCCAGCAACACCTTTGCGCCGCAGCGTTGCGCCAAGACGAGCGCCGTATCTCTTGCGTGGTAGCGCGGAGCCGGGTCTTGCTGCTTATAAGATGCCTCGTGCTCTTCGTCAACGATGATTAGGCCAAGATTTTGAAAGGGCAACAACAGCGCAGAGCGCACGCCCAGAATCAGCGGAAAGGGTTCTGAAGAAAGCTGACGCAGCCACGTTTCCACGCGTTCGTTGTCGGGAAATTTTGAATGGTAAACGCCCATTTTATCTCCAAAGACGCGCCCAAGCCGCTGCATCAATTGCGTCGTCAGGGCTATTTCCGGCAAGAGGTAGAGCACTTGTTTACCCTCAGCGAGCGTATTTTTAATCAATTCGATATAGACGGCCGTCTTTCCGCTCGAGGTTACGCCGTGGAGCAAGCAAGTATCGCGTTGCGAAAAGGCGATTTTGATCTCCGTAAGGGCTTGTTGTTGAAGCGAGGACAACTGAGGTTGTAAACGTTCGGGCAAGGCTTTGAAACTTTTCAATCGACCTACGGCCACATCATATTGCTCCAAGATGCCCTTTTTACACAAAGCGGTCAAGGCCGCACCATCATCAGCCGTTCGCTTACGGAGTTCGGCCCGACTTACCTCCATCAGTAGGGCGGCATTGCGCAAATTGAGCGCCGCCGGAGCGCCCGCCGCATCGAGATAAGCCAAGAGGGCCTGCTGCTGTTTGGGTGCTCGCTTCAGACTGTCGAGCGTTTCATTGAGTCGACCTTCATCGAAAAAATCCGAGGCCAAACGGAGGCGCACTTCGGTCTTTGGCGCAAAGCGGCGGCCCAGCTGCTCTTCGACGACGACCCAGCCGCGCTCGACCAGGCGGCGTACGTGGGTGAACACCTCCGTGCTGCCCACGATTTGCTGCAATTGCTTGATCATCGTGGGCTTCGTTTCCGAAAGCGCCGCTAATATTTTTTGCGCTAAAGGCGTGGTTTGCGCCGAGCTATCGCCTGCATCGAGCGGCGCAACATCGATTCCCTCTGCGCGGCATACGAGCGTTTCGCTCTGCAACTTCAAGCCGGCGGGTAGCGCAGCGGTCATCACCTCGCCGAGCGTACATATATAATAGCTCGCCATCCACTGCCAGAGTCGGAGTTGGCCTTGCGTCACCACCGGAACGCTATCGGCCACGCCGACTACTTCCTTCAATTTGAATTCGGGCCGACGCTCGTGCACTTGCAACACGATACCCGTGTACAACTTTGTTTGTAGCGGCACGACTACCCTACTCCCCGACACGATGGTCGCGGAGAGGGCTTCCGGAATCTGATACGTTAGCGGATCCGTCAGCTTTCGAGGCAAAATAACATCAGCATATTTCATCCACCTGCAAAGTTAAGCGTTTTTCTGCTATGGAGAAGCGCCGGCGGCCTCTCCCTTGCGCCGAGTGGCTATCGAAAGTTGGCATATAAAGTGAGCATTCAAGACCAACTCGCCATTGACCTTGAATGCTCACCACAGCCCTGCTGAAAAGTAGGACTCTATCGCTTCATCATATAGACTTGTCCGCCGCGGCTGCCTGCGCCTTGCAGGTTAACGCGCTGGTTCAGATTAGAACTATAGATGCTCTGGCGGCCGAAATCGGCTTGCGCCGGCGCGCCGAATTCTGATTCTGACGTGTCGATGATTGCACTAGCATCGCCCGTGAAGTCCATCTTAATGGCCTTGCCCTGCGGTGTGGTCCAGTTGCCCTTAAACGTAATCTTATTGCCGGCTATGCTAACCGTGATCGTGCCGCCACTCAGCAAACCGTACGTATCTCCATAACCGTCGCTCAAGGTTTCATAAAACGAACCTATGGGGTAGAACGTGCCGCCGGTCTTGCGCATTGTACCGCCGATAAATTTCCCTTCTTTATATTCTGCACCGGCTACGGGCATCACTACATCGTAAGTGCCCGCAATGGTGTTTATATCCATCGGCACTTGATATTTCGTCAAGAGTACAAGGCTAAGCAATTCGCCATCGCCCACAACAAATCCTTTGCTATCCACTTCGCAATTGAGGAATGCAAGCGTATAGTCGCAGTATCGGCTCGTGGCTTTGACATACTTACCATTATAATTCACGGGCACGAAGTTGACATCCTCCGTCACATATTTATAACCTGCATTCTTGTCTTTGTTCACAAACGTGAGTGCTCCGTCGTATACAAAGCGCACTTTACCGTGCGTTTGCAGCGTTCCTTCAAGCACGAGGTGGTAATTGCCATCGCCTTTCTCTTCAACCTGCAAGACGCACGTGCTCAACGAATCCAAGAAACCATCAACCTGGCCGGCATCGTTCACTCTATTAGTCTCGATGTATATACTCTGCGCTTTCCAAATGCCGCTTTGATTCGCCGACTCTACCAAAGTATACGTACCGGCCGGTAATTTCGCGTGGTCGGCATCCTGCGAAGGCCTGGCGATCACCGTCAATCTGACGTCGTGCTTATTGTTTTCCTTGGGCAATCCACCGGTAGTGAGTTCGCCGTCGCAAAGATGGATCGTATACAATCCGGCATCCGTCGTCACAGCACCATAATATAAGTTGTAAGTATGCGTCACGTTGACATCGGCATAGTAAGAAGCGCTCTCGCCGTTGGCGAAAGTGACATCTTGAATATCATTACAGGGAATCTCTTTCGTTTCGCCTGACGTCATGCGTACTCTCATCGTCCATTTGCTTTGGGCTATTGCCGCGCTGACGCTGCATAGAACGATGGCAGTTGCGAGTAAAAACCTTTTCATGCTTTGCTTGTTTTTGTGAGTTTATAATCTGTTGTCTAGCTTTTTGGAAATTCAGCGAAGCGCCTGTGCAACACAATATCGCACTGCAGCGCGCGATGCCGGAGGGCCTATTAATAATGTATGAAGCGCGAAATTAGGCTCGAGACACAGCCTAACTGAGCTTATGAGGCTTGCGCCACGGCCCGCAAGGAGAAGCACCAGATCAAGAGGGGCGAGGATTTCAGCGATCACGCCAAAGCGGCTACTTTCGGCCTTGCGCTACTTCTGGGCAAAGCTACAAACAAATGACGATACTGTCAAGATTATCGGGTTTAAAAACGCTAAATGAAAAGGCGTTATTTTTTCATTTGCTATGAATCCGTCGGCATTTCGCAGACAAATAACACTCCGGGAAAAATTACCGGCCAACTTTTTGTCAACACGAAGCAAAGATGGCATTCGTTTGCTGCCACCAAACGATCGTTTGCTACCAGCAAACGATCGTTTGGCGGCAGCAAACGAAAGGAGGTATGGGCGTTGATATTATAGCGACGAATTTTGGGTAAAGAAAAACACCCCTGCCTTCGGCTGCACAGAAGGCAGACAATGACAAGGGAGGATAAGGCTTTAGATAGCTAAATGGTGATAGATGAAAGATCTCTGTCAGTTGAGTCAGTTGTGCGTCTATATCGTGGCCCGATCAGTCGGGCTAAGCAATCTTAGAGAGCGGCTGCAGCACCGGAGCTTACGTCGCATTTGGCGTCAAAATAAAGTGCCGCGAAACCTGAGCTTCGCGGCACCTATACTTTATTTTGTTTTATAACGATCCAAACCTTCTTTGAGGAATTTCACGTAGCCGTCAATGTCTTCTTTATAACTGAAGGTGTGATTTAAAGGGTTGCCTTCGTTATCTACAGGGACGTAGAGCGGCTGCTGGTTAGAACCAAACTTATGGCGTTGCAAGTAGCTCCACTTGTCGCCGACGGTGCGCAGCGTTGTAGTCTTGCCGTCTTCTTGCACCTCTACGTTCTCCGGAAGCGGCGCTTTCTCGTCGACATAGAGCGAGATGAGGACGTAATCTTTCATCAAAAGGTCGCGCACTTTAGGATCGTGCCATACGGCAAGCTCCATCTTACGGCAGTTGACGCAACCGTGGCCTGTAAAGTCTAACAGTACGGGTTTGTTAACCGACTTCGCGTAAGCCATACCGGCATCGTAGTCACGGAATTTCGCTTCGACCTTAACCGGGTCAAGATTAAAGTCTTGCGTAGATATAGGCGGAGAGAATGCACTCACGGCCTTACACGGTGCACCCCAGAGGCCCGGCACCATATACACGGCAAAGGCAAAGGAAACGACGCCCATAAAGAAGCGGGGTACGCTCGTATGATCTTCGACATCATCGTGGGGGAAGCGCAACCAACCGAAGAGGTAGCAACCCAAAGCTGCGAAGAGGATGATCCACAAGCTAAGGAATACTTCGCGGTCCAGAATATGCCAGCCGTAAGCCAAATCGGCCACGGAGAAGAACTTCAAGGCGAAAGCAATCTCGACAAAACCTAAGATTACTTTGATCATATTCATCCAGCTACCGCTCTTCGGCGCTTTCTTCATCATCGTGGGGAAGAGCGCAAAGAGCGTAAACGGCAAGGCTAAAGCTAAGGCGAAGCCTACCATACCCACGGCCGGCGCCATTGCGCTACCGGTAGAGGTAGATGCTTCAACGAGGAGGAAACCTACGATCGGTGCGGTGCAAGAGAAAGAGACCAGCGTGAGCGTGAAGGCCATCAGGAAGATGCCTAAAAGGCCTGCTGTGCTGGAAGCCTTAGAATCGACGGCGTTATTCCATTTGGAGGGAAGCGTAATCTCGAAACCGCCCAAGAAACTTGCACCGAAGATGAGAAGCATCAGGAAGAATATGATGTTGAAAATCGCATTTGTCGACAAACTATTCAGCGCGCTGGCACCGAAAAGTCCGGAGATTACGAGACCTAACGTGACGTAGATTACGACAATGCTGATACCATATATAATAGCTTCGCGCACGGCTTTACGACGATCGTCGCTGCGGTGCAGGAAGAAAGAAACGGTCATCGGAATAATCGGCCAAACGCAAGGCGTAAAGAGCGTCACGAGACCACCGAGTATACCCATCAAGAAAATATAAAAGAGGCTGCGGCCGGCAGTAGAAGAGGCGTTGCCATACTTCTGAAGCTGGTCGATGACGGGCGTGTACCATTTCGCCACCGTAGCACTATCAGCTTGCGGAACATCGACAGCGGCGACGGGAGCACCTTCAGCGTTCTCCTCCGTTGCGGCCGGAACGGCAGCAGCCGTATCTTTCGGCTGTCCTTCTTTGTCGGCCACGGCTTGTGCTGCATCTGCGGCAGCGCCGGTTGGGCCGTCTTTACCTGCCACCTTGCATTCAACCGTCATAGGCGGGAGGCAGTTTTGATCATTACAAGCACCATACTTCAAGTAAGCCTTAAGTTGGTAGTCTTGTTTCGTAAGCTTAACACGCTGTGTAAACGTACAAGTGTTCTCAAAATAAGAAACCGGCATGTCGAAGATCTCATCTTGTACGTTTTTCACGCCCGGTCCGGGCTTCAGCTTGCCTATCGGCTCTGCGCCGTCGGCCTTATCGACACCGAAACTGGCGCGCGTGGGACCGCCTTCGCCGATATTGGTCGAGTAAACGTGCCAGCCCTTTGCAATGGTGGCTTTAAAGATGACATCCACTTCAGTCGGGTTGACCCGCTTGTAGGATACGGAAAAATTAACTTGCGCCTTCGCCGCCGTAGCGACTAAAAGCACTAGCGTCAGAAGGGTGAAGAACTTCTTCATGGCAGCTTGTATCATGTTTTTAAGTTGACAATATGGGCGCAAATATACGTTTTTTTTCTGAGCGGCAAAGCCCTAAAAGCTCTTTTCGTAGGATGAAATTCGCAAATTTATGGGCCTTACCCACCTAATAAGCCGCTCAAAGGGCCACTATTCTCTCTTTGTGGCGATATTTTAGTTGATTCAGACTCCCTAAAATCGGCCTTATTTTACCCTTTTCTTTCACTCACTTGTGGGAAACAATTTTGAGAGCATCATTGTCAAACCGTTTATTGATGAAAGAAAGGGAAATTACGCACTGTAAGAACTAAGATTATTCGAACAAAATGTGCAACTTTGTAAGTTAAAAGCGTATTACTACGCAATGTTCCCCCGACAGGGAGAGGTCTATCCCTCTCCTAAAGGTATGGAATGGAGGCTTGAGGAGTACTCGTTGCCGACAAATGGAGAAAAAGCTAATCTCCGTTACACATATATAAAATAAGGAAGTAAACCGATCCTAAAAGGGCGCTTTATGAATAAGCTTTCGTATGCACTTATGCGTTGTTACGTTTGGCTGTGCCGCTTCCGGCATCGCCGAGGCTACGGGATTCATTCGCCGTTTGCCTTTGGGCTTGTTACGAAAGTTTTTTACGAGCGAGGGGCCTTCTATGCCTATGCGCCTTTGCGTAAGATGCGCCGCCAAATAGCGCACGACACGACGGAGCGAGGCGACCGCCTGATGCTACGAATCATCAATGCGTTTCAGCCGGCTGATTGCTTTATCGGCGGCGAGCAAATCCAACTCACGGCGCAGTATCTGCGGGCCGGAAAGCCCTCGTGCCAATTTTGGCCGATCGAATGCTTGGACGCAACGGAAGAACTCGATATGTTGTATCTCGACATGCCTGATTGGGAGCCGTGGGCAACCAAGGCGCTAACCAAAATGAGCGACAAAGGCTGCATCGTAGTAAGGGGAATTCACCGCAATGCACGTATGCTGAAGGCGTGGCAGCGACTGACGAAGCAGGAAGTTGTTCGGGTGAGTTTTGATCTCTATGATTATGGTGTCGCTTGCTTTCGCCAAGATTTGCACAAGCAAGATTACATCATCTGCTTTTAGCGCTTTCAGCAAACAGGAAAGGGCATAGCGACTGAGCAACGCTCTGAGGCGGCTAAAACCAAGATGTAGGCCGACCGGAAAGCGATGGAGGAAACTTAAAGCCAAGAATACAAAGCAGAAAATAAATAAAAAAGTAAAGAAAAGACACTTCAAACGACGAAAGTTTGGAGAAAAACACTATTTTTGCGGCTCACAAACGCCTTGAGACTTTATCTCGACAAAAAAGGCACGAATCATGAAAAAGATTCTCACAGAAAATTAGAAATAAAAAAGCGAAGATAGTTATGTATTGGACTTTGGAATTGGCCTCAAAATTAGAGGATGCTCCCTGGCCGGCAAGCAAAGATGAGCTGATTGACTATGCTATGCGCTCCGGCGCCCCAATGGAGGTCGTTGAAAACTTACAGGAGTTGGAAGACGAAGGGGAAGTGTATGAGACGATCGAGGATGTCTGGCCTGATTATCCGACTAAAGAGGACTTTCTCTTTAACGAGGACGAGTATTAAGCAAAGGTAGACAGCCACGCCACAACTTAAAGCAACAAGGCGACAAAACGATGACGTTTGTCGCCTTGTTGCTGGTATATGCATATTATAATTGTGTGCGCCGGTTTGAGCCGGGGCTACTCCAAGCCTCAAAGGAGGAGCGCGATATAAGAATAGAAAATACAGCCTACAAGATTTAGATAAAACCTGAAGCGGCCCGCCTCCACAAAGGAAGCGAGCCGCTGACTTTTATATCAAACTTGCGTCGAGAAAGACGCAAACTTCTGCTTAGAGTTTCGGACCTGCTGCGATGAGCGCCTTGCCAGCCTCGTTGCCGGAGAACTTATCGAAGTTCTTGATAAAGCGTGCAGCGAGATCTTTCGCCTTTGTCTCCCACTCAGCTGCGTCAGCATACGTGTCGCGCGGGTCAAGAATTGCAGGATCTACACCCGGCAATTGCGTAGGCACTACGAAGTCGAAGAAAGGAATTGTCTTCGTCGGCGCCTTGTCGATTTCGCCATTCAAGATATCGTCGATAATGCCGCGCGTATCGCGAATAGAAATACGCTTGCCCGTGCCGTTCCAGCCCGTGTTCACCAAATAAGCCTTAGCGCCTACGCGTTCCATCTTCTTAACAAGCTCTTCCGCATATTTCGTCGGGTGGAGCGACAAGAAAGCTTGGCCGAAGCAAGCAGAGAAGGTCGGCGTCGGTTCCGTAATGCCGCGCTCTGTACCGGCGAGCTTAGCCGTGAAGCCGGAAAGGAAGTAATATTTAGCCTGCTCTGATGTCAAAATAGAAACAGGAGGCAATACGCCGAACGCATCAGCCGACAAGAAAATCACCTGCTTTGCATGCGGGCCTTTAGAAACCGGCTTAACGATGTTGTTAATATGATAGATCGGGTAAGAAACGCGCGTATTTTCCGTCACGCTCTTATCGTCGAAGTCGAGCTTGCCCGTTTTGCTGTCGATAGTTACGTTTTCGAGCAACGCATCACGCTTAATTGCGCCATAGATATCCGGCTCGCTTTCCTTGTCGAGGCGAATAACCTTTGCATAGCAGCCACCTTCATAGTTGAAGACGCCCTCATCGTCCCATCCGTGTTCATCGTCGCCGATCAATCTACGCTTCGGATCCGTTGAAAGCGTCGTCTTGCCCGTACCGGAAAGGCCGAAGAAGATCGCCGTGCTTTCGCCGTCGAGGCTCGTATTGGCAGAGCAGTGCATAGATGCGATGCCGCGGAGCGGGTTAAAGTAGTTCATCATAGAGAACATACCCTTTTTCATCTCGCCGCCGTACCATGTATTGATGATCACTTGCTCTCTGCTCGTCAAGTTGAAGACGACAGCCGTCTCAGAGTTGAGGCCCAGCTCCTTGTAGTTTTCTACCTTCGTCTTAGAAGCATTGTAAACGATAAAATCAGGCTCAAACGTTTCGAGTTCTTCCTGTGTCGGGCGAATAAACATATTCGTCACGAAGTGTGCCTGCCAAGCTACTTCCATAATGAAGCGAACGCAAAGGCGCGTAGCAGGGTTTGCACCGCAGTAGCCATCCACTACGAAGAGGCGCTTGTTAGAAAGCTCTTTCTTAGCCAAGTCTTTCAATACAGCCCACGCTTCCGGAGTAGCCGGCTTGTTATCATTAGGATATTCGGGCGTATTCCACCAAACCGTATCTTTGCTGGTTTCGTCCTTAACAATAAACTTATCTTTAGGAGAACGGCCCGTATAAACGCCGGTGAAAACGTCTACAGCGCCGAGTTCTGATACGTGACCTACCTCAAAGCCTTCAAGGCCGGCTTTCGTTTCTTCTTCGAAGAGTTTTTCGTAAGACGGATTGTGCACAATTTCGGTCGTGCCCGTAATGCCGTACTTCGTCAAATCTAATGTTGCCATAGTGATATTTTTTGTAGATGATAAATTTCCTATCTTAAAGAATCAAAGTTCCAAATATGAGCCTTTATTACCGCAGCAAAATTACGGAAATTTTCCGGACGTATCAAGGAAATATGCTTTTTGTAGCTTTCATCATCTATTTCTTTGTCTAAATTTCGACCCTCGCAAAAAATGGTCTGCAAATTGCGAAATTGACTTTGCAAAATCCCAAAATCAAGCCTTCTCACACACCAATCCCGGTGCCGACTCCCATCGTTCGCCGGTCGGTCATCGGTCGGCTGTTGTACACGACAAGATTGCCGATCGAAAAGATTTATAATTTAATGCATTACAACGCCGTTTTGTGAAAATCTTCGACCCTTTTCGCCTACTTCCGTGCCGGTCGGCGCGAGGGGAAGCGCGGGGCGTTTTCTTGGTCGTTTGAAAAAAAAGCCGTACTTTTGGCCGATTTGTAACAAATAACAGCTTTTTCTCGACCCATGGAGGTAATAAATTTAGGGGCGGCCAACTCCGTCATCAACAGCTATATGATGCAGCTTCGCGACGTTGATATTCAGCGCAACCGCACGCTTTTTCGCAACAATCTGGAGCGCATAGCGCACGCGATGGCCTACGAACTGAGTCATCGTCTGCAATACGATGTTCGCGAGGTGCAGACGCCGCTCGGCAAGAAGGACGTAAGCGTCTACACGGACCGCATCGTGGTGGGGACGGTCTTGCGCGCCGGCCTCTCGTTTCACCAAGGCTTTCTCGACGTCTTTGACCAAGCCGACAGTGCCTTTGTAGCGGCCTACCGCGAAGAGGGCAAACGCGAGGACATTAAGATTCACCTCGACTATCTGGCTTCGCCGGACCTCGATGGTTGCACATTCCTAATGGTTGATCCCATGTTGGCCACGGGAGGCAGCTTGGAGACGGCGTGGGAGGCTTTTCTACGCAATGGGCGGCCTAAGAAACTGCACATCTGTGTTGTGATCGCATCTGAGGAGGGCATCAATTATTTGCAGAAACTCTTCCCTACTGACGACGTCACACTATGGGTAGCAGCAATAGACCCGCACCTTAACGAGGATGCCTACATCGTGCCTGGTTTGGGCGATGCCGGCGACCTCTCGTTTGGGCCAAAACTCGCGGCACGCAAGCATATTTATCGCTAAGACTTGACGCACAATTTAATTTTCATACATCGCACAAAGCGGGGAGCATTCTACGGAGCGCTCCTCGCTTTCTTTTTATCTGACGACGCATTTTTGCGCGCACGCCTTCCGCATTTTTCCGTGCAAATATTTTGTCCAAGCCGTTTTGTATCACGATAAAAAAGGTTTGCCTTCGTGATGAAAAAGGTCTACGCTCGTGATGAAAAAGGTCTACGCTCGTGAGCGTAAACCTCCGGCGTAGGAAGTCGTCTGTTAATCCCCGAAGTTGTATGGTGGAAAATGGCAATTTGTAACGTACTATTTTGATCGTCCCTCGCAGCATACCGACTCGCGGTCGTTTGAAAGACCAACCCTAAGGGGTTGCTCAAAGGTATGATGCGTTATGCAGGGTTAAAGCGTTGCCGCTTTAACCCTGCCCTGCCAAAAGACTAACCCCGATGGGGTTATTTGCGACGGATGACGTTTGCGGGCGGGATTACGTGGCTTGTGGAGCGAGTTTGAGGGGTTTATTTGCGGCGTTGGTTGTGGAGATTGGAATATTCGTGGCGATGTTCGGGGTTTAGTGGGTGTAAGAGGTGAGCATTGATAGGGTTATTAAAGGCGGAATTGGTTGGAGATGGGAGGTGTGTATTAATATCTGAAACTATGGTATTGTAATTGTGAGGTTTGATGGGGTGCCTTGTAGGTTGAAGGATATGAGTTTTGATTATTATGATTAGTAGGTCAAATCAAGTGCGCATACATTACAATAATAGGACATTTATAATTTGCCCCCGATGCTACAAACGGCGACCCCAACCCCTTAGGGTTGGTCTTTTGGCAGGCCGGGGTTAAGGTGCGAAGCGGCTTAACCCCGGATAAACGGATGGAAGTGAGTGCAACCCCATCAGGGGTTGGTCTTTCACCGTGGCAGGGTTGAGGAGCGGAGCGGCAACCCGGCCACTAACGACGTGAATCGTTGCTCGTGCGAATTATAATTGGGTATGTTTCCGTTGCGATTCGACTTGCGGATATTTTTGAAAGACCAACCCTAAGGGGTTGCCAATGCGGTGGTGCGTTAGGTAGGGTTAAAGCGTTGCACACTTTAACCCTGCCCTGCCAAAAGACTAACCCCGATGGGGTTAGTTAAGGCGGATGACGTTTGCGAGCGGGATTGTGGGGCAGGTGGAGCGAGTTTTGACGGGCGATATTTGCGGCATTGGTCGTGGAGATTGGGAAATTCGCTCCGGTGTTTGGTGTATATTTGGTGTAAGAGGTGAGGATTGAGGGGGTTACCTGCGGCGGGAGGCGTTGAGGGGCGGAGTGGCGTGGCGTGGACGACAAGTTTGATGGTGCTATATTAGACGAGCTTCGTTGGCAAGACAATCTTTTACAGAGCGCCATTTACTTGCGCGGTATGGAGTACAAGCGTGGGAGGGGAAAACGCAAAAAGAGCGTGCCGCAAACCGAGAGATCAGTTTGTGGCACGCCTGTTTATTTACCTTAATTGCTAACTTATAGCCTCATTTAATGACGCTGGCGGCGCACGCTAAAGCCGGCAGCTTTGGTCGTCTTACTGCTCTTGGGCTCTTTCGTGCTCGGCGTAGATACTTTCGGAGATTTTGTGCGCGTCGTTGTGCGACGGCGAGCCGTTATGCGGCGCTTGGGAGCTGCTGCTTCGGGAGCAACGGCTGCCGTATCAGTAGCTGCTGTTTCGGGTTTCTTCACGACGGGTTCTTGTCCCCAAATGCCTTTGCGCACATCTTTGAGCTGCTTCTCGATACGCGCCTGCTCACGGTGCATATCCGAATCGGAGGGGCAGTAATTACTCAAGAGGCGGTCTTGCAGATTGACGGCCTTATAAATATCTCCTTCATAGCGACCGAGGGTAAAATAATCGTCGGCTGAGAGCGTGGCCGCATTGTTATAATTGCTCTCCATGAGCATGAGTTTGCCCAACTTCGGGGCTACTTCGTCAAAGCGTACCCAAAACATCGGGTAGTTTTGATCTGTTCCGCCAAACTCACTATCGCCACGCACAATCACGGGGCAGATCGCAACGACCTTTGTGCGGAAAGTAGCCGTATGCTGATCATAATATGTACTCTCTTTCAAGTAGTAAAGTTTGACGTCCTCCGAAGGCAGGTCGGCATCGTTGACGCGCAAGTGACCATCCTTCGCCTCATAATAGATATGATAGCGATCCATAAGCGTGCGCGCCGTCACTTCATTGGCCGCAGAAAAGTCTTCGTTGCCATCAAGCTTATAATCGTAAGCTTTTATCTGGCGGCGAAGCAGAAGATGGAAGAGGTAAGTGAAGAGATTTTCGCGTCCATCTTGCGGGGTCGTCGGATAATATAACACGGCATTGGCGTCCTTTTTCAGATTTAAGACGCGATATAAGTCTCTTCGCCAAGCCACATCTTGAGGCATGGCCTGCGCCGTGGGGAAATCGCGATAAGAAACTCCCGTCGGGGCGTTGCGCGTTGCGGCAGAGCGCGCGGCATCTTCAGCCCGGCGTTTCGGCGGTTGGGCCGAGAGCGTCGCTATCGTAAAGGTTGCTATGAGCAGCAAAATGTATCGTTTCATATAGTGTGGACTTATATTTTCAAAACTAAAATGATCTGTCGCCCTTAGTTGACGATGATTTCTACCGGTTGCGGCAGCGTGCGTCGCAAACCGTCGGGTCCCACCACGACAACGCGTGAGACGTAGAAGCGTTGGCCGCGTCGGAGCGAGCGCATCAAGTTGCGTTGGTTCTCGGTGAAGTTGGCTCCGTCGGAATTCTCGGGGCGGGCATTGCCCATTCGATCAAAGAAGACGGATTCGAAACTCAAGACGCGGAAAGGTATGTCGAGCAGGCCGTCGTCGATGGCTGCGCCGATACCGGCTGCGCCTAAGACGGAGCCTTTGGCGAGGCGGCCGCCCTTGAAGCGGTCGTTGCCCAGTGCGATATAGGCCGTTGGGTCGGGCAACTTGCGCACTTTGAAGGTGTAAGTGCCCATTTTTTGCGTCTTTCCGTTGACTTCTCCGGTGACGGTGAAGGTGACGTTGCTACCAACGGCGGCAGGACGCGCCGTATAGTGGCCTTTGCCCTGCGAGGTCAGTGAGCCGCCGGTCATAGATAAATGAACCTTATCGGGAGCTATGCCCGAAGCGCTCACGCTGATGGGGTTGTTGAAGCCGGCATAGAGTACGTTCATCAAATCGGCAGCTACAGTGGCGCCGGTTGGCGGTGCTATGACGTTGTATTTCTGCACGAAATTGCGGCGGAGAATCTCTCCGGCTGCGTTTTGCGTGAGGATATAGCCTGAAAAGCTGTATTCGCCGGGCCCCCCAACGGTGAAGTTGTACTCACCCGAGCCGCTAACTTGGCGTCCGTTGACAAAGATCTGCGGGCGTTGTGTGGTGTCGACGGCAGCCATAAAGATTTTGGAGCGGAATACTTCGCCGGGCATCAATGTCGTAGCTTCAGGCAGCACGTAGGCGTTGAGTTCGTTGACGCGAATGTCCTTTAAATCGACATTGGCGCGCAAGGTATGCAAGACCTGATTCTCAGCTTTTCTGATGTCGCTCTGGAGTTTGGAGAGCATCGTTATGGCTGCTACGGCCGGCATATCCTCAAACATATATTCTTGCCAGTTTTTGCCGAGCAAGGCGTTGTCGTTCTTCGGAACGTTCGTACTCAAATCGGATGCGATGATGGCGCGCTGACGCGGGTCGGTGATGTAGCGGAGCACGTGGGTGCGATAGCGATTGATGGCATCGTAAAGCAATTTTCCCTTGCCGCTGATGGGGGCAAGCATCACGTGGCCGGCAGCATCCAAGTTTTCTTCGTTGTTGAGCCGATCGGGGTTTCCTTTGCTACCATCTGCTTCGCGAGCGATGGCCCATTTGAGTTGTTCGACAAAATTATAAAGCGAGTCGGACGTACCGCGTAATTGAATGGCTTTAGTGTACCACTCGCGGACCTTCGCCGGGTTCTTCTTCACCAAGACGGCGAAATCGTCATATAGATCTCGATTCTCCTTGGCGGCATTCGTCGTCGTACGCTCCAAACTATCGCCAATAAGGTGAAAGCCTTTCAAGACGTCGTTGGAGACATTGAGCGCCAACATCGCCATCAACAAGATGTACATCAAGTTGATCATCTTCTGGCGAGGAGAAACGGGTCTTTTCTTTATTGTAGAAGGCATTTGCTTATTCTGAAATCGTAGAAAGAGGTGAGGGTGCGCTTAAGATTCGCTTTGCTCGCGCGGCGCGGCGGCCGACTGGTTGACCATATTTACGGTGAGCGCGTCGATCATTCGAGCATATACGCTGTTGAGACGCTGAATCTGTTCTGCGAGTTTGTGGGTCTGATTGTTGATATCGTCGATCGTACCCACTTGCAAGCTGATGCTCTTCAAGTGAAGTTCATACACCTTATTGATGCCGGTGAGCGTGCGGTTGAGATTCTCCATCTCTTCACTGTCGCGCGTCAGGCGGGCACTTTGCTCGTCGACCTTTTGGAAGGTATCCGTGAGCGTTTGTAGTTTGTCGATATACGTTTTCGTTGCCGCTTCCATTTCGGGTGAAAGCACGGCTTGAGCGCGATGGAGCAATTCGTCGTTGGCCGCACGAATAATGGCTGCCAATTGCTCTGCGTCGGCATCGCGTGGAATCTCAAGCGCGGCTTGTGCGGCGGGCGCGGGAGTTTGCGCTGCCGAAGCGGAAGCTTGCACCGGTTCAGTCGCAGCGGCTTGCTGTACAGGGGCGACGTAGGCCGGCCTACTCACACCCGGGGCCTGCGTAAACGCGACCTTCGGCGCGGGCGTAGGAGTGGCAACTGACGCTTCCACCTCGTCGGCTTCCGACGCCTCGTCCGCCTCTTGTGCGGCAAGGGTTTCCTCTATTTCTTCGTCAGTCTGATAATCGTGAGGTAGCTCCTTACCAATCTCCGTTTTGTCAAAGGGGCGGTCAAACGCGGATATGAAGAAAACGAATACCTCCGTTCCCATACCGGCAAAGAGCATTAAGTTACCGCCCGGAAGGTGCGTCAGCTTAAAGAGCGCACCCAGAATAACGATAGAAGCGCCCCAGCTGTAGGCATAATTAAGGAATGTTTGCCCGGGAACGCTGTCCATCCAGTGTTGTAGGCGCGTGATTAGATTTATCTTGCTTGACATAAGCGCTGCTGTTATTTAGTCTTACGCAGAGCGATTGCAGCGCTGATGCCGCCCTCGCTCTTGCTATTTATTTTTTCTTTTTTACGCTCACTTTCGCTTTGCCTGTTGCCGTTCCGGCTTTGGAACGCACGCAGCGGAAGCCTATAAATGATCGCGGTTGATTCTGATATTCCCACGTACGCCACGCTGAACGGATGTAAGAAAGCGGATCTTTCCACGAGCCGCCGCGTACGCTTTTACGCTTGAGCAGATAAGGATCTTCCTTGGCCGCATTATATTTGAGTTGGGGGTTGATATCGGCCATCGCAGCCACGCCTGCTTCCGTGTAAACCGTACCGGTCCACTCCGCCACGTTGCCGGCCATATCGAAGAGTCCGTTAGAGTTCGCACCGTACGTGCCCACACGGCTCGTGATCAAGTTGCCGTCTTGCGTGTAGTCGCCTTCGTCGGGCTTGAAGTTGGCATAGAAGCATCCCTTTCCGTTTTTCTTCACGTCTTGTTCTTGATCGGTCTCCCAGGGGAAGGGATTACCTTCTTTTCCACGCGCAGCATACTCCCACTCTATCTCGGTCGGGAGGCGATAGCGCTGAATGAAGCGCGCCTGTCCGCCCAAGCCTTTCATAAGATACTCCGTGCGCCAAGCGCAGAAAGCATTGGCCTGCTCCCAACTGACGCCCACGACAGGATAATCATCATAGACGTGCGAAGCAAAGTAAAGGCGCGAATAGAGTTCGTTGTTGGCGTTCGGAAAGTCGTTGATCCAGCACGTCGTATCCGGATATACATTTACTATATATGTATTCAGGAAGTCCCACGGACCGGAAAGCGGCCGCTCGATCGTTTGTCTGACGATGTTTCCGTTGTCATCTATATAAGCCGTATCTTTAGAAATCATCACCACCTCGTCCGGATCCACCACGTGGTCCGTATTTAAGTCGCGCTCTGCCGGATTCAAGCGATATTTGCGCAGCGCAGCCTTCTCGTAGTCGTAGATTTCGTAGCGATAATTCATCTGGTGAGCATCGAGCAAGCGCGTTCCCTCGATAGGATCCGTCTTAAAGACACTGTTGAGCGCTCTTTGTTGGTCCTCGTTGGGCTTTCGCCACGGAATGGGTTTAGTCCAGTTGAGGTGCGGGCGCACGGGGTCGCCGTTGCGATCCTGCGTGATCTTATACGTTTCGTCGCCGCCGTAAGAGGGGTCTGCCAAGCGCTCACGGATAATGGAATCGCGTACCCAATTGACAAACTGTTTATACATCGAGTTGGTAACTTCCGTCTGATCCATCCAGAAACCATCGACGGAGATGTCGCGCGAGGGGATGTCAGCGCCCCAAAGCGAGTCGTTTTTCTCTACGCCCGTCTTGAGATAGCCGCGTTTTACTTCGACCATACCGAAGGGCGTCGGCTCAGCATAAGCTGCGCCTTTCACGCCAGTCACTTCTCCGCCGCTACGCATCGTGCTGCGCCCACCGAAGCAAGAAGTCAGCACCAAACAAAGCGAAAACAAACCACCAATGACAAGATACTTATTACAACTCATATATTTCATGCACAAATAGTCATATTCTTTTATAGGAAGCGCACACTCTTGTGGAGGTTACGCTTGCGTTTTTGCAAATTGAGCGGGAGGCGATAGGAGACGGTCAATTCGTGTTGTCCCGCCTGCAAGCCTAGACCCGACGTGTTGGCTTCATAGGAGTAACTCAAGTCGACTCCGTGGAAAGTGCCGCCCACAAAAAGCGTCACGGAATGCTGCGGTGCATAAGAAGCGCCGGCATAGAGCCGCTTTTTCTCTCGCTGATAGACGATACGCCCCGTCAAATCAGCCCGAAAATCGGCATTGCTGTAGCGCAATAACACTGACGGCACTATAACAACTAACGGATTGCGGAATTTAATATTGTATCCGGCCGTAAAATTATACTGCGGCTTCACGTGATACTGATTGGTTTCACCCAAGCGCACGACGGGAGAGGTGAGATGCAAGAATCCGAAGCCGGCATACCAACGTTTGTGGTGATAATAGACGCCGGCGGAGGCATCAAACGACGATCCGTTAATCTTCGTTCGCGGAAAAGCAGGATCGTTCGTTTCACTCAGGTCAGCCTTGGTACCATCTAAAGTTTCTTGGAGCATATCCGCCTCGCCGCCCAAACTCATTACGCCGCCAAAGAGCGGGAAATAATAAGCATACTGTACAGAAAAGCGCTGATGAGAGAAGAGTCCGATCTGATCATTCTGAAAAATAGCGCCCACGCCGTGGCGAGTCGGACCGAGCATGAACGCAATATCAGCGCCGGCATACATAGTTCCGCCGCTGTTGGTATAGCCTGTGGCGTGCGTTTGATAAGCCATGTTGAGCGAAAGTTGGTCGGAGCGCCCGGCCGTTGCGGGATTAAACTGCGGTTCGAGTTCCCAATAATGGGCGAAAGCGGGATCTTGTTGGGCCAAAGCCTGAAAAGGCAGGCCGACCAAAAGGACTGCTGCCACCAAGCGTATGTATCTCAACAAGTTTCTCATTGCTATTGTATAGGGCGAAGCTTTTTACCGCCGTCATCTCTTTCTAACGTTTCGGCGCGACTTTTATTGTTTGTCGACGTGCCTACTTGCGAACGACCGGCAACATCAATCGGCAAAATTAGAAAAAACCACGCAATAGCTTGTATGGAATGGGCATAAACTTTCTTTCGCCCTTGACCGAGAAGAGCGGTTCGTAAAGCAAGGGAAACCGCAGCACGCCGGCAGCCGCCGCAGCAAGGAGCTACTAAAGACGATGCCGGAGCTACTTGGGGGCTTTTCGCACCGATATACTTTGTATATTTTTAGGATTTAGTTGGCGAAGCGGCGCAAAAGTCGGGGTGACGGTGTAGGAAATCTTGCTTTATCAAACGAAAATCAAGGCAAGCAGCGAGGCGAATGACATAAAGAAAGGCGCGATATTGAAAATTTGACTTTTCAATAGGCGTTACAAATTGATAAAAAAGCAGATTAAACGACCAATTTTTGATGGAAAACGTGAAAAAATGGACTTCGGGGCCGTATCTTTGCATCGTGTTTTTCATAGTATTAGATTTAAGGTTAACAAGGTTGGGATACAGAGGTATCCCTTTTTTTATGTCTGAACGTAAGTTTAACAAGCCCAACTAAGCGTTGAGAAGGTCTCTGAAACGTATTATTCTTCTTTTCGTACAAGGCGGCGGCGCAACACCACATCGGAGGCGCACCACCTTAAACTTTCATTTTATAAGGGTGCAAGCCGAGAAATTAAACCGACACGCGGAAAGCAGGCCTACGGCATACAGCCTTCGTCGACAAAGTACACCGACAGTTTTTGCCGAAATCGAGAAAAGGCACGGTCAACAGCTGGCTTTGGGCGGCGAAAAAGAGAGATGCTTTTCGTTTGGCCCGAGCAAACCATCGTTTGGTGGGAGCAAACCATCGTTTGGCCCGAGCAAACCATCGTTTGGCCCGAGCAAACGACAACCTAAGGGGCAAGGGGAAAAAGAAAAAGGGAGGAAGTAGGAGGAAAAAGGAGACAAGTGGGCCGGCAAACAAGACTGCGCGACCCGTTATTCATTCCACGCCAAAATCGCGGCGCAACTCGTCGCGCCGCTCTGCACGCGTCTGGCGACGAAAGGTGTGCGTCCAATCTCGGCGGCCGAAGATAGTGGCGTCGGAAGAGGGCGACAGACGAAAACGAAGCGTGGTGTCGGTCAGTTCTTCAATGATGAGTCCGAGCAGACCGGTTTCTACTTCTCGAGCGCCGCCATCTACCGGCTCGAAAGCGCTGACTTTGGCGCGTAAAAACCAACCCAATTGCGCCATAGAAAAACGTTCGAAATAAAAATAATTGCGCCCAACGAAATGCCGACTACCATTCATAGTGCCATCTGCGCGGAAAAGTAAAAATTTATGGGCATCGTCGTCGAGCCATCTACCCAAGAGTTGCGACAGATTGAGGTAAGCATCTACTTCTAAAGGATAATCGCCCGTACGCGCAAGGAGGCAGTAGCGATCTCCGGCGCGCAACGCGCCAACGCGGCGATGGTTATAGTCGGGCTCGGTGGGAATGGCGAAGCGAAGGGTATCGTGCTCATCGGTAATAAAGGTAAACGTTGAATCTTGGCAACTGAGTATGCTGCCATAAAAGTCGGTTCGCTTCATTTCGGCCACTTGGACCGCCACAACTTGTGCGCGGACTGACAATAGGGGAAGGAGGAAGAAGAGGCAAAGGAGCGGACGGGGCGTAATCTTCATTTGAATCATGTTATTTTGTGCAAAAATAAGGCTTTAATCAAACTTTTTCGGCGCACCTCTATATAAATGTGGGGCGCAGGGGGCGAGAAGCGTTCCGACGGCGACTATGAGTTTGTAAAAAATGGAAGATTCTCGCGAAAAAGGGAAATGCACAGCGCGAAATGTTGCAACAAGCGATGCGCTCAAGGAATATACGCCGCACAACAGCTGCGAAAGACTGACGAAAACGGGAAGGCCGAAAGGAAAAGGGCGCGATGCTTTACCACATTGCAACTTTTCGCCTCATCAAGGCCAACGCTGCTTAGACCCAACGGTTATTGGCGCTTCGGATAAGGCGAACAGCTAAAAAAGAAACGGACGCGGACAGCACCAAAGATGCTGCTTCGCGTCCGTTATAAAGTGATCATCCGCCTAAATCTTCGCTTTTCAACATCACTCTCCAATATGACTTGAAAAAAGCGCCTGCGGAATGATTCAATTTAGCGCACTAAGATCTTTTCTACCTTACCGGGTTTGCCGTTTACCTTCGTCTTGCAGATATAAACGCCGCGCGTCAGACCGATTACGTCGCTCTTCTTCGCGTTGGTCAAGACCATCTTGCCCGCCGTATCGTACACGTCCATCAAAACGTTGCCAACCTTCACGTTAGCCACGCTCGTCGGGTTATAATCAAACGTTGCTTTGATTTTCGGGCCGTTCTTATAAGTCGGCTCGCCCATCGTTGTCGGCTCAAAATATTGCAATTGGAACGTCACAACGCACTTGCCTTTTGCCGTGGGCAACCATTCTGTAGCCATCTCCTTCACTTCGCCGGCTTCCAGCGTGCCGGGTTTTGTGATATACTCTTTTGCTTCGCTGTTAGAAGTACATTCTGAAGGGAAACAAACTTGGATGGCGCCGTTATCAATCTGCATAACGTTGAAGATAAGACGCACGCCCGCCGTTTTGTTCTTCGTGTTCTTCACTGACAGGGGCAAAACGATCTGATCATCGCCCCAAGGCGCCTCAACTTCAGTTAAATTCAGTTCTGCGCCGTTTTCAACGACCTTGCCATCCTTATCTACAAATTGTAAAGTCTGATCGACTTGTGCCTGTGCTGCGAATACGCCGCAAGCAAACAAGGCTAAAATGGATAAAATCTTTTTCATATTACACTCAAATTTATTATTGGATTTTCTTTTTGATGACTTGCAGAACGCCACCGGCATCGTTGTAGATGAAAGCTACGACACTCACATTCTCCGGCTTGTATTTCTCAGCCAAAGTATAGTCGAATTGCTTCGTTTCGCTGGCTGCCTTAGCCACCGTAACAGGCGTTCCGTAAGGCTCGTTGACGCTGGCGCGGAACACGTGGTTGTGCACGTAGTTCTTATTCAGACTTCCATCGGGCATCTGTTGAGGCAAGACGATATTATCTTCGATGAGCCAGATTTGCAACTTGCCTTCGACGGCTTCATTACCGGTCATCTTCACAGCAACGTTTAACTTGCGCGATGCAGCATCATAAGTCGTGCCGGACAAATCCAAATCTACGATTGGCTTCATCTGTAAGCGCTTCACAACTTCAGCACTCCAAGAAGTGTACTCCAAGTTCTCGCCGCGATCGACCTTACCTTTCGGCCACGTCGTCACGTTCCAATGTTCGTGATAGGCTTTTCCCTGCTCCGTAGCCAAACCCTTTGGATTCGTTTCGGGGAGCGACAAGGCGCCACCGTGAATGGCAACAGCGATAACGTGATCTTCGCCGTAAAGGCCTTGCAACTCGTGAATAACATCCGTAGCCTTCGGACAGTTAATACATTTCTGGCCGGTAAAATCTTCGATCAAGACGTTCTTAGCTTTTTGCACATCAACGGGATCTTTACCGTAGCGCTCAGACTCACTAATATTGTCGCACGCTGCAAAGGCAGCAGCAGCCAAACCTAAGAGCAAAAAATTCTTTATCTTCATATCTTAAAAACCAAAGTTGTAGGAAATCTGCACACCCTTTTGCGCGGGAACCCAACGGCAGACACCGCCGGAGCAGTTGAAGCCTGCGCGGGTCTTACCATAGCTCACCTGCAAACGGTGCGGGCCGTTCGTGTAGCAAACGGAGGCCATATAGAAATGTACGGCGTTCTCCTTACCGGGATGTTCGGCATCAGGAACGTGCGCATTGTATTGGTCGGAAATCGTAAACATCCAGTTGGGCATGAAAGAAAGCTCTAACAAGCCGAAAACCCAATCTTTTTGATCCTGTTTCGTATGGAGGTATTGCGCTTCTCCACGCAAGGTAAACTTACGATTGAATTGGTACTTGCCTTCTGCGATAAAGACGTTGGATTTTATGGTGCCACCCTCGCCTTCTACAACGGTCTTGTTGTAGCGTTGGTTCAAGTACATCAAGTTCAACTTAAACTTCTTCGAAAGCTTCTTCTCAATCTGCACATTGATGTCTTGGAAATAGGTTTGCTTACCCATACCAAAGAATTTTGAGGTATAACCGTCCGTACCCTTGAGCTCGGTGATGGGTTTGCCCGCTGCATCAACGAGCGGCTGCGTCTCAATACCGCGAATGTGGGAAGCATTTACCTTTACGTGCATACCGTATTTACCGCCCAGCGCCGTCTGGCGCTTAAACTGGTAACCGAATTCGCCTTGGAAAGCCCACTCGCCCGGTACGTTTTGCGTAGCATACGGATAGAGCGCCGCAAGCGCGTAAGTTTGCTGCATAGAGAACGCCGGCAGGTGATTGATGAATGAAGACGTACCCGTCATCGTGCGACGACTGCGCCAACTCATATCTTCGCTGCGTTTGATTTGCAACAAAGCGCTGAGGCCTTTCATCGAATAAGAAGCCGACAGCATCGCCGCGCGACCTTGACGATAAATATAGCCATTGTCGAAACTGGGATCTTGGCTCTTCTGCGCGTATTCGGCCAACACGTTGAAGCCGCCCTTCTGCAAGTTGGCGCGCACGTCGAAGCCGCCTACGTTTTTCGGCAGGTTAAGCTTGTAGTTTCCCATTATATCATTGCCAAACGCATCCTTTTGGCCCGTGGGGCGGAGCGCAAGAATATCCTCGTCGCCTTCGTGTTTCGTCACAGCCGACAAGCCGAGCGTAAGATAAGTATCGTGCTCGCGCAACGGCTTTATCCATTGGTCTAAATTCAACTCTACATCGGCGCCGGTAATCCAACTCTTGTTGTGATTCCAATAGCGGCGCTGCTTACCCGTGAGGGCTTTTAGCGTAACGCCTTTGACGGGGCGCAATACAAGGCGCGCGCCGCGCAGCGAATTGTCGATGCCGAGGCTACGCTCTTCGTAAGTACGGAAGATAAAGCCCGAACCAAACTGATCGTAAGTATCGCCAAGCGTCAATTCGGCCCATTTATAATGGCCTTTTACGTAGAAGTAAGGAATACCCCAACCACCGTAATCTTTCTCAAAGCCCGGCAGCGGGTACTTTGTAAACTCAAAACGCGTGCCGGCTTCTACATACTTACTCATTAAGTGAATTTCGGCGAAAGTATTGGTGCGCGCCCATTCTTTATAAGAGCCCGTACCAATTTTTTTATCCTCTTGCGGAATCAGAATATCGCTCTGCACGCTACCGACGACTTTCAACTTACGGCCCTCATCGCCATTTTCCTGCGCCAAAGCAGGAAGTGCAGTAGCCAATGCCAATAGGCTTATGTAAAATCTATTCATAATAAACAACAAGGCACTTGTCGCAGCGTTTTCACCCTACGACAAGCGCTCATTAAAGTTATTTTACGCCGGCTATTTCTTTGACTTTCTCGTAGAGTTCTGCCTCTGCGCCCTCCGTATATCCACTGTGGCTGTAAGCTACTTTGCCATTGCCATCGATAATGAAGGAGTGCGGAATGAGGTTAACGCCCATTGCGCGGCGGAAGTCAGAGTTAGGATCCAGCAAGATCTGATATTCCCACCCATAACCATCTACGAGCGGCTTCACTTTCTGAATATTCTGACCCTCATCAATTGAAATCGCAATAATGCGAACACCGGTCTCTTGTTGCCAGTCCTCATATACCTCTTGGATGGCCTTCAATTCGCGGTTACAAGGTTTGCACCAAGTTGCGAAAAAGCTGATCACGATAGGTTTTCCTCCATTTGAAAGCGTATCCGTGCGGATTGCTTTGCCATTAATGTCTTTCAACTGAATGGCAGGAAGTTGTGCGAAGCTTGCGCAAGCAAAGCCTGCGAACAAGAGAGCGGCTAATAAGAATCTTTTCATAGCTCAATTTTTATTTCTTTGGTTACGACGGCAAAAGTATATATTTAGTCGGAAACAACAACCTTTTATTCTCTTTTTTTATTCATTTATCGTAGTTCTACACAGTATGGGCGGCGCTGCAGCGCAATGTATCTATAAAAGCATCAAGCTGTGATCGAGAAAGCGAAAGTCGGTCACAACAGATCTGAGGACGCACACGGTTGCCACCTTAATGCCGCGCCGCTTTCCGATCAATCGTCTGCTTTTCGCGCACGAGTTTAGCAGCCGTCTGCAAGTTGGCAAAGACAAGCATACGCAGTTTGCGCGTAGCCTCGTTCTCTGCAATCGGGCGATACTTTCCTTGATCTACGGCGTAAGTATACGCCCGTTCAGCGTCCGGACTATAAAGATACAGATACTCGGCATTGCGTGCGGCCACCACATTATCGGCCGAATAGAAAATAGCTTCGCGGCGGCGCGTCGTTAAGTCTACGCCGAAGTTGTTTTGCACGTAAGGCAGGCGTAGCAGGCCCAATATGGTCGGCGCAATGTCCACTTGCCCCGCAAAATCTTTGCGTTGCTCGCGCGGCAATCCCGCACCATATATAATAAGGGGCACGTGGTTGCAACTTTCCGGCAGAATCAGGCCGTCAGTAGGCAGATGCTCGATGCGTTTGCCGTGATCGCCGACAAAGACAAACAGCGTATGTGCAAACCAAGGTTGTTTGCGAGCCTCGGCCATAAACTTGCCGATGCTCCAATCGGCATATTCTACGATTTGGTCTTCTATCTGCTTACTTTTGGGGTGAAAATCGGGCGGAATGATGTAAGGCGGATGATTCGAAACGGTCAAAATCGTCGCGAAGAAAGGCTTTCCGCTGCGCGCACGCTGGTTAATAACGGGTAGTGCAAAGGAGAAAAGATAATCATCTGAAACGCCAAAATGATTGACAACCTTATCGCGCGGATAGTCTTCTTGCGCATAAACTTCGGCAAAGCCATTGGTCCGCAAGAAGGCGTTCATATTATCATACTGTCCCTCGTGGGGAATAAAGAACAGCGTTTGGTAGCCATTTTCGCGCAATACGGTGGGCAGTCCGGCGTAGCGAGGCACGACGGAGCCGCGCATCATGTTGCGTTTGAGTTGGGCGGGAAAGCCGTAGAGCGTAGCATAAACGCCTTGGTTCGTATGATTACCGGCCGAATAGCAATTTTCAAAACTCAAACCTTGGGCAAAGAGGCTGTCAAGGGTTGGTGTAAGATGCGAGGGGTTGCCAAATGTGCCCATAAACTTCGTACTCATCGACTCCATAAAGACGACTACGACGTTATCATAGCGAGGTTCTCCCTCAGGGTGCACGATCTGCGCCAGCGGAGAGATACCGGGCAACCCACTGCGGCCCAGATTTTGGCGCACAAAGACGAGCGCGGCGTTTTCATCCATCAATTGTAAGGGCCGATTCTCTTTGCGCGCATCGTCGAGCGTACTGTTAAGCAGATTAAACGCCGCATTCAGCCCTAAGTTGTTCAGATCTGCATTATCACAATAATAGGCTGCACTAATCTTAATCGGGTTATAACCCAAACGACCTCGCGCACCCAGCACGCAAAGTCCGGCAACCGGCAGCCAAAGGGCCAAACTAACGCCTCGCTCCCGCCAATTTTTTGGAAACGCAGGTAGGCGATGCCCAAAATACCGTCGCCACCGGAAGAGGCCATAGGCATAAACCGCCGTCACGACGGCCCACAAAGCGATATATTTCCACCAAGTGGCCTCTCCGAAAAGCATACCTACCGTCTGCGAAGGGTAAGCGGCCCACTGCCAAATCGTGGAATTGAGGGGTTGATTAAAGTAATTGTAAAAAGGAATGTTGGCCGCAGCAGCCGCGAAGGCCAAAGCATAGAAACCGCCCATCCAGATATTCAGGAAGCGCAGCAGACCTTTACCGCCACGCCCACAAAGTTGGGCAACCAACACGACCAATAAAGGCAAGAGCAGGATGTAAGACCCTATCACATTGTCCAGCCACAGGCCGCGCAAGAAAGCGGGCCAAGCCGACGTCGCCTCAGCGGCCAAGGCAGAATGCAAGGAAAAGAAAAAGCAAAGCCGAAAAACCATTAAGCAGACAAGCCCACCGAGGTGGGCTGTCGCTAAGTAGGTTAACAAGGTCAGGTGCTTCTTCATTAATGTGTCTTTCGGGAGGCAAAATTAGCAAGAATTTCGAAGGAGACGTATGCAAGTGTGTTAATTTTTTGTACAGTCTACATTACACTTTCGCCACTTATGTGCAAAGTCAGACCTGCAATCGAGCATAAACAATTGACAATTAGCAAGCAAAGGGAAGGAGTCAGCGCGAGAATGTGTGAAATAAAAAAATCTATAAAAAATTTTCGCATTCAGATATCGGGGTTTGCAGGACGCTATTATCAATTTTTCCCCCATGCGCGCCCCCTTATTTCAGAGGAGAAAAAGAAACAGGCCGAGCACCTACCAACCCGCACAGCAAGCCTTATGATTTTTATGAAATGACGAAGGACATAGATCGCTTAACATTCGAAAATAATACCATCTAAACCGCAAACCTCATTCCCAAAAATGGAGATTTTCACACTTCCCCTCACAAATAATCGCATCATATTTGCCCTACTTCCTATTCACATTGAAGTTTCAATGCTTCCCACCTCAAATGAGCTTATAACATTTGTGCCACACGCCACGCAAGGCGAACTTTCAACGCCTTCCGCCAAAAATAACCCCATCGGGGTTAGTCTCTTGGCAGGGCAGGGTTAAGATGCGAAGTGGCTTAACCCTGTCTAAGAAGCATCACATTTGAGTAACCCCTTAGGGTTGGTCTTTCAAAAATGGACGTAGATAGATTTGCACGAACTTCCCGCCGCAACTAAACCCGCCACATTCGCCTCACATTCCACGCAAACCGAACTTTCAACGCTTCCCACCACAAATAACCCCATCGGGGTTAGTCTCTTGGCAGGG
>ERZ773051.461-NODE-461-length-29165-cov-30.300893_pt1 | contig 29165 bp, 24 predicted proteins | sample MGYA00580631_ERZ773051 | MGnify/ENA primary metagenome ERZ773051 (study PRJEB29015, sample SAMEA2738137) | human oral metagenome | biome: human oral; feature: human-associated habitat; material: saliva | place: China | collected 2204 ... | reverse complement strand
GTTTTCCCCGCTCACGCGGGGATGAGCCCTGGCCCTTTTTGAGGCCTCATATCGGCCCCGGGTTTTCCCCGCTCACGCGGGGATGAGCCGTCGAGAAAAATCCGCTCGAAACCGCAAGCCTGGTTTTCCCCGCTCACGCGGGGATGAGCCCCAGACCCAGTCTTAATGAATACCAAATACACGGTTTTCCCCGCTCACGCGGGGATGAGCCGTACCCGGTGACACCGGTTACTGTTAACGCTGAGTTTTCCCCGCTCACGCGGGGATGAGCCTCTATATACGGACGGTGTAGCCGGATGTGACACGTTTTCCCCGCTCACGCGGGGATGAGCCTGGCTAACTACCGCGTCGTGTTGTTGCCCGTCGGTTTTCCCCGCTCACGCGGGGATGAGCCGCGTTTGTTGATAGTACCTACTACTACTACTACGTTTTCCCCGCTCACGCGGGGATGAGCCGAACGCTCTGCTCTGCTGGCCGCAGCTCACGAGGTTTTCCCCGCTCACGCGGGGATGAGCCCAACCCCCCCAAACCCCAACCTTTTCAAAGGACGTTTTCCCCGCTCACGCGGGGATGAGCCCGGCTATGCCCTGAACAGGGTGTACCGCAATATGTTTTCCCCGCTCACGCGGGGATGAGCCGTACGTTGCCCAAACCCGCGTTGTATGAGGCCAGTTTTCCCCGCTCACGCGGGGATGAGCCCACTGCTGCTGTAGTGATGCGCTTAACCCCTGCGTTTTCCCCGCTCACGCGGGGATGAGCCCGGGACCCAATCGAGCGCTACGGCGTCACGCTCGTTTTCCCCGCTCACGCGGGGATGAGCCGCCTCTTTTAGCATGGTTTGTGCCATTTCGTCGGTTTTCCCCGCTCACGCGGGGATGAGCCGCACAATTGCAGCTGTCAAAGCGGCCGTAATAGGTTTTCCCCGCTCACGCGGGGATGAGCCGTAGTTAAGGTAAGCGTCATTGCAGACACCAAAGTTTTCCCCGCTCACGCGGGGATGAGCCCAAATGAAAAGCACTAGCCTTGAGTGGCGAGAGGTTTTCCCCGCTCACGCGGGGATGAGCCCAAGGACTCCCCGGCCCCAAGGGTGACCCCGGTGTTTTCCCCGCTCACGCGGGGATGAGCCCACTGTATGGGCTAGCCGCGACGGCGGCAACACGTTTTCCCCGCTCACGCGGGGATGAGCCTCAGTTCGTGATTTTCGTTTGCTATGCTTGCTAGTTTTCCCCGCTCACGCGGGGATGAGCCCTGGCTGCGTCAGGAAGGTTTCATTAAGGACCAGTTTTCCCCGCTCACGCGGGGATGAGCCTTTACCACCGTAAAAACGCGCCAAACGGTATTGTTTTCCCCGCTCACGCGGGGATGAGCCTGTCGCTCTCTGTTAACCCGAGCATGGTTTATGGTTTTCCCCGCTCACGCGGGGATGAGCCGTCGTTGATGCTAGGCATCATGCCTCCTAGTGTGTTTTCCCCGCTCACGCGGGGATGAGCCAAACACAGGTTGTATTGGCCGCCGGGTTCGGTCGTTTTCCCCGCTCACGCGGGGATGAGCCTATTTTGCAGCGTCACCTTGAGGCTATGGCGGTGTTTTCCCCGCTCACGCGGGGATGAGCCCTGGCTGAAGAGCCAGAGCCGGAACTACCCCCCGTTTTCCCCGCTCACGCGGGGATGAGCCGCGTGCTAGGGCTATCAAAAAGTATATGCGTCTGTTTTCCCCGCTCACGCGGGGATGAGCCCGGCATTTAGAGGCTATGGCAGTTGCCGCCGGCGTTTTCCCCGCTCACGCGGGGATGAGCCCCTGGGACGATGACCAAAACCTGCACGTGCGACGTTTTCCCCGCTCACGCGGGGATGAGCCTAGCTGACACTATGGACTGCTCACTATCAACAGGTTTTCCCCGCTCACGCGGGGATGAGCCGCATAGCAAACGATTTTCAGACGGCCTGTCAGAGTTTTCCCCGCTCACGCGGGGATGAGCCTGAAACTAGTGGGGCGTATCACCCCACCAGTCTGTTTTCCCCGCTCACGCGGGGATGAGCCCCCCACGCAGGCGCGCCACTGGGCGCATACTCGGTTTTCCCCGCTCACGCGGGGATGAGCCCGACGCGGCCACAGACTTTATTAGGTGGACTGTGTTTTCCCCGCTCACGCGGGGATGAGCTGATACTTCGGCGCCAGTTAGCTAGCGCGCCGGGGTTTTCCCCGCTCACGCGGGGATGAGCCCTGGGCGTTATGCGCTACCTTCTCCACGTCCTCGTTTTCCCCGCTCACGCGGGGATGAGCCCGCCCACCATACGTGTACCTGCGAGCGCCACTCGTTTTCCCCGCTCACGCGGGGATGAGCCGGCCAGGTCCCCCGCAAAATTAGTCGGGTCCGCGTTTTCCCCGCTCACGCGGGGATGAGCCCCTGCGCTGCAGCGCGGTGATGGTGCCTGCTCCGTTTTCCCCGCTCACGCGGGGATGAGCCGAAGATCCGCTACGCAATCATTGCTAAGGCATGGTTTTCCCCGCTCACGCGGGGATGAGCCGCTTCGTTTTCACCAGGGCAGTAGGGTCGAGAGGTTTTCCCCGCTCACGCGGGGATGAGCCGTTTGCTGGCGCCGTTACAGGGATGCGGACGTTGTTTTCCCCGCTCACGCGGGGATGAGCCGCCCTCATCCTGCATAAACCTTTCAGGCACCAAGTTTTCCCCGCTCACGCGGGGATGAGCCGGTCTTTTAAGGCCATATAAGAGCCAGGGAGAAGTTTTCCCCGCTCACGCGGGGATGAGCCCCAACTAACAAACTGGCCAATCAATGTTTGGATGTTTTCCCCGCTCACGCGGGGATGAGCCCCTGATCCAATCTACCGGCGCTAACGTCGGTAAGTTTTCCCCGCTCACGCGGGGATGAGCCGCCACGTGGTTGGCGTGGCTGAGCAGGATATCGGTTTTCCCCGCTCACGCGGGGATGAGCCCGATCGTCTGGGGCCTGCGGAGTATCAGTCGATGTTTTCCCCGCTCACGCGGGGATGAGCCTGCCGTGTAGTCTGTATAGGTGGTGTCTAGTGGGTTTTCCCCGCTCACGCGGGGATGAGCCTCACTTTCCTGGCTCCAGCCGTTGAAGGGGCCGGTTTTCCCCGCTCACGCGGGGATGAGCCCTATCTGCATGGGCACCGTCGGACTACTGCACTGTTTTCCCCGCTCACGCGGGGATGAGCCTAGGGAAAAGTGGATTGAAGAAACTGCCTTAACGTTTTCCCCGCTCACGCGGGGATGAGCCGCCCCATGTGCGCACCTGCCATTCCCAGCGCCCGTTTTCCCCGCTCACGCGGGGATGAGCCTACACGTAATAGACATAGTGGTTCCTGTCATTGGTTTTCCCCGCTCACGCGGGGATGAGCCCGGTTACTCTGGTCGTAACCCAGATCGCCGTTCGTTTTCCCCGCTCACGCGGGGATGAGCCGTATCCGTAGCTACAACAACCGTGCTTGATAAGGTTTTCCCCGCTCACGCGGGGATGAGCCGGTAGCCAGCCTGCGCAACCAGGTGATCAGTGTGTTTTCCCCGCTCACGCGGGGATGAGCCCATGCAGATAGTGGCTACCACTAGCCAAAGCACGTTTTCCCCGCTCACGCGGGGATGAACCTTACCCTCGCTTGATTTTGCCTTGGCTTTCCACGTTTTCCCCGCGTGAGCGGGGATGATCCGGGAAGCAACTAATGAAAACTAGCCTGGAATGGGTTTTCCCCGCGTGAGCGGGGATGATCCGTAGCGTTTGATTGCCCGGTAAGCCCACGCTCGGTTTTCCCCGCGTGAGCGGGGATGATCCGCGCGCTGAAGAAACCCCAATCTGCCGGCGTTTGTTTTCCCCGCGTGAGCGGGGATGAGCCCTTCTTTAGGTCGGCTCTGCAAAAGCTGGTGCTGTTTTCCCTGCTCACGCGGGGATGAACCCCACATGGGGGGCATGGCCTTAACCATGTCACCGTTTTCCCTGCTAACGCGGGGATGAGCCGATCGCCGATGTGTTTTTACCAGTTGACGGCGCGTTTTCCCCGCTAGCGCGGGGGTTTTAGAGGTGCTGCGTCAGGTAGCGGCACAGCACCTGTTTAGGCTGCGGTGCCTGCTTAGAGAGCTAGGCTCGGCTAGAGCGCAGCATCTAGCTACAAAAAGGGTGGGGGCCAGCTCTATCGAGCTGGCCCCCACCCTTATGTTCTAGTTACTCAGGACCTACCTGGATCAAAGTCATCTTCATCGTCAAAGTCATCGTTGTACTTGGCGGCTAGATCCGAGTAGTCCTCGTCGTCGTAGCTGCTGCTTCCTGAGCGGGCCGACGTGGCAGCGAGCTCACGCTCTAGCGCCGCATAGTCAGTCTCAGGACTGTAGTACTTGAGCTTGCGGGCAACCTTGGTTGCCTTGGCCTTTTGACGGCCGCGCCCCATAGGCTCGACCCCCTCCAACGTCTGATCGCGCACGTAAAACGTGCTGTTTCGAAATGGTCTGAATTTATCGTGAGACAACCGTACAACGATAAGCGCCACAATCTCCATTCCACACGCCGGTCAGGGCCTGTTTGGACTGGAGTGACGGTCCACATGTGAACAATAGCACTGATTTCGTTTGCTCGTTCACACTACCGCCTGTGCTGTCAGTGTCTAGCGCAGGCGGGTACTGTTACGGCGTCCCGGCAGTTACTAGTGCTTGAAGATCTTCTTCACCACTGCGCCGCCAACCAGCAGGGCGCCAGCACCCACCGTGGCCACCACGACGCGGGCAGAAGAATCGCCTTCGCCGGCGCGATCCCAGTAGTACTTAGCCTGGGCGCGCACACCCTCGCTCATTTCCTTGGCGATAAAACTAAACTGGTGCAGTGACTCAGAGAGTGACTCAGAGATGCTAGAGCCAGCCTCAGCGGCCTTGGCGCGCACCTGCTCAGCCTTCTCCTTGGCCTGAGCCTTGGGGTTAACCCGCTCAGCCAGGTCATCTACGCTCTGGGCCAGGGCCTCACGCTGGGCCTTAAGCTGCTCTTCGAGCTCCTGTGCACTGGGCATTATTTATCCTTTCCTCACTTAAACAGCGGACGTAGCGCCAACCGCAGGCTGATCAGCGCCGTCGTGGCGGCAACCAGGCCTGCTCCGGCAAGTACGACGACGGCGGCCGGGTCCTTACCCTTAGCCTCCTCTACCAGCGTGGTAAAGCGCTCCTTCACCGGGGCGGAGTCGCTGACGAGCGCCTTGGCTCGCGCCACGCTATCCTCGCCGATCTGGGCGGCCTGGGCCTTGAGGGTGGCCGGGGCGATCTGGCGGGCCAACTCGTTAACGGCCTGGGCGGCGGCTGCACGCTGGGCCTCTAGCTGAGCTTCTAGGGCTGAGATAGACATGAAACTTCCTTTCGCTCAGTTCTGTCCGAAAGCCGAGCCAGCAGGAGCAGAGCCAGTCGGGCCGCTGGCGGCGGCGTCGGTAGCTAGCCCCTCACGCAGCGAGTTAGTCACGGCCTGCACGTCCTGGCGCAAACCAACTTGCGGGTTAGGCACCACTACGCGGCCCTTGTCAATTTCCTTCTTGCCCACCAGAGCCAGCACCCCGGCCACAATCAGCACTAGCACAGCTACAATCAGCGAGCCCGCCCACTGCGGTAGCCATAGTGCGATTACCTGTGACAGGGTGGTTAGTAGATAGCCCAGCCCAAATAGGGCGAACACCCCGGCTGCGCCCAGTAGGCCGGCTCCTAAACCAAAACGTTTACCCGTCTCGGCCGCCTTGGCCTTATTGAGTGCGATTTCGGTGCGGATCAGGGTAGAAATATTTTCGCTCACGCGCGACATTAGGGCGCCTAGCGAAGGCTGTGTGCGGTTGGAGCCTTGAGGGGTTTCGGTCACGGCAGTGATCCTTCCAGCAAATTGTGGCGGCGGATAGCTACAGGTAGGCGGGCCGACGCCGAGGGATGCGGCTGCTCTAAGGTTGCCACGAAAGAGCGCTTAAGCCCATTCCCTTTAAAACGATTGTGCGCAAATAGTTAATTTCAATTGGAATTCTGCGCAAAACTAGCCATGTGGTCAGCGTCACGCTTTTTCGAGTTGTGCTTGGGTCTGGTTCCTGTATAGAGTTCTTCTCGGTTCGAGGCGCAAGACGCCAAAGCCAAAAGGCTCCCATCGTCTAGCGGCCTAGGACTCCGCCCTTTCACGGCGGCAACACGGGTTCGAATCCCGTTGGGAGTACGGATTCGTACGATAACTTCATATGAATCTGACGAAAGTCAAGGCCTCGTGGCGCAGTTGGTTAGCGCGTCGCCCTGTCACGGCGAAGGTCGCGGGTTCAAGTCCCGTCGAGGTCGCGAAAAAGTTGGCCTGATCAGTAATGGTCAGGCCAAAGTTTTCAGATTGGCTCTGTAGCTCAGTTGGTAGAGCGTTCGACTGAAAATCGAAAGGTCACCGGATCGACGCCGGTCGGAGCCACCACTTAAATCCTCGTATTGCGTAAGCGATGCGGGGTTTTTTGGTTTCTGCGGGGTTTCTGGGGGCTTTGCCGACGGCGCTGCGTCGGAAGGCTTGGAGTGTTGCGCTGGGACTTGCAGCCGCCAGTGAGAGGGGCGCGTCGTCGTCGCTGTTGAGAGCTGGGACTTAAGGCGCCCACTTTGGGACTTCTGGGGTAGCTGTGAACAGTGAGTTTTATGTTGCAACCTCAAGCTTTGTGGACTGCCTTACCTATACGGACGCGCGGGTAAAACCACAGCTTGCGCACAGCCTGCGCTACTAGTGTGGCTGCCATGTTAAATCAGGGGCACATACTCGCGGTGGCGACTCCTATCCCCACGCCATCGCCCACAGAATCTGCCGCAGCGGTCACCTTAGACACTTTCAGCCTGCTGTGGCGCACGGTGCTAGGCCTATCAATCGGCCTGGTGCTGGCTTTAGCTGTAGTTATCGCAGTGCATGTGGCCGGACGCCGCTCCCTGCTGTGGCACCACGTGGGGGACAAGGGGCGTAACTCTTTCTACGCACTGTTTGCCATTGTTGGCGCGCTAATCGGCGCCCAACTGGCCATGGAGGGCACTTCCTCCCCGGCCTGGTATCGCTACGCTATTTTGTTGCTGGTAATCCTGTTTAAAGCGGCCCTGACCTGGGTGTGCGTAAGCTGGGTTAAAGCCATTTCGGCTACCGTAGTGGCCCATGCCGAATCGCGCAATGATCCCACCAATGTGCGCCGGGCCAATAAGATCACCACCCAGGCCCAGATTCTGCGGCGAGTAGCTGAAGTTATCGTCATCATTATTGGTGCAATCACCATCGTCATGACTTTCCCACAAGCACGCCTGGCTATGGGGTCGCTGCTTGCTAGTGCCGGTCTGGTTTCGGTGGTAGCCGGTTTGGCTGCACAATCAGTGCTGGGAAACCTGTTTGCAGGTGTGCAGCTGGCCATCACTGACGCTATCCGTGTGGATGACCAGGTGGTTATTAATGCCACTGACTCTGGCCGAATCGAAGAAATCACGTTCACCTATGTGGTGGTTTTGGCCGCTGACGGGCGTCGTATCTTGCTGCCCAGCAAATACTTCACAGAGAACCCTTTTACTAACTGGTCGCGTCGCGATGAACGGCAGACTGCACAAATCAATTTTGACCTGGATTGGCGTGCACCTATCGCCGCTATGCGGGCGCAGCTAGCTAAGTTTGTGGCCTCCTCATCCACCTGGGATGGGCGTGACGCAGCGCTATCAGTAATTGATGCCCAAAACTCTTTGATCCGGGTGCGCCTAACTGTTTCGGCAGCAAACAGTGTTGATGCCTTCAAACTGCAATGCCATGTGCGTGAAGAAATGGTGACTTGGCTGCAAAAAGAAGCCCCCTATGCCCTGCCGCGTCGTCGTGTGGAGGTGGAAAACGTTACCGTCATGCAAGATCCCACCCCTGAAAAGGTGGCTAAGCTAGCCCAGGAATTGGCGCAGCTATCAAGTGACACCAAGTCCCAGCCGGCAGTAACTAAAGCTGAGCAGGGCGATCCCATTGAGGAAGCTCGGGTGCAGGCGGCCGCAGTGCGCTCCAAGAAGATGCGGCGGCGTCGGATTTTGCGCCGTGGACTGTTGCCGGGCGTGCAAACCGGGTCGGAAGTAACTAACGCACCTGAGCCGGCCACCATGGTGCTCTCTGACCCCACGCAGGTAGCCCAGATTTCTGCGATTGAGGAGGCAAAGCGGCAGCTGCGCCCGGAGCAGGCACGCGGTGTGCTCAGCGCGGCTAGCCGTAGCGCTAAGGCCAAGGTAGAGGCCCTTCGCTCTGGTGCGGCTGAGGTAGGACGCTCTGGTGCGGCTGAGGTAGGACGCTCTGGTGCGGCCCCCGACGCCGTCGCTGCTGGCTCAGCTGGGGCTGGCGCTAAGGTCACCCAGGCCCCTGACGCCGTCGCCCCTCAGGCCCCTGACGCCGAGGCGGGAATAAATGAAGTGGATAAAACCGCTGTACTACCTGCCGTGTCGGATAAAACCAAGGATGAGTCATGAGTGAGAATCAAGAGTTTGTGCAGCTCACTGACGCCCAGTGGCGTGAGCGCCTAAACCCGGCTGAGTATGAGGTGCTGCGTCAGGCTGGCACCGAAATGCCTTTCACCGGCGAGCTGCTGAGCGAAAACCGTGAAGGCATCTACTCTTGCCGGGCCTGCGGGGCGCAGCTGTTTAAATCCACCACCAAGTTCGAGTCGGGCTGTGGCTGGCCGTCCTTCTATGACCCCAAGGAAACCGATGCAGTGACGCTGCACTCAGATTACAAGCTGGGTTATGAGCGTACCGAGGTGCGCTGCGCTAACTGCGGCTCCCACCTGGGCCACGTTTTCGACGACGCCCCCGCCACCCCCACCGGTCAGCGTTACTGCATGAACTCGGTGGCGCTAAGTTTCGCAACTAACGAGCCTAAAGAGTGATCACAAAACTACGCCTGGCCAGCGCAAACCTCCAGTACGGACGGGCCAATGACACTGCCACGCTAGCCGAGGTGGCTTCTGGTCAGCCCTACAGCCCTCAAGTTGCTCACCAGCTTTACAGTCAGGTGGCCCAGCAGCTGCGTGAGCTGAACGCTGACGTGGTTTTGCTGCAGGAAGTGGATTTGCACCAAAACCGCTCAGGCCGGGTAGATTTGGCGGGTTTGCTAGCTGAGCAGGCCGGTTACCCGCATTGGCGTTTTGCCGCCACCTACGCTGGGGGAGTAGATCGCCTGCGTCACCGCCCACGCCACAGCCAGGTGCGCACCTTTGGTGACGACCCGCTGCGAGTGTTGGAGCCGCTGGCCCCTCTGCGCGGTTTTGGTAACGCCATTTTGTCGCGCCTACCGGTGCAAACTTGGCGTGTGGAGCGGCTGGGGCGGGGCGTGCCCACGATTGTGCGCCGCGAGGGTGGCAAGCTGCCCTATGCGCTGTTTACCGCTTCAACGCGCCTGATGCTGGCGGCTACTTTGGTCGACGGCGTCGGGCAGGTGCCGCTTAACGTGGCTAGCGTGCACCTGGCCACCCACCCCACCACCGCCCGGCGCCAGCTGGCCCACGCCTGGTGGAAGCTGGCTGGTTTGCCTGGGGCCCATATTTTGGGTGGGGATATGAACATGGACGACGTCGCCCTGGCCCGTATTGGGGTAGGCCGTCAGCTTGGGCAGGGGGTTACTTTCCCCTCGACTGCCCCAAGCCGACGCATTGATCATTTCCTCACCGACGCCCTGCCGCCTCTGGGCGCGGCCGGCCAACCAGCTGCCGCAGTTCAAGGCCAGCCAGTCGCCGTAGCGCCAGGCGCACCAGCTGCCGCAGTGGCAGGTGCATCAGCTCAAGGCGTGTCAGCTGCGCCAAGCCAAGGCACACCAGCTGTCGTAGCGCCAGGCGCGTCAGGACAAGCTGCGCTAGCCCAAGGCGTGTCAACTGCGCCAAGCCAAAGCACACCAGCGTCGGGCGCACCAGCCGGCGGGTCGAGCGCGCAAGTGGTCGATTCGGGTACGTTTAAACTAGCTATCTCTGATCATCTAGTTACCTGGGTGGATCTGGAATTCTAAGGAGCCCCAATGCCTAAAGCCCCCCGCCTAACCGCTAAGCAAGCTTCGCTACTGCGCGCTGACCTGGCCCAATCAGGTTGGGGAGTGGAAAGCGTGGAGGCTTTACTAGGGCCTGTAGCTGCCGCTGCTTTGCAACGTGAGCTGCGGGCCCCAGCTTTGCGGGTGGTGCGCCGCGCCCTGGCTGCCGGGGTCGGGGCCGCTAGCACCAGCTCAGACAGGCCCAGCCCGGCCACTGGCGCAGATAGCACCAGCTCAGCTGCCAACGCGCCCCAAGGCAGCGACGTCGCGGGCTACAAGGTGGCAGTACTAACCGCCCTGTTCATGCTGGGCGAGCCAGTTGGCGCCGCCGCCCTAGAAACCGCCCTGCCGCGCACTGGCGTGACCGGAGCCCTCGCTATTGGCCTGGTGGTGCCCACGCAAAGCGCCAGCGGAGAGCAGCGCTACGCCCCCGCCGTCGACCTGCGCCCCCACGAAGCTGAAGACGCCCACGGATCCGTGCGCTGGTGGGTAGCCAGTGACCTGGGTGAACTCGTCACCGGCCAAGCCCTTGCCCCCGATCATGTGCTGGGAATTGGCCGCGCCGGGCTGACCCTGGCCGCCCTAACCCCACGTAAACCGGTAGAAACCGCCCTGGACCTGGGGGTAGGCTGCGGCATCCAAACCCTCTACCTGCTGCGCCACGTGCGCCAGGTAGTGGCCACCGACATTTCCACGCGCGCCCTGGAGTTTACTGCCTTCAACGTGGCCCTGGCCGGGGTGGATAGTGCCCGCGTGCAGCTACGCCAAGGCAACCTGCTAGAACCTGTGGCCGGCCAACGCTTTGACCTGATCGTCTCCAACCCGCCCTTTGTGATCACCCCACCCAGCGTGCGTCAGGCCGGATTGCCGCTAATGGAGTACCGCGACGCCGGTGGGCCCATCCTGCCCGCCCTGGTGCGTGGCCTGGAGGATCACCTAAACCCCGACGGTGTGGCCGTCATGCTCGGCAACTGGGAACATTGCGAAGGCACCAGCTGGCGCACCAGCGTAAACCAGTGGATCGGCAAGAGCTTAGATGCCTGGATTATTCAGCGCGAAGTGCAAGACCCGGTGGAGTATGCCGCCATGTGGCTGCGCGACGGCGGACTCACCCCTGAACGCAGTGGCGTCGCCTTCGAAAATGCCCTTGCTGCCTGGCAAGAAGACTTCAACTCACGCCAAGTAAGCGGCGTGGGCATGGGCTACCTGGTGTTCCATGCCCCCAGCGTCGCAGCTACCAGCGGCCCCGGCGGCACCGCTCTAGAAGGGCAAACCGCCCCAGAAGAACCTGCCAGCGACGCCGCAGCCCCCGGCGCCGTCGTCGAGCCCTGGCGGGTCCTGGAAGAAGTCCCCACCAGCGGCCAAGGAGCGCTAGGCGAACACGTAGCCCAAGTAATTGCCGCCCACGAAGCCCTACGCGGCCTAGATGACGCGCAAGTGGCCGCACTTAAGCTACGCACGGCGTCGGGCCTAAGTAAAGAAGAAGCCCTCACCCCCACGCCCGTGCCCACCGCGCCAGTGATCCGCCAAGCTGAAGGGTTCGGACGCGTAATTGCGGTAGGGATGCCCGAGGTGGCCCTACTGAGCGCCTCAGATGAGGGACTGCTCACTGTCGCTCAAATCGCGGCAGCCGTAGCCTCACTAACCAGTGAAGACCCAGCTGCAGTCCTAGCCGACATGGTGGCCGCCACCAGGACTTTTGCTCACGCAGGGATGGTTACTATCGTCTAAAAGCAGCGCAGCGCAAAAATTACTCCCGCCAGGCGCGGCTTAAGCCTGTGTGCAAATTTGCCACAAACGGACTTAGCTAACAGCGTCTTTGGGGTCACAATTAGTTGTTTATCGTTTCGTTACCTGTAAGGTCTGAGGTTATGTCAAAACTTGCCCGCCGCATAGCCTGCGTCTACGCCCTACTTTTCACCCTGCTGGTGTGGGGGTCGTGGGCGTTGCTGGTAAACACGCGTGAAGGGCAGTTTATCGACGACGCCGCTTTCAAAGGCTCCTACTGGGGTGCGGCCAGGATTGATGACCAGGCTCGCGCGCTACTAAACGCCGTATCTGTGCCGCTAATCGTGGTGGCCATAATCGCCACCCTAGCCATTGCCCTGCTCAGGCGCCGCCCCCGCGCCGCTCTGTGGGCCACCGCCGTCGTAGTAGGCACCAACGTAACCATCCAGGCACTTAAACACTTCGTCTTCACCCGCCCAGACTGGGGCTACAGTCAACGCGTCGACGCCGCCAACACCCTACCCTCAGGACACACCGGCGTGGCCGCCTCCATTGCCGTAGCCCTACTGCTAGTAGTGCCGCCGGCTTGGCGTGTGATTGCCGCCTGGGTAGGGGCCGGCTTCACCTTCTTCATGGGCTGGTCCACCCTGGTATGCCAATGGCACCGCCCCTCAGACATCATTGCCGCCGCCGCAGTGGCCTTCACCTGGGGTTTTGTGGCGCTCGCGGCTGGGGCTTGGGGAACAGACGAGTATCGCGGCCTGCCCGGCTCAAAACTGGCACGCTACCTGCTTTCGTTGGGTGGCTACCTGAGTTTGGCGCTAGTGGTGATGTTAGCCTCTGCTGGTTACCGTAATTTCTACCTGTTTGGCTCCCTGCAGTTCACGGCCTACCTGGTAGGAGTGGGCGGTTTTGGGGCAGTCAGTGCCCTGGGTATGTCGCGCCTGGTTAAACTGGGCTTAAAGTAAATTACATAAAATCTAGGCTACGCTGATATATAGGTGTGTCGGCGCAAGCCTGCGCGCCCTTGCCTCGCTAGCCTAGTTCAGCGGCGGCAAGAGAACCGGGATGTAGGAGGAAAGTCGTGTCACGCAAGCTCGTGATTGTCGAGTCCCCGAACAAAATTAAGTCAATTTCAAACTATTTAGGCGCGGACTACGACGTCCAGGCCTCCATTGGTCATATCCGTGACTTGCCTCAGCCTTCCGAGCTGCCTGCCAATATGAAGAAGGGCCCCTTCGGGAAGTTTGCCGTGGACGTGGAGGGTAACTTCACCCCCTACTACGTGGTTAACCCTGATAAGAAGAAAGTGGTGGCTGAGCTTAAGCGCCACCTGAAGGAAGCTGATGAGCTTTACCTGGCCACTGATGATGACCGTGAGGGTGAAGCTATCGCTTGGCACCTAAAAGAGGTGCTTAAGCCTAAGGTTCCCGTGCGCCGCATGACTTTCACGGAGATTACCCGTGAAGCCATCACCCGCGCCCTGGATAACACCCGCGAAATCGATATTCACCGGGTAGATGCCCAGGAAACCCGCCGTATCCTGGATCGCCTGGTGGGTTACGAAATTTCCCCGGTGCTGTGGCGCAAGATCCGTCAGGGGCTTTCGGCTGGCCGTGTGCAGTCTGTGGCCACGCGCCTGGTGGTGGAGCGTGAACGTGAGCGCATGGCTTTCATTCCCGCCAGTTACTGGGGTGTGGAGGCTACTTTTGCCGCCGACGACAGTGAGTTTGCTACCCGCCTGGTCTCCCTGGATGGGCGCCGGGTGGCTACTGGCCGCGATTTTGCCGACGACGCCGCACTAACCTCCCAGGCCCAGGCCGCCAAGGTGGTGCACCTGCATGAGACTGACGCGCAGGCCGTAGCGCAGGCTATTGAGCAGGCCCAAGCCCAGGTGGGCAAGGTGGAAACCCGCCCCTACACGCGCCGTCCGGCCCCGCCATTCACCACCTCCACCTTGCAGCAGGAGGCCTCGCGTAAACTGCGCCTGAACTCGCGCGACACTATGCGTGTAGCCCAGGGCCTGTACGAGTCCGGTTACATCACCTATATGCGTACCGACTCCACCGCGCTTTCTAGCCAGGCTGTATCTGCCGCCCGCACCCAGATCGGTGAGCTTTACGGTAGCCAGTATGTGGCCGAGAAGCCGCGTGTTTACGCCACCAAAAACAAGGGGGCCCAGGAAGCACACGAAGCTATCCGCCCTGCCGGTGACCACTTCCGTACCCCCAGTGAGGTTAAAGACTCCCTGCAGCCGGTGCAGTTCAAACTGTATGAGCTGATTTGGAAGCGCACAGTGGCCTCACAGATGGCTAACGCCACCGGCTCCACCGCTGTGATCCATGTGCAGGCCCCTCTAAACGGGGGCGCGAGCTTTAAGCAGGCTGAACTGACGGCGTCGGGAACAGTAATTACTTTTAAGGGATTCCTGGCCGCCTATGAGGAAGGCCGCGACGCTGACCGCTACGAGGGTGACGCTAAAGATGTGCGTCTGCCGGAGGTAAGCACTGGCCAGGAGCTGGAAACCCGCCAGGTGCAGGCCTCTGGGCACGAAACCACCCCGCCGCCGCGCTACACCGAAGCTTCACTGGTTAAGGCCTTGGAAGAGCGCGAAATTGGCCGTCCCTCCACCTATGCCTCGATCATGAGCGTAATTAGCGATCGTGGCTATGTGGATCACCGGGGTCAGGCGCTGGTGCCCACGTGGCTGGCTTTCGCCGTCACCCGTCTGCTGGAAGAAAACTTCGCGCAGATGGTGGATTATGACTTCACCGCCTCCATGGAGGCTGACCTGGACCGTATTGCGTTGGGTGAAGAAGAACGTGTGGCTTGGCTGCGTCGCTTCTATAACGGCGACATGGCCGCTGATCCGCAAGCCAATATTCACGGTGCGGGCCTAAAAACTTTGGTGGATAACCTGGGTGAAATTGATGCTCGCGCGGTTAACTCCATGGAAATTGGTGACGGTATCACCCTGCGTGTGGGCCGCTACGGCCCCTACCTGGAGGACGCTGAAGGTAAGCGGGCTAATGTGCCCGCAGACCTGGCCCCTGACGAGCTCAGCGTGGCTAAGGCCCACGAGCTATTTGCGGTAGCCGCTGAAGATGGCCGTGAGCTGGGTGTTGACCCAGAAACTGGGCACATGATTGTGGCTAAGAGTGGGCGTTTTGGGCCTTATGTTTCCGAGGTTTTGCCAGAGCCGGAACCGGAGGCAGAAACTGAGGGTAAAAAGCGCACCCGTAAGGCTGCTAAGCCTAAGCCTCGCACCGCCAGCCTGTTTAAAGACATGAGCCTATCCACCGTCACTCTCGACGACGCCCTTAAGCTACTGAGCTTGCCGCGCGTGGTGGGCACGGACGCTGAAGGCGTAGAAATCACCGCCCAAAACGGTCGCTACGGCCCCTACCTAACCAAGGGCAAGGACTCGCGTTCGCTAGAAACCGAGGCTGAGCTGTTCACGGTGACCCTAGAGCAGGCGCTGGAGCTGTTTAGCCAGCCCAAGCGTAGGCGTGGCGCGGCTGCTCCCAAGGGTCCGCTGCGTGAACTGGGCACTGACCCTAACTCTGGGCTACCGGTGGTTATTAAGGACGGGCGTTTTGGTCCCTACTTCACTGACGGTAAAACCAATGTGACTCTGCGTCGCGACGACGACCCAGCCACCGTTACCCCGGAGCTGGCCTATGAGCGTTTGGCTGAAAAGCGCGCCAAGGGACCGGCTAAGAAGACTGCCGCCAAGAAGACCACCACCAAAAAGACGGCAACTAAGACCACAGCTAAAAAGACCACCACTAAGAAGACCACTGCCAAGGCTGCCACCAGCAAAACCTCGAAGGCCAAGGCCAGCGCCGCTAAGACCAGTGCTGCTAAGGCCGCTGAGGCTAGCGAGGCCTAAATGGGGCGCGGAGTTTTCATCAGCTTCGAAGGCGGCGACGGGGTTGGCAAAACCACTCAGGTAGAGCTGCTTACCAACTGGCTTGAAGACCAGGGAGTAAGCGTGCGTCGCACCCGCGAGCCTGGCGCCACCGCCCTGGGTGCCCAGCTGCGCTCCCTGCTGCTGGGGACGGCGTCGGAAAATGCACAGCGGACGCAAATAACCGCCAAAGCCGAGGCGCTACTGTTCGCAGCCGACCGGGCTCAGCACGTAAATGAGCTGATAAACCCGGCTTTAGCGGCTGGTCAGGTGGTTGTAACCGACCGCTACATTGACTCCTCTGTGGCCTATCAAGGCGCCGCCAGGTGCCTGGGGGCTGAGGAAGTGCGTGACCTGTCCCTGTGGGCCACCGATAAGCTGCTGCCAGACTTAACTTTGCTGCTAGACGCGGATCCGCAGCTTGCCGCCAAGCGCGTACACACCCGCAGTGGCCAGAGTGATGCGATTGAAGCTGAAGGCCTGCAATTTCAGTATCGCCTGCGCGAGCAGTTCCACCGCCTAGTTGAGCAGGAAAGTACGCGCATAAAAATCATTGACGCCAGCGTCAAAATTGAGCAGATAGCTGCCCAGGTGCGCGCGTTGGTTAGCGAACTGCTGAAAGAACGCGGAATTATTGACGCATGAGCGTATGGGACGAGCTGGTCGGACAAGCACAGGTGGTGGCCACATTCCAGGCTGCCGCCACGGGGGCACGCCCGCAAGTGCCCACAGCTGCCATGTCTCACGCCTGGCTAGTTACCGGCCCACCCGGATCAGGTAGATCCACCGCCGCACTAGCATTTGCTGCCGCCCTTGAATGCAGCGGCGCTGAGCCTGGCTGCGGCCAGTGTGAGGGCTGCCGCCAAACCCTGGCCGGCACTCACCCAGATGTGGTGCGTCTAGCCACCGACCGCATGATTATCACCATCGATGAGGTTAAAAGCCTGATTGAGCAGGCCGGGCGGATGCCCTGGCAGGGGCGCTGGCGGGTAATCCTGGTGGAAGACGCCGACCGTATGGATGAGCGCACCACAAACGTGCTGCTTAAAAGCATTGAGGAGCCGCCGCCCTATACGGTGTGGCTGCTGTGCACGCCCTCCAGCGAGGACGTTTTACCCACCATTCGCTCGCGCTGTCGCCTGGTGCGGCTGTGTGTGCCCAGCGCGCAGGCGGTGGCTGATCTTTTAGTTAAGCGCGACGGCGCCGAACCCCAGCTGGCTTTGCGGGCCGCCCGGGCCAGCCAGTCCCATATCGGTTTGGCCCGGCACCTGGCCAAAGATGAGGGGGCTTGGGAGCGGCGGCGCGCGCTTATGTCCGCCCCGATCTCGCTGCGCAGTGTGGGTGACGCCGTTTTTGCGGCAGCTGACCTGCTAGAACAGGCCGAAAAAGAAGCTGAAGCTGCCTCCACAGCCCGCGACGCCCAAGAAAAAGCGGCCTTGATCCGCACGCTTGGTTTAGAGGGGGAGAGTCGTATTCCCCCAGCCATGCGCGGTCAGATCAAAGCCCTGGAAGATAACCAGAAACGTCGTGCTAAACGCGCTGTAACTGACGTGTTAGATCGGGCCATGGTGGATCTGCTGTCTTTCTATCGCGACGTGCTTTCACGCCAACTAGGCAGTCAGTTAGACAGTGTCAATCTTGACTTAGAGCAAGAAATTGGCCAGGTGGCAGCCGGCTCCACGGCTGAGCAGACACTGGCTAGGGTGGCCGCTGTAGAGCAGTGCCGCGCCCGCCTAAAAACCTATGTTTCGCCGCTGCTAGCCCTGGAGTCATTAATGGTGCAGCTGCGCCCGCAGGCCTGAGCTGGCCTGCCCTTGCCGCCTGAAACGTGCAGCGGGCGCAGATGACGCCCTGATGTGCTCTCGTCAGCCAAGCACAGTCCCGCCCGCTAGAACGCGGCGGGGGAGAGCGGCGTCGTCGCCATCGGGGCCGGCCATAGCACAAGAGCAACTTAACGGATGTGCAGGCGGCGGCGTCGGCACTAAATAAGTAGAACAAATGTGACCTAAGTTAACCTCGCTGCGCTATAGTGGAGAAACTTCCGCTGCAGGTGCCGTGGCCTGTGGCAACTCGTAAGCAAGGAGGTTTACGTATGGGCGCACTGACGCGATTTTTTGAGCTGCGCACCGGAACTACCAAACTAACTTTGGAGCAGCAAAAGAAAGCTTGGCTAGGGGAATTTTTAAAGACTTACGCCGTGCTCATTGTGGTTTACGGCGGTTTCTACCTGCTGCGCACTAACTTCAAGGCCGCCCAGCCGCTGCTGAAAGAACAAGCCGGGCTGAGCACTGCCGAGCTGGGCACGATCGGTTTCGCATTCTCGCTCACCTACGGCTTTGGCGGCCTGATCCTGGGCTTCCTGTGCGATGGGCGAAACACTAAACGCATCCTGAGCTTCCTGCTGGTCAGTGCCGGCGTGGTGAGCGTGCTGGTAGGTGGGGTGCTGCTGAGCGTGAACCACCCGATGGGCATCATGGTGCTGCTGTGGAGCCTAAACGGTTTAGCGCAGGCGCCGGGTGGGCCTTGCTGTAACTCCACCATGAACCGGTGGACTCCACGTAAATACCGTGGGCGCTTTATCGGCTGGTGGAACGCCTCGCACAACATTGGTGCCATGATCGCCGGTGCGCTGGCCCTGTGGGGTGCCAACACCTTCTTTGGTGGCGGTGTGGCCGGCATGTTTATTGTGCCCGCACTGATCTGTATCCCCATTGGTTTGTGGGGCATGTGGTTTGGTAAAGATGAGCCCGGCGAGCTGGGTTGGGACAAGCCTGAGGCTATTTTTGGTGAGCCCGAATCCAAGGTAGACACTGTCACCACCTCCATGTCTAAGGGCGCGATCGTGTGGAACTACGTGGTTAAAAACCCAGCCATCTGGTTCCTATGCATTGCAAACGTGGCGGCTTACTCGGTGCGTATCGGTATTGATAACTGGAACGTGCTTTACACCTCTGAGGCGCTGCACTTTAGCAAGCAGTGGGCGGTTAACTCTACGGTTGGCCTGGAGCTGGGCGGTTTGGCTGGCTCGCTACTGTGGGGTTACTTCTCTGACCGTTTGGGTGGTAGGCGCGCGTTTACCGCCGCAATTGGTTTGGGCCTGGTGATTATCCCGATTCTCACCTACTCCCAGGCCACTACGCCGACGGCGGTCTACGTGTCTTTGTTCTTTATCGGTTTCTTGATCTTTGGGCCGGTAACTCTGATTGGTATTTGCGTGATTGGCTTTGCGCCTAAGACTGCCACGGTGGTGGTTAACGCTGTGCCGCGCGCTTTTGGTTACATCTTTGGTGACTCCATGGCCAAGGTGATGCTGGGCTATATCGCTGACCCTGAGAAGGATGGGCTCAACATTTTGGGCTACAACCTGCACGGTTGGGGTTCTACCTTTACGGTACTGATTATTTCAGCGGCGGTTGGTTTGGCCTGCTTGCTGCTGGTGGCGCTATTTGAGGAGCGCATGATCCGTGCCGACCGGGCTTTTGCTGGCGCTGACGGCAAAGACGGTAAAGACATCCAAGGCGAGAAAGAAGGCTAGAAATGGCGGCTGATAAAGCGAGTGAAGCTAAGGATCTGGCTTTAGAGGATTTGCTGGAGATAGTCTGCGACTTGCTGGCTGGGGTGCGCCAGACTGTCCTAGATCCCGGTTTTGAGCTGGATGTTGAAACCAAGTCCAACCGCAATGACCTGGTTACGGCGGTGGATAAGCAAATTGAGGCCTACATCAGTGAGATGCTGATGGCGGCCACGGGCTACCCGCTACTGGGGGAGGAAGGCCATTCTGTCAGCTCATTTGCGGGGCGGGTGTGGGTGCTTGACCCCATTGATGGCACCATGAACTACGTAACCACTCACCGCGACTACGCCATTTCTTTGGCCCTGTGTGAGGATGGGCGCCCGGTGCTGGGGGTAGTGGTCGACGTCCTCGCTGGGCTCACCTATACGGCTATCGCTGGGCAGGGGGCTTACTGTGATGGGCAGCCACTGGCGCGGGTCAATGAGACGCGTGGACGGCGTGAGGTTGTGATCATCACCGACATTAAGGAAATCGTGGCTTTGCCGCGATTGACGCGCTGTCTGGTGGAATCACGCGGACACCGCCGCTACGGCTCGGCGGCGCTTGAATGCGTGGAGGTGGCCGCCGGTAGGGCTGGCGCCTTTGTGCACATGTGGGTATCTCCCTGGGACATCGCGGCGGCATACCTGATCTGTGTAGAAAGCGGCGTGACATTTACTCGCCTGGACGGCACGCCTTTGGATGTGCGCTACCCCGGTAGCGTGCTGGTGGGCTGGCCGCAGGCCCACACTGAGCTACTCTCGGCGCTAATGCGCCAAGTGGAATGAGCTTTGCGCGATAGACTAGCCGCCAGGGCCCCCAAAGCAGGGTGCCCTGGCGGCAGTTGCAATCAAATGTAACCAATCACTGGCGAGTGCCTTGAGCGGACGGAGTGGTAGCTGATGGAACAGGAAATACCTGATAAGCAGCCCGGAGAGGCCTTAAGGGAAATGCTGGCTAGGTCGCAGCGGATAAGCGGGCAAGTGCCTCCAGTTATGCAGCAACCAATGCCCTTTGTGCCGCCGCCAAAAAAGGTGCTTTCTGCTAAGGGTAAGCGTAAGCGGCTGATTTTCTATATGTTTGCGCTTTGTTTTGCTATTCCGGCAGCAGCTCTGATCTTCGGTCCATTTATTTTATTAGGTATTATTGAGAGCGTGCCGGGAGACCATGGAGATGATTTCTCTCGGATGGTTCGTTTAGTGATCGCATATATTACTATGATAGGGGCTGTCGTATTTGCTATTTCGGCAGCCATGATGAATCTGGCTGGCAAAGTTAAAGAGTGATTTAGTTTCGAGTATGCACTGGTATTAAAGAGGTCTAATAAATGTGTGAGAGTCGGTCAGAAAAGGCGTTTAATGAAAAGCTGGCTAGGTCGCAGTGGATAAGTAAACAAGCTTCTCCGGTTAAGCTACGACCAGCGCCTCCAGTTGTATTATCGCAGGAAATGGGACTTCCCTCCGAAGGGGAGCGTGAACGGAAGAATTACTTTACGGCAGCACTCTGCCTGGGTATTCCGGGAGTGATCATGCTCTTGATCCCATTTATTTATATTATTGCTCTTCTTCCAGGGGATCATGGTGATAGTGGAGATGGCTTAGCTTGGGAGATTTTTTTATGTTTATGACTTTTTTTCCAATAGGGCTTTTGTTATCTGTTGTTGCGCTAATTATGTTTGATTTTGGGGAGAATCTGCGTAGGTAGATTCGGTTTGGTATTAGTGTCGGCAAGGATTTTATTCGTGTATGGGTCGTATCTGCAATAGGTGATAGTTCATCTTGTTTACAGGAAAGCTGGTTAGAAAATGAATGAGAACCAAGCGAGTGCCTTGAGCGGACAGAGTGGTAGCTGATGGAACAGGAAATACCTGATAAGCAGCCTGGGGAGGCTTTAAGGGAAATGCTGGCTAGGTCGCAGCAGATAAGCGGACAAGTGCCTACGGTTATGCAGCAACCAATGCCTCCAGTTGTGTTATCGCAGGAAATAGGGCTCTCTTCTGAAGGGGAGCGTGAGCGAAAGAATTACTTTACGGCAGCGCGCTACCTTGGTATTGCAGGTGTGATCATGCTCTTAAGCCCATTTATTTATGCTGCTCTTCTGTCAGGGTATCATGGTAATAATGAAGATGGCTTAGCTTGGGGGCTTTTTTTATGATTATAACTTTTTTTCCAATAGGGCTTGTGCTATCTGCTGTTGCACTAATTATGTTTGATTTTGGCAAGAATCTGTGTAAGTAGATTGGGTTCGATATTAGTGTTGGCAAGGATTTTATTCGCGTATGGGTTGTATCTACAATGGGTGATAGTTCATCTTGTTCACGGCAAAGCAAGTTAGAAAATGAATAATGATCAAACTAATGTCGAATTCTATACGCTGTCTCTGATTGATGATGTATCAAATCCTGATGACCAGTCGGAAAAAGCGTTTAATGAAAAACTGGCTAGGTCCGAAAAGGTTGCTCAGATAGGTAAGGGCTCGCGGGAATTAGGCCGTCAGAAATGCGAAATCTTAACAGCGTTTTCAACTGTATTTGTCAGAATTGGACTGTTTCTAATAGTTAGTCCACTTATAGTGTTCATTGTTACTCTCCTTGTTTCTGAAGAATATAGCAGTGGTGTAGGTTGGGCACTCTTGATGTTTTTAATATCTTTTTTTATGTTGGTACCTTTTGGATTTTTATTTCTTATAGTTGCTGATTTTGTTGCTTTTCGCGCTCGAAGGTGTGGGGGTGGTGTGCGGGGGTCTGCGCATCGTGGCTAGGTAAGGACTGAGGTTTTTCGATGATGAGGATTCATGTATCGTTCATCTGAAAGATCTCGATACATTTAGTACTATATTTTAACGCCCTGACCTAAGCACTCCTCAGAACCGACAGATTAAAGCTCCAATTATATCTACAATCATGAAGGTATGCTTTGTCTAAAGCAATAAAAGCTGTACTGAAATATTGGTATGGTTTAGGGGGCTTAATTTCGTAGTAACTACAAAAGATAAGAATTTCGAAAGTGGTTGATCGGGAATTAGATGGTAGCTAATTTTGATAAAAACTTTGTTATACCTAAGCAGTCAGCTGCCCAACTTCCTGTGGGTAAACACGAACGAAAGCGGCAGATACTGCATATAGTTGCAGTACGTAGCGCACTGGTTGGATTTGTTTTAATAATGAGTCTATTTGTTGCTAGCGGTCTTGCTGCTGTTCCAGGTGCTCATGTCGATGATGTTGACAGCTTGCCCTGGATGGTTGCAGGTTGCTATCTCTAAAGAGTAAGTACCACTAAACAGTAAGTAGTCCTAGTGGCTGCTAGATTTGCGCCGTCGCAACATGCTGATTTTGGTGGCAACATTTGTTCGAACCGAACGCAACCTTGAGCTAGGCTTAGCTTGCCCCTCTTTGAAGCGGCCAACACTACCAGCTCACCTCTTTTAGCGGCTTATGGCTGGCAAGTGATTGGGGTTAGAAGGGAGGTGGGCTTATGTCCGGCAAGTCCAGGACTAGTCAAGGTAAGCAAAAGGCCCGGAAGGAGAACATTGACACCGCGAATGTCACTGCTCTCATCCAGGCCCTAGCGGCTTTGATTGGAGCCCTCGCGTCACTGCTTATCGCTCTTAAGTAGCAGTGGCTGAGGCAGTCAGTCCTCTTTAAATAGGGGATTGGCTGCCTCTATTATGCCTCACGCTTATTTACTGCCTCCAGCCTTTTTTCTGGGCTGTGAGCTTAAAACGCTGCTCTAATTTTGAACCGCCACTTGCCGGACTCTTGCTAGGCTTATTTTGCCCTCTTTTAAGCGGCCAACGTTCCCGGTACATCTTCTAGTGGCTTATGGCTGGGAAGCGATTGGGGGTTTGAGAGGAGGTGGGCTCATTGTCTGGCAAGTCCAAGACTGGTCAAGGCAAGCGAAAGGCCCGGAAGAAGAGCGTTGACATCGCAACTGTCGCTGCTCTCATCCAGGCCCTAGCGGCTTTGATTGTAGCCCTCACGCCACTGCTAAAGAACTAAAGGACAGTGGCCGGAGGCAGTCAGTCCCCTCGCGGGGGCTGGCTGCCTCCATTATGCCTCATGAGCCTCTAAAATCTCTAGCCTTTCATAGGCTGCTAGCGAATAGTGACCAGTTAGCTAGTTACCAGCTAGTGACTATGTGGTGGTCGCCTTTCGCAAGCAATGCCGTCCTTATCGCGGTCTAAATCAATTCGGTAACCGGGCTCGCCACGGTAAATAGGGGCAGCTCCAGCATTCCAAGCTTCAGTGCAGTTGCTGTAGTAAACAGAACTGGAGTCGTCGGCCGGAGCTTCGGCTTCCTCACTGTTTTCTTCCGATTTCTTCCGACTGAGATTCAGATTCTGGTGCCGGTGCGGGAGCGGGTGCAGCTTCAGATTCGGGCGTGGGAGTCGGGGTAGGTGTTGGAGTTATTGTGCATGCGCCTACTGTCAGCAAGAAAAAGCAATGACGCCTATGATCAGCCTTCTGAACTTCATTTTATAATTGCTGAGTTTGTGGAAATAACGAGTTCTGTAGAAATAAAGCAAAACCCTCACCAAACCTTGGTGAGGGTGCACTGTCTGAAAAGTACCCCCTGAGGGACTCGAACCCTCGACCTGCGGATTAAAAGTCCGTAGCTCTAACCAACTGAGCTAAGGGGGCAGGCCTGCTCACTGCTGCACGGCTAGCATCTTGCGGATGCGAGCAACGCCTAACGGGCTTTTGGAACGGCCCGCAGCGAACTGACAGCCCCCATCATAGCGGACTTGTTAGCCTACGTCTAAAAGGAGGCATGTATGACCCGCCAATTCCACCGCCCCGTCCTCATGGAACCCGCCGAAGCTGAGCGTTACACCGGCGCTGAAGACACTGCCGCCACCTCCGCTCTGGCTCACCAAAGCGCCCAGCTGCTCATTGGTGGCTACCTTGGTGCGGACAGCGACACCACGCTAACCGCCGCTGGGCTGCGCAAAGTTGTGGCCTCCCATGGCGTAGATGTGATTGGCGAGCTGTGGGCCACCAGCCCTGCGGGCACCTTACCTGGCGCGCTTTGGCGCCTACTACTGCTACGCGAATGGATTGAGCGCGACCCGGCCCTGGTAGAGTCGCGTTACGCCACAGCAGTAACTATTAACGACGACGCCGCTCAGGCCCGCTTTGAGGCCGCTTTATCCCAGGGGCAGCGGGTAGACAGTGTGGCCCAGGTGCAAGCCCAACTAAACGAGCTGCTGCTAGGCGGTGCATTCGCTGGCAGCCAACGGACGCCGTCGCGCCGATCCCAGCTGTACCCCACGCTACTAGCCAGCGCCGCCCTGCTAGAACGCCTCAGCCGCGCTAGTGAGCAAGACAGCTGGATTACTGACGAAAACGACCCGCTTTACGACATGGTCACCTCCCGTGCTCGCGCCCTGGCTGCCACCGCCGCAGAGTTACGTGAAGCAGCTACTAAAGCCGCCGTCGGGAAACTGGATTAATCCCCAGGGGCATTAACACCCAAATATCAGTACAATATTGCTGAAACAATTAACCTCTATCACTGACAGAATACGAGTATGCAAGATCACGCTGCACAGGATGTCGACGTCGAAGAAGCCAAGCGCACCGACGCAGCCATAGCCGCCGTTATTGAAACCGCAGACCCCCGAGATTTCGAGGATGACGCTGGCCCCGCCTATGCGGACGAGGACTTCGAAGAGGAGGCAAGCTCCGACACTGACGCTAGCGGTGTCGAAGCTGCTATCGAAGTGCTTGAAGCTGGCGAGACTGGCGCCGACGAAAGTGTTAAGGGCGGTGTCGGGGCTGACGTACCGCCGGCTAAAAACGCTAAGAAGAACTCAAAGCGCGGCAAGACCACCAAGCCCTCCAACAGCGCAAAGGCTGCTGATGAAGCTGGTTCGGCTAAAGCTGGTAGCGCTGGAGTTAAAGCTGGTAGCGCTAGTGCTGCTGGTGGCGCTGGGGGCAAAGCCGACGGCGCTGGCGCGGGAGCTAAAGTCGACGCCGCCGCTGGCGCCAGTGCTACTGGAACCAAGGGTGCTACTGGCGCTAAAGGCGCCAAGGTAGACAGTGTAAAGGCGAGCGGTAAAACCGCCGCCAATGAGGTTAAAACTGACGCAGCCAAGCGTGCCGGTGAGACAAAAGATGCCAAGCCAGGCGCCGTCGTCGGCATCGCAAAAACCGCAGGCAGCACGCAACTAGACGGTGTCAAGCCAGTAGAAGCTGTAGAGGTAGTAGACCCCTCAAGTAAGGAGTACTGGGCGGACATCGACCGCCTGCAAGAAAAACTGCCCGCGCTAGACGAATTCCCCGAGCGTTTCGTAGACCGGGAACTGACCTGGATAGATTTCAACAAGCGCGTGCTGGAACAAGCCCAAGACCGCAACCTGCCAGTACTAACTCGCGCCTGGTTCCTATCTATCTTCTCCTCCAACCTAGACGAGTTCTACATGGTGCGCGTGGCCGGGCTAAAGCGACGCATCGCCGCCGGGATCACCCCCGTACGCGCCTCAGGGCTAGACGCCAAGCAGGTGCTAGAGCTAATCACCTCGCGCGCCAAGAAACTCACCGCCGCCCAAGCTGAGCTATTCCAAAATGACGTGCGCCCAGCCATGGCCCAGGCAGGCATCGAAATTACCGACTGGAAATCACTAAACCAGGAAGAACGCGACAAGCTCACCCGCTACTTCCGCTACCGGGTATATCCGGTGCTGACCCCGCTAGCGGTGGACCCCTCGCACCCCTTCCCCTACATTTCCGGCCTGTCACTGAACCTGGCGGTTATGCTGCGCAACCCGCGCAGCGGCAAAAACCACTTTGCCCGCATCAAACTGCCCGACTCTCTGCCGCGATTCGTGCAGGTGCCCGGGCGCGAGCTAACCAACGCTAAACCGCGCAACCTGGCGCTCATCCCACTTGAGGAAGTCGTGGCCTACCACCTGGACCATCTCTTCCCGGGCATGGAAATCGTTGAGCACCACGTCTTCCGCGTCACCCGTAACGAAAACCTCGAAGTTGAAGAGGACGACGCCGAAAACCTGCTCACCGCCATGGAAAAAGAGCTGGGACGCCGTCGTTTTGGGCGGGTAGTGCGTCTGGAGGTAGAAGACTCCATCAGCGAGTTTGTGCGCACCTACCTGGTACGCAAGCTAAACATCACGCAAGAAGACGTGTTTGTCTCGCCCGCGCCACTGAACTTGTCTGACCTGTCCGAAATTCACGACCTGGACATCCCCGAGTTCAAATACAAGCGCTACGTGCCAGTCACCCCGGCCGGGATCAACCCGCGCGAATCGGCGCGGCCCCGCAGCATTTTCGCGGCTATCCGTGAGCACAACATTTTGCTGCACCACCCCTACGACGCCTTCTCAACCAGCGTCCAGGAATTCATCTCCCAGGCCGCCCACGACCCCAAGGTACTGGCCATCAAGCAGACCCTGTACCGCACCAGTGGCGACTCACCCATTGTTGACGCCCTGATTGAGGCTGCTGAACTGGGTAAACAGGTTGTGGCCATTGTGGAAATCAAGGCCCGCTTTGATGAAGAAGCCAATATCGTGTGGGCACGCAAGCTTGAGCGGGCCGGTGTACACGTGGTTTACGGCATGATCGGGCTTAAAACCCACTGCAAGCTGTCACTAGTGGTGCGCCAGGAAACTGACGGCCTGCGCCGCTACTGCCACGTGGGCACGGGCAACTACCACCCCAAGACCGCCCGTGGCTATGAGGACCTGGGCCTGCTGACCTGCGACCGCGACGTCGCCCAAGACCTGACCACGCTGTTCAACCAGCTTTCAGGTTATGCCCCGCGCGCCCGCTTCCGTCGCCTGCTGGTAGCCCCGCGCGGCCTGCGTAACGGGCTGCTGGAACGTATCAAGCGCGAAATTGACAACCACTTGGCTGGGCGTGAAGCCTGGATCAAGATCAAGGTTAACTCCATTGTTGATGAGCGCATTATTGACGCCCTCTACCGGGCCTCGCGTGCGGGTGTACGCGTTGACCTGGTGGTTCGCGGTATTTGCGGGATCCGCTGCGGAGTTGAAGGCTTAAGCGAAAATATTCACGTCACCTCAATCCTGGGCCGCTACCTGGAGCACTCGCGCATCTACGCCTTTGCTAACGACGGCAACCCCGAGATTTTCATTGGTAGCGCTGACCTGATGCACCGCAACCTGGACCGCCGCGTGGAGGCCCTGGTTAAGATCACCCAGCCGGATCTGGTGGAGCGCCTGCATTGGCTGATTGACCTGGAAACCTCCGGCCGCATCAGCGCCTGGCACCTACTTCCCGACGGCACCTGGCAGCGGCGCACTCATGACGACGACGGACAGGAGCTTGAGGACGTGCAAAACGTGCTGATGGCCCAGGCCCGGGCCCGGGTTAAATGAGTCTTGCAGCTAAGGCTGGTGCGCGCAGCAAGCTAAGCAAACCGCGTGAGCAAAGCAAACGCGGTAAACCGGCAGAAGCAGACAAGCAGCAGGCCAAACAAGCTAAGCAGCAACGCAAGCAGCAGGCCAAGCGCCGCAAGAAAAGCTTGCGGATCAAGGCCTCACGCCGCCCGCCGGTGCTAGCCGCCGGCGCGCTGGTGTGGCGTCTTAAAAACGATAAGCTGCAAGTGCTGGTAGTGCACCGACCACGCTATGACGACTGGTCTTTCCCCAAGGGTAAAGCCGAACCCGGTGAGTCCATGGTGCTCACCGCCATCCGAGAAGTAGCTGAGGAAACCGGCCGCCAGATTGTGCTGGGGCGCTACCTGGGCAAGGCTCGCCGTCGTCTAGTAAGCGGACGCAAAAAACGCACCCTGTACTGGGCGGCCCAGGTATTGCCTGAAGCTGGCCCGGGGGAGGGGCTGCGAGCTGCGGTAAAACCCGCGTCCAAGCGCGAAATCGACAAGGTGCGCTGGTGGAAGGTGAAAAAGGCTGCCCGCAAGCTCACCCACGCTGACGACAAGCGCCTGCTAGCGCGCCTGGTGGACTGGTATGAAAGCGGGCAGCTGCAGGTGCGTAGCTTGGTGCTGGTGCGCCACGCCAAGGCGGTTAGCCGCGCCACCTGGGGTTATGGGATTAATAGTGAGATTACCCGGCCTTTGGTGATGGGTCGGGGGCAAGCCCAGGCCCGGGACGTTGCGGCTCTGCTTAGCGCCTATGGGGTAGGGGAACTGGTTTCTTCGCCCTGGAGGCGCTGCGTTGACACCTTGGCGCCCTATGCGCATGGCTGCGGCCTGGATTTGCGCAGTGACGAGGCATTCACCGAGGTCAGTGCATTGATGGCGCCTGAGCTGATGCAGGCTAGTTTCCGGGATCTGCTGGAGCGCGGGTCTGCGCTTGATGGCCCGCCGGAACCTGAGGCTGTGGGGCCGCAGGGCCGCGAGCCTGCTGGTTCGCAGGGCCGCGAGCCTGGGCTTGCACTTGCGGGCCAGGCCGGGCCTGGGGCTGCGGGCCAGCCGGAACCTGGGGCTGTGGGCCAGTCGGAACCTAGCTATCCGCTGGCGCTGTGTGTGCATCGGCCCTGTTTGCCGCTGCTTTTTGAGACTCTACGTGAATATATGGGTCCTGAATTGGCCACCAAACTCCCTGACAGTGATCCCTGGTTGCGTCCAGGCCAGGCGGTAGTGGTGCATTTGCGTCGCCGGCCCGCCTGGGTGCAGTTAGGGACGACGCCGGAAGGTGACGTTGAAGCTGGGGGTGGCGGCGACGTCGTCGTTAAGGGCACCCAGATAGTGGCGCTGGAACTGCACTAATAACTGCACCAAGGCGCGGTAGCTGTACTGGTATCCGCCCAGGTGCTAGGCCACGGCCACTAGGAACGGCCACCACCACGGTTGCCAGGATGAGGTTGTCAGGATACGACTGTCGGGGTGTGGTGGCCAGGTGCAGTTACTAGGGTGCGGTTACTTATAAAACCGTCCGTTACTGAAATATCGTCCGTTCCCTATAAAACCCCATGGAAAAATTATAGGGAAGGGATGATTTTGCCTGTATTTGTCTG
>ERZ773051.459-NODE-459-length-29179-cov-4.969372_pt1 | contig 29179 bp, 30 predicted proteins | sample MGYA00580631_ERZ773051 | MGnify/ENA primary metagenome ERZ773051 (study PRJEB29015, sample SAMEA2738137) | human oral metagenome | biome: human oral; feature: human-associated habitat; material: saliva | place: China | collected 2204 ... | reverse complement strand
TTGGCAATCCAACTCCAAGGGTGGCAGAGACGCCTGCTGGTATGCTCAATGCAATCGGCTTGCAAAATCCTGGTTTGGAAGTTGTTTTGGCTGAAAAGTTACCTTGGCTGGAAAGAGAGTATCCAAATCTTCCTATTATTGCTAATGTAGCTGGTTTTTCAAAACAAGAATATGCAGCCGTTTCTCAAGGTATTTCTAAGGCAGTCAATGTAAAGGCTATTGAGCTCAATATTTCTTGCCCCAATGTTGACCACTGTAATCATGGACTCCTGATTGGCCAAGATCCAGATTTGGCTTATGATGTGGTGAAAGCAGCTGTGGAAGCTTCTGATGTGCCAGTTTATGTCAAACTAACCCCTAGTGTGACGGATATCGTCACTGTCGCAAAGGCAGCAGAGGATGCAGGAGCAAGTGGATTAACCATGATCAATACTCTAGTTGGAATGCGCTTTGACCTCAAAACCAGAAAACCAATCTTGGCCAATGGAACAGGTGGAATGTCTGGTCCAGCAGTATTTCCAGTAGCCCTCAAACTCATCCGCCAAGTCGCTCAAACAACAGACCTTCCCATCATTGGAATGGGGGGAGTGGATTCGGCTGAAGCTGCCCTAGAAATGTATCTGGCTGGAGCATCTGCTATTGGAGTTGGAACAGCCAACTTTACCAATCCATATGCCTGTCCTGATATCATCGAAAATTTACCAAAGACTATGGATAAATATGGTATCAGCAGTCTAGAAAATCTCCGTAAGGAAGTAAAAGAGTCTCTGAGATAAACTGCAATCAATCTGTTCTTGATTTTTCATCAGTTTGTAATATTGATTATAGAGAATTTTATCATTTCATAAGAGAAAGAATTGATGAATCAACAAGTAGTATTTCAAAAAAAGTAAGCTGTTATAGACAATTAGACATTTTAGAAAAAAACTATATATCAAGCCAAAATCAATATCATGATATTGTAGCAACATTATTAAATAACACAGCACTATCATCAACAACAAAAACATACCTTTCTAGAATGATTTATGCAAAAATTAAATTAAGTCCCCTACTTTTTGATAAAGAAAAAGAAGATCTTCTATTTGATTTAACAACAAATTACGGAGAAATAGGAAAAAGATTTAATAATAATACAGATGTATTAGACTTAAATTCTGTCACAAGAATATTAGATACAGATAAATCAATTCATAATTTAACATTAACAAATTATGACAATAGATTTACATCAAAATTTGATAGATTACTTGATGAACAAGAATTTCTAAGGTCATTAGACTTACTAGCTTTCACATTAATTATCGATAACATTCCAAAACACACTAAAATTCCTGGATTAAAACTATTTAATGATTTAATTAAAGAACGAGATAATGAAACAGACAACGAAAAACGTCATAATTTAGAGCAACATGCAATCCTTGTATTAGGTCAAGATTTCTTTGCTAAAATTTCGAATAAAGAAATACCTTTTCTAGAAGATAACAATGCAAAAGAAATTATTGACATGCTAAAACATAAATATAAACCAGGATATTTAGCAGAACACAACAAATTTGAATTATCTAATAACCAATTATATTCAATAGAATCACAAATCAAATCAGGATATATATATGATACAACAAACGAAAAAAGAATTGCAGATAAAGTAACAGACAAAGCTTTAGCATTACATGCATCAAGACCTGGCAAAAGCAGAGAATTACCACATGCTTTAATTAGATATGATGCTTCAGAAGTCTTTAAAATATCTACACAATCAATATCAGAAATTTTAAGTGAATTAAGCTACAAAGAACCATACTTCTATAAAATAGATAAAACAACACATGAAATAAAAAAATATAATCACTTAGAAAACACATTAAAATTAAATGATGATTTAATATATAATCAACCAGAAATGAAAGACTTATTAATAGCTTTTTATGACAGATCTACTATGTTATTTAATCAAAAAATACAATCTACAAATCAAAAATATAAAATTGTAAAAGCTCCAACAATAAAACAAACTATTAATAAGGTAAATAATGAATCATTAACAGATTATGATTAAAAAAAATAAGCTCTACAAAGGGAGAACTTAAATAAGGACAAAATTGTTCTTATTTGGTTCTTCCTTATTTTATTGGTGTTTTGATAGCTTGATATGATATAAAATTTTTATTCATTTTGTAGCGAAAATAAATTTTAGGAGGTTTTTAATTATGAGAGAGATAACTTATCATAAAGAAGGAGATTATTATATTCCTGACTTATATTTAGCAGAAGATGAATACGAAAAAAATTATCATATTGGAAAGTATGGTCATTTAAGACTAGAATATTTAAAAAAACATAAAATGGCTGAATATACTATAATGCTTATGGAAGGAACTTTAAGAAAACATATTGTTGATACAGATAAACAAGCAAAAGCAAGATATGATATACTTATGAAACAGATGTTAGAGAAAAATCCTATTAATGAAAACTTAAAGAATACAAATCCACTAGAATAGGTTAGTTTAATGAATAATTATAAATATACTGCTGAAGAAATTATATATTTTAAACTGATTTACTGTTAGTTAGTAAAAGGGTGAGTAAAATTTATTTATTTTATTCACCCTAAAATTTATATCTACATAATACTTATCTTTCAATACCTGATAAATCTCTATCATTTATTCCAGTTTCTTGATTTATATTTCTAACACTACCATCTTTTATTTTCATTGCAATGAACTTTAATGCTTCATCTTTACTTGTAGATTGTCTTGCCTTCATACCAATTCCCTGACTTTGTGTATCGCATAAAATCGTATAGTGTTCTAATAAACTTGTTACATCTTTGACTTGTTCAATGTTTCTAACTTGACTATGGTCTGATATATCAACTTCTGAATCTGAAATCCATTCTTCTGAAAATTCAAAAATAGGCTCATGACTTCTTGGGTCAATAGTTAGATTGCATACAGGATTAAATCTATTAGGATTAATATGATAAATATAATTTGGTTGTCTTAGCATAGCATGTTTTTTTCCTTCTGAATCTTGAATTACTTCAATATTATCACTTCCATAGATATATGTTGATTTTCCTAATATAATCATCCCCGAACTATTACGAGCAATATAAGGATTATTTCCATCAATTGGAGAAGATGAAGCAAATACACCATTAACTCTTTCCGTTTCATAATTATTTGCTCTATCAATAGATTTTCTTAATACTCCACCTTCTAACTGTTCAGGAGCGATACTGGTTATATGTGTAATATCAATATTGTTATCAACAAAAATTCTTTTTATTGCTTGCCCATATTCTGTCATTAATCCAAATATTTTAGATGCTTCAGTATCTAATTCAATATCATCATTATTTTTTCCATGATTTTTATGTCTTCTCTGCAAAAAATTTAAAACATTATCTATTGCTTTTCTATCATAGCCTTGCAATTTTTGTGAATAGTCAATAGTAATTAATCTTATTTTGTCTCTATATGTATAATGCTTAGTCTTTTCTTGCCATTGATTTATTAATAAATTAATTTCAGGATGCTCTATACTTGCTCTGCTATACTGCTCACTTTGTAATACGTCATTTACTATTTGCTCTGGTGTTTTTGTTGAACTACTTATATATAAAGAAGTTAAAAAGGAATTAACTTTATCTTCAAGTGAAGGCAATCTATGTCTTGACTCAATTTTTCCATCTTTATCAAATATGAGCTTATATTCCTCCGTTCTAGCTTCTAATTCTCTAATTTTAGATATTTTTGCCATTGATTTTTCATCTAATGTAGGTTCAATAATTGAAGCATCTAATTTATCTTTCTCTCTTGTTCCTCTGCTTTTAGACATATAAGTATATTCTTTTGATTGAGTTTTTAATTTGATTCCTTTATAATCAACTGGCATATTATTATATATCATATCAAATAATTCTTTAGGTATTACTTTTTCTGTACCAACAAATCTTCCAATTCTTTCATCAAAAGTATAGCTATATGTTGTTACTTCATTATTTTTTATTTTATAAACAAATAACCCGACACCCAATAAATTGCTATTCTTTATACTTGTATTTATATCATGACATCCAACTTTAAAATTTCCATTTACGTCTATAATATTATTAGTTTTTATTCCTCTTTTATCTTCTATACTATATCCGATTTCTTGTAATTTTTTTATTATCTTAGGCAAATCTTCTTCTTTACACATAATGTCTATGTCACTATTTTGTCTATACAAATCCTGATTAGTTTGAATTGCAGAAGAAATGCCACCTACAAGGTAGGCATCAATATCATCTAATTCTCCAAATATTTTTGACAATGTATCATAAGTAGTATGATATTCATCATAATTTTGTTTAGAAACATTTGCAAGCATAGGAAAATTATTTCTTCTAAATATTCGATTAAACATTCTTATAATATTATCTTTGATTTTTGGCATTAAAATTTCTCCATAACATACTATTATCACTTAAATTTTTATCATAGAAAGTAAATTATAACAATTATTTTAGCAAATTATTTTTTCTTTTTAGATTTCTTATCTTCAATTGTTCTTTTATCATCTATATATTTGTAATTTAAAGCATTTTCTTTTGAAACTGCTGATTTTTTAGTTTGTTTTTCATATGATTTTCTGGCATCTTTTGCAACTTGTCCTCCTCGTTTTGCAACATTCATATTCTCATTAAATCCTTGAGGATGTTCTGTTTGTGCAATATCACGAGTAGCTATTTCTCCTAAATCTGTAAGAAGAACTTCAATATCAGTCATATTATCTCTTAAAGATTCTTTTCTTAAACCTTTTAATTTTTTATATTCTGATACTTTCATTCCAGACCAACCTTTGTATATTTCATTAGTAAGTATAGCATATTCAATTGTTTTTTCAACACCACCATCTTTCCATATAATAGATATATACTATTCAAGAGTTGGAATTATATCAGTTTTAGCTAATGAATATGATTTTGAAAAAGAATTTCAAAATATATTAAAAAATAATAGAAAAACAGCATAAAAAAGTCTTAGGAGCATTTTAATAAGAATTGTCCTTATTAAAATGCTCCTAAGAGCTTATTTTTTTATATTCATCTTTTTAGGACATTTAATACATCCCATATTATTAATATTATAACCATTCAAACTAATACCAAGTTCTTTAAAAGTATACACTGCAAGACGATTCAAACTATCATCAGATAAAACAGTTTTTATCTTGCTAGATTCTTCATCTGCAATTTCAGGCTTAATATTCAAAATATCAGTCATAAATAATTTAACAATATTACTAGCCTCTAACACTTTAATTGCTTCACGTTCACCAATCTCAGTAATTTTTATAGGCTCATAATGTTTATATTCAATTAACTTCATCTGTGCCAAAACATTAACTGCAGCAGTAACACTAGCCTTAGTCTTATTCATTTTTTTAGCAATATCAGTAACTCTTACTTCCCCCATTGCATTGTTTAATAAATATATAACTTTTAAATATTCTTCTTGCGAATTCGTTAAAACCATAATACCTCACTTCTTATGCAATTATATCATTTACTTTAACATTGTCAAATAAAATTAATATTTAATCAATAGACAACAATAAAATTTTATATTATACTTTCTATATACTAAGGAGGCAATTATGGCAAAATTTAAAACACTATTAACATTAATAATATTAATTATATTATTACAAATACCAGTTTTTGCTACAAATACTACTAAAACAAATGTAACTAGTTCAGACACAACGACACAATCATCACAAACACAAACTACTGAAACATCTGCAAACTCTCAATCAGTAGCAAATCAAGGAACACCAATATCAAGCGTAAGTTCCATAAATTCACCTGTAAATCCAACAGTTTTAGGAATATCAGAAATTTTAAATATCATCTTAATAGCAATTGGAATAGTAATCATATTCTTAGCATTTGCAATATTTGCAAGATTAAAAAAATAATTGTGTATAAGCACAATTATTTTTTTATAAAAATCTTCCAATTAAATTCCTCTTATTTTCAAAACTTTCATTCAAAGATACTCCAAATTCATTATTCTTTAAAGTATAATCAATCCACTTCAAAGCACATTCCTTTATAAATTTAATTTCAATTTCTTTTAATTCAATATCATCACCATAATATGAATCAATAAAATATTTTATTCCAATCAAATCAACACCATACTTCTTAGAAATAAAAAATAAACTAATCAAAATCGACACATCAATAACAGATTCACCATACTTAGCATCATCAAAATCAATAAATTCAACAACGCCATTATTATTTAAAACATTATCTTTCGTCAAATCAAAATGCAATAAAGATTTTCTTTTCAAATTTATACCAAAATCAATCTCTTCAAATCCAATATTATTAGTAAATAAATCATGTATTTTTCTAACATTTTTAGCTATTTCAAAAATAATATCCCTATTAATTAAACCATTAACATCATATTTAATAGACTCTCCATTTAAAAATTCATAAACTATCATATAATAATTATTTATTTCAACATACCCAATATTATCAATACTCTTAATAATCTTAGGTACCTTAATATTAGCATTATTCAAAATTTCAGATACTTTAATCATTCTATTAACATGTTCCAAATCATTATAAATCTTAATAATATATCTCAAATCATTTGAATAAACATCATATACATTTCCAACACTTGACTTAAGATTTTTAACAACTCTATTTTCAATACCATATTTCTCTCTAATAACTTTACTAATTAGATCAATATCCATCTTCATTCCTCACTAAATCAAAAATTATATAAAAATGAAGTATTAAGTAAAACTTAATACTTCATTTAATATTACTTATATTCTTTCAGCTTTTTTTCAATATCACGTTTCTTAATATCTTCCCTTTTATCAAACAATTTTTTACCTCTTCCAACACCAAGTGTCATTTTAACAAAATTCTTATTAAAATATAAATCAATCGGTACTAATGTCAAACCTTTTAAATTAACCATTCCAACTAATTTATGAATTTCACTCTTATTTAATAAAAGTTTTCTAACACGTAATGGATCTTTATTAAAAATATTTCCATGATCATAAGGAGAAATATGCATACTATATACAAACACTTCACCATTCTTATCAACAGAAGCATAAGAATCCTTCATATTAACTTTACCGAGCTCTAATAGATTTAATCTCAGTACCATATAATACAATACCCGCTTCATACTTATCAATAATCTCATAATTATGATAAACTGTTGGATTTTTAGCAATAATCTTCTTCTCCATTACATCTCCCTAAATATTAAGCTTTACCACTACAACCAAAAACATCTCTCATCTTGTGTGCAACAGCATCTTCAATATATTCTCTACCAAGTCCCATATATTTTCTAGGATCAAAAACTTCTGGACTTTCAACAAATGTTTTTCTAATTCCAGCAGTCATAGCAAGCCTTAAATCTGTATCAACATTAATCTTAGAAACACCTCTTAAACTAGATTCATGAAGCATTTCATCTGGACAACCTTTTGCACCAGGTAAATTAGCACCATATTCATTACACATTTTAACATATTCTTGAATAACTGTTGAAGCACCATGTAGAACAATTGGTGTATTTGGCAATTTAGCTTTAACCTTTTCCAAAATATCAAATCTTAATTTAGCATCACCTTTAAACTTATAAGCACCATGACTTGTACCAATAGCAATAGCTAAAGAATCACAACCTGTTCTTTGAACAAAATCATAAGCTTGATCAGGATCAGTATATAATGCATCATCATCTTTAACATTAACCTCATCTTCAACACCAGCTAATCTTCCAAGTTCAGCCTCAACTACTACACCATGTGCATGTGCATAATCAACTACTTCTTTAGTTTTAGCAACATTTTCTTCATAATCATATTTTGAACCATCAAACATAACTGATGTATACCCTGCATCAATACATTCTTTACATGTTTCAAAATCAGGACCATGATCTAAGTGAATTGCAACTGGTATATCATGTTCTTCAAGTCCAGCTTCAACCATTTTCATTAAATATGGAATTCTAGCATATTTAATAGCAGATGATGATGTTTGTAAAATAACTGGAGAATTTTCTTTTGCTGCAGCATCCATAATTGCTTGAACAAACTCCATATTATTAATATTAAATGCACCAATTGCATATTTTCCTTCCATTGCTTTTTTAAACATTTCTGTTGTTGTAACTAATGACATATATAATTTCCTCCTATTGTATTTTAATTATTCTTTAATGATATTATCAATTTCAGATTTCATTGATTCTAATACACCATAACTATAGTCAAATTTCTTTTGTTCTTCTTCATTTAAAGGCACATTAACAATTTCCTCAATACCAGTATTTCCAATAATTGCAGGAACACCTATAAACATTCCTTTATGACCATATTCACCATTCAAATAAGCTGAAACAGTCATAATCTCTTCTTCATTATTTAAAATTACTTTAACTATTTTAGCTAAAGCTAATCCAACACCATAATATGTAGCTTTCTTACGATTAATAATTTCATAAGCAGCTTGTTGTACTCCTTTATAAAATTCATCTAAAATAGATAAGTCTTCTCCTCTATCTTCAAGCTCTTGTATTAAAGATTTACATCCAATAAAAGAATGAGACCAAGGAATAAATGATGAATCACCATGTTCACCCATTACATAAGCATGAACATTCTTAGGAGATATTCCTAATTTATCACCAACAATATATCTTAATCTTGCAGAATCCAATGATGTTCCAGAGCCAATAACTCTTTCCTTTGGAAATCCTGAAACTTCCCCTACAACATATGTCATTAAATCACATGGGTTTGTTGCAACAACAAAAACTCCATTAAATCCTGCTTTAACACAATTTCTTGTAATATCTGCCATAATTTTAGCATTAATTTTTAATAATTCTAATCTAGTTTGACCAGGTTTCTGAGCCATACCAGCTGTAATTAAAACAATATCTGCATCAGCACATTCATCATAATTTCCAGATCTAATATCAACTCTACTTGGAGCACAAGATAAACCATGAGCTAAATCCATTGCTTCACCTTCTGCTTTATCTTTCAAAACATCTACTAAAACCATTTCATTAACACCACCTTGGTTAATTAATGAATAAGCTGCACTCATTCCTACAAATCCTGTTCCAACTAAAACTACTTTTCTCTTATTTATCATAATTTCCTCCTCTGTCATAGTATTTTCTACTGCATTATATCTCTATAATAAATTATAATCAATATCAAAACCTATAAAATACAATTGATCTCAACACTTTGATATTTTTTCTTAATATCTTTTTTTACATTTTCCTTTAATTCAATAATCTTAGCAATTTTTTCTTCATTAAGCTTATCTGAAATAATAATATTCAATTTAATATGCATTCCAACTTTATATACTTCATATTTTTTCTTATTTAATAAACCAGAAAAATTTTTATCTGCACTATCTATAATTTCTTTTCTAATATTATCATCAATAACAATCCCACCAGTTAATTCATTAAATCCTTGTTTCAAAATTGAAAAAGGCTCTTTAATTGAAAAAATAACAATACATAAGGTTATAAAAAAATCACCTGTATAATGTAAAAATCCAAACATTCCATCTTTTTTTACAATAAATAATAATAAAATTGCAACACCTATACCAAGAGATTGAATCCCATCAATAAAATTAGACTTTGATTCTGCTTCAAGCATAGTACTAATATTATTCATTTTTCTATTTTGCATTCTATTATAATAACCAATTCCAAAGCACAAAATAACCATTGAAATAGTATATGGTAATACAGATGTTGTATTCATAGCTTCACCAACACCATTCACAAAATATTTATATGCACTAACACTAGTCTCAAAAAGTGATTGTCCAAGTACAATAAAAATTATAATTGATTCAATTATTGCATAAAAAGGTTCCAAAAAATATAATCCTTCAGGATGTCTCTTTGTCTTTTTTCTACTTAATCCAACTAAAATCATTCCAACAATTGCAGATATTAGCGAAACAATTGAAAAAAAACAATCCAAAAATAACGCTTGTATTTTAGTAACACTAAAAATCCAAATCCCTGCAATTACTACTATAAAATTAACTAAAATAGTCATCCTTAATGACCTATCCTCTATCTTCTTTTGTGTCATATTAATTAACTTCCTCCAATTAGAATTTTAACACAAGAAAAAAACAGTATCAATACTACATTGATACTGTTCATTTTTCCTATTTATTCTTCCTTTTTAGTTTTAGTTGTTTTAGCTACTTTAGCTTTTTTTGCCAATTCTTTTCTAATATCAGCAATTTCATCCTCAAGTTTATCAGTCCTTAATTGTTTATTTTTGTGATCAACAATTAACAAAACAGCAAAACCTAAATACATATAAACTTGTCCAATAATAATATTTTTTACCAATAATACCATTAATTCAACATTATTAATATTTAACATTAATTCAACTGTTTGTACAGCTAAAATTAACATTGAACATATAACAACAACCATTGGTAATGTGTTTTTCTTTTCTTTAAGACCAACCCATAATAACAACGCAACTAATAATAATGTTGCAGAAGCATTAAAAGGTTCAGTATAATCCAATAAAGGTAATCTCATACTCCTATTTTCTCCTTTGTACTATTTTAATTTTTCTTCAATCAAATCTGCAACTTCTCTAGCTTTCTTAGTAATATACTCTTGATTTTCTCCTTCAATCATAACTCTAACCAATGGCTCTGTACCAGAAGGTCTAATCAAAACTCTACCATTTCCATCAAACTCTTCATTAAGCTTTTCAATTGCATCAACAATCTCAGGATTTTTATCAAAATCATATTTTTTATTACTATCTACTTTTGCATTAATCAAAACTTGTGGATAAATATTAATAACTTTTTGTAATTCAGATAACTTCTTTCCAGAATCAAATATTGTTTTTATCAACATTAAAGATGTCAAAATACCATCACCAGTTGGATTATAATCCAAGAAAATAACATGACCTGATTGTTCTCCACCTAAATTATAACCATTCTTTAACATATTTTCAAGTACATATCTATCACCAACTTTTGTTTCAACAAAATCAATATCATTATTTTCACAAAACTTCTTCATACCAAGATTACTCATAACAGTTGCAACAATTGCATTATTTTTCAATTCACCTTTTTTCTTCATAGCACTACCAATTAATGAAAGAATTATATCACCATCAATAATCTCACCTTTATCATTAACAGCCAAACATCTATCACCATCACCATCATAAGCAATACCAATATCACATTTATTAGTAACAACAAAGTTTTGAAGCATTTCCATATGTGTAGAACCACAATTTTCATTAATATTAGTACCATTTGGTGTATTATTTAAAATATAATGTTTAATTCCTAAAGCTGTAAAAACTTTATCAGCAATAACTGATGTAGCGCCATTTGCAGTATCTATAGCAACTGTAAAATTCTCAACACCATTTTCTTCAAAATAATCTTCAAAATTCTTTCTAAAGAAATACAAATATTCATCAAGTAAATCTTCTCTTACTTCAGATACACCTATTTTACTTCCCTTAGCAGTCAACTTTTCTACTTCACCTGAATCCAAAATTTCTTCAATTTCTGCTTCAATTTCATCAGGAATTTTCATTCCTAAATTACTAAAATACTTAATACCATTAAAATCATAAGCATTATGTGATGCTGAAATAACAACACTCGCATCTGCTTTTAATTTTTTAGTCAAATATGCAACACCAGGAGTAGGTATAACTCCAATAAGTTTAACATTAGCGCCATAACTTAAAAATCCAGCAGTCATAGCAGCTTCAATTAATGTTCCAGAAATTCTCGTATCCCTACCAATTAAAATCGTAGGAGATTTTCCATTCAAATGTTTCGACAAAACATAAGCACCAGCTTTAGCAACTTTATAAACCAACTCAGGTGTTAACTCTGTATTAGCGATTCTTCTAATTCCATCTGTACCAAAATATTTCATAATATTAAGTCCTTTCTTTAAACTTAGGAATAAATTTTCCCAAGATTTTTATAAAAATTTTTTTATTAACTGCAACACTATATAATATAACAAGCAATAAAATGATTCCATTTATTACATAACTTGTAACCATAGAGATATTCTTAAAATATCTAATATAATAAGTAAAACATACTATTCCAAGTATTATCCCAGGTCCAAACATATTTAATTCTTTAAGTTTAACTAAATCTTTTAATTTATATTTACGATAATAATATATAATCAAATTTGCAAGTAACGTAGAAATACAAGCTGCATAAATCTGCATTTTCCAAATTAAAATTAAATCAACAACCAAATTTATTATTGCCGCAAAAACAGTTGTTGTACCAATAATCTTTGTTTTCTTAAATGCAGTAAAAATACCACCTATAAAACTAGATAAATTAGCATAATATGTCGCAATTATAATCAAAGGTATATAAATATATGCTTCACCATATTGTTTATTAATAAATAAATTAAAAACAAAAGGCATAACAGCAATCAAAAAAATAGTAACTGAAAAAAGCAATCTCTTCATATCATGATAAATACTATTATATACTTTTTTACTTCCTTCATCTTTTAAAATCTTAGCAGACGACTCTTTCCAAGCTGTATAAAAATATCCATAAACAACATTTATTATATTAGGGAATTTACAAGCCATAGCATAAATTCCATTAACAGCTTCCCCAGAAATTTTTGTTAATAGCACTCTATCAGACATATTAATAATCGCCCATGAAATACTATTGGGAACTAATGGAACCGAATATTTAATCATTTTATTCATAATTATCTTATTATATTGTCCAACATACTTCCATATCTTCATTTTACCAAAAACAAACAAAGCTGTAAAAGTATTCGCAATTGTATTCGCAATTAATAAAGCATTTCCTGATTTAAAAATCACAACCAAAACTATATTTAATAAAATTGTCAAAATTCCTAATATAAAATTAGAAACCGAATATAATTTTATATTTCCCTCACCTCTAGCAAGAGAATTACTAAGACCAAGTAATAAATTTGAAATAACAAAAAATATCACTAATCCTTGCATACCAGGACTATATTCAGTGCCAAACCCCATTACTATTAAAGCTAATGGAATAAATACAATAGTTCCAATAACAGAATAAATAATAGTTTGACTTATTATTAACTTCTTTTCTTTTTCGCTCTTTGCATCAATCAAAAAGCGAAACATAGATTCCTCCATTAACAATGTAATTAATGGACAAATAAATATTGCTAAAGTACAAATAAAATCATAAGTTCCATAATCACCAGGTGTTAATAACTTTGTATAAAGAGGTAACAAAAAATATGAAATTACTTGTGTTCCAAGTTTACCAATCGCAATTATTATAGTATTTTTAATTAATTGACTTTGATGACTCATTATCCTTTTCCTTATTTATTTCTTCAAACAACTTTTTTCTAAAATTCACATTATTACTAACAAATTTATTAGGAACAAACTCAATATCTAAAAGTTCCTGCAATTTATCAAAATCATAAAGTGGTAAAATATATCCCTCACTAGAAAAATTATCTAAAATTTGCATTTGATGATCATTAACATGTTCACCATATTTTTTCACCCTTGCAGCAACAATCATCTTCTTTCCAAGCTGAACACCCTTTAAAATAGTACCAACTCCTGCATGTGAAATTATAACTCTAGCATTATTAATATATTTTTCAAAATCTTCTGCATTCAAATAATCAAATATCTTAATTTTATCAGATTTAAATTTAGTTGATCCAACTTGTGCAATAATTTCTTCATTAACTTCAAGTCTTTCAACCGCTTCAAGTAGCCTAGGAAAATGCTTATCCTGAGTGCCAAGCGTTACAAAAATCATATCATTACTTCCTTAATAAATTGATCCCCAATAAACAGCCTTTGGATAAACATTAAGCATTTCCTTCCATTGAACAACAAAAACATCTACATGCTTATAAATCATTTTTCCAGCCATTGTAGGAGTATTCCTATTTGCAAAAGTTTCAATCCAAATCACCTTTTTACCAGCCTTTTTAGCAATCAAACACATAAATAAGGCAGTATGTGAACCAGTAGAAACAATAACATCAGGATTAAATTTTTTAAAAATTTTACGTGATTTAAAATAATTAATTAAAAGTACAAAAAAATATTTAAATAAATTTTTTCGAGTACCATAAACTAAATAATCAACTTTATTTTCATACTTATCACCTAAATTTTTATTTGATTTAGTTTTCTCAGTAACAACTCTATAATCATAATCTTCAATTCCAAGATGGAGAAGCTCATCCAAATGCCCTCCATCACTAGAAATAAATAATACTTTTTTCAAATTAAACTCCTACATTTTATCAGGAACTTGAATACCTAATAAATTCAAACCTCTATTTAAAACTTTATTAGTAACATATGTCAAATAAACTCTAGCATCTTGCATTTTTTTATCATCACAAATAATTTTATCATTATTATAAAAAACACTAAAAGCTTTTGCTACATCAAGTAGATATCTAGAAATAAAAGAAGGTTCATTCTTTTCCAAAGCACTTCTCAATACTTCTTCAAAATTAGATAATACTTTTATCAAATTAAGAGATGAATCATCTATAAGAATACTAAAATCTATATCTTTACTTATATCATTATCAACTTTCGCTAAAACACTATTTGTCCTAACAGCCATATATTGAACATATGGACCAGTATCACCTTGAAAACTAATAGCACTGTTCACATCAAAAACAGAATCTTTAACTCTGCTATCAAGCAAATTAGAGAATACTACAGCTCCAAGACCAACTTTTTTAGATACATCTTCAATATCCATACCATCCAAATTATTTTTTTCTAAAATAACATCTCTTACTCTATTTATAGCATCTTCAAGTAAACCTTCAACTTCAACAAAATTACCTTTTCTAGTAGACATCTTGCCTTCAGGTAATCTAAGCATTCCATATCCAACAAATTCCAAGCCATCAATATACTTTTTATCAATTCCCATAATTTTAGCAATTGCAAAAATTTGTTTAAAATAAAGAGCTTGTTCATTTCCAATAACATATAAACATTTATCAAAATCAAAATTACTCGTTCTATATAGAATAGAAGCTAAATCCCTAGCAGCGTAAATTGAAGCACCATTTGATTTCTTAACAATACATGGTGTATCAATACCCTCAGGTGTCAAATCAACAATCATTGCATTTTCTGATTCAATCATTCTACCTGTCTTTTCCAAAACTTCATACATTTCTGGAATCTTATCAATATAAAATGATTCTCCGATTATTTTGTCAAATTTTACTCCCAACAAATCATATATTTTATTAAAATCAATCATCGAATATTTAGTAAATTCATCTCTTAATTTAACATATTCAGGATTTCCATCTTCCAATTGTTTAAATGTTTCTCTAGATTCCTCTAAAACAGATTCATCCTCTGCACAAAGTTGATTAATTCTAACATACATCTCAGCAAGTTTTTTAATAGGATTCTCATTTAAATCATATTCATTTCCCCACCTTTTATATGCTTCTATTAATTTAGCAAATTGAGTACCATAATCACCTAAATGATTCCAACTAATTACATTATAACCTTGAAATCTATATAAATTATCAAGAGCATGTCCAAGTACAGTATTTTTCAAATGACCAATATGAAATGGTTTAGCAATATTAGGTGAAGAATATTCGACAATAACTGTTTTGCCTTTACCCATATTAGTACTACCATAATTTTCATTAACATTAAATTTATCAAAAAAACTTTTAACTATAATAGCCTTATTAATATAAAAATTCAAAAAACCAGAAACTACATCAACTTTTTCAAATATTTCATCAATATTCAAACCATCTTTAATCAAATTTGCAATATCAACAGGAGATTTCCTCAACTCTTTAGCCAATCTAAAACATGGAAATGAATAATCCCCATTAGCATTATCTTTTGGAACTTCAATATAACTTTTTAATTCATTTGCATCAATATTTATAACATCGCTAATTTTATTTGCGATAATCTCCTTAAAATCCATATTCTCTTAATCTCCTAAACAAATTCCTATATCTCTAGCTGTTTGAACTAATGGATGATCCATTGTTACAACTCTAACATTACTATCCTCTGTTCCACCTTCAACAGCACCAAGTTTTTTATTATTACCAACAACATCCTCTAAATCAACATAAGTAAATTTTCCACCTTTCATAACAGTTAATACTCCAAATTTACCTTCTAATGCAAGCTCCATAGCTTTAGCACCATATTGTGTTGATAAAACTCTATCATATGCAGATGGTGTACCACCTCTTTGCATATATCCAAGTGTTGTATTTCTACTTTCAAGACCAGTTAATCTCTCCAACTCTTTAGCAACTCTATCACCAGCACCTGCAAACTTTGTAGAAATACCACTTCCCTCATCTATATTAGCCTCATAGACAGATGATTCACCATTAATAGGTTTAGCACCTTCTGAAACAACAATTACACTAAATTGTTTTCCTTCTGAAATCCTATTATTTATCATATCAACAACTTTATTAATATCATAAGGTATTTCTGGAATTAAAGCTGCATCTGCACCACCTGATATAGCTGACTCAAGTGCAATCCAACCAGCAAACCTACCCATAACTTCCAATACCATGATTCTATGATGAGTTTCTGCAGTAGTATGCAATCTATCAAGTGCATCTGTCGCAACTTGAACAGCAGTATTATATCCAAATGTTATATCAGTACATGCAACATCATTATCTATAGTTTTAGGTACACCAATCATATTAATACCTTTAACAAATAAATCTCTTGCAGACTTTTGTGTACTATCACCACCAAGTGCAAAAACACAATCAAATCCATCATTTTTAATATTTTCAACACATAAATCAGACAAATCCTTATATTCTGTAGTTCCATCAGGATTTTCTATTTTATAATTAAAAACAATCGTATTTGTAGATGATCCAATAATAGATCCTCCTTTTGGTAACAACCCATTAGCAATAGGATTATTATCAAGTCTAATATAATCATTTTTTATTAAACCTCTAAAACCATCTATAAATCCATAACATTCAATATTTTTTTCTTTAGCTGTCTTCATTATTCCTCTAATAACAGGATTTAATCCAGAACAGTCACCACCATTAACTAATATTGCAACTTTTTTAATCATTTTATCTCCTTACCTTTTCCTTAGTATTTTTTTTATAACAACAATAATAATTATAGCTAATACAACTGCAATAGCACATAATGCTGCTACAGTAGAACTAGTATCTTTAAATATCTGTGAAAATCCCAACTTAATTTTAGCAATCCAATCATTTGGATTATTCACGACAACTTCTTTAAGAGTTGAAATCTCAACGTTTAATTGATATGTAACAACATCTGAATCCTTACTAACTAAAATTGTAATAACATTTGTTCCAACTGTTAAACTAGAATCATTACCGATTATTTCAACATTTGCAGAATCCGTATTTGCTTTAGCTTTAATTTTTAAAGGTTGAACATCATTTTGATTTATCTTAATATTATAATTATACTTTTTAGGTGAAAATTCACTTTCAAACTTAGCACCATCAATTTCCAAACTTTTTAAACTAATATTAGAATCCTTTTGTTTTGTAACATGAATTTTATATGTCTTAGTAAGTTCTTTTTCACTTTTTACAGTAATTATAATATCATTTTCAGTTCCTTTTAGATTACTATCACCAGAAATCGTGACTTTTGCACCATCATTTTCTGGTAACGCTGTAACTTTTAACGAATTAACATCATTTGATACAGTCAAATAATAATCAATAGTATTTTTATTAAAAACAGGATTAATCTCATATCCATCAATTGCCAAAGTCTTTAAATTTCTATTTCTTAATCTATCATATTCTGCTTGCTTTTCAGGTGATAGTACTTTTTGCTTATCAAACGTTGTAGTAGTATTAGCATTAACATCTTTCTCAATGAATATTGTAAACATTGAAAAAGAAACAAGTATTATTAAAAATATTTTCAAAAATTTTTTCATAAAAAACTCCAATTATTATATTATAAATTCATTATTAAAATTATACAATTATATAAAATTTAATTCAACACTAATCTTCCCATTCCATTTCATAACCACCAATTTTAACAATATCACCTTCACAAATATGCATTTTTCTAAGTGCTGTATTCAATCCAATATCACTAAGCTTTTTATGCAAATAAAATAAAGATTCATTATCACCAATATTAACTTTTCTTAAAATAGCATCAACTTCTTCACCTTCAACAACAAAAACTCCATCTTCTTTATGAATAGTGAATTTTTCTTTCTCTTCGTCAAGTTTATAAACTTTAACTTTATCACTAACTTCATATTGAACTAAATCAGTTTTAGGAATTTCAGTAAGTCTTTTTGAAACATAATCCATTAATTCCTTAACACCTTCATTAGCAACAGATGAAATAAAAAATACCTTCAAATTATTTTCTTTTGCAATTTTTTTAAGTTCATTAATACCATCATCATTGACTTTAATATCAATTTTAGTTCCAACTAAAATTTGCTCTCTCTTCGACAAATAATCACTATATTTTTTAAGCTCATTATTTATAATATTAAATGCCTCTCTCGGATCTCTATCATTTGTTCCAGAAACATCAATCATATGAAGTAATACTCTAGTTCTCTCCACATGTCTTAGAAATCTTATTCCAAGACCTGTTCCTTCACTCGCACCTTCTATTAATCCAGGAATATCTGCCATTACAAAACTACTTCCATTATCCAATTTTACAACACCTAAATTTGGTTCAAGAGTTGTAAATTCATAATTAGCAATTTTAGGTCTAGCAGCTGTTGTGACTGAAAGCAATGTTGATTTTCCTGCATTAGGAAATCCAAGCAATCCAACATCTGCAAGCATTTTTAATTCTAAAATAAGTTCCTTTTCTTCACCAGGCTCTCCATCCTGTGCAAAACGTGGAGCTTGTCTTGTAGAAGTAGCAAAATGAGTATTTCCAAGTCCACCTCTTCCACCTCTTAAAATCACTTCTTCTTGACCAGGTTTTGACAAATCTGCCAATACTTCATTTGTATTAGCATCTTTAATAACAGTACCAATAGGAACTTTAATAACTAAATTATCTGCCGTTTTACCAGTTTTCTTAGCACCAGAGCCATTACTTCCTGGATTTGCCTTAAATTTTTTCTTAAATCTAAAGTCAATTAAAGTATTAGCATCAGGATCAACAGCAAAAACAACATTACCGCCTCTTCCGCCATCACCTCCATCAGGTCCACCTGCTGCAACATACTTTTCTCTTCTAAAAGATATTGCACCATCACCACCTTTTCCAGCAATAGCATAAATTTTCACGTAGTCTGTAAACATATATAATTCTCCTCATATAATATACAATGTATTAATAATCAAGCATCATCGCTTTTTTAACTTCTCTCAATGTTTCTTTTGCAGTCATTCTAGCCTTATCAGTTCCAGCAAGTAAAATTTCTTTAACTTCATCAGGTCTAGACTCGTAATAAGATCTTTTAGCTCTAATTGGATCAAGAGTTCTATTTATACTATCAATCAATTGCTTTTTACAAGCGACACATCCTCTTTTTCCAGCTTTACACTCAGCACAAATATTTTTGCACTCCTCTTTATCTGTAAATAAATTATGATAATAATACACTGCACAAACATCTGGATGTCCAGGATCATCCTTTTTAATTCTAGCCGGATCAGTTTTAGCAAGCATAACTTTTTCTTTTACAATGTCAGGTGTATCAACTAAATATAAAGCATTTCCTAAGGATTTACCCATTTTAACTCCACCATCAAGACCTCTAATTCTTGAATTTTTAGAAATAACTGCAACTGGCTCTTTTAAAACGCCTTCACCATAAATAGAATTAAATTTCCTAACAATCTCTCTAGCTTGTTCAATTAAAGGTAATTGATCCTCACCAACAGGTACTATCTCTCCTTTAAAAGCTGTAATATCAGCTGTTTGGCTTACAGGATATCCAATAAATCCATATGTAACACTCTCACCAAACAACTCCTTTTTAGCAGCAATTTCAGTCTTAATTGTCGGATTTCTTTCAAGCCTAGCCATAGTAACTAGATTAGAATAATATATAGTTAATTCAGGAATTTCAGATATCATTGATTGAACAAAAAAAGTAACTTTATTAGGATCAATTCCAACAGATAGTTGATCAAGTAATATCTCCTCTACATTTTTTCTCACTTTTGCAGGATTATTGAAATTATCAGTTAAAGCTTGAACATCTGCAATCAAAATATATGTATCAAATTTATCTTGAAGATCCACTCTTGATAATAATGATCCAAAATAATGTCCAATATGCATATTACCTGTAGGTCTATCACCTGTTAAAATTCTCTTTGATTTATCAGGTACAACATCATCTAAAAATATTCTACCTTCATTTTCTTCAATATTCATTCAAACCTCCTAGAAATTTTTATTAACTGTCAATCTAATTAACAAATCCACATCATCATCTTCTGCAGATTTATTCTTTCTCACTTCATTACATTTATCACATTTATAAACAATATCAAATCCATCTTTAGTTGGGATAGTTTGTACAGGTCTTAAAATACCTTTACAATCCTCTGCTCTATCACCTGGAAGTTTATCAACATGTTTAGAACACAAACAATATGGACAATGATCCCTTGATGAATAAATCAATTTATCAACTTCCTTTCCACAATTTTCACAAACAAAAGATTCATCTCTTTTAGTAAAGTTTTTCATATTACCCCTTATTAATAATCAAAAATACTTCCATCAATAAATTCTCTCAATATAGAATTCATTGGAATTGCTCTTTCATCATCTATTTCTTCAAAATATTTCAAAAAAGCAATTAAACGTTTAGCTTCAGAATATTCTTTTTCACTAGAATCAATTTCTTCCAATAATGGTAATGCATATTTTGAAAGAATAGCTAATTCATAAACTAATGAACTATTAAACATAACATCAGCATTTTCTTGAAATGGAAAAATATTCTTATCTTCACCAGCATTAACACTTGGCCAACGTCTTAAAGTTTCAAGTGCCGAATATCCTCTAAAATTATAATCTCTAACAATTCTTCTAATTAATCTAGTATCAGTCGTTGAAATTCTATTAAAATAATCTATATTTAAAACAGTTAAATCACTAATATAAATTTTAAATTTTTCATTATCAGGAATACTTGCAGTTAATTTATCATTTAAACAATGAATTCCTTCAATAACTAAAACTTCATCTTCTTTTAATGACATTTTATTTCCCAAAAATTTCTTAGAACCAATCTTAAAATCAAATGTAGGAACTTCAATTTCTTCTCCATTGATAAGCTTAGTCAAATGATCATTAAACAAATTCAAATCAAGAGCATCAATTGTTTCAAAATCATAGTCGCCATTTTCATCACGAGGTGTATCAGGTCTTTCAACAAAATAATTATCAGTGCCAATTGTAACAGGTTTTAATCCATTTATTCTAAGTTGAATTCCAAGTCTTTTAGCAAATGTTGTTTTACCAGAAGATGATGGTCCTGCAATTAAGACTAACTTAATTCCATCTTTAGCTGCAATTTTATCAGCGATTTCAGCAATTTTCTTTTCATGTAAAGCTTCTGACATTAAAATAACTTCATTAGTTTTACCATCTTTAATTCTATTATTTAAATGATAAATTGTATTAATATTCATCAAAGCATTGATATCATCATACTCTTTTAATGCAGATAAAAATTTCTTACTCTCTTTGAATTCACCAACCTGTGTTGGATCCTTTCTACTTGGATATTGAACAATAAATCCATGTCTATATAATTTTATGTCAAATAAATCTAAAACACCTGTAGAGCTTGGCATAACTCCATAAAAATAATTATAATAATCATTACAAAAATATAATGAAACATTTTCTTTATTTTTGTTATCAATCTGTAAGATACCTCTAATAGTTTTTTCTTCTTTATAAAAACTAACTGCTTCATCATGTGTCATAACAACTTTTCTGATTTTTAAATCAGCATTAATTAATTCCTGCATTTTCTCTTTAACTTCATCAATCATTTCTTCAGTAACATCCATATTATCTATCTGACAGAACATTGAATTAGATAATTGAAAATTAACATTCAAATAACTTTCTGGATAAAGTTCATTAAAAGCCATGCCCATTACAAACAACAAGCCCCTAATATAAATCTTCATTCCATCTTTATCAGTAATATCAATTAAATCTATTTTATCACCATCATTAACTTTTGTATCAAGTGATTTAATCTCATTATTTATCTTACCTGCAACAATATGTTTTTTGTAAAAATCAAGATTTGTTTTAAACATTTCTCCGATCGTAACATCATCTTTCATTATTCCAATTTCTGCATTTTGATAAAAAACTTTCATTCGTATATCTCCTCTTTATTTTATTTAATTTTATCTTTCATTTTTTGTAAAATATTTAAAGCCTCAATTGGTGTAATAGAATCTAAATGTACACCATCCAATTCTGACGCAATCTCTGCTAATTTATAATTATACATACTTAACTGCCCTGCATTTTCTGCTTTTTCACTTTTAGTTTCAGCTTTTCCATTCATAATATTTTTCTTTTCAAGCTTAAATAAAATTTCATTAGCTCTATTAGTAACTTCTTTTGGAACGCCTGCTAACTTTGCAACATGGATACCATAACTTTCATCAGTACCACCTTCAACAATTTTTCTTAAAAAGATAATATCCTCTCCTCTTTCTTTAACAGTAATATGATAATTCTTTGTTCCTTCAATCTTTCCTTCTAATCCAACTAATTCATGATAATGTGTTGCAAACAATGTCTTGCATTTCAACTTAGAAACATATTCAGCAACAGCCCAAGCTATAGAAAGACCATCATATGTTGAAGTACCTCTACCAATTTCATCTAAAATAACTAAACTTCTATTAGTAGCATTTTTCAATATATTAGCAACTTCCATCATCTCAACCATAAAAGTACTCTCACCACTACTTAAATCATCAGAAGCCCCAACTCTAGTAAACACTTTATCAACAACACCAATATGTGCATATTCAGCAGGTACAAAAGAACCAATCTGTGCCATAATAGTAATTAATGCAACTTGTCTCATAAAAGTTGATTTACCAGCCATATTAGGACCAGTTATAATATTTAATCTATTCTCATTAGAATTCAATAATGAATCATTTTGAACAAAATCACCATAAGGTATTATTTTTTCAACAACTGGATGTCTTCCATTTTTAATATCAATCAAATCATCATCAACTACATCTGGCTTACAATAATTAAGCTCATTTGCAACATTTGCAAGTCCTTGAATAACATCTAATTTAGAAATAGCACTAGCTGTTCTTTGAATTCTTTTTGCATTTGATTGAATCTCATTTCTAATATTAACAAACTCATCATATTCAAGTGCTATAATCTTCTCTTTAGCACCTAAAATTTCATTCTCCATTTTTTTCAATTCTTCAGTGATATATCTTTCACCAGTAGTAAGAGTCTGTTTTCTAATATATCTATCTTCTGGAATATCTTTAACATTAGATTTGCTAACTTCAATATAATATCCAAAAATTTTATTATATCCAATTTTTAAATTCTTAATTCCAGTAAGCTCTTTTTCTCTTATTTCAACATTCGCAAGCCATTGTTTACCATTTGTTGTAGCTTCAATCAATTCATCAATCTCGGGTTTATATCCTTTTTTAATTAATCCCCCCTCTTTTACTGTTAATGGAGGTTCTTCAACAATTGAATTTTCAATCAATTCATATATATCAGTTAACACATCAAGTTCAGCATCAACATTTCTTAAAAATTCACTATTTACATTCTTAATAACATCCTTCAAATTTGGTAACTGCATTATAGAATTTTTTAAAGAAATCAAATCTCTTGCATTAACAGTTCCATAAGAAATCTTTCCTGCCAATCTTTCAATATCATAAATACTCTTTAAAGATTCAACAATTCTATCACTCAATAATAAATCATTTTTAATTTCTTCAACAGCATCAAGCCTTGAATTAATATCGCTAACATTCACAAGTGGATCATTAATCCATCTTCTAATTAAACGTCCTCCCATAGAAGTCTCTGTCTTATCCAATACCCAAAGCAATGTTCCCTTTTTACTTTTATCTTTAAGTCTTTCAGTTAACTCTAAATTTCTTCTAGAATTAATATCCAAAGCCATATATTTAACAACTTCATATAAAACAATTTTATTCAGATTTTCAGGCTTAATTTTTTGAGTTTCTTCAACATATTTCAGTAAAATTCCTATAGCATTAACTGCTAAATATCTATCACTAATATTCTTAATCAAATTTCCCTGTTCATCAATAATATCAAAAGTATTATGAATCGTTTCATCATCAAATTTATCATCAAGTTTAGTCATTGAACTTTTCATATTAAAAAAATCAGGAACAAAATTTTTATCAGATTCAATATCAGTTTTTTCTATATTTTTATCAACTGAAACAAAAACTTCAAATCTATTTTTAATTTCACTAATTTCATTAACACTATCATTCATATATTCATTAATAATTAATTCAGAAGGAGTAAATCTTGAAATCTCATTAATCAATTTCTGAAAATTATTATCAGACTTAATTTCAGTTGCATAAGCATCACCTGTTGAAATATCAAAAGCAGCAATTCCATAATATATGCCATCTTTAAATACAGACATAATATAATTATTCTTTTTTTCATCAAGCAAATTACCATCAGTAATTGTTCCAGGCGTCATAATCTTTATAACATCTCTTTTAACTATACCTTTAGCATTTTTAGGATTTTCAAGTTGCTCACAAATAGCAACCTTATATCCATTTTGAACAAGTCTTGAAGCATATATCTCACCAGCATGATACGGAATTCCACACATTGGTGCACGATTTTCCCTACCACATTCCTTACCAGTTAATGTAAGTTCCAGTTCCCTTGAAACATTAATCGCATCATCAAAAAACATTTCATAAAAATCGCCAAGTCTATAAAAAAGTACACAATCTAAATACTTAGATTTAGTTTCCAAATAATGTTGCATCATAGGTGAGAATGTAGTGATATTTTTAATTGCATCAACCGTAGATATTTCTTCATACTTCATAAAACAACTCTCCTTTTTGATAACTATATATTATCACAAAAACCACTCAAATACCATATATGATTTTCATCAATTTTAACATCAACCATTTTACCAATAAGACTTTTATCACCTTTGAAATTAACAACTTTATATGAATCAGTTCTACCTGTCAAAACTTCATCATTATTTTTACTAGTACCTTCAACCAAAACTTTTTGAATAGTACCAATATACTTATTTCCATCTTCTGCAATAATTTCTTCAGTCAACTTTTTAAGCTTATCAAATCTCTTATGCTTAATATCTTCTGGTATCTGATCTTCCATTGTATCTGCAACAGTTCCAATTCTTCTTGAATAAATAAACATATAAATCTGTTCATATCTAACTTTTCTAACAACATCAAGTGTATCTTCAAAATCTTCCTCTGTTTCACCAGGAAAACCTACAATAATATCAGTTGTAAATGTAGCATCAGGAATCTTAGATCTTATTCTATCAACTAATTTTAAATATTCTTCTTTTGTATAATTTCTATTCATTTTTTTAAGAACATTTGAACTTCCAGCTTGTAAAGGCATATGAATTAATTTACAGATATGTTTACTATTAGCAATTACATCAATAACATCATCAGTAAAATCTTTAGGGTGTGGTGATGTAAATCTAATTCTTTCTATACCATCAATCTTATCAAGTTCTGCTAATAACTCTGCAAATGAATGAATATCTGTATCAGTAATCTTCATTCCTTTTCTATTTTCAGCAACCATATAAGAATTAACATTTTGTCCAAGTAAAGTTATTTCTTTATACCCTGCTTTAGCCAAAGCCTTAACTTCAGCAATAATATCTTCAGGTCTTCTACTTCTTTCCCTTCCTCTAACATAAGGAACAATACAATAAGTACAAAAATTGTTACAACCATTCATAATCAATACAGAAGCTTTAACACTATCATCCCTCTTATTAGGAATACCTTCAAAAACTTCACCATCAACATCTATAATATCTTCTATCTTTCTTTTTTCTTCAACAGCCAAATATAAATCCTTAGCAAAATTATCAAGAGTATGAATACCAAAAACAACATCAACATAAGGGTAACTTTTCTTTATTTTTTCAGAAACATGTTCTTGTTGCATCATACAACCACCAACACAAATTATTGTTCCCTTATCTTCTTTATACTTTTTAACTTCTCCAAGCTTTCCATATAATCTATCTTCAGCGTTTTCTCTAACACAACATGTATTAAAAATTATAATATCTGCATTTTCTTCTTTATCAGTCTTTGTAATACCAGCTGCATTTAACATACCAGCTATTTTTTCTGAATCATTCTCATTTAATTGACATCCAAGAGTATATATAAAATACTTCTTTCCATCAAATTTCTCTTTAATTTTATTTGTCCATTCCTCTGTATTAACTACTCTCATTTTAAAATCCTTTCACGTATTTATGTTTGATCAAAAATTTCTATTCATAATATATATCTATAATATAAAAAGCTCTGTAACAAATTAATGCTACAGAGCCCCACTAAATTAAATGAATTATTAAGCTAATCCATATTTTTTCTTAAACTTATCAGCTTTTCCGCCTGTTGTTTCTTTTCTTAAATTTCCTGTCCAAAATGGATGACACTTTGAGCAGATATCAACTTTCATTTCACCTTTTGTTGAATTTGTTTTCATTACATTTCCACAAGCACAAGTGATAGTTGATTCTTTATATTCTGGATGTATTCCTTCCTTCATTACCAATTCACCTCTTTCTATATATTTCCTAAATGCTAAATACTAGTTTGCTTTTTGAGATATGATTTCTACACCATCATAATATCCACAACTTGGGCAAACTCTGTGTTGCATCATTAGAGCGTGGCAATGTGGGCACTCTACTAAATTTTTATTTTCTAATTTCCATGTTGATCTTTTAGTATGTGTTCTTGCTTTAGACCATCTTCTTTTTGGTTGTGCCATTTCAATCCCTCCTTATGCTTATAAAATTACTTTCTCTTTGTAAGTCACTCTAACATTATAATTGCTATAGTGCCTTTTGTCAAGTGTTTTAAAACTAATTTTAAATATTCATTATATTCGTTCATTTTTTCACTTTTTTTGCTTATTACTAGGTTTTCTAAATAATACTTATAAATATTATATTTCATCTAATTCTTGATCTTCATCTAATTCTTGCTGAACATAAATATTGTTTGGATAATGAAATTCTATTCCATATCTTTCTAGTTTTTCCCTAGATTTTTTTAATTCTTCTCGAGAAAATTTTATAGGCTCTAGTGAACTCTTTAATGGTAATTTTGGTGTATGATAATCTTCTGGTTTATTCATTTCTTCTAATTCCTCTTGACCAAATAATACATAACCATCATAAAATTCAGTAGCTCTTAAATTTCTCTTAACTTTATTTGGATTTCTTGTAACTCCCCATGTTGTATCTAATCCATACGATTTATCTCCATCATATATTATATTATATGTATGAGCTGGCGCTACCATAATTCTACAATTAACATTCATCTTTGGATTATTTAACATTATCATAGTTATTTTAGCAAATGCCTGACAATTACCTATATGATATTTCAGCATTGTATAAACACTATTATACGCACCATAATCACTTTCTTTTATTCCTTTAGCAATATACTTTTTTCCTTGCGCATAAGAAACTTCTCCCTGAACATATTGCATATTACTTTGCAAATAGTTAGATACTAAAACCACTTTGTCAACTAAAGTTAATTCAGGGATACTATGCCATTTTTCTATTTCATTTTCTAAAATTGCCATATTCTCATCATTTAAGTCATTTTCAAAAAAATATACATAATTACTTGGTAATCCATATTTTTGTGGTTTTGCTCCCCATTGCGAGTATTCTGGTGGAATATAAACACTATTATAGCCAAGTCCTTCAAGATTTACATCTGATCTACCTTTATTTTCAAAGTCATCTAATAACATTGCAGTTATAGGAATTTGTATATTTTTTAAAACTATATCTAAATACTTTATATTTTTAGGATTTTTTGAGATAACTTGTATTTCTTTCAAGCTCTTTAATGATTTAATAACATTTAATTTTTGAATATCTCCATTCAAATCTTTGTATAATTCATCCACTATAATAGTTAAACGATTTACATCCTTCAAAAAATCACTTTCTATATCATTCCAATTACATATTTTTGCTACACCAATATTATTTATCTTTATTTTAAATCCCATAATAATCCTTACCTTATATCAAAAATTTTAAATATATCACTATACTAATTACTTACTTTACTAATGTCTCTATTTTTAAAGCTATGTAACATTATATATTCTGTAATTGCTGTTTCACATTATTTTATTCATCTAATGTATAATCTTTATTTTCCATTTTAATTAGAGCTCATTCTATCAATTATATTTTCTTTTTAATACATTTATAATGTATATATCATCACTTATTATTTTTAAATAAAATTATCAACTCATTAGGTTGTCCATTTTCATTTGCATTATTATAACTATATCTTGCATTTTATATATAACTTCATAACCTTTTTTTCCTAAGTAAGTCATACATAATCTTAAAATTTCATTTATATCATTTTTCAATAAACTACTTTTTACTTTTAATTCATCAAAAATAAATTTTATAAAATTTTCATTTTCCAGTATTTTATTGTATGATAGTATAGCACATAACTCTTTAATTTATAGGTTTGTCAAACATATGTCACACTTTCTTGATACAACTAATGGTGAGATACCTATTATGCTATTATTGAACTTGCATTTCTTATATATTTTTCATATTTATCATTTTGACTAAGCCATGGTAATGGTCTCATCGGAAAAATAT
>ERZ773051.458-NODE-458-length-29186-cov-6.959356_pt1 | contig 29186 bp, 32 predicted proteins | sample MGYA00580631_ERZ773051 | MGnify/ENA primary metagenome ERZ773051 (study PRJEB29015, sample SAMEA2738137) | human oral metagenome | biome: human oral; feature: human-associated habitat; material: saliva | place: China | collected 2204 ... | reverse complement strand
GATTCTAATCAGCCTACGATTTCTAACTTGAGAAAAGGTAAGCTAAAAAGCAAAACTATAGTAGATAGGGCAGCAACAAGCGGGAGGTAACGACCTCCAAAAAGGTAGAGAAACAATGGAGCTATCGCTATCAAACGATTTAGAAAATTGCTAGTAACCCGAACAGTTTGTCCATCCTCCACAGTAATAGTATTGGACTTATAACCCAATTTACCAACACTCAAACGAGCTTTTGATGACGGTAGGGAAACAGTTACTGCTTCCACACCAGAAACCGTCCCGACAAGACTAGTGTCTACTCGAATGGGACTCTTTCTAGCCACCTTACGAGCTTCTATTGTAATACTAGCCACTAACCATCTCCTCTTCCTATCTTCTACTTATAGTATACGCTTTTAGAAACGCTTTCACAAGATAATCGACTATTAAATCAACGTTTCTTGACAATCATTGTGCCTTTTCAAAAAGTATTGGATACCTTGATTACTATATCACTATCAGCTTTTTTTCAAAAAATTAATTATTTTTGACAGGAAATCTATTATATGATAAATTGTAACAATGCCGTTTACAACTATTTAGTAATAATATAAATATATAGAAAGAAGGTTACATGAAATCATATAAAGGAATTCTCCTACTAACCGTAAGTGTTGTTCTGACGGTATACGCCTGGCTAGCAAGGGGCATGACAAACTTCGTCGCTCCTGGTCTAGCTTTAACAACCTTATCATGGACTTTTATGTTGGCAACACGATCACGAGTTTTAGAAAAAGTCTTTAACGGAATTGAGAGAATGTACACTGTCCACAAATTTCTTGCCATCTTATCAGTTGTTCTCCTTGTTTTCCACAACATCGGTATGGGGAGTCTATGGGGTTCCCGTCTGGCTGCTCAGTTAGGAAACCTTGGTATTTATACTTTCTTGGCTATTGTGGTTCTGGTCTTTCTTGGCAAAACTCTCAAATATGAAACTTGGCGTTGGCTTCATCGTTTGGTGTACTTAGCCTATATTTTTGGTCTCTCCCATGTCTACTTGATTTTGGGACAAGTATTGACTAAGCCAAGTCTCTTATCATTTGTAGTGGGGGGCTTCGCTATTCTTGGTTTAAGCTCAGGATTTTATATCATCTTCCTCTACCAAATTATTGGTTTTAAAAATCGTGAGAAAATTGTGGGCTTAAAACGTATTAACCATGACACAACAGAAATAGCTATTAGGCTAACACGTCCAATGGATTATCAATTTGGTCAATTTACCTTTATTAAGATACTTCAAGCTGGTTTTGAGAAGGCACCTCACCCTTTCTCTATCTCAGGCGGACATGGCAATATTATCTATTTTACCATTAAGGTCTCAGGTGATCATACCAAACAAATCTACAAGAAGCTTAGAGTCGGAAGCCCTGTAGCAATCGACCGTGCCTATGGTCACATGTTGCTAAATCGAGGACGTGACAAGCAAGTTTGGATTGCAGGTGGTATCGGCATAACCCCTTTCATTTCCTATATCCGTGAAAATCCTGTCCTTGATAGGGATGTCGACTTCTACTAGCCTATACAGGTGAGCAGAACGCTGTCTATCTGGAGATGTTGACTGCATATGCTGCGAAAAATAAACATTTCAAACTTCACACTGTCAATAGTCAAGTGGATGGTTATCTGGACTTCACTGACTATCCTCTCACTGATGACACAACTGTCTTTATGTGTGCTCCAGTAAAAATGATGGAAGCATTTGCTAAAACCTTTACGGCAAACAATCCAAAGGCTGAGCTCGTTTATGAGGGCTTTAGTTTTAAATAAGTTAAAAAGACTCAGCAAAAACTGAGTCTTTTTGAGTGAGTCGGTAAGCTACTATTCTTCTTCTAGGTAGACCAAGCCCCAATCTTTGCGGAGTCGCGTCATGAGCTCCATAACATCTTGGCTATAGTTGAGATAAAGATGATTTTCTTGACCTGAGACGGCTGCCTCCATGTCTAGGACCTCATACTGGAGGGCTTTGGCAGTTTCTCCTACCTCGATGACTTCTTGTGAGCCATCTTCCGTATAGGTGATGACTGCCTTTTGCCCACGTGGATACTCGTAAATTTCGATATAACCCTTATCATAAGCAATGGTGCCACGTTTAGGTTGTTTGGCATGGAGACTTAGGGTCACCGTCGCCATTTCTCCTTCTGCATTGGTAAGGAGAATACCCGCTTGCTCATCAACACCAGTCGGAGCTAATTTAACCTGTGAAACCATTTCTGTCGGTTGTGACGTCATAAACCAACGTACAAAGGAAAGAGCATAGACACCGATATCAAGCAAAGCTCCACCAGCCAAGTTACGATTAAAAAAGCGGTTGGTCATGTCATATTCTTTATAGGAACCAAAGTTCATCTGGATAACCTTGAGAGGCCCTAGCTTACCACTTTCCACGATTTCAGAGAGTCTTCGATAGATAGGCATATGGAAAATGGTCATGGCTTCTGCCAGTTTGACATGGTTTTCTTCGGCGAGTTGGATAGCTTCTGCCAATTCTTCACTGTTTAAGGTGATAGATTTTTCACAGAGGACATGTTTGCCCGCTGCGAGTGCCTTGCGAAGAAAATTGATATGCGTATTGTGCGGCGTTGAAATGTAGATAATATCCACTTCAGGGTCTTCAAAGACTTGATCAATCTCTTCATAAACCTTTTCGATTCCATATTTCTCAGCAAAGGCCACTCCCTTGTCATAGGTACGATTTGCAACGGAATAGAGTTTACCACCTAGGGCCTCTAAAGCCTGTGCCAACTCATTTGCGATAACACCAGTCCCAAGACTGGCCCACCTATACTTAATTTGATTTTCCATAGTGTAACTTTCTTTATTTTTGAATGGTTAATTCATTTACCTGAGATAAGATTTCAACCTCACTCGCTCCTGCTTGAAGAAGGGCTGAAGCCGTGTAGGCTCCCTCTATAAGGGGGACATGTTGAATGAGAATATCCTTTTCTGAAAATTCCTCAACCATCTCCAAATTCATGCGTGCACTGCCTAAATCGTAAAAGGCCAAGAGACGTTTAGCAGGCTGACTATCTACTGCTACTTGAACATGGTCAAAACTAGATCCCAGTCCACCATCTTCAAGACCGCCTGTAGCTGTCAAAGGAATATTTGGTGCAACTTCACGAATCAGACTCACCAATCCCTTGGCAATATCAGCGGAGTGGGATACAATCACAATTCCAAGTTCTGACATGTCCTATTCCTCTGCTTCTAGTAAGGCTTTGAAGAGTAGGCCAGACGAATAAGAGCCTGGGTCAATGTGACCAATAGAACGCTCACCTACATAAGAGGCACGTCCCTTGGTAGCAACAACATCCTTCGTTGAAAGAACTGCTTGATCGATGACTTCATTCGTTAATTGATCTCGCTTAACTGCTTCAATAACTGGGCGCCAGACATCAACCATGGTTTTTTCGCCGACTTGAGCATGGCCTCGTTTTTCAATCATATCGGCACCTGCCTCAAGGACACCTGCTAAATCTTGACCAGCCTGTTCAGCCTTCATCATCCCCATAAAGGCAGAGCCATAGAGCGGACCAGAAGCCCCACCAACCTTGCTTATCAGAGCCATTGATACCGTCTTTAGAACATCTGCCGTACTTTGAGGGTCTGATGTGTTAATAGCTTCAACGGCTGCTGCCATACCACGCGCCAAGTTAGCCCCGTGATCACCATCTCCGATAGGACCATCTAACTCAGATAAGTGATCTTTTTCTGCTTCAACTTTTTGATTAAAGACTTGCATCCATTTTACTGCAACTATTTTATCCATAATATACCCGATTTCTAGTTTTTATCATTCTTACCATGCGATAGTCTTAACAGGACTTTCTAGAGCCTCAAGCCAAGCATCATCTTCAATCTTCATGAGCGTCAATGACAAACCAGCCATATCAATAGAAGTCATGTAGTTTCCTAGTTTTCTATAGATCACTTCTAGACCCGCGTCTCTAAGAAGACTTGCAACATCATTGGCAAAGACATATTGCTCCATGAGTGGCGTTGCCCCCATACCATTGATGAGAAGAGCATAGCGATCACCAGACTTAGCATCAAAGGATTCAAGAAGCTTACCAGTTAATTCTTCAGCTAACTGGCGAGATGGCTGCATAGACTCCTTACGATAGCCTGGCTCACCATGGATACCAATACCGTATTCGATTTCATCCTCTGCTAGGACAAAACCAGGCTTCCCAACCTCAGGAACCGTCGCCCCGCTAAGGGCCAAACCAATGGTGTGAATATTAGGAACAATCTTGTCAGCCAAAGCTTTAATATCCGCAAGAGACTTACCTTCACGAGCCGCATGACCTAGGATCTTATGCACGAAAATGGTACCAGCAACCCCACGACGACCTTGAGTATAGAGGCTGTTTTCCACAGCGATATCGTCGTCCACAACAACACTAGCAACCTCGATACCTTCCATCTCAGCCAATTCTTGAGCCATCTCAAAATTCATGATGTCGCCTGAGTAATTTTTAACAACCATGAAGACACCGGCTCCCTGGTCCGCTTCCTTGATTGCTTCCAAAATTTGATCAGGCGTTGGTGATGTGAATACTGCACCTGCGATGGCTGCCGAAAGCATACCATCACCTACAAAACCAGCATGAGCTGGCTCATGACCACTTCCACCACCAGAAATAAGACCTACCTGACCAGCAACCTGCTCATTTCTTGCAATGATATCAAAACCTTCAACTCTATGAACCAGATCATTGTGAACATAAGCCAAGCCATCTAACATCTCAGTAACAACATTTTCAGGTTTATTGATAATTTTTTTCATGGGATTGCCTCCTTTTCAAAGGTATCAACTATTTGCACTTCAATGTACTTCCATCTCAAATCAATTTTCCCTTATAAATACAGGTTTTCAATCATTTTAGAAGAGGAAAAGCAACAACGTGTAAACGCATACAATTTATAATTCAATTGTAGCACTTGCCTCCAGCCGTGGCAAGTTAAAAAGGAAGACCGTCATTTTCCTAAAATATATTATTAAGTAGAAGAAAAATCTCATAAAAAGATTCACTTTAGTCACCAAAGTCATTGAAAAACGGCTTATCAAAGCTTATAATGAAATGGCTAATAAAGCGATAAGGAGCGGTTACATGACTATCGATTTCCCAAATGAAACAGAGACGCAAAACGAAATGGATGCCATCCTTCAGGCAGGACGAGTTCTTATGGAGAGCGGTGCCGAGATTTACCGTATCGAAGACACCATGGGTCATATGGCCAAGTCTCTTGGCATCAGAGACTTCTCCACTTACGTGGTCAATCGAGGAGTTATGATTTCCGGACTCAACCGCTCAGGTCTTAAGGAGTCTCGTGTTCTAGCTACCTCAGTCCCTTCTATTCATCTAGGAAAACTAGAGGAGGTTAACCGCCTGTCTCGTGAACTGGCAGAACAGCCAAATCAGCCTGTTTCTAGCATTTTCCAAAAGCTGAAAACCATTGAGCAGAAGACTTTCTATCGTCCTTTAGAGGATATTATAGCCTGTGTCATTGGTGCTGGGAGCTTCTCGCTAGCTCTTGGAAGTGGCTTGATTGATGGTACTGCTGCGGCTATATCGGGACTTTTTGTGGGGATTGGTATGCAGCTCTTTTCCCGTTTTATTCATACTAGTTTCTTGCAGATTATTCTCTCTAGTGCCATTGCCGCTCTATCAGCTAATATTCTCTATTATCTGGGTATCGGGCAGCATCGTAGCGTTATCATCCTAGGAGCCCTGATGATTTTGATTCCTGGAGCCTACTTTGTTAATGCTATCCGTGAATTCACTCAGAACAACTACTATAGTGGTCTGGCCCTGATGCTGTCAGGGGTCTCCACTTGTCTGTCTATCTCTGTCGGTGTTCTTGCCATGATTTCACTTCTCCCCTTTGCGGAACAATTATCAGGCATGTTCTCAACACCGTCCACCTCATGGCAAGAGGTCTTGATTCAGACTGTCATGGCAGGACTAGGAACAGCAGCCTTCTCCGTGCTATACCGAGTACCTAAGAAATACTTCCTAGACCTTGGAACACTAGGTGCTGGCTCATGGCTCCTCTACCTCTTGATTTGGAATAATACCCATCACGAAGTCTTAGCCATCCTCTTCCCTGCCTTACTGGTCACTTTCACCTCACGTTTCTTGGCCCACTACCGTAGATGTCCAGCTACAGTCTTCCTAGCCTCAAGCATGTTCCCACTCATTCCAGGAATGAGCTTCTACCGTGCCATCTACTTCCTATTGATTGGAAATGCAGACCTAGGCCTCAACTTCCTACGAGCTTGCTTCCTAGCCTCATTTACCATCGCCATCGCAGTCAGTTTGACACAACAAATCCCTAGCCATTATTTTGTACTAAGGAAGAAAAAATAAATTGTTGAAATCCATTGGTTTTGTATACCAGTGGATTTTTTGATACCTCAATTAAGTAATCAATAGCAAAAAACAGAATACAACTTAGTCGGTTCAATTCAGTTGATCTTTTTTGTCATTTTAATTATTAATCATCACAAACAGATAAATCATCTAAAAAACATGGCGATTGATGACAATCCTCTTGCTAGATTAATGTTGCGTTCTGATTCCTCTTGGAATTCTGCGAGAGTCTTACTCAACTCACTCACTCCATAACTTAATGAAATTCCTTTAGAAAGATTCTCGACTGCTAGAACTTGAATAGCTCTGCGTAACTCTGCAAGAAGTTCACTACTATCCTTCTTTCCAACTTCAATTTCATTTTTAAACATTACGAGTAACTTTCTCTCATTTTCAGTTGTTTCTGGATTTAAAATAAGATTATAGATATTGTTTAAGATATCCGTAATTTGCATGTTATTGCTTTTTGTCATCTGGAACACTCCCTAAATAGGTCCTGCTTTTCTCAAGGTAAACATTTGATTTATACTATCATCAAATTCGGAAAGAAATGCTATCTTGGTAAGCACACCTATATTCTTTATTTGAAAAAGATTCTACGCTTATCATAGACTACTGTCAATACTATGCCGAAAAAAATCTAAATAGAAGCACAGTCACCCCCCACCCGTGAGAACGGGTGGCTTGCTCTTCGGCTGAAAGCCTCTGCTACTGGCCGAGGCCTAAAGGCCTACCGAATGGTTTCCCTTCAGCACCACCTTTTCTAGCTGACCCGTCTAGCGGGTCTCTTTAAGACTACTTTCTTTTATTCTTATCACCTGTAAACGAATCACATTCCTCGAAAATACTGAACTGATCTGCTATCATGTCCTCTTGTAATGGATTACGAATATATTCTTCAATTCGCTTCTGATTTTGCCCAACCGTATCAACATAAAAGCCTCGACACCAAAATTTGCGATTCCCATATTTATATTTTAAATTGGCGTGTTTATCAAACATTATTAATGCACTTTTACCTTTTAAATATCCCATAAATGAGGAAATACTTAGTTTCGGTGGTATACTCACCAACATGTGAATATGATCTGGGCAAGCTTCTGCTTCATGAATTTCAACGCCTTTTCTTTCACATAATAACCGTAAGATTTGACCAATACTTGCTTTGTATTTCCCATAGATTATCTGACGTCTATATTTTGGGGCGAATACAATATGATACTTACAATTCCATGTAGTATGTGCTAAACTATTATTATCCTGTCTCATCAGGGGGCCTCCTTTTGTATATTAGTTAGTGGTCGGGAAACCTTATCTAATATAACACTTTAGGGGGACTTTTTTGATACATCGCTAAAAGCTTTTCGGAACCACTAGCACAGCTAGTGGTTTTCGTGAGACAAATAAAATTATAATTTAAATGATAAATTATAATTTTAAAATATGCATATCCTGTAAAAAAAATTACTTAAAAATAGTATTGACTTATATATTTTTTTTGTTAATATAAATATTGTTAATATGAAAGGAGATTGATATGAAAAAAATATTAACAATTATAGCCATGTGTATTGGTATTTTTCTTTGTATGTTAGATACTACCGTTATGAATATTGCTCTACCAGCAATCCAAGATAGTTTAAAAGCAGATCTTAATAATCTTCAATGGGCTTTAAATATATATACAATTATCTTCGCTTCATTGACAATCCCATTAAGCAAATTTGCTGAAAAATATGGTAAACACAGATTTTACTTAATTTCCTTAATCGTCTTCTCCATAGGGTCCCTAGTTTCTTCATGTAGCACTACTCTATCAAGTCTTATTGTCGGAAGGGCAATTCAGAGTGTGGGAGCTGCAGTTATATTCCCACTATCAATGACTATTGGTATTAATACAGTAAAATTGACTGAACGAAAAGGAGTAATTGCAGCTCTTGGTGTTACACAAGGCTTAGCCGCTGCTTTAGGTCCTACAATTGGTGGAATTTTAACACAATTTTTAGGTTGGCAATGGATTTTTCTAATTAATATTCCCTTTATGCTTACCTCTCTTCTGATATGTATTAAATGTTTAGATCTCAGGGAGAATAAAGAAAGTTTAAAAATTGACTTTATTGGTGCACTCCTTTGTATGGTTACTCTGTTCTCTCTAACTTTAGGTCTGGTTCAAGGACGTCTATGGGGATGGACTAGTCCAATTATTTTATTGTTATTAATTGGAGCTTGTATTCTTTCACTCCTATTTATTGTTTGGGAAAGACACTGTGATAATCCTATGGTCCCACTTGAGCTTTTTAAAAATAAAGAATTTTCAGGTTCTGCATTAGCAATTTTACTTAGTAATATTTTCTTAGTTGCAGTCACTGTTATACTTCCAACATACTTTACTAGAGTTCAGGGTAAATCAGAATTAGTTGCTGCATTATTAGTTACTCCAATCACTGCAATGATTTTCATTTTTTCTCCACTAGCAGCTGTTCTCATTGATAAACTCGGTTCACGCTTTATCATTGCATTAGGATTTGTACTTATTACCACCTCTTATATTCTATTCACACACATCGATATGTCGAACATGGTACAGACAACAATTACTTGTTTAATATTGGGTAGTGGCTATGGAATTATCACTGGTCCAATTACAGTTTTAGCAGCATCAGATTTCACCGGCAATTTATTAACTGCATCTCAAAGTGTTGCCGGTGTATTAAGGCAAATCGGAATTGTCTTAGCAGTTGCTATCTACGTTAGTGGGTTGTACTCAAATCTATCAATTTCTAAATCCGAATCTATAAACTATATAACTAAAGTTGTAAATACAGTTGATGTATCTCCTTCAAAACGAAAAATTATCATCCAAAATGCTACTGACTCATTAGGAAAGAATGAATCTAAAAAGTATTCGAACAATCATTTTTCCGATAAGGAAACCAAAAAAATTATCGAGGAAAACTACAATAAGGTTATGTCTCAATATCCAAGCAATATCAGTGATATTCAAAAAGAGCAAATACATAACTCTGTAGAGAAATCTGTCAAATCAAAGTTAGATAAAATTAATGATGAAATTAACAATGCTATAAAAAAGATTAAGAAATTTGCTTTAAATAGCTATACTAAAGCTTTCACAAAGCTTTATCAATATTCGACTATTTTTACAGCTCTATCTGTATTTTCGTTTTTATTTTTCCCTAAAAAAACAATTAAATAGTATTGTTCTCCTGAAATATAAAACACCCCAAAAGTTAGACAGAAGAAATCTAACTTTTGAGGTGTTTTTATTATGAAATAAACTTATGAGGACAAGGTTGAAATCTATAAACTGAGCAGCCTACTTAAAAAGTTTAAATAGCGAAAAAAACATTGATAACTAGAGAAGCGATCTCAGTAGGATTTCGATTATATTTACTTTTTAAAACGGTTCGTTTACAGCGATCAACCTACCACTATCAATTGAAACAACTGTGTAGGCTAAACAAAGATAAAGAGTTTAAAGCTAAAATTCAAACTATTTTTACTGAACACAAGAGTAATTACGTCTATCGTCGAATGACTTTTGAATTGAGAAGTAGAAAAGGACTTAGTCATGTACAATACAGAACTAAATCCTTTTCTTAAATTATTTGTCTAATTTTTTGGTGTCAGTACATCATCAATAAAGGTTTAAAGACCTATCGAAAAGATCTTTATTAATACCTCTTTTGATAGATTATACTACGTGAATCTCTATGAAATTACTTTCTTTTATTATTTCCCTGTTAATGGAAAACACACCTCAAATAGTATAAGTTTGTCTACTACCATAGCACTCAAATATCATACCCGTTCCTTAAAAACTGATATCTAGTTAAATATTTAATCTAGATAATATGTGAATATAAACTACACAAACCTTTGTTTAATGTATTTTGACACCATTTCTTTTACGTAACAAACGTAATACTTAGTTATGATCACACCACTCGTTAAATGGGTGTAGTGACCATGGGCTATAAACCCATAATGCCAGCGTCTTTAGGAACTGGCTTTCACTTTGCAATTTGTTCAAGCCTTACTGCATTTGACTTATCACAAATCTCTCAAAGAGATACCCACATTACTTACCATTATCCCTAAAGGTTTTTCATACCCTTTCCCACTTAATGTTTCCAAAGCAATATCATACTTTCTGTTACAAAATGTCTATTCACGAATTTATATTTTATTTATCAAATGTCATTAACGCACTTTTACTCTTTTAATATCCCATCAAACTAGCTACACTCATCCCCAATAGAATTCTTCTATCCATTTCTTCCTTCTTTCAATGGTATAAAATTTCCAACAATGATACCTACTACTCGTGGATCTTCATTATAGGAGATAAAGATATTATCATATCTTGGATTAATCGAAACTAAACGTAATCCATTTTCTTCACGATAAACTCGTTTAATATAGGTTTGACTATTACATACTACTGCATAAACTGCTCCATCATAATCAAAACCTGTCTCACGAATAAGAGCTACTGAACCATCTTGATATTTTGGTTCCATAGAATCTCCAGATACCCATGAAGCAAAATCATGAGCTAATTCTTCATTGAAATAAACAGTGTCATAGTTTCGATTATCATAAACTGACGCCCCAATACCAGCAGACATCTTTTCATAAACATGATATTCATAGAGATTTTCTGAAACAGATATTACTTGTTGGGTTTTCTCTTTTTGCACCAAGTCACGTACATATTCTACTACTTGATTTTTACCTTTATTCGACAATGTATTGTACAGACGAACAATCTCAATTTCTGTAAAATATCCCTTTGGTACTTTAAGTATTTTTTCCAACTGTTTTACTTTATCTTTAGATGGTACTTTTACTCCACGTTCCCAAGCTGAAAAAGCTTGATAACTGATTCCTAACTGATCCGCTATATCTTTTTGCGTCATTTTTAACTCTTTTCTACGAGCTTTAAGTTTTTCTGGTTGATACATGGTTCACCTCACATTAATAATAATTCTAATTCTGCTTTTTTCCTTGCTTCTTTATCTGAAAATTTTTCTTTATCCCAAACATAGGCAATAGACTTTCCTTTGTTATAAACAAGCCAAGTTTTTAAATTGATACTATTATCCTTAATTACTTTCCAATTATCTTGATTCAATAAGTCTGGGTATTCTAGACTCGTTGTAAAGCCTACTTTTCTAACTCTCTGCTTAACCTGATTAATAAGGGAAGGTTGAAACCGATTGAACTCCTCGATAATTTTTTCTCTAATATCATGAAACAAACAAAAAATAGAAGCATTATTCCCTTCAATATATGTCTCAACTGCTTGTTTGATTTCACTATCTTTCCCAGAATAATATTCCCGTAGAAAGTCCAAAAGACGAAAAAATAAAGCTTGTTTGGAAACTTCGAGACTATTTTGCACTTGATGGAAGGTATCGCAACTATAGTAGATTTTTGATAAAAGGACAATATCTGGCATCAATACCACAGCCGAAAAGATATTCGCCTCTCGCTCTAGCAAATTCTCTTGATTATCAATCGATTCTGCAAAATAACTTCCATCATGTTTAAGAATAAAATGTCCTAACTCATGACATAAGGTAAAATTTTGTTTTACTATAGGATTATCTCGCTCATAAGAAAAACTAATTCCAAACTCATCCACTACTGTCAGTCCTTCTATCTTATGACTAGAGAAATGATGAGGGAGTACCTGAATATTATTTTCTCTTATGCAAAACTGAAAATAATGGTCAAAATTATAGTTCAGTAAGGAAATATCTTGATCTTTCATAAACTGATATAGCACTTGTTTTGTTGTACTACTTACTCTTGCATACAATCCATCCAAAGAACTGTACCTCCTTTAAGTATGATCCATAGATACTCAACCATTTTGATTTAGTTAATTATAAAAAAAAAGCGAACAATTGTCCACCCAAAAATTATTTAGTTAATTTACTCTCGGATATTCTTGTGCTAATTTAACTAGATTTAAAACACCATATTTTTTCGATTTCACTACAGGAACTGTTGAATATACATAATCAATAAACTCATACCAGTTCATATTTTGAGTATCATTAATTACTTTATCAATTATTTTGATTTCAGATTCAGTTAATTCAAATTTTAACTCTGACTTTTCTATTTTAGACTCAACCAAGAATTTCTTAGTCCCAAAATTAGAAACATTCTCTACAATTTTTAAATCTGAATCCTCATCTGCAGTATCAAAAACATCTGAAACATATGGACCATAATGATTAAAATACCATTCAATTTCAGTCATCTGTTCCCCAACCTCTAGAGAAGACTCCCAGTCAATTAAATAAATTAATTTCGTTAATCTAGTTTTTGTTAACTCAAAACTATCTGGATAATACCTTACAATGTATCTCAATACGTTATCAATTTTATTTCTCATAATTTAAAGATACCTCACTTTCTTATTACTTTGGTATCCATTACATCATATAAATATGGACTATATTTTTTTAAATCTTTAGCAATACGCTTTCGTATCCTTTCCTCATCACCATCAAAATTCTTATAGTTACCTAGCTGATCTTTGGTCGATTCTATTACAATAACTCCAATTGACGGGGATCCAACCTTTGAAATATTTAAAACATAAAATAGGCGTGGAACCATCGCTAAATTTTTTATTTCCTCCTTTGTATAACCAACCAGTTCTTGTTCTTTAAAATAGTCATCGGTATCAGTTTCAGGCAAAATTTTAATAAAGTCCTCACTGTCACTTTTCCAACATTTTGATATATATCCTTTATTTCCATCATATTTAGGCCTACCAATCTTTTCATAATTTGGATTATCACTATATCTACCGATAATTTCAAAATTGCAGTTTTCTTCATCTCTAATGTAAACAGAAATCCTATCTGATCGTTCCAAATTAAGTTGATTATTTAAAAAAGCAAGAAACGAATTTAAATGTTTGTTTAAAACCTTCCCGTTAACCTCTACCTCATTCTGAAGTTGTGATTTTTCATTATGAAGATTTTTTTATCCTCTTTCAATTTTCCGATCTTCTCCTCAAATTTTTTGTTCTCATATGTATTCGCAATAAAATCTATAAAAACACCTACCATACCTAAAATAACTAACCATTTTAAATCAGTTCGAAAGGCTGCGATAATTACAGTGAAAATATATAACACTGGTTTTGAGAGCATTGTAACTTTTGAAGTTTCCCAATAACTCTGAACCAATGCAAAAAACTCTTTTATTTGTTGATTTTGCATGCCTTGACTTATCCTTTTCCTTTCCCAAAAACTTTTTTCCGTTCTTCCATAAACTCAATCAACTCTTTTTTGAAGATTGCTTTTTCTGAGTCAGTCAGACCTTTTGAATTCATACGAAAAAGCAATTCAATATTATCCAACTCATCTAAGTTTTCTTCCGAATTACCAACCAAATAGTCGACAGAAACATTTAAAATTTGTGCGATTTTAACTAGATTGTCTTGTGTTGGCTTTTTTACTCCACGTTCCCATGAAGCATAGGCTGGTTGCGAAATTCCTAGTTTTTCTGCCACATCAACTTGCGTTAGCCCTGTTTGTTTTCTAAGGTCTTTTAAGCGTTCCGAAAATTCCATTTTTAACCTCTAAAAAATATTTTCCTTTTTTTCAAATTATTCCTTGACTTATATAACTAACAGTTATATAATTTAAATATAGCTGATAGTTATACCGGTTTTAAAAATAATAACGCCAAACTTTCGGCATTATGATCATTGACAATTAAATAAAAAGTGCGTCTGACAACCAGAGGACTGACTATCAAACTACACTAAACTTCGTACCTTTATTGTAATTGTTTTGATAAGTAAAGTCAAGTCCGTTGATGGTTGAAGTGAAGATAAAAACAAGTATTTTGTGGGCTTCCACGCATTTCGGACGATTAGCACTTTTGCCGAATAGTAAAGTGAACTGGTTGCGCAAAATGGCGTAAGAGAATCCCTAGGGTATGACAAGGACTACCTAAAGAGATTGGCCGGGCAAGCGATGGTAATTGACGCAAAGCACCTTGCTAAACGTTGCCACCGTGGAAAGAGGGATCTTTCCAAACAAACAACTTTTCTTTACTGCTGTCTATCTTTTCTAGATAGACTTACTCTCAAGCTACTAAGTCTTCCTTATATCTTAGTAGCTTTTTTATGCTTACAATAAAGGAGAACCCTATGACAAACTTTTTTCGCATTACAATGTAAACGCCTCTATGATAACTATGAATTCACCTATGATATGTTTAGCTACTCACCTAAACTACAAGCTAAACTCTATGCACAAGCCCTTCTTGACCTAGACCATCTAGTTCAAGAAGCTCGTAGAAATAGCTATCCTAGCGGTGATATTCAGTTCTATAGTCGACAGTTTAAACGTAAACTATTTACCCACTATTACTCAAGAGTGAAGCAATTAGCTTAACTCTTTTTCTTTTGCTCAAAATCAGAAAGGAGAATCCTATGATTCCAGAAACACTTGTTATGAAACCAGATTTTATTGGCCCTGCTTACTATGAAAAACTAGGGAATGCCCCTCGTTTTATCTTTGGAAAAGAAGGTAAATACCAACGTCATATCCTTAATAGCGAAAAGCACGGGGCTTTCCATGTTATCACCCCTGCTTCTACAACAGTCTTCCCAGAAGATGCTCTTGTAGAAGTGGTTAACCCAATTTTTCTCTCAGATACGGCTCTAAACGGGAACTCAGTTGCCCCAGCCCTCAATGTCTTTGCGGAAAAATTGGTCCTAAAAAAATAAGAAAGTAAAGGAGAATTACCTATGGCTAAAATTGGATTAAACTACGGAGAAAAACTACAAATTGCAGACAAGACCTATCGTGTCATTACAGATGGTCTCAACGTGCCTGAAGTCCTTGGAAAGCTGTCTTTCCGTGGCATTGAAGGACCTGATATCATCTATGAAGAAGACCGCACCCAACGAAACCCTGATGGTTCATTTGTCCAAGTCAACACAGGAGAAATCCGTGGGATTGTTGTCGCAATTCATTCTTCTGTCCAACATGAAACCCTCTTTTTCACTATTGCTGATATGGCACAGTCTGAAATTGAAGACTTAGGCATTAAATACCGAGAAGAGGTAGAACTGGAAGATATTGTGATCACCCATACTCACGTTAACCGTAATGATATTTACAAGCTCTTTGCTTCTAAAATCAAGAAAAAGAATGGAGGGGCACCTCTTAAGGAAAACAAACCTCTAGACAACAAGAAAGAAAACTAGGAGGTGATGCACTATGAAACTCTTTACCTATCGTGGGATAAGAGTTAGAGCCTTTTATCGTCATATTCGGGGAATCACCTGGTTTATCTGGTGGTTCCCTTCTTTGTCAGCTATTGGAAATTATTGCTATGTCAACCTAGAAGAATTGAAAGAACATCTCTTGCCACAAATTTACTTTATCGGGGGTGTCCTTGTTGCTTCTTGTTTGGTGGCTTACCTACTGAATCGCATGTGCTACGAGAAAATCGTCTTCTTCCAAAAGCTCAATAGCCTACGGATTTTATCTCGCTTCCTAATAGAAAACAACCTCTATTTGATTAAGAATATCAGGCGTGAAAACAAAACGATTGAAAAGATTGTCCTTCCTCAGGTCTACTTAAAACAATCTCGCTACAAGATTGAAGTTCGTTTTATTTTAGAAGGGAATAAATTTCAGGACCGTTTTCTCAACCTTGGGTCTACCCTTGAAGTCATGTTTAACGGGGATTTTCGCAATAAAACCTTTGATAAACGGTTTATCACCTATGACATTGCCATCAACCGCATTGATAGCCGTATCACTATTAATGAGGTCGAGGTTAAGGGTTCCAAACTCCAACTTATGACAGACGTCACTTGGGATTATATTGAAGAACCTCACTTGCTCATTGGTGGGGGAACTGGAGGCGGTAAAACCGTAATCCTTATGACTATTATCTATGCACTGGCTAAGATTGGCTTTGTGGATATCTGTGATCCAAAGAACTCTGACCTAGCTGGGCTCAAAAAGATTCCTGTCTTTCATGGTCGTGTCTATACAAGTAAAGAAGATATTATCCAGTGTTTTAAAGAAAATGTCGCCTTCATGGAAAAACGCTACGAGCTCATGTCTAGCTCACCCAAATTTCAAGCTGGGAAGAACTTTATGCACTACGGCATGACACCCAAATTCATCCTTGTCGACGAGTGGGCAGCCCTAATGGCCAAGATTGACCGTGACTATAGCCTCCAGTCTGAACTCATGGAATACCTCTCACAACTCGTGCTAGAAGGTCGTCAAGCTGGTGTCTTTATCATCTTTGCCATGCAACGACCTGATGGTGAATTTATCAAGACAGCTCTTCGAGATAACTTTATGAAACGTCTCTCAGTGGGACACTTGGAATCAACGGGTTACGACATGATGTTTGGAGATGCTAATAAAACCAAAGAGTTTAAAAAGCTTGATGAAATCAATGGAGTCAAAATTAAAGGACGAGGCTATATCGCCAATAACGGAGACTTGGCTGGCGAATTCTTCTCACCTTACGTACCACTTGACCAAGGCTTCTCTTTCTATGATGCCTACTCAAAAATCCCTATCATGGAATACAATGGCGAAGAATTTGAAGTCTTTGGAGAAGACCACCAACAATCAGAACCGATTGAACCAATAGAGGATGAAGATACTCTAAACACTGATACTAACCTGAGACCGCTCAAGGAATTTGCGGAGGAACAGGACCTCAAAATGGCGACACTTCGAAAGATCATTTATCTCTTACAAGAACAAGGGATTGTTTTTGAACGGACGGAATCCGCCATTCTAGTCGACCCTTTTCAAGAAGAACTCCTTCTTGAAAGTCTTATCCACTTTGAGGAGGGAGGACGCAAATCTTATCCAAGAGCCGTTGAAGCGACACTTGGTCATCATGGGCTAGGACAAGGGCAAGGGCAAGCCTGACCACAGGTCAGGCGCAGACCGTAGCCCGAAGTTCCTGGGCCATGATGAGACTTCAACCCCCGATTTCTAATAGGGGGGTTACATTTGGCCAAAGTGCCACGTCCACCCCTCCTCATCCCTTGTGGGAGTTGGGATTTCAGGATTTAGAAAGTGTGTCACTTTGGTCCAAAAAGTGTGTCACTTAGTCAAAAGGAGGTATTCTCATGAATGACTAAAATAAGTCCCTTTCAGATCAAAAACTTCAGAAAACAAACGGGCCTCAGCCAAAAAGCCTTTGCACAAGCAGTTAGCTTACCTATAAGAACTTACCGCTCCTATGAATCTGGGGAAAGAGGTCTCACCATTGACAAGTTTCGAAAACTCAAAGAAAAGCTCGGTTACTATCAAGAGTGTCACAAAAACAATCTCAGGGCTCACATCGACTATTTGCGACTAACCTTCCCTAGTCTACGAGATTTAGAAACTTTCTGTGAGAACTTTCTTTTTTGTCACTTAAGCGAATTTACTGACCAAGAAAAACGGCTCATGAATTATACCCACTTGTGGCAACGAGGAAACATTTGGATTTTCGATTTCTTTGATAAGTCTGTGACTAATGACTACCAAGCTTGTCTCCAACTCTCTGGTCAAGGCTGTCGGGAGATGGAACTCCTCTTAGAGCACAAGGGGATTTCTTGGCAAACCTTTCTTCAAAATATTCTCTATACCTACGAAGATGTCAGGGTAAAACGCCTTGATATCGCCCTAGACGAGCTCTATAAAGGCTATGGACACGAGGAGGAACATATCCAGATTCCAAAGCTCATTGATAAGCTCTATGCCAAAGAAATTGTCCTAGATACCATTCGAAAATGGAATATCACAGGTGGGGGTTCCTTCACCGATAACGATGATATGGAAGCCAATCACGGGCTCTCCCTTTACTTTGGGAGCCGTCAAAGTCAGCTCTACTTCAACTTTTATGAAAAGCGATACGAAATCGCCCGTATGGAAAATATCTCCTTGGAAGAATCCTTGGAGATTTTTGGTATCTGGAACCGCTACGAGCTACGCTTTTCAGACCAGAAAGCCCAAGGAGTTGTAGAGGAATACATCAACGGTGTGGATCTCGGAGAAATCGCAAGAGGCATCGTAAATAAAGAAATCCAAGTCTATGATGGTGTCACCCGTTTTGGAGCCTATAAGCCCGATGAAAAATGGCAAGAACTCTTTGGAGGGGTTGAACCCTTAAAACTCTCAACCAGTCCACAACCCTACAGTATCGAACGGACCATTCGTTGGTTAACCTACCAAGTTGCAAACTCTCTCGCACTCGTTTCTGAAGCAGACAAAATCATGCAAACAGAATACATGAAGATGATTCAAAATAGCGGTGAAATCACTGATCGTGGGGAGGCTATCTTAAGGCTCCTCAAAACCAACAAACACTATGAACACTAGAAAGGAAATCCCTTATGGAATACAAAGTCGAAATCAATTCACTAAACAACTTTAAAGCCTGGTCTGGTGGACTGAGTACCTTAAACACTGTCCGTGAACGTGGTGGTATAGATACCCTAACCACCATCTGTGAAGACCTCTTTTCTGGGAATACCCCTACCGACACTCAAATCAATGATTGGCTCTGGTTTGATACAGATTTTATTTACCAAGCACTAGGCTACGAGGACCTCCTAGAGGGCTAAGGCCATGCTCAAGAAAATCTATCAAGCAGACTTCCTCCTTCTTCCTGATCAGGAGTTTTGGAACATGTATATCCTCCTTAGAAAAGGGAAGGACTTCTACTATGAATGTGCTGGAAGGTGTACCGAAAAGCCACCAGATGATAGAGGCTTCTACGATTACGAACATGCCTGTTTCACCCTAGACGGTCAGGTTCTGAGTCTCAATAAACGGATGCGTCCCTCTCTCATTGCTTATATTCAACAGACCATCAAAAACAATCACGACACATTTAGAAAGGAAATTGATATGGCTACTAAAACGATTTTTGAAACCAAAGTTGGACAGGTTACCAACGAACTTGGAGAGTTACTCAAAAAGAAAGACCACAAACAGGCTTGGACCAAGGCTGGAGAACTCAACGCTCTTCTCAAAAAAGAAGAAGCCAAGGACCTAAAGCCTGAGTTAGTCGAACAACTCCACAATGAGTTACGAGGTTACTACTACATCAACAGTGAGATTGAAAAAGCCAATAAGCGACTTTACGCTAAAGGTTCCAAACTCATTGAACTCGCTAGTCTCTAAAAGGAGGTCCTATGATAAAAGCTAAACGATACTTACTAAAAGCAAGAGAATACCTCTCAAATTTTAAAAAGGTAGAGAAGAAAGGAGGTCCACCAAAGCTAAAAGTCACTACGAAAAAGACCGTCAATCTATCTGTTATCGGAGGAATTTCGTTCCTCCTTTTTGTTGGTCTTATGGGTTCCATTCGTGCCATAACGCTCTCAAATAAAGTGGGAACACTACAAGCTCAAGTCGAAGCGACTCAAAAACAGAAGGCACAGCCCGTGGACGCTAATCGTAAGTATGACTACAAGCTTCAGTATTACCTCAATGACTATGTTTACGCCTACTTCACCCTCCCACAAGAAGGGGATAAACAACAAGCACAAGTCGAACACCTCAATAGCTTCTATAACTTCGTTCCAGACGTTAAATCACAAGGTCAAGTGCGTAATCCAAGTACCCTGCTTTACTCACAATTAGTCACGGTAGAAGATAAGGTAGCCACCTACAAGGTCAAATACAAGGAAATGATCCAACATGACAAAGACACTGAGGAAAAAGAACTGGTGACGGGATTTAATATTCCCTTTGATGAAAAAGAAGGGAAATATTACATTTCTGGACTCCCTTGGTTCTCAGCGATTGACTCTTCACAAGCTGGACACTTTAGCGAAGACGATCAACTCCAACTCACAGCCAACGACCACGTCTCAGACAGTCAACACAAGAAGGTTGAAAAGTTCCTCAAGATTTTCTTTACCAACTATACCACTAACCAAGATAACCTCAACCTCATTGCCAAGAATGTTGCTATTGTAGCCAATACCACCTTTAAAACGATTGACTACACCTATCTTAAGAAAGATAGGGCTGATCTCATTGCTTATGTCCAAGCAACCTTTGAGGTGGGAGGAACGACACACTCCGAAAACTTCACCTTCACGCTCTCAGAAAAAGACAAGAGCTACTATGTCACAAAGCTTGAACACACTATTCCTCTCAACTACGCAAACGATAAAGATTAGGAGAACTCTATGAATACAGACAATCTACGTACCTTCCTCCAAGGCGATGGGATTTGGATTCTCACCACTATCGCTGTTTTGTTGGCTATTAAAGCTTGGCGAAACAGTTCTTGGCTTCAACTCTTCTCAGTCGTTGGCTTCTATGCCATCATTGTCTCAATCGCAAAAGGACAAGATATCCTAAAAGTGGTCGGCTGGTTCCTACGACTCTTTGGTATCGATTCAGGACTTTAAGTATGGCTGACGAAAGACTCTATGACTATAGTAAGGGCTTGAACGCCCCCTATTGGATCCAGGAAATCAAGACAAAAAAGGGGACTCGCCTTTGGTACTTTGCGACACCAATGCAATTGTCCTTTTTCATTGTCTTTACCTTTGTTTTTGTAGCTATGTTGCTATTTGGAGGATTCATCTTGGTTCCTCTCGCAAAATTAACACACTCTATTTCACTACTGCTCTATTGGTACCTCCCCTATAAACTGGCTAAATTCTACACCGAATACGAGCCACACGGAAAGAAGATGCACGTTTTCATTGGGGACTACCTGATTTACTTCTGGGATTTCAAGCTCAATAAAAAAGCAATCTACCATGAAGACCGAATAGAGCCAGTAGAAGAAATTGTCTTTGAAAAAACAAATCTATAAAAAAGGAGATCCTATGAGTATTACCTTAACCTATCCTATTAGGGAAACCCATGAAAATCTAGCCCTCAAAAAAGATCGAACGGTAGTGGCTTATTACCGCATTCCAAATACTCCCATCACTATTACAGATGAAGAGAAAAAGGGTAAACACAAAATCACAGTTGCTCAGATGATGAAAAAGCTCCAGAAAAACAAGTTCTTTGAGATTTCACTCATTCCTAAAGATTATCTCTTAGAAGAGAAGATGCGGGACTTTTCAGAAGCGTTGGCTGATGATAGCCGTGAACTAGGAGAAGAGCTCCTTCTTTACACGGTTGACCGTCTCACAGATGAAATGGAAATTCCTTATCAGTTTGATTGGGTTGTGGGAGTGAGCTTACGCAAACAAAATCACGGGGCAACGGTGAAAGACTTGGCCTATGAGAGTTTCAACGAGTTCTCGGAGAAAATCGCAAAAGGTCTTGGCTACGAATACAAATTGAGTCCCACCTGGTATAACGATTACAGAAGTGACGAATTCACAATTTTCCAAGCCTTCTCTGTCCTACGTGCTAAACGTTTGACCAATGAAGAACTCTTCTACTACCAGCGGATGCAATACCTCCGCTACATTCCCCACTACAAGAAGGAGGTCCTCGCTAATCGCTCCCAATTTAATATCACAGACACCCTAATTAAAGTCCTAAAAGGAGGCTTCCTCAAGCTCGAAAGTCCCTATGGTTCTTCCTTTGTGACTATTCTTCCTGTTGGGAAGTTTCCTGTGCAATTCAACGGCTTTCACCTAGGCGAATTCGTCCAACGCTTGAACTTTCCCGTAGAACTACGCATTAAGGCAGAATTCATTGATACTAACAAAATCAAGGGGAGAATGGGGCGTTCTAATACCCGTTATCGAAACATCATGGAAGAAGCTGAAAATACAGACACCGTCCAACAAGATGAAATCATCATGGGCTCTCTCTCTCTAAAAGATCTGATGAAAAAAGTCGGAAACAAGGAAGATATCATCGAATATGGAGCCTATCTCATTGTTTCGGCTTCTAGTGTCAATCAGCTTCGTCAAAGACGACAAGTTGTTCTCAACTATTTTGATGATATGGGCGTTGAAATCAGTGAAGCTTCGCAAGATGGCCCATACCTCTTTCAAGCCCTACTCTATGGTGAAACCCTCCAAAAGAAAACTCGCACATGGACACATATGGTCACAGCTCGTGGGTTTTCAGAACTCATGCCCTTTACCAATACATCCTCAGGGAACCGTATCGGTTGGTATATCGGCCGAGTGGACAACTGGACTGGTCGTTGGGACACTATCGCTAAAGCCATTGATTCCTCTAAAAATATCGTCCTCTACAATGCCACAGTCGGAAACAAAGAAGATATCGCTGGAAAGATTACCAAGAACCCACATATCATTATTACGGGTGCGACAGGACAAGGAAAATCTTTCCTCGCTCAGATTATCTTTTTAAGTGTGGCTTTACAAAATGTCAAAACCCTCTATATTGATCCCAAACGAGAACTCAGAAATCACTATCAGGAAGTAATCAACTCCCCTGAATTTACACGACGCTACCCTGAACGCAAAAAACAGATTGAAAACTTTAACTTTGTAACACTCGATAGCTCACTGCCATCAAACCACGGAGTCCTAGATCCCATTGTAGTCCTTGATAAGGAACAAGCCGTAGAAGTCGCAAAGAACATGCTTGAGTTTCTGCTACAAGCTGTTGATGACGTGACGATGGACCAGAAAACAGCCATCACAGAAGCCATCAATGCTATCGTGGAACGTCGAGTAGCTGGTGAAAACGTTGGCTTTAAACATGTCCTGGAGGACCTAAGGAAGGCTTCCTCTTCTGAGATTGCCTCAGTTGGACGCTACCTGACGTCCATTGTGACAAACTCCATCTTGGAACTCGCTTTCTCAGATGGCACAACTCCAGGACTTAACTATGAGTCCCGAGTCACTATCCTAGAAGTCAATAACCTCAAGCTTCCAAAAGATGACTCCACAAAAATTTCAGACCACGAACGGAACTCTATTGCCCTCATGTTTGCACTTGGGGCCTTTTGTACCCATTTTGGTGAACGCAATGAAAATGAAGATACCATTGAGTTCTTTGACGAAGCTTGGATTCTGATGAAATCCGCAGAAGGAAAAGCCGTTATCAAAAATATGAGGCGTATTGGACGCTCTAAAAACAATACCTTAGCACTGATCACACAATCTGTCCACGATGCAGAAAATGACGATGACACGACTGGATTTGGGACCATCTTTGCCTTCTATGAAAAATCTGAACGTGAAGATATCCTCAGACACGTCAATCTCGAAGTCACTGAAAGTAACCTCGAATGGATTGATAATATGATTTCTGGTCAGTGCCTTTACTACGATGTCTACGGTAATCTCAATATGATTTCCGTCCACAATCTCTTTGAAGATATTGATATGCTTCTAAAACCTATGAAAGCAACAGTGTCTTCAAGTCTTGAAAATAAATACGCTAGTTAGGAGGTGAACCGATGCAAGAAGCTTTTGCCAAGCTAAAGGGTGTGGATATCTTCTCCCTAAAGTCCTACATGGAACCAACCAACTTTGGCTCCTTTAATGGGGCCTGGGTTCTGATTAATGAACTCTTCGTTAACCTCTTCTTTTTCATTCTTAATGCCGTCGTTGGCTTCTTTTCCCTCCTCATTCGTATCTTAGAAAAGATTGATCTCTACGCCACCTATAAAACCTATGTCTTTCATGGGGCAAGCAGTATTTGGCACGGATTTACAGGCACTAATACTGGTAACATTACCAACAAATCACTTGTAGGCACTTTGCTTTTGGTTTTAGCTTTCTATCTGTTCTATCAATATTTCTTTTCAAAAGGATCCTTTTCAAGAACACTCCTTCATGTCTGTCTAGTACTCCTATTAGCTCTGGGGTACTTTGGGACAGTCGCTGGAACATCTGGTGGTCTCTACCTCCTTGATACTGTTAATAACGTCTCTAAAGACGTTACCAAAAAGATTGCAGGGATTAAGGTGGACTATGCCAAAGACAAGTCCATTAAAATTGGAAAATCAATGTCGGATAGCTACATTGCAGAAACATCCTATAAAGCCTATGTCTTCGTCAATACTGGCCAAGAAAATGGAAAATACAAGAACAGCCAAGACGGGAAAGAAGAAGCCTTTGATGACAGTAAAGTTCTTGGAACGAGTGATAAGAATGGGAACTTCAAGGCAGTCAAAGCGAAAGACCGTTCTAAGTATTTAGATGATTTAGGAGATGGCGCCAACGATGATGGTGAAAAGAACCGTTGGGTGTCAGCCATGCCAGACTTCATCTTCACTCGGATGTTCTATGTGATTTTTAAAATTGTAGAAGCCTTTGTATTAGCCGTCCCCATTATTCTTATACAGCTCTTAAATGTGGTGGCTCAAATCCTTGTCCTCACCATGATTCTACTTTTTCCAGTAGTCCTTCTCATGTCATTCATTCCAAGGATGCAAGAGTTAGTCTTTGGAGTGCTTAAAGTTATGTTTGGGGGCTTGATTTTTCCAGCGATTACAACTCTCTTAACACTCCTTATTTTCTATATTGAAAAAATGATAGAAAACATTGTCACAAATGGGTTTGATGGTGTTCTAAAAACCTTACCGTCACTTCTTTTATTTGGTCTTGTCTTCAAACTCTTAGTATCGGTGGTGTCTAAAGGCGTCATCTATTTCCTCATCTGGAGATTTAAAGGCCAACTCCTCCAATTCATTCTTGGATCCAAAGCTCGAATGGTTGCGACAGATATTGGCACTAAAGTTGAACATGGCGTCACAAAGACCAAAGAGGTCGCTTCGCAAGTCCCAACACGAAGCCTTGCGACGGCACAACACCTCGGTAACTTTGCATTGGCTGGTGCTGGTTTTGGGACTGGGGTAATGATGAATGCCAAGAGCCATTTCCAAAATGCTGGCTCCTTCTTTACTCGTAAGGAACCAAGTCAACCGGAAACTGCCATGCCATCAGGTCCAACAGAGGCTCCAATACCCCCAGAAGCTCCAGAACCAATCATTCCTCCAACACAGACACCACCTGATAACTTCAAGCCAATTGAAGAGGAGAACCCAACACCTCCAAATGACTCACCAATCATGTCAGAAGGAACACCTAGTCCAGAGGACGAATTCCAAACGCTCAGTGAAGAGTGGATTTCGCCATTCAAACAACACCGTATCAATACCCTAGAACGTAGATTGGATGCTTACAAGGACCCTCAAGCCATGTATAAAGCCCAAGGATCTAATGCCTTCACCCGTGCTTATCGTCAGACTATGACACGAGACGATAAAATAAGAGCCAATATCGAGCGACGAGATCGTTTAACGCAACGCCTAAACCAATTGAGAGGAGAATAGAATGAATACTAAAATACGCTCAAGAACAGCCTTTCCAAGAATGCTTGAAGAAACACTTTTTAAGGCTTACCAAGAAGGGAAACGCTCTGTCGATTTCCTTCTTTTATTTCCAGTTTCAGAAAAAGACAAAGATCAGATTATTGCACAAACGAAAGCTCATTCTGTTGTTTTAGATGCCAAATGGCGCTTTGGGACTGTTCTATTTACAGCTTATATCAGACATTGAGTAGAAAGGAGAGTCGATGAAAAAACTAAAATGGTATCTATTATCTAGTCTTGTTCCTCTCTTTTTTCCTGTTTTTATCATTATCATCATTATGGGAGCAGTCGGAGGAGGTAGCACTGGTGGTTCTTCTCAATCACCAAATGGTGCAACCTACACGGACCACTGGTCAAATGGAGATCCCTATACCCATAACTTACTCGTCCATCGCTACGGTATTAAAGCAGAGCAATTGGACGGTTTTTTAGATACTTTGGGAATCTCCTATGACAAGAAACGCATCAATGGTAAAAAGCTCTTAGACTGGGAGGCTAAGTCTAATCTAGATGTTCGTGCCATTGTAGCGATTGCCTTAAATGAAAGCTCACTTGGAACAGCTGGAGTTGCTACAAATCCTGGTTCCAACATGTTTGGTTTTGGGGCATTCGACTCTAATCCAGAAAATGCCAATAATTTTAACGATGAAGTGGCAGTTGTTGGACTCACCAATCAGACCATCATTGGCAATAAAAATGAGACCTTCAAAGTCCAAGATGATAAAGCCCAAAAATTTGCGAGTGGGTCTCTCAATACGTCAACAGATGGTGGAGTCTACTTCACCGATACTTCTGGCTCAGGAAAAAGGCGTGCTGAAACCATGCAAAAACTTGATACTTATATCGATGAGCATGGTGGCACACCAAAAGCACCTGAACAAACGACAGGAAAAACTAGAGACGGAGGCGGTGTCACAACGGGGGATGTCCCACAAGGCTACAGCCTCACCAAAGAAATCAATACCTCAAGCTATGCAGGTCTGTCTTATCCTTGGGGACAATGTACCTGGTTTGTCTATAATCGAGGAAAAGAGGTCGGTGTTAGCTTCGGAGAGTACATGGGAAATGGTGGTCAATGGATGAATGCCCCTGGTTATCAGACAACTCATACCCCAACCGAACACTCCGCACTATCTTTTAGCCCAGGACAAGCTGGAGCAGATCCAACGTATGGACACGTTGCCTTTGTGGAACAAGTCAAATCAGATGGCTCCATCCTTATCTCTGAATCAAATGTCAAAGGCCTAGGAGTCGTTAGCTACCGCACTTTCGATGCAGAAACAGCAAAACAATTTACTTATGTTATTGGAAAATAGAAAGGAGTTATTTATGCTAAAGCTTAAATACGTACCAGTTGAAAACTGCAAAGCCGAATGGGGTGATAAGTTAGCCTTAATGAAAAGATTTGAAGGATTAAAATTGAATACCTTAAACAATCTGCTAACTGAGATGAGAATGAATCCCCAATTCAAAGACTATGTGATTAATTCTGGTCACAGAACTGTTTGGATCAACTTCGAGGGTTTCTTAAATTTCTTACGCTATAGGCAAAATAAACGATTTAAGGAGGTGGGATAATGGAGCGAGTAAGAATACAATCTATCATACAAAAATCAACTCGAACATCGAGTAAAAAAGGATATATTGATGTTAAATTCAGGACACGTTTTATTAACCCTTTAACTGAAAAAAGGCGGGAAATAGTTTCTGATTGGTATTCATTACCTAATAAAAAAGACGAGGATGGTCGAATCAAACTTTCAGCACAAGTAAAATCGCTTATATTTAGTGAGCTTCAAGATAAAGCAAATATACTTTATGAAGAACTAACAAAAGAATCTTTACGAAAACGAAGCAATATCACTTTGTATGAAGTTTGGCATGAATGGCACCAAACGAGAATTGAACAGAAGTTAGTAGCTCCTAAAACTTTAGCTGGGGAAGATGGTAGATACAGAAACCACATTTTACCTCATATCCCAAAAGAAACGATACTAAAAAATATTCCCACTAGTTTAATAAAAGAGATTATAGATCAACTTTACCCAATCGGAAACCACAAACGAATAGCTCAATCAATTAAATCAGACTTGTCTTCCATATTCAAGTATGCTATTGCACATGATTATATTACGCCTGATCAAAATCCCATGCCTTATATAACAATTGGTAGAAAAGGGCTTTCTGACGAATTAGAACGTTTAAAGAAATCAGATATAGAAGATCAATATCTTGAATCTTGGGAACTCAAAGAAGTATTATCCATTGTTCGTAAGTACAATGAACAGTATGCACGTATTTTTGAATTTCAAGCACTAACAGGAATGCGTATTGGCGAAGTACTCGGTTTAAAGGAGGAAGCTATTGATTTTAATAAAAATATAGCCTCAGTTATTAGAACTCGTGCTACTCATGGAGGAGCCTCTGAAGATAGCTATGAAGGTAACGTTAAAAATGTACAAAGTTATCGAAACGTTCAATTATCATTAAGGGCTATTGAAATTCTAAAAGAAGAAATTCAATTAAATCATCATCATATAGAATTCAATCCAGATTATAAAGATCATGGATGGATTTTCACCTCTAAGAGCATTCATAAACCTGATTACAATGGAACTCCTCTTCATTACAGTGTCTTAAATAACTTCCTCAACTCTTCAGAAAATGGTAAACTAAACCGCAACGGAAACCCGAGACGGGCAGGAATCGATATTGATAATAAGCTTAGTTTCAAGAAACATATTACAACTCATATCTTCCGACACACGCATATCAGCTTCTTAGCTGAACAAGGAGTACCTTTGGAAGCTATTCAAGATCGTGTTGGACACACAAGGGGGAGTCGTGTAACACAAATTTATTTACACGTTACACAGAAGACTAAGAACACAATCACACCAATGATTGATCAATTGACAAAATAAGCATAATTGCACTACATCTATAATCAAAATGGACTGAAATTTAGAAATCGGGGGCAAAATGGGGGCAAAACATAAGAAAAAGGCTTGTCTACATTGGACAAACCCTTTATTTTCAAGCTTATATAGTCTAATTAAGCTTTGTTTGCTGAACCGAATACGTCGATACGTTCTTCAACAGCTTCTGTAATAGCTTCGAAACCTGGTTTCAAGAATTTACGTGGGTCGAAGAGTTTCTTCTTGTCGTATTCTGCTTCGTTTGCATCGTATTCACGTACGAATTGACGAGTAGCATTTGCAAATGCGATTTGGCATTCAGTGTTAACGTTAACTTTTGCAACACCAAGTTTGATAGCTGCTTGGATTTGATCATCAGGGATACCTGATCCACCGTGCAATACGATTGGGAATCCTGGTACAGCTTCAGTCAATTTTTGCAAGTGGTCAAGGTGAAGACCTTTCCAGTTTGCAGGGTAAGGACCGTGGATGTTACCGATACCAGCTGCCAAGAAGTCGATACCAGTTG
>ERZ773051.453-NODE-453-length-29427-cov-9.357926_pt1 | contig 29427 bp, 30 predicted proteins | sample MGYA00580631_ERZ773051 | MGnify/ENA primary metagenome ERZ773051 (study PRJEB29015, sample SAMEA2738137) | human oral metagenome | biome: human oral; feature: human-associated habitat; material: saliva | place: China | collected 2204 ... | reverse complement strand
CCAATCGTAAGCAAACTCTGAAACGGCATAATCCAGTTCTGCTGCAGTTTCAAAACGATACTGATAAATCAGTTCGGTCTTTAAGGTATTGTAATAGCGCTCCATCGGCGCATTGTCATACGGACAGCCCGCACGGCTCATGCTTTGAGAAATCCCGAGCTTCCGGCAATGTTGTACAAACTCTGTGGAAGTAAACTGACTTCCTTGATCCGCGTGCAAAATCAGGTTTTGTGGGATCGCCTTTGCACTCGACAACGCTTTTTCAAGCGTACGCACGGCTAGGGAACTCGTGATAAAAGAGCCGTTTTCACTGGAAACAACACTTCTGTCGTATAAATCAATCATGGAACAATTATAGCGCATGGTTCCATTTATCAGTGTCATATATGTGAAGTCGGTAACCACACACGATTCGGCTGCTCAGGAGAAAAATTCCGCTTTAATAGATTCGGGAAAATTTTATGAGCTAATCCCCGATGGTACGCAGGTCTCTTTCGGCGACAAATCAAGTGTAGTTGTAGTCCACGATTCATGTACTTGTGGACTGTTGTTTTACTCAATGAGAGTCCTTCTCTTTGCAGAAACACCCTCATCTTACGGCGCCCCATGATCCCATGGGAATCATGATATAGTGCTCGAATCCTTTGACAACAATGAGATCCATCTCAATCCGAACTCCTGCTGTTCCCCTTTTCTAATTCGGCTTTTTCACGCCGGAGACGACGAAGTTCTTCCATCATCTCCAACTGAGACTTCTCCTCATCATTGTTTTGGCATTCTTCGCGATATGAGCGTACCCAGTTGGAAACGGCGGCTCTGGATATGCCGTGCTCAGCCACAAGGCTGGCAATCGAGCGTCCGTCCTGGATGTGCGCACGAACAACTTTTCGTCTGGTTTTGTCTGATATTCGGGTCATGTGCTTTTCACCTCTGCTGACATTATAATCTATCAGGCAGAGGTGTTACAAATTCACTGTACCACTACAGAGGTGAGTTTGGGCTTTTCTTACGTGTGAAAAAACAGTCATTGAAAAGATGAGGAAGGATTTCTTTTCTCAGTATAAGGGGTAAGACAGAAGGTTTAAGAAAGTAGAGAGTGGATGATGACAGATGGTAGCCATGGATAAATACTATGAAAAAGACAAAGACAAAGACAAAGACGTTAAGGCTGCGAATACTGTAGAGGAGAGGCCTTACAAGTGTTAGGCTGAAAGTTAATAGTTACGGAGATGGTTACAGGAGATGCTTGAGTGAAGGATATTTACGAGTGGCTCTGGAAGAGTTACTTGGTATATGGTAAAATGAAAAATAAAAATGATTGGTGATGCTGTTTTGCATTAGATACACGAAAAGACTGTGTGGCGGATTAATAATGAATGTATATGATTTCGATGGGACGATTTATCGAGGCGATAGTTCAATAGATTTCTTTGTCTTCTGTGTAAAACGTTATCCCGGGATTTGCTTGGGGTTACCCAGATTTGGAATCTATTGTATTCTCTATAAGATGGGGAAGGTTTCAAAGAAAAAGTTGAAGGAGATGTACTTTCGCTTTCTGGCACAGATTGCAGATGTAGAGTGCTGTGTACAAGATTTTTGGGATCAACACGAGAGCCGTATTATGGACTGGTATTTAGAACAGAGGTACGAGACCGATGTAGTAATAACGGCCTCCCCGAGATTTTTGATTTCTGAGATCTGCGCTCGTTTGGGAATAAAAAACCTAATTGCAACCGAGGTTGATTCTACCACAGGAAAGTTTTTGAGTGAGAATTGTCACGGAGAAGAGAAGGTTAAGAGATTTCAGCATAGCTTTCCGAACGCGATACCCACTGCGTTTTATTCTGATTCTTTGTCGGATTCTCCTATGGCAAAAATAGCAAATCAAGCCTTCTTTATATCAGGTGGTCGGTGTGGGGAATGGCCTGCGGACGGAACTTGAATTTGAAAAGTTGAGGCACTTTTGCTTACGACTTTCGAGGCGAGGAATCTGAATAGATTGCGAGTCAATAGATTGATAATTGTGAAGATTAACGAGAACATCAATGGACTGTTTTAGACCTTTCTGACATGTGGAAGAACTACACAGTTGTAGAAAAGAAGTTGTTGTTTCTTGCCTGTATAAATTAACAGAGTTATCGAATGGGAGAGTTGAACGGATTAGGATTCAGGGTGCGGATAAATATAGTGATTGGCTTGTGAGTGCTTAAAACTAATCTATCTTTGAGGGGGTGTCTCAAAAGTGAAAAAATACCTGAAACTATTGCGAGCCAAGCATTATTTTAAGAATGCATTGGTGTTTACTCCGCTATTTTTCAATAGAACTATTTTCACCTCAAAAGCAGCAAATGCGCTGATTGGATTTGTGGCTTTCTGCCTCATATCCTCAGCTGTTTACATATTCAATGACATTCAGGATGCGCCGAAAGATCGACTTCACCCAACGAAAAAAAAGAGACCCATTGCCAGCGGTGCGGTAAGTATCTTCCGGGCCAAGACAATTGGTATGTTCTGCTTGATTCTATCGATAGCTCTTTCTCTTTATGTTGGAAGTTTGATGAGCGTTCTCTTGCTGCTGCTGTATTTCGCGCTGAATATTCTATACAGTTTAGGTCTTAAAAACAGACCGCTTATTGATGTTGTTATTTTGGCTTCCGGTTTCATTATCCGTGTTATATTCGGGGCCGCTCTGACCAACATACCGATTTCAGGGTGGCTCTATCTTACGATATGGACAGGAGCATTTTATATGGGGCTCGGCAAGCGTCGTAATGAGATACAGAAGCAGGGCGATGAAGGAGAGACACGTCCGGTATTGAAATATTACACATATAGCTTTCTCGATAAGAATATGTATGTATGCGTAGCTCTGTCTATTGTTTTTTACGCACTTTGGGCAGTTGAACGTGATAACCCTCTTTTTCTTTGGTCTGTTCCAATCATGATGATTATTCTTATGAAATACAGTTTAGATATAGAGGGAAACTCTGACGGAGATCCAATCGAAGTCATCACTCACGATAAAACTCTCATTTTACTTGTGGCAATCTTTGTAGCCTATTTGGGATTCATCCTTTACTTCTAAATTGTCAGAAAAATTAATACGAATCATCGATGGAGCTGTTTGAGTGTATAGTAGACTTGGAGCTTATCGCAATAATAATGCAAATAAACAGTAGGAGGTGCATCTGATTTTATCGTAAAGACTTATTTTGGTGCGAGGAATAATGCATTGGAATATAGAGGCTTTTAGCCTTGTGCATTACGATTCGGAGATGAAACTATAGAACATATTGCTTGGGGATGTACAGTTCTGTTTTGATGCTTGAGGTAAATAAATGAAATTGGCTAAAATGATTCACAAACTCTTGGTTGTTTATATGACGCTTCCTATCCTGATATTTATTCTTGGATGGATAAAACCATTCATTTCAATACCGGCAGCTGCTATCGTTGTGATAATGGCATACCGCTTTTTAATGGACGAATCGTTTGTGGAGAAGGCACCGAATGTTACAAAAAAGGACATTGAAACGCTAATTTTTGCAGGAATCATCATACTTCTTTGGGTATATCTTTCGGGGGTCGGAAAGTTTGTCTATCAGAATTGGGACCACATTTTTCGCAACTCGATATTTGAGCTGCTTGTGAATAATGAATGGCCTATAATCAAGACATTTCCATTAAATGGCAGAGACACTCCTTTACTGTTTGTCTATTATATCGGCTTTTGGATGCCTGCTGCTATTGTTGGAAAACTGTTTGGACTCACTGCGGGATATGTTTTTCAGATATTTTGGGCATGCATTGGACTTTGGTTGTTCTTTTGGCTCATATGCTGTTTTCTAAGAAGGATTTCTCTCCTACCACTTTTGATTTTAATATTCTTTAGCGGACTTGATGTACTGGGGACAGCAATACTTACCGGGAAAGAGATTTCATTGTTTTCGGGTGAACACCTCGGTTGGTGGGCAGGAATGCAGTTTTCTAGTTTTACAACACAGCTTTTTTGGGTATTTAACCAGGCAATACCGGGATGGATTCTCACGGTTCTCATCCTTTCTCAGGAAAAAAATAAATATATCGTATTCCTTTTGGGAATTAGTTTAATTTTTTGTCCGTTACCGTTTATCGGATTGCTGCCGTTTGTTGTATTTGTGTTGCTTCGTAATGTGAGGAACCAGAATAATATAAAAACCTCATTTGTTGATATGTTTTCAATAGAGAATCTCTTGGGGGGTGGGGTGTCCGGTATTCTCACCTATTTATATTTCAAGGCGAATTCTAGTGGACAGCACGTTGTTTTTATTCCTGTTGCTAGCACGCAGAACGTCGGGTTTTTCTTTAATGTTGTTTTATTCCTTCTGCTTGAAGTGGGGGTTTATGTGCTTGCTATATACAAGTATCAAAAGAAGAATCCGTTGCTCTACATTGCGTTTATATATCTCTGCACTTGCCCGCTTATTGACATTGGATATGGTGGCGACTATTGCATGAGGGCCTGTATACCTGCTCAGGTAGTCATTTTTTTGTTGGTTGTAAAAACTATATATGAATCTAGACAAAAGAAAGACACGATTACTGTTATTGCCCTTACCGTGCTTTTGAGCATTGGAGCCGTTACTTCGGTGCACGAGATTAATCGTACAATACAAAATACGATAGAGCGTTTTCGCTCCAATCTTCCGGTATACGCTGATACACTCTCGGAAGAGGAACTCATGATGGGAGAAAAGGGAACTAACTTTAGGGGAGACGCGCTGAATAGTATATTCTGTAAGTATTTTGCACGCTAATTCCGGGTGAATTAGCGTGGGTAGTTGTAAGGAGTCGGTATTTCCCGAAAATGCATGAATCTAAGCATTTTCGGGATTTTTTGGGTGAAGGTTTATGGTTTAAGAGAAATGAAAAAGTTATGACTGCGCCGGAAGCGACTGATTAAAACAGACATGAAGACACAGGATACCAGAGACTGATTTGAGAGTATACTTCTTTAGAGCTGCCGATAAATGTATTCCGTACTTTAGAAACAGAATGGGGAAGTGTAGAGCCATAACTGCAAGTGACCGATACAGCAGATTTTGTATCTTGCTTCATTACATGATAGGATTCAACCCAATATACCAAGGATGATTGCTGTGGAGAAAGGAAAGCTATGAGAGAAAGGGTGAAAGGACTTACTTATTTCATCATTGCAATCTTGGTAATGCTGAGTTTATACCTTGCCAATTTTTTCGCATCGCTTTATGTTCCTTCACGGCAACTTTTTCTGGACACCGACCGCCTGAATGAAGGGAAAGTCATGGCTTTTGTCTATGACGAGGCACCGGCTGAATTACTGCTTGCCGGAGAGAATTGGTACACAGGTGAAATTCAGAGCGACGGCGCAGCAAAACGGATGGAGGTGCGGATTCGAGGCGGCGCACCGGTTTCCTGTGTGGTCGGCGGAGAAGAGAAGCGAATGCAGCCGGTCAGCCGCTATAGCAGCTCGAAGTATTATGTCGGGACGTATTGTATTTCGCTCGGCGGAAACGGGACGAAGCGTTTGCCCGTCGCCGCGGCCTTGTTCTTCCTGCTTTTCGGCCTCTTTGTCTTAGCCTTCCGTGAAAATGTGCGGGCTAAGAGCAGTTTCAAGGTGTTTGTTTACACAGAGTATGCCGTCAAGGCGATCGGACGGAAACCCATTTTGTTTTCTTTTTTGGTAAGTGCGGTCAGCCTCCTTATTTTCTACGGCTGTGACTTAATCGTCATATCCGACAGCATCATTCTCTGGCAAAAGGGCATCGATATTTTTCAGCTCTTTGCCTGCATCAACCCCTATAAGAATGTAGAACTCTACTTATGGCAGTACGAGGGCATGATGCTTGCGGGCTACGGTCTGCCGTCCTACCTTCTGTACCCGACGCTTCCCTGGTTTCAGCCGGGCGCGTATCACTGGTTACAGTCGTTCCTCTACAAAATGCTCAACATGCTTCTGATGAACGGAACGGTGCTCTCGCTGATGAGTTTCCTCCTGGAGCGGGGTTTTCTCAAAAAGAGCGCGCGCGGGAAGTCTACTATTTCTCTGTCTTTAATCCGCTTTGCTTCTGGATTGCCATCATCTTTATTCAGTTTGACATGCTGCCGGTTTACTGCACTTTGCTTGGGCTCTTGTTGCTCTCGGATGTGCAAAAGAACAAGTGGAGCGCCGCGCTCTTTCTCGGCTTCGGTGTGGCCTGCAAGGTGACTTACCTCATGCTGCTGCCGAGCATGGCCTTCCTCATGCTGACGCTATTTGTGCGAGATAGGAAAGCGAGAAAGGATTGGCTCCTCTTTGGTCTCGCTTTCGGGCTTTTGCTCTTTGTCTTTCTGTTGTTGCCGCGCATCTTACCGACGCCGCTTCGCTTTGCTTACCGGGATCTGCCGCAGACCAAACGTCTCTGGAGGCTTGCCTTCCCCTTGGTCAGCACGGAGATCAGAACCTATGCGGCAATTGTGGGACTGGTGATTGCCTTCCTCTGGAGCGTGCTTCACTGGGATACCAAGGCAGCCATGCCCATCCAGATTTTGAGGACGGTGCTCATGTTGGCGGTCATTATGTTTACCTTCTCAACGCTTACCTTATCCACGCCCTCCTTTTATCTGGTCTCGCTCCCGGCCTTTGTGCTCCTTATGCGGCAGAGCCGGAACCGCTATGAGTGCGTGCTGAAATCGATTCTTTCTCTCTTCGTGGTCACGCAGGTTCTGCTGCGCCCGGAGGGCGATATCACGGCGACTCTCTGGTTCTTCGGGAAAACACCTGTCTTTACCCGCGTCTTGCAGGCGGTCGAGGCGAGCGGCAAGGCGCTCTGGTGGAAGTCGTTTCTCTACAGCGTCTCCTATGGGGCCATGCTGGTCTATTTAAAATTATTCTGGGATTTGGTCTGCAAGCTAGTGGAGAGCTGGCAGGGGGAATAAGCGACAAAAAAAATAATGAGCTGGTATGCTTCAGTGTTAGAGGAGAAGATCTACAAATGTGTATTATTTTCTTGAAATGATTGGTTTATACAGTTCGTTAGAGAAGGGAGGAATTACGGATGGATGCGGACAGCTTAAAGTTTATGCTGGATATAGGAGAAACTGTAGCGGTTGAGTTTAAACGATGTGGAAATGGAATCACAAATGATGTCTATGAAACAGTTTGTTCATTCTTAAATCGCTTTGGCGGGGATATCTTGCTTGGAGTATTAGATGATGGAACAGTAAATGGGATGCCGAAGAGTGTGGCAGAGGATAATGTTCGTAATTTTATCAAATGTATTGGAAATTCGGATCTTTTTTCTCCAACGGTATACTTGGCACCGGAAATCATCGAATACCAGGGAAAACATATTATTCACATCCATGTTCCTCCGAGTTCCGAAGTGCATAGCTACAAAAAGGTGCTTTATGACAGGGTTAACGATGCAGATATTAAAGTGACAGCCACGTCACAGATAGCACAAATGTACATTCGAAAGCAAAATGTCTTTACTGAGAAAAAGATATATCCCTATATTAGGATTGATGACTTCCGCTTGGATCTATTGCCACGCCTGAGAATTATGGCAGATAATAATAGCGGGAATAACCATCCTTGGAGAAACATGTCTGATGAAGAGTTAATGAGAAGTGCCGGTTTGTATGGGAAGAATCTAGAAACGGGAGATGTAGGATATAACCTGGCCGCTGTTATGCTTTTGGGTAAGGATGATGTAATTGCAGATGTAGTACCGGCGTATTTAACAGATGCGCTTCTTCGTAGAGATAATGTTGATCGATATGATGATAGGGAAATTATTAAGACCAATCTAATTGAGAGCTATGAACAGCTCATGGAATTTGGAAAGAAACACCTTCCTGATAAATTCTATTTAGAAGATGATCAAAGAAAAAGCCTAAGAAGTATTATCACACGCGAGATGATAGCAAATACATTGATACATCGAGAATATACGAGCTCATATCAAGCAAAATTTATTATAGGCAGAGAATATATGCGTGTTGAAAATGCAAATAGGGCAGTACAAGAAGCGGTACTAACACCAGAGGCAATGGAGCCTAATCCCAAAAACCCAATTATTGCTTCCTTTTTTAGAAATATTGGGTATGCGGATCAGTTAGGGTCAGGTGTGAGAAATTTATTTAAATATAGTAAAAACTACTCGGGAGAAGATCCTAAGTTCGAGGAAGGTGACATCTTTCGGATTACAGTCGCAATCCCCCAATCGACCACCCAATCGACCACCCAATCGACCACCCAATCGACCACCCAATCGATAGGTCAGCTCTCTTTGTTTCCAATGATGGAGCCGCGATTATTGAAATTGTTAGAGCAAGAACCTGAAATTTCACAAAAAAAGATTGCAGAAAAGCTCGAAATGAATCTAAATACAGTAAAGTACTATATGAGAAAGCTGCAAAATGCGGGAATGCTTGCTCGTGAGGGAACACCGCGTAAGGGAAGGTGGATTGTAAAAAAATAAAAAGCGCCGCCCCGGACAGGATAACTGCCGGGGCGGCACTTTCGTTTGTTATATGCGGGATTTTCGACTCCTTACTCATTGCTCCATGTTCAGTAGCTCATCCATGGTTTTGACGACTACTTTTCCCTCTTTGAACTGCTGCATGGAGCGCTCAAGTTTGGCAAGGTACTCTGCATTGCGACGCAGTTTCTCAATTCTGCAATCCTTTGCTTCGCTGATTGCAATAAGATACTGATTGTGCGGGCGGGAATTCATGAGATTCTCCTTTCTTACGTGAAGAGGCACACATTTCGATGTATATTTCGGAGAAGGACAGTGTGCTTATGAGCTTTGCTCCGTTTTCTTTGCTTCCCGCAGCTCGAGCAGCCGCTCAAACTGAATTTTAACGAGCGTGCCCACCGGCACGGCGAGCAGCATGCCGAGAACGCCGCCCACGGCACCGCCGACCAGGAGGGAGGCGATGACCAGCAGCGGGTGTATGTCAATGCTGGAGCTTAAGAGCCGCGGGTTAATCACATTGCCGTCCAGGGTCTGGATCACAAAGAGGGCTATGAGCGCTGTGACAAGGCGCGTGTAATCGCCGTAGAGGACACAGACCAGGGCGGTGCTGCCGTAAGCGACAAAGGGCCCCACATAGGGAATCAGATTGCCGAGGCCTGTCAGGATGCCGATGATGAGCCCGTAGCGCACGCCGATGATGCTGAGCGACACACTGACCAGGACAGCCATGATGAGCGCATCGATCACCTGGCCGCGGACATAGCCCGCGAAGGCGCGGTCCGCGTCCGAGAAGAAGACGGAGAGCGCCCGGTTGATGCGCTGCCCGAAGAGAACCTTGGAGGCTCGCTTCCAGTAGCGGAGTATGTTCTCGCCGTCCAGGAGAAAGTAGACACAGAAGATGAGCGAGAAGAGGAGGTTCGAGAAGAAACTGCCCATGTTGTTGACGCTCGACAGCATGGAGCCGAGGAAGCGTTCCGCAAGGCGCATCAGGTTCGAGACGGCGCCTTGCAAATAGGCCGTAAAGTCGTTTCCCGCGACAGGGAGCGTGGAGAGCTTCTGCAGCACGTCCTGATAGAAGTTTGAAATCGCGAGACTAAGCTCTTTGGTCATGCGCCAGAGGTCGCTCAAATTGGCGAGCTGCACACTGCTGCTGAGTGCCGAGATGAGGAGGGAGAGCAGCAGGGTGAGGGCAAGCAACACCAGCACAAAAGTAAGGAGGACGGCGAGTCCCCGGAAGGGGTGTGCTTTGCCCTGTTTCGCGGGACGGCGCAGTGCGCGCGGCAGGAGGTCCCGGAACCCTTCGAGGCGCTGCTCGAAAAAGTTCACTGCGGGGCTCAGGAGATAGCAGAGCGCAAAGCCGGTGAGTAAAGGGTGTAGAACAACCCGGAACCAGTAGAAAAAGCCGGTGACAGCGCCCCAGATTTCCGGAAGATGGTCAATGGCGCGGCTGCCGCAGTAGAGCAGGAGCGCGGTAATTAAAACGTAGAGCGAAATCAGAATATAGCGAAAGTTGAATAGTTTTTTCCAGTCCATAGGAATCCCTCAGAAAGTCCGCGTGCTTTTGCCCTATTATAAGGGCTGGATTTTTTTCTGACAATGGTCGTATAATAATCATAGAATACAAAGGGGGTACTTATGGGACAGATCAAAGTGACAACTTGCCCGATTGAGGGACTGTATGTGATTGAGCCCGCGGTGCACGGCGATGCGCGCGGCTACTTTATGGAGACGTATAACCGTCGCGATATGGAAGAGGCGGGACTCAACCTGAATTTCGTGCAGGACAATCAGTCGGCCTCCAAGAAGGGTGTGCTGCGCGGTCTTCACTTTCAGAAGGAATTTCCGCAGGGCAAGCTGGTGCGCGCCATTCGCGGCCGTGTCTTTGATGTCGCGGTGGATTTAAGACAGACATCCGAGACCTTCGGGCAGTGGTACGGCGTGGAACTTACCGAGGAGAATAAGAAGCAGTTCTATATCTCCGAGGGCTTTGCGCACGGCTTTCTGGTGCTCTCCGACTATGCGGAGTTCTGCTATAAGGTGACGGATTTTTATCACCCGGGCGATGAGGGCGGTCTCGCGTGGAATGACCCGGAGATCGGCATCCGCTGGCCGGAGCTCATCGGTGCCTACCCGGGTTCCGCGGATGCCTCGGGCTACACGCTTTCGGACGGCACACATCTCACGCTGAGTGATAAGGATCAGACTTGGGAGACTCTTAAAAACACGCATCACTTCTGAGGAAGAGAGCGGTTTGACTTTGGGAGGCACACGCATGAAACAGGTATCACAGGAGGCGCGCTACCGGCAGATGATGGAGGAGCCGGTGCACACACTGATTCCGCGTCTCGCCGTTCCCACCATCGTCTCCATGCTGGTCACCGCGGTCTACAACATGGCGGACACCTACTTTGTGTCGCAACTCGGCACCTCGCCCTCCGCGGCGGTCGGCGTGGTCTTTTCGCTGATGACGGGCATCCAGGCGGTGGCCTTCATGATAGGCATGGGCTGTGGAAATGAAATTGCGCGTTTGCTCGGGCAGAAGGAAGTAGAGGAGGCGGAGCGCTATGTGGCGACCGGCTTCTTTACGGAGCTCCTGGTCGGTACCCTGCTTGCGGTTCTCGGCATCACGTTTGCGGGGCAGCTGGTCTATCGGCTCGGCTCCACGCCGACCATAGCGCCCTACGCCGCGGCCTACACGCGCTATGTACTGCTCGGCGTGCCTTTTTTCATGTGCTCGCTCGGCATGAACAATATGCTCCGCTTCCAAGGCAATTCGTTTTATTCCATGCTCGGAATCGCGACCGGCGGCGTCCTCAATATCTTTTTGGACCCGCTCTTTATCTATGTGTTTCGGCTGGGAATCGCCGGTGCGGCGATTGCGACTGTCATCAGCCAGATTATTTCGTTCTTCATCCTGGTTTGGCAGTGCAACTGTATGCCGGCCTGTCTCAGTATACGGCTTAGGCGCTTCTCGCCGAGTCTCGAGCGCTACCGGAACATGCTGCGCTTTGGACTCCCGAGCCTTGCGCGGCAGGGCATTGCGAGCATCTCGGTCATTGTGGTCAACTTTGCGGCGCAGCCCTACGGCGATGCGGCAATCGCGGCGATTGCCATTGTGTCGCGGGTTGCCATGTTCATGAATTCCGCCATCATCGGCTTCGGGCAGGGCTTTCAGCCTGTCTGCGGCTTTAACTACGGCGCAGGTAATTATAAGCGCGTGGAGCAGGCCTATAACTTCAGCCTTCGCGTTTGCTTCAGCGCCCTGCTCTTCATGGGAGCTCTGGTGTTCTTCAACGCGGAGCGTGTGATGATGCTCTTTCGAAAGGATCCTGAGGTCCTTGCGGTCGGAACGCTGGCCTTACAGCTCCAGTCCCTAAGCATACCGCTCGCGGCGCAGATTACCATGGCGAATATGTTCTCGCAGACCACGGGCTACAACTTCCGGGCGACTGTCGTGGCCTTACTCCGCCAGGGCATATGCCTGATTCCGATTCTCCTGATTCTGCCGCGTTTGCTCGGCGTACGGGGCATTCAGGCCGCACAGCCGCTCAGCGATATCTTTTCGGCGATCATTGCCTTCCTGATTACCAAGAGCATCCTGGATGAGATGCGGCAAAAGACGGCCGAGCAGGAAAGACAGTGAATTCTTGAAAAGTGCTTGCACAGTAGGGAGAAGTGTGATATAAAATTAGGGCACGCGTTAAGAAAAACGCAGCCCGCAGGTGTAGTTCAATGGTAGAACACCAGCCTTCCAAGCTGGATACGTGGGTTCGATTCCCATCACCTGCTCTTGAGTCTGTAGCTCAGCAGGATAGAGCAACGGCCTTCTAAGCCGTGGGTCGGGGGTTCGAATCCCTTCAGGCTCGTTGGGATTCCCCGGAATCTCGCAACGCGAATATGGTGGGTATGGCGCAGTTGGTTAGCGCGCCAGATTGTGGATCTGGAGATCCAGGGTTCGAGCCCCTGTACCCACCCGATGAAAGAGCACCCGAGAGGGTGCTCTTTTTTACATAAAATATAAACGAGCAAAACAATGACAATGCTTTGCATTTTTTTAGTGTTGTGAATATAATGTCATTAACAGAACGGAGGTGCATTACATGGCAAGTACAAATCTTAATATTAGAACCGATAAAGATGTTAAGGAACAGGCAGAGCAGATTTTTGCGGAACTTGGAATTAATATGAGTACGGCTGTCAATATGTTTCTCAGAACAACGATACGAGAGAACGGGATTCCCTTTGCCTTAAAGTTGGAAACGCCGAATGAGTTGACAGCGGCTGCCATTGCCGAAGGTAGACGGATTGCCTCTGATGACAGTGTAAAAGGTTACACAGATATGGATGAGCTTAAGGCAGCGCTGGGAGTATGAAGTACGAAATCAAGTTTACCGGTCAGTTTAAACGTGATTTAAAACAGGCGAAGAAACAGAACAGAAATTTGGATAAATTGTTTGAAGTTATCAATAATCTGGCAGAGGGTAATACTTTAGGTGAAAAGTACCGAGATCATGAGCTGGCAGGTAATTATAAAGGGGTAAGAGAATGTCACATAGAGCCGGACTGGTTATTGATGTATGAAATGAAAGAAAGGTTGCTGATTCTTATGCTATATCGCTTGGGAACGCACTCGGAACTTTTCAAGAAGTGACGAAGGAGTAGGAAAATGTGCTTTTCAATCAGGCTTTTGGCGGAAGAGAAAAGGATTGCTGAGTCTTACGCGAAAATGCGTAGTATGTCGCTTGAAGAGGCATTTAAGCAGGCGCTTTTTGAGCGAATTGAAGATGCGTATGATGTTGCTGTGGCTGCTGCAGTGTATGCAGAGTACGAAATGAGCGGGCGTAAGAGTAGGCCGATTTCCGAACTGTGGGAAGAAGTGTTCGATGACCGCTGCGAATCATAGGAACCAAAAAAGAGCCTCTCGGCTCTTTTTTGGTTCCGTAGTTCTCTTTGCTTACTGCGCCTTGACTTCCTTCCAGAGTTCGTCGTAGAGCGCATCGCCCTCTTCGCCGAGGTACTGGAACACTTCGCACTTTGCGAGGTCCGCATCGTCCGGGAAGAGCGCCTTGTTGTTCTGGAGTTCCGGGGAGAGCAGCTCAAACGCGGCCTTGTTCGGGGTCGGGTAGGTGATGTACTCGAAGTTCTCCTTTGCGATGTCCGCGCGGCAGAGGAAGTCAATCCACTTCTCTGCGTTCTCCTTGTGGCGCGCGTTCTTCGGGATGACCCAGCTGTCAATCCAGACATTCGAGCCTTCCTTCGGAATCACATACTTGAGGTCAAAGTTTGCGCCGGAAGCCTTGACTTCCTTCTGGACATAGAGCATTTCGCCGGAGTAGATGACTGCGAGCGCTGCCTCGCCGCCGATCATCTTGTCGCGCACCTGGTCAATGACATAGGCCTGCACGAGCGGTTTCTGGGCAATCAGCTTGTCCTTGACGGCCTCGAGCTGGGTCTTGTCGGTCGTGTTGATGTCGTAGCCGAGGAGCTTCTCGCCGACCATGAAGGCATCGCGGACGGAGTCCTGCATGAGAATGTTGTTCTGGTACTTCGGGTTCCAGAGATCGGCCCAGCTGGTCGGCGCCTCGGACTCCGGCACCATCGAGGTGTTGTAGAGGATGCCGACCGTGCCCCAGCAGTAGGGAACCGAGTACTTGTTCTCGGGGTCAAAGCCCTTGGACTTTTCGAGATACTTCGGGTCAATGTTCTTGTAGTTCGGGATCTTATCGAAGTCAATCGGCTGAATCAGATCCTTCTCAATCATCTTCTGGATGATGTAGTCGGAGGGGCAGACCACATCGTACTGGACTGCGCCCGCCTCAATGATCGGGAGCATCTCCTCATTGGTCTCGAAGGTGTCGTAGACGACCTTGATGCCGGTCTCTTTCTCAAACTCCTTCACGACATTTTCGCCGATGTACTCGCCCCAGTTGTAGACATAGAGCGTGTTGTCATCCTTCGCGGACTTCTGACCGCAGCCGCTGAGCGCGAGGCCGAGCGCCGCGAGAACCGCCGCCGAGAGCGCGCGCGTCAAAATGCTTCTTTTTGTCATAGTGAATCCCCCTTATGCTTGCTTTGAATTTTTTGCAGACGGCATGAAGTTTGCGACGAGAAGCAGAAGAAGAACTGCCGCAAAGATGATGGCCGAGAGTGCATACATGCTGGGCACAATGCCGCGCCGCACCTGTGAGTAGATCAGCGTCGACAGGGTATCGATACCCGCGCCCTTGGTGAAGTGGGTGATGATGAAATCATCGAGCGACATTGTGAAGGCGAGCAGGAAACCGGAGAGCACGCCGGGCACAATGTCCGGAAACACGGTATAGAAAAAGGCCTGGCGCGGTGTTGCGCCGAGATCCATGGCCGCCTCATAGGCGGAGCGATTGGTCTGCTGTAATTTCGGCAGCACGGAGAGCAGCACATAGGGCACGTTGAAGGTGATATGACTGATCAGCACCGTGTGGAAGCCGAGCGTGAAGCGGAACGCGATGAAGGCGAGCATCAGCGAGATGCCGGTCACAATGTCGGCGTCCAGCATCGGAATGTTGTTTAAGCCTATCATCAGGTTGCGGCCGGTGCGCTTCATCGCGTGGAGGCCGATGGCCGCCGCCGTGCCGAGCACGGTCGCGATGAGAGCGGAGAGGAAGGCAATCAGCAGGGTGTTATAAAAGGCTCGCATGATGGTGGCGTTCGAGAAGAGTTCGCCGTACCAGCGGAGCGTAAAGCCGCCCCAGCGCGTTCGCGATTTACTCTCGTTAAACGAGAGCACAATCATCGTAAAAATGGGGAGGTAGAGAAAGAGGAGCATGAGCACCAGATAAAAGTCCCCGATAAAGCGTCGTATGCGTTTGTTCATCAGAATGCCGTCCCCTCTCCGTTTTTATCGTAGCGCGCGAGCACTGTCATGCTGAGCAGGATGAAGACCAGCATCACAATCGAGAGACCGCTGCCGAGGTTCCAGTTGCTCGCCTTGGTGAATTCGGTCTCGATCACATTGCCGATCAGCAGGATCTTGCTGCCGCCGAGAATGTTGGAAATCACAAAGGTTGTGAGCGCCGGGACAAAGACCATCGTGACGCCGCTCACGATGCCGGGCACCGAGAGGGGCAGCCAGATGCGCCAGAGAGTCTGGAGTGAAGAGGCTCCTAAATCCCGTGCAGCCTCGACCACGCTGTCCTCAATCTTGCACATCGTATTGTAGAGCGGAAGCACCATGAAGGGCAGGAAGTTATAGACCATGCCGAGCACAATCGCGGTCGGCGTGTTGATAATCGCAATCGGCGGCAAATGCAGCGCACCGAGAATGCCGTTGATCACGCCGTTTTTCTCGAGCAGCGTCTGCCACGCGAGTGTGCGGAGCAGAAAGTTCATCCACATCGGCAGGATGAAGATGAAGACCACGAAATTCGCCCGGCCTATCTTCTTGCCGCGCAGAATGAGCGCGAGCGGGAAGGCGAGCAGAAAGCAGATCAGCGTGCTTACGAACGAGAGCAGCAGCGAGAGCTTCAGGGCCTTCAGGTGGTTGTGCTCCACAATCGAAAGCACATTGTCCAGGGTGAAGGCGCCGCTACGGTCGGTCAGACCGAAGACAAAGACCAGCGCGAGCGGAATCACGATAAAGCCTATCATCCAGACCAGATAGGGGAGAGCCAGGAGTCTTGCCTTCTTATTCATTGACAATTGCCTCCTCGTCCTCGGAGGCGGGCTTATTCATAATCTGGATGTTGAAGGGGTCGACCGTGATGCCGACCGCCTGCCCGAGCTCGAACATGCGGGTGGACTGCACGAGCCACTCGTAGCCGTTTTCGGTGGTCACTTCCATCTCGTAGTGCACGCCCTTGAAAATCGAGTGGGTCACATGGCCGGTCAAAATGCCGTCCTCCGGCTTCACGAGCTCCACATCCTCCGGGCGAATCACGACATCGACCGGTTTGTTCTGGCCGAAGCCCTTGTCCACGCAGCGGAAGTTTGCGCCGAAGATATTCACGAGCTCGTCATGCACCATGGTCGCGCCGATGATGTTGGAGTCGCCGATGAAGTCCGCGACGAAGGCATTTTCCGGCTCGTTGTAAATCTGCTCCGGCGTGCCCATCTGCTGGATATAGCCCTGATTCATGACGACAATGGTGTCGGACATCGTGAGGGCCTCTTCCTGGTCGTGGGTCACATAGACAAAGGTGATGCCAAGTTCCTTTTTCAGGCGAATCAACTCGTACTGCATGTCCTGGCGGAGCTTTAAGTCGAGGGCGCCGAGCGGCTCGTCGAGGAGCAGGAGGCGAGGTTCGTTCACAATGGCGCGCGCAATCGCGATACGCTGCTGCTGGCCGCCCGAGAGGGAGTTCACATCGCGCTTCTCGAAGCCGGAGAGATTCACGAGCTTTAAGGCATAGCGGATTTTGTCGTCGATGTAGGCCTTGCTCTTCCCTTTGATTTTGAGGCCGAAGGCAATATTTTCCGCGATGCTCATATGCGGGAACAGCGCGTATTTCTGGAACACCGTGTTCAGTTGACGGCGGTTCGGTGGGAGAGAAGAGATATCCTGCCCGTCAAACATGACCTTGCCGCTGTCCGGCATCGTGAAGCCGCCGAGGATGCGGAGCGTCGTGGTCTTGCCGCAGCCCGAGGGGCCGAGCAGAGTCACGAACGAGTTTTCCGGGACGGTTAAATTCAAATCGTCGAGCACCATTTCTCCGTCGAAGGACTTGGAAATGTGCTGCAGATCCACCAGTGTTGACATAAACTTGTGATCTCCTCTCTCGATTCAAAAGGACGGCGGTGCGCTGACATAGAGCAGCGTGCAACCGGTCCTGGAACTGACATAGTGATTCTTTTCAGAGCGATAGTAAAAACTCTCGCCCTTTTTGACGCGGCGAGTCTCATTGCCGAGGTGCAGTTCCAGGCTGCCGCTCAGCACATAGCCGAATTCCTCGCCGGCGTGCGGGGCGTCCTCCGCCATGCGGCCGCCCGGCTCCAGGGTCAGGAGTATGGGCTCCATCATATTTTTCTGGGCGTTCGGAATGAGCCAGCAGATGTGGTTCCGAAGCTCGCTGTCCTGCTTCTCGAAGTAGTCCGTCTTCCGGAATACAAGCTGCTCCGGTTCCTTTTCGCTGAAAAAATCCGCGGGTGTGGTGCCGAGGCACTGCAGGATGTCCATCAGCGTCACGATGGACGGAGAAGTCAGATCGCGCTCCAGTTGGGAGATGAACCCCTTGGAGAGCTCGGCGCGGTCCGCGAGTTCTTCCTGCGTCAGATTGTTCAGGATGCGCAGTCGCCTGATTTTCTCACCGATCTCCAAGAACAGCCTCCTTAAACTTTTGGTTTAGTAAAAATAAACTCACCGGTACGATTATACAGGTTTTCAAAGGGGTGTCAATAGAATTTTCGGAGGGCTTGTGCTAGAATGAGCGGGAAGAAAACAGACGGAAAACCCCTTGATGTTGCGCGCATTGCGCGGTGAGGAGAGACAATGAAAAACTATGTGGCGTATGTGGGATCCTACTCCTATACGGGAAAGGCAAAGGGCATCACAATCTTCGATGTGGATGTGGAGCACGGCAGCTTTCGGGAGCGCGCGGAAGTGGAAGTGGACAATGCCTCCGATATCGTCGTATCGAGTGACCGGCGCATGCTCTACGCCGTGGAGGACTACGGCGTGGTCGCATTTCGCATTCTGCCGGACGGCGGTCTGGTGCGCGTCTCGAGCAAAAAGGTGAACGGCATGCGGCCGCACCATATCTGCGTAGACCAGGAGGGCAAGTATCTCTATACCTCGGGCTACCATGACGGAAAACTCACGATACTTCGCCTGGATCCGGACGGCGCGGTCGGCTCCATCGTGGACGAGGTCTACCACAAGGGACTCGGCTCGATTGCGGAGCGAGGTTCGAGAGCGCACATCACCTGTTCGAAGCCGACCCGCGACATGCGCTTTGTGATGTCGGCCGATCCCGGCATCGACCAGGTGAGCATCTACCGCTTTACGGGAAGACCGGGGGAGATCCGGCTTGTGGATGCGATTCGGACGGCGCGCGGCTCCTCGCCTTATTTCTTTACCTTCTCGAAGGACAATCGCTTCCTCTATCTGCTCTTTGATATGACGAATGCGATCGATGTGTACCGCTACACGGTCTCCGAGGACAGAGGGATGCCGGAGTTCACGAAGCTTCAGACCGTTTGCACGACAGGCGACAATGCACCGGGCTCTCTGAACGCCGCGACCTGCATGACCTTTACCGCGCACGACCACTATATTTTCGTGGGCAATGCGGGCGATAACAGCGTGACGCTCTTCTCGCGGGATGCGGAGACAGGTCTTCTCACGGCGGAATTCAATCTCCCGATCAGCGGCGAGTACCCGAAGGATATTGCGGTGTTCCCGGACGGGCAGCACATTGTGAGCGTGAATCACGAGAGCGGGACCCTCTCGTTCTTCAAGGTCGACTACGAGAAGAAACTGATTGTCATGAATACAAATGAAATTCCGGTGAGCCAGCCGAACTGCTGCGTCATTGTGCCGGTCGGAGAGAATGCGTAAATGGCGGGCAGCATATTCGGAACCCTGTTTCGCGTGAGCACCTTCGGGGAGTCGCACGGCACGGCGCTCGGCGCGGTGATTGACGGTTGCCCGGCGGGACTTCCGCTCTCGGCGGAGGAGATTCAGGCCTATTTAAATCGCAGAAAGCCGGGGCAGTCCGCGTTTACGACCCCCAGAAAGGAGGCGGATGCCTGCGAAATTCTCTCCGGTGTCTTTGAGGGGAAGACCCTCGGCACACCGATTGCGGTTCTGGTGCGCAATAAAGACCAGCACTCGGCGGACTATCAGGCCATTTGGGATTGCTACCGCCCGGGACACGCGGACTTCGGCTTTGATCGAAAATTCGGCTTTCGAGACCCAAGAGGCGGCGGCAGAAGCTCGGGGCGGGAGACCATAGGCCGGGTGATCGGCGGGGCCATCGCGGCGAAGCTCCTCGCGGAATTCGGCATCCGCGCCTTTGCCTATGTGAGTGCGGTCGGTGCAATCGAGGCAGCGACCTTCGACGAAGCGGTCTGTGCGGAAAACCCGCTCGGCATGCCGGATGCGGAAGCCGCGGCGCGCGCTGCGGCATATTTAAAAGAAGTGATGCAAGACAGAGATTCGCTCGGCGGCACGGTGAGTTGCCGCGTCACGGGAATGTTCCCGGGGATCGGCGAGCCGGTCTTTGATAAGCTGGATGCAGAGCTCGCGAAAGCAGTCATGAGTATCGGCGCGGTGAAGGGAGTTGAGTTCGGCGACGGCTTCGGTGTGAGTATCAGGCGCGGCAGCGAAGATAACGACGCCTTCCGCCCGGGCAAGAACGGCATCGAAAAAAAGAGTAACCACGCGGGCGGTATGCTCGGCGGCATTTCGGACGGCAGCGATATTCTGCTCCGGGCGGCCGTGAAGGCGACACCCTCCATCGGTTCCCCGCAGGAGACCGTAAACAAAAACGGCGAGCCGGTCACAATCGAGATTCAGGGGCGGCACGATCCGACCATCATGCCGCGGGCTGCGGTTGTGGTCGAGTCCATGGTCAATCTGGTGCTCGCGGATTTGCTCCTTCGAAACAGCGTGAGCACGGTTCTGAAACTCAAGAGAGCGGTCGGGCTCATCTAAGGGAAATGCGGTCGGAAACACGGAAGGCGGAAGCCTTGGAATAAAACTTGTGTAAGAGTGGGGTGCCGAGACGGCACCCCACTCTTTTCGCCAAAACGCCGAACAAAATTCCGCCAAGTCGCCGAACAAAATACCGCCAAAACGCAGAACAAAATCCCGCCAAGTCGCCGAATGAAATTCTGCCAAAACGCCGAAAAGAATTGCGCGTGTGCGGAAAAGCGGGTATGCTGAGGGTAAGGGGGTGGTGAAAATGAGAGAATATAAAGCAAGAATTGTGGATCGAATTTTGCAGGCAAAATTAGAAGCAAAGGGCGCGGTTGTGATAGAAGGGCCGAAATGGTGCGGTAAGACTACAACAGCCATGCAGTTTGCCGGGAGTATCTTGCGGCTGGATGAGCCCTCAAAACGAGAGTCCAATATTCAAATGTCACAGATTGCACCGGAACGTCTGTTGCAAGGAGATATACCGCGCTTGATTGATGAATGGCAAATTGCACCAAAGCTGTGGGACGCAGCACGTTATGAGGTGGATAGCCGGGGAGAAGTGGGGCAGTTCATTTTTACCGGATCGGCGGTTCCGATCGAATCGGAGGAAATTACACATTCGGGAACAGGACGCTTCACTTGGCTTACCATGCGTCCTATGAGCTTGTATGAGTCCTTAGAATCCTCGGGGGAGGTTAGCTTAGCGGATTTGTTTCGTAAGCCGGAGCATATTGTGGGGAGCAATGCTACGGACATTCTGCAACTTGCTTTTTTCATCTGCAGGGGTGGGTGGCCGCAGGCAATCGGAATGCGCGAGGAGGCCGCACTCTCGCAGGCGATAGATTATTATGATGCGGTTGTAAAGTCCGATATTAATCGCGCGGATGGAATCAACAGAGATCCGGAGAGAGTCAGGCGTCTTATGAGATCGTTGGCGCGGAATCAGGGCGCACAAATCGCGAACACCGTGCTTCGAGATGATATGCGAGTGAATGACACGGCGTCTCTGAGCGAAGACACTGTGGCATCTTACATTACGGCATTGAAACGGATTTTTGTTGTGGAAGATATGCCTGCTTGGAATCCCAATTTGCGTTCCAAGACAGCCATCCGAACCGCGGATACGAGGTACTATATCGATCCCTCAATTGCCACTGCGGCTCTGGGCGTGGGACCGAACGACTTGCTGAATGATTTGAATACCATGGGGCTGTTATTTGAAATCCTCTGCGTGAGAGATTTGCGCGTCTATGCGGAGGCGCTCGGCGGGGCGGTATCGCACTACAGAGACAAGGATAATTTGGAGTGTGATACGGTCATCCACCTGAGGAACGGTAGCTACGGGTTGGCGGAAATAAAGCTGGGAGGAGATAAGTTAATTGAAGACGGCGTCAAAAGTCTGAAGGCTCTGGCAGATAAAATTGATACCGGTAAAATGCCGGCACCGTCCTTTTTAATGATTGTTGTCGGAATAGGCGAATTCGCGTATAGACGCGAGGATGGAATTTATATTGTTCCGATTACTTGCCTGAAAAACTAAAGCGTACTTCGGAGGTGGCTTATGCCCTTACACTTGGTCAGAAACGATATCACGAAGATGCGGGTGGATGCCATTGTGAATGCCGCGAACGGTTCCCTTCTCGGCGGGGGCGGGGTGGACGGCTGCATCCACCGCGCGGCGGGCCCGGAGCTCCTCAAGGCTTGCAAAAAGTTGCACGGCTGCGAGACGGGCCAGGCAAAGATTACCAAAGGCTACCGGCTTCCCTGTAAGTATGTGATTCACGCGGTCGGGCCGCGCTGGCAGGGCGGAACGCAGGGGGAAGAGGAAAAATTGCGTTCCTGCTACCGGGAATCCTTAAAATTAGCGGCAGAATATCAGTGTGAAACGGTGGCCTTCCCGCTGATTTCCGCCGGAATTTACGGCTACCCGAAGGCAGAGGCACTTCGTGTCGCGGTCGAGCAGATTAGCGCTTTCCTCGAGACCGCGGAGATGACAGTCTATCTGGTCATCTTTGACCGGGAGTCCTATGAGATCGGTGCGGAGCGTTTCTCGGAGATTCAAGTCTATATCGACGAGCGCTATGTGGATGCCCATACGGACAGCGCTGTACAACGCTTCCATCGGGAGCGGCTGTATGAGGCAAAGTGCGCGGAAACGCCGCGCTGTGAGACAAAGGCTGTCGCCGAGGTCTCGCTGGAAGAAACTTTACGGCGAATCGGAGAGAGTTTTTCGGAGATGCTGCTCCGGAAAATCGACGAGGCCGGTATGACGGATGCACAGTGCTATAAGAAGGCGAACATAGACCGGAAGCTCTTCTCGAAGATACGCTCGGACAAGCACTATCAGCCATCGAAAGCTACGGTCGTTGCCTTTGCGCTTGCGCTGGAGCTTCCCCTCCCGGAATTCGAAGAACTCCTGGAAAAGGCGGGCTTTGCCCTCTCGCCCGCGAGCAAGTTTGACTTAATCGTGGAGTACTTTGTCACGCGAGGCAAGTACAATGTCTTTGAAATCAACGAGGCTCTCTTTGCCTTTGATGAGAATCCGATTGGGGCGTAAGAACGCCGAACGAAATGTCGCCTGCGAGGCGACCCTTCCCGTTATCAAAAGCGCTATGCTCTCTTTGTCAGTGAGACAAGACAGATCAAAACGGTGGGAGGGAAGCGCAATGAAAGTTAATTTAACCGAAATCGTATTTATTCTGGATCGCAGCGGCTCTATGAAAGGGCTGGAAGCAGATACCATAGGGGGCTTCAATGCCATGCTGGAGCGGCAGAAAAAGGCAGAGGGGGAGGCACTCCTCTCGACCCTCTTATTCAGCAATGAGACGGAGGTGCTACACGATCGCGAAGATATCAAGCGGGTGGCGCCCCTTGGTGTCCGGGACTATCGTGTCGGCGGCAGCACTGCCTTACTGGATGCTGTCGGCGGCGCAATTCGGCATATCGGGGAGCTGCACCGGAGGGCAAGCGAGGACGAGCGGCCGGATCACACCCTCTTTGTGATTACCACGGACGGGCAGGAAAATGCAAGCCGCCGTTACAGCTATGCGGAACTAAGGCGGCTTATAGAGCGGCAGAAGGAAAGATACGGCTGGGAGTTTCTGTTTCTCGGCGCAAACATAGATGCGGTAGCGGCGGCAAGCCGCTTCGGCATAGACGCGGACCGGGCGGTTCGCTATCACTGCGACAGCGCGGGCATTGCGCTGAACTACGAAGCGGTGGGGCAGGCCATCCTTACGCTCAGAGAGAAATCGGCGCTTGACCGGGACTGGGGAGCACGCATCCGGGAGGACTATCAAAAGCGCGGAAGAGACACAGTCGGATTTCGCAACGTAAGGTTGACATAATTTTACAAAGGGGCATGGTGGACGCGTGGCAGCGAAAGCAATGATGCTTAGAAACGGACGATTCGGAAAGTGCCCTCCGCGCGTCGCCGTTGGCATTACAATACAAGACAGATTGCAAGCAAGGCAGCAGATATGCATCATGACATGTTTCTCCGAACATACTGTTTCATGGACAATGTAGGCAGAGAAAAGTATTGTAACTCCAAAGTGCAAGGGGGAAGGTGCAAACGATAGAGCATCGAAACACGAAGCGTATCAAAAAGAGACACAGTCCCCGGGGACTGTGTCTCTTTCTTTGCTTCTTCGCCCTTTTTACTTGAGCACCTTGATACCGGGCCAGTAGCGGAACAGGACTTTTGCGACAATCTTGTCCCGGTAGACATAGTGATTTTTCCAGTAGCGCGCGTCCACCGAGCCGTTCCGGTTGTCGCCCATGCAGAAGTACGCGCCTTCGGGCACTTGAAACTCCTGCAACGCCGCGGGCTTCATGGGCTCTTTGATGTAGGATTCCTCGAGCGGTGTCTCGGAATCGTTCAGATAGACATGACCGTCTCGAATTGTGACCTTGTCGCCCGGCATGCCGATGATGCGCTTCACATAGAGGGTCTCCGGTTCATCGGGGGCGTGGAAGATGATGATATCGCCGCGCGCCGGATCCTCGAAGCGATAGGAGAGACGGGAACCGATCACGCGGTCGCCCGGCATGATGGTCGTAATCATGGAGCCGGTCGGTACGCGCGCATTGGCAATGAGAAAGGTGTTCAGCACAAAGGCGAGAACTGCCGCAACGGCAAAAATCTGCACCCAGTCGAGCCATGCGGGGCGGTTTTTTTTGGTTTCCCGCTTCGATTCGGAATCTGTCATAGTAACTCCTTTCCAAAAGAAAAACCGTGACGGCACCGGGCGGTGTTGTCACGGTTTTCGTGTTGCGCGTCAGTGAATGCCCTTGATTCCCGGCCAGTAGCGGAACAGAACTTTCGCGAGTATTTTATTTTTGTAGACGTAACTGTTTTTCCAGTAGCGTGCGTCCATCGACTCGTTGCGGTTGTCGCCCATGCAGAAGTAGGCGCCTTCCGGTACCTGGAAGGTTTTTTCCGGCTCGACGACCATGGGCTCCTTGATGTAGGGCTCCTCGAGCGGCGTCTCGGAATCGTTCAGATAGACATGACCGTCTCGAATTGTGACCTTGTCGCCCGGCATGCCGATGATGCGCTTCACGAAGAGCATTTTTTCATCGTCCGGCCAGTGGAAGATGATCACATCGCCCCGCTTCGGCTCACCGAAGCGATAGGAGAGGCGGGAGCCGATCACGCGATCCCCGGTCATAATCGTATTTTCCATGGAACCCGTGGGAACGCGGGAGTTTGCAATTAAAAAGTTGTTGAGCACAAAGGCGACAACAGCGGCGATTACAATAATTTGAATCCAGCTGAGCAGCTCGCGGAGGGCGCCGCTCTCCTTTTTTGTCTTGTCCGGTTTGGTCATGATTCCCGCTCCTTTTATTTTTCTACAAAGTAATAGTATAGTCGACCTTACCCGCATTAGGCAAGCGAGAGCAGCCTGTAAAAGTGCATGAATGTTGCGCCGAAAATGCGCGTATTTTGCGCTGTACAGTGGAAAATACGGCAGCTGCTGTGATAAACTAAGAACATCACAGACAAGCAGGAGGAAGCTGCATGGAACGAGAACTATACGAGGTGATGGACTGGGCGGCAGTCGAAGAGATTGTTTACTCGGAGTCCGCAGATCCGCACGCCATCTTGGGACCGCATAAGACAGACAAAGGCATACTCGTGCAGGCCTTTTTTCCGGGGCGGGACAGGGTCCTGTTGCAGCGCGGCAAGACAAGAATCCCGATGGAACTAGTCGATGAGAGCGGCTTTTTTGCCTGTCTGATTCCGGGGGAGAAGGAAAGTCTGCGCTATCAGTTCATTCTCCCGGAGGCAGACGGCAGCGAGACGGTCGCAGAGGATCCGTATCGCTTTTTGCCGGAATTGCCGGAAGCGGAGATCCGCAGGTTCAAGGCGGGTGAGAGTGTGGCGGCGCATAGCTTTCTTGGCGCGCACGAGAAGAAGATGGGCGGTGTTTCGGGCATTCGCTTTGCGGTCTTTGCGCCGAATGCGATGCGGGTCTCGGTGGTCGGTGATTTCAACAACTGGGACGGCAGAGTCCATGAGCTGCGGCGTATGGGAGACAGCGGTATTTTTGCGCTCTTTGTGCCGGGCGCGGAAGCCGGTGCGCTCTATAAGTATGAAATCAAGACCTATGCGCGGGAGATTTTGTTCCGGGCGGATCCCTATGCGCGCGCGGTTGAACCTGCGGGCGGCGGCGCTTCGATGATTGCCGCAGCGGAGCCGGACTTTGTCTGGGAAGATCAGGCCTACCTCGCAGAGCGGGCACAGCGCTACGGAAAGTTTGCCGGGGAGCAGCCCATCAACCTCTATGAACTGAATCTCGCGAGCTTCGAGGCGGATGCCGACTATCGGAAACTCGCGGAGACCTTGCCGGTGTACTTAAAGGAGATGCATTACACGCATGTGCTCCTGATGCCGTTACTCGAGACGCGCGATGCGGCTTCGCTCGGTTATCTGACCGGCGCATACTTTGCGCTCAGTGCGAAGCAGGGGACTGCCGACGGCTTCCGTGCGCTCGTCAATGCGCTGCACCGCGAGGACATCGGTGTTCTGATGGACTGGAGCGCGGTCCGCTTCCCGCGGACCGAGGAGGGTCTCGCCTACTTTGACGGAACCCCGCTCTATGAGGAAAACGGCAGCGGCGACACGGCGGTGTTCCGCTTCGGCAGGGCAGAGGTGCAGTCTTTCCTGTTCTCAAATGTGAGTTTCCTCGCAAACGAATTCCACCTCGACGGCGTCCGCGTGATTGACATGGCGTCGGCCCTCTGGTTTCAGGCAAACGAGAACCGGAACTGCTACGGCGGCGGCGAAAATCTGGACGGCGCGTCCTTCCTGCGCCGCCTGAGCCTTACGGTACACAAGAAACTGCCGGGCTTTCTTCTGATTGCCGACGGCAGCGCCGAGTGGCCGTGCACCACGGCGGCGGTCAAGGACGACGGTCTCGGTTTTGATTTCCGCTGTAACCAGGGCTTTACGGAGGGCATGCTTGCCTATCTCGGTGCGGACGAGGCAGGCAAGAGCGAGCGCTACGGCGAACTCTCGTATGCCCAGCTCTACCAGTACTCGGAGCAGTACATTCTGCCGCTCTCGCACACCTTCCTCTCGGAACAGCAGCCGACCTTACTCGGCCGCCTCGGTTATCTGCCCTTTGAGGAGCGGATTGCGCTGTTGCGGGCGTTCTTCGGCTTTGTGACGGCGCATCCCGGTAAGAAGCTGCTCTTTGCGGGTCAGGAATTCGGCATGCTCGAACCGCTGCAGGCGGACGGACACTTGAACTTCTCGCTGCTTGACTTCCCCTCGCACCGGCAGCTCAAGGATTGTGCGGTGGCGCTGAATGCCTTCTATCTTGAGCACCCGGCTCTCTACGAGGGCGACAGTGACACGGAGGGTTTTACCTTCTTAAACTGCCACTCCTACGAGGAAAATGTGGTCGTCTTCCTGCGGCGCGCCGCAGAGGAGGATATTCTGGTCGCCGTGAACTTCTCCGGCACGAGCTATCCGCGCTTTAACCTGGGTGTCCCCTATGCGGGAAGCTATAAGGAGATTTTTTCGACCGACGACGAGCGTTTCGGCGGCAGCGGCCTCTTGAATCCGCGCGCGCTGCCCGCCCGTGCAATGGAGGTCGACGACAAGGAGATCGGCATCGGCATTCGCCTGCCCGCCTACAGCGCACTCTTCTTTGCCTGCAAGAAGCGGGAAATAAAACAGAGAGCGCCGCGCGCCGAACAGGCGGAGGAAACGCCGACAAAGCAGAAGACAGAGAGTCTTCTCGAAAAGGCCGCAGATGTCGCGGGTAAGGCCGCAGGCGTTGCGGGCAAGGCAAAGGATGCAGCGGGCAGAAAGGCTGCGGGAGTTGCCGGAAAAGCTGCGGGTGTCGCGGGCGCAGCGAAGAAACGGATTGACCGCGCAATGGGAATGGAGAAAAAGAAATGAAACGTGCTGCAGGTATTTTGCTTCCGGTATTCAGTCTTCCGGGGGATTTCGGAATCGGCTCTTTTTCAATCGAGGCCTACCACTGGATTGACTGCCTGAAGGAAGCGGGGCAGAGTTACTGGCAGATTTTGCCGCTCGGACCGACCGGCTACGGCGACTCGCCGTACCAGTCGTTCTCGAGTTTTGCGGGCAATCCGTATTTCATCGACCTCGAGGAATTGAAGGCGCTCGGGCTGCTCACCGAGGAGGAACTTTCTATCGAGCGGAACCCGGGCGATCCGGGCCGGATTGACTACGGTCATATCTATGAGTCGCGTGAAAGGCTGCTTCGGCGCGCACACAAGCGCTTCCGGGAAAGTCTTAACGGTGCGACGTCATCGGAGACGGAGGCCGTCCGCAAAACCAAGGACAAGGCAAGCTATGAGGCCGCCGTCGCTGCCCTGCACCCCGAAACCCGGGAGTACTGCCTGTATCGCGCCATCAAGGATGCGGAGGGCGGAAAGAGCTTTCTCGGCTGGTCAGAGCCGCTCCGGAAGCGGGACAGCACGGTACTGCACGACTTCCGGAAGACACATGAGGCGGAGATTGATTTCTATACCTGGACGCAGGTGCTGTTCCACGAGCAGTGGAAGCGCCTGAAGGACTATGCGACCGCGCACGGCATCACAATCATCGGCGACTTGCCGATCTATGTCGCGCCGGATTCGGCGGATGCCTGGGCGCACCCCGAGCTCTTTCAGCTCGACGCGGAAGGCAAGCCGGAGGCGGTGGCGGGTTGCCCGCCGGATTACTTCTCGCCGGACGGACAGCTCTGGGGAAATCCGCTCTATGACTGGGACTATCACAAGAGAACCGGTTATGCCTGGTGGTCAGAGCGGCTTCGCTACAGTCTCTCAATTTACGATTGCCTCCGTATGGATCACTTCCGCGGCTTTGACGAGTACTTTGCGATTCCGGCGGGAGAACCCGCGAAGATGGGCAGCTGGAAGCAGGGCCCCGGTGTCGGGCTCTTCAAGGCGCTCGCCAAGGAACTCGGCAAGCCGCTGCCGATTATCGCGGAGGACTTGGGCTTTATGACGGAGAGCGTGATTCGCATGGTAAAGGAGAGCGGTTTCCCGCCGATGAAGGTGCTGGAGTTTGCCTATGACTCCGACAACCAGAATCTCTACCTGCCGCACCGCTATGAGCGGCATTGTGTCGCCTACACGGGCACGCACGACAATGCGCCGCTCATGGAGTGGATTCGCAACCAGAACGAGGGCATCAGACTCTTCATGTTGCGCTATCAGGGCTCGGAGCACACGCCGGAACAGGACCTCTACTGGGACTGCATCCGCACGGTACTGTCGAGCGTCGCCGACACGGTGATTATCCCGATGTGGGACTACCTCGGTTGCGGCAAGGAAGCGCGCATCAATGTGCCGAGCGCAGCGGGCGGAAACTGGCAGTGGCGCATGCCGCGGCACAGCTTCACGGAGCACCTGATCTGGCACTGCCGTATGCTCGCGGAGATCTACGGCAGAGAGTCGAAGCCGGTTCCCGTGCCGCCGGAAGTGGAGGCCGCGCTCGCCGAAGCAGAAGCGGCGACGAAGGCATAGGAGCGTACGGAGCCCGATGTCGCGTGTGCGGAGACGAACTCCGAAGAGACAGCCGGGTTGCGCTGAAACGGAACGGACGCTGCCCGGAAGAGAGAAGCAAAAATCCCCGGTTTGCCGTTTCGGCAAACCGGGGATTTTTTGCTTTGTTTTCTGTTCGAAGGTCCGGGGTGTCAGTGCACGCCCGGGCGCGGGATGACCTGACCTTCGGTGCCGGGACTGTCCAGTCCGGCGCCGGGACCTTTGGTCTCAACGGGCGTCGTGTGCAGCTGGCCGCCGGGGCCGTTCGCCGCGGGAGTCGGCACCTGCGTCTCCGGCGCG